>Ga0181518_10001291_pt1 | contig 25860 bp, 22 predicted proteins | sample PEATcosm2014_Bin_28_FD_119751 | JGI IMG/M metagenome (GOLD analysis project Ga0181518, IMG submission 119751) | Peatland microbial communities from MTU Mesocosm Facility, Houghton, MI, USA - PEATcosm2014_Bin01_60_metaG | ecosystem: Environmental > Terrestrial > Soil > Wetlands > Peat | place...
GCTCGACGATCTGACAAAAGCCAGGCTCGTCCCCGGTCCCGAGATCTTCCACAACCCCCGCACCGGCAAAGACAACGGATTCGTCTATGCCAAACCCGCCGCCGCCAGACTGGCCGACATTGCTAATCCCGAAAAGACCGCGATTCTTTTCGAGGAAAAAAATGGCAACGCCGATGAAACGGGGCTTGTGGGATATGCCAACGGGAAAGTGGCGATGGGGAAGTGAAATTGGAAGTTGCGAGTTGCGAGTTGTGAGTTGCGAGCGAATTCGAATGGCTTGTTTTCACTCGCAACGCGCAACTTGCAACTTCCCCTTCTTTTGACGCCCGCCCCCCCGGCGGCTAAAAACAGGGCATGTCCGCTCCCGATCCGCTCGATGCTCTACGCCTGAAAATCGACCAGCTTGATGAGCAGATCGTCGAGCTGCTCAACTCCCGGGCGCGCGTGGTGGTCGAGATCGGAAAACTCAAGCAATCGCAGGGCGCGCCCATCTACGCCCCCGACCGCGAAAAGGCCGTGCTGGAACGCGTCCGGCTCCTCAACCACGGCCCGCTTTCGGACCGCTGCCTCGACGCCGTCTACCGCGAAGTCATGAGCGGCAGCTTCGCCCTGGAAAAACCCCTTCGCATCGGATTCCTCGGCCCCGAAGGGTCCTTCAGCCATGCCGCCTCCGCCGCCAAATTCGGCTCCAGCGTCGAGTACGTCCCCCTCAGCGCCATCCCCGCCGTCTTCGAGGAGGTCATCCGCGGCCACGTCGATTACGGATTGGTCCCCGTCGAAAACAGCATCGGCGGCGGTATCGTCGATACCCTCGACGCTTTCCTCAGCAGTTCCGCCAAAATCTGCGCGGAAGTATTGCTCACCGTCCACCACAATCTCCTGGCCAATCATCCTTGGGAACAAATCGAAAAGATTTATTCCAAGGCCGAGGTCTTCAGCCAATGCCGCAACTGGCTCAGCGCCACCGCCAAGGACCGCCCGACGATCCCCACCGAAAGCACGACGACGGCCGCCCAACTGGCCCGCGACCAGGCCGGCGTCGCCGCCATCGGCTCTCATCAGGCCGCCGAGTTGTATGGACTGCACATCCTGTTCGAGAACATCGAGGACAATCCCGACAACATGACGCGATTTTTCGTGATCGGCCGCGAGGCCGCCCGCCGCAGCGGCGAAGACAAGACCGCCATCATGTTCACTACCGCCCACAAGCCCGGCGCCCTCGCCGAGGTGCTCGACGTATTCAAAGAGAACGGGATCAATTTGACGGACATTGAAAAGCGTCCGAGCCGGAAGGTGAATTGGGAATACTATTTCTTCATCGACGCCCAGGGCCACGCCGACGACCCCGCCATGAAAACGGCCATCGAACAGGCGAAGAAGCATTGTTTGCAACTCACCGTGCTGGGGAGTTATCCGCGGGGGGATTAGGAATTTTACCCGCCCCGCCCCGCCCCCGCGATCGGCGTGACAGAGCACATTGCGGCGCTGGTACGCTGCACACCGGCAACCATTCATTACCCACCGGTGCCATGCCGGCGCTTGGCCGGCGGCGAGACCAACTTTAGCCCCAGCTTCTTCCGCAGACCCTTCGCTAGTCGCCGAGATTCCTTCACGTGTTCGCGCATATCTCCGGCGTGCTGCCGGGCGATCTTCTCGCGAACCAAGCGCACGTCGTCCACGGCGGTTGCCTTAAATATGGGTTTAGCCATTTCGGCAAAATACGGTATAATTAGAGCTATGTCATCGCCGGAATTGTTCAAAGAGGCTCGGCATCTTCCAGTCGCCGAGCGGCTCGAATTGATCGACCAATTGATCGATTCCGTCGAAACCGATTCCGCGCAGACTCTTTCCCCTGAGCTCGATTCCGAACTTGATCGCCGATATCGCGCGTTTTTGGCGAATCCGAACGAAGGCGAACCGTGGGAGGTCGTGCGGGAAAAAATTCAAAGGAATTTGGATGCGGCGAGAACTCGTCGTCAGGCCTGAGGCGACCGTCGACGCGATGGAGGCAAGCCGTTGGTATGACGAGCGCGTTAATGGCTTGGGGACGCGGTTTCTCCAACAGGTTAACACGGCGATGGCTTCAATCCGCCAGTCGCCGTCGAGCTACCCTGTTTATCGCCGCGAAATTCGGCGGATCCGCGTGGATAAGTTCCCCTACACCATTTTCTTTGCCGCCGCGGAATCTCGGGTTGTCGTACTGGGAATCTTCCACCTCTATCGCGATCCCCGCCTGCTCCGAAAAATGCTCCGTCAACGAAAATAAAAAATCGGCACGGTTCGACATTATGCCAAGCACGCCTTCGGCTTTTCAACAGGGACGTCGTGATTGTCTGCACGAATGGGCGCGGCGAGTTGTTGCTCCAACTGAAGCCTACGCTTGCCCCCTCGCCGCGATGGCGTCAACAACGCCTTTGGCGTCAGCCGGTGGAAAGTCGGGCGTCTCTTGGCGGTAATGGAATTCCATCGCTTTCATCTCCGCGATCTTTGCGTGCTGCGCGGTTCAATCATTCTAACCGAGTACGAAAGAGTTGATAAACCGCGGAGATCGCCGAGACCGCGGAGAAGAAATGGAAGAGTCATTTCAGTCGGGAAATGGTGAAATCCAACTCGGCATCTACGCTTTCCAAACGCATGCGTTAGGATTCGCCGTATGCTATCTTGCCCAGGAGGCTGCCCATGAAACTTCTCGGCTTCGACATCGAGATTTCCAATGTCTTCGACCTTCGGCCCGGCGAGGATATCGACCGATATGCGCCATTCGACATCTCCGTTGCTGCCACCCACGTCGATGGAGGCGAAAAGCGGGTATGGCTATCAAGCGGCCCGGATGGAAAGCCGCTGCTGAGCCTGAATCGTCAGGACGCAAACGAGTTGCTGGATTTCCTGGATCAAATGCAGCGTGCCGGACATGCCCTGGTCGCGTGGAACGGCCTGAGTTTTGATTTGCGATGGATAGGCCACGCGGCCGGCAACCTTCCGAAGGCGGCCGGTATCGCTCGCAAAATGTACGATCCGATGTTTCAGTTTTTCAAACTGAGGGGCTTTCCCATCGGCCTTGCGGCCGTTGCACAGGGAATGGGCATCGCCACCAAGAAGCTCATGAACAGCGCCGACGCTCCGGTCCAATGGCGAGCGGGCAATCATGATGCCGTGTGCAAGTACGTGCTAGGCGATGCCCGCATGACGGTCGAGATTGCCGCGGCGATTGACCGCAAGCGTCAAATTGCCTGGATGACCCAGAAGGGCACGCGTTCCTCCGTTCCGATTCCGTGCCTGCGAACCGTCGAGGAGTGCTTGAAGGACCCCATGCCCGATCAGTCCTGGATGAGCAGTCCGATACCGCAGGCGAAATTCGCGGGCTGGATAACGCCGCTTTGAGCGGCGAATGGGTGCCTGTCTTAGGGACGGTCACCTATTTCTGCTTACCCGAAATAGGTGACTGTCCCTAATTTCACGAAATGGGTGACTGTCCCGAATTTCAACCGCCCGGGTTTCGCTGGAATTCCCGGCGGCGGAGAATCCATTCGGCGCTCCAGGTCCAATTCCAATGGGAGACGATCAGCTCGTCCGATTTCAGCGCCCAGCGGCCGGTGAGGCCGGCCTTTGCCGCCTCCTCGTCGGGCCAGGACCAATAACCCAGCCGGCTGACTTCCCATACAATCACCCGGGATATTTCCGGATTCGCGGCCAGGTCGTCGCGTATCTGCGCGGTCGAAATCGACGAGTTGTAGATACAGCGGCTTTTGAATTGCGTCGCGGCGGCGCCGTATTCAAACGGCCATGAACTGCCTACGCGGAATTCACCGGGAGTCGGTTCGAGCCGGGCGACGATGCAGGCGTTGTACAGAGCGAGCGGGCGATATAGCGTGTCGTCAAAAAGGGCGTGCATCTCGAAATAAGTTCTTGTGTCGGAATGCGGCTGCGATCGGTAGATGTCCGTCACGACGCGATCCACCGGAACTTCCGACGAGGCATATTCCCGGGCCAGTCCGTTGACGAGGTTGTAGGAACAGATCATCAGCACCGCGCCGACGCGGAGGATCGGGGTCGGCAATCGGCTGACCAGCGCGGCCGCCGCGAGCCATACCGCCGGCCAGACCACCGCGACATAACGGATGTGCCAGACCGATTGCCACTCCAGCTCCGGGTGTTTCCGCATCGATATCTCGTGCATCCAACTCCATCCGACGAACATGGCGCCGCACAATGTCAAGACAACGCCCACAATCGCCAGCAGCCGAAGCAGTTCGATGAAGCGGTGTCGAAGCGTGCCGCCGGAATAGTGGAAGATGGTAGCGGGCGCCAGGGCGATTGCGGCCATTCGAATCGCCGGCACGTCGGCAAAATCCATCCATTGGCAGCGGTTGCGCGCGGTCTGGACCACCGCTGCAAGGGCAAGCAACAGCAGCGGAAGGGCAACGAATTTGGCGGCGCGCGGCTGCCAGTTCAGACACGCCGCGACGACCACCATTCCCGCCAGCGCGCCCCACGCCACCGGCCGAACGAACTGAAACAACGCATTCAGCCAAACCAGCGGGGAACTGAAATCCTCCACGGACCGGCAATAGAAAAATCCGTACACCGGCATGACGAGCCATAACAGGAGCCAAAGCAGCGATCGCCACCAGGGCTGAACGGGACGGTCACGCTGGCCAATCCTGCGGAGATGGGGCCATGGCATTGCCCCCAGGATGAACAAACCATACGTCGTCGTGAACAGGGCGATCATTGCTCCGCTGAATTTGCGCACAAAAAACGCCGGATGGGCAAGATCGTCGATCGTGGTCCACTCGAATCCGCTCAAATAGGCGTTGAGCGCTTTGAACGGCGGCTGGAAGGAGTTGTCGATCTGGTCGAGCCATTCCAATCCGCTGGCGCTCCAGTTTGCATCGGGCGCGGGTTCGCTCACCACGCCGGGCAGCAATCCACCGGAGTTCCGCGACCAATGGTTGTAAAACCCGTAATAGACCGCCGGCCCAACCGCGATCAGGGCCATCCCCGCGAGCAGCATCGGGACGCGCCAGCCGCGGAAGCGACCCATGGAAAGAAAATAAAGCGGCGCCAGCGGAAGCAGCAGCAAGGAGATGGCGTGAAACCCCGCGGCGGCGATGCCGGCGGCGATCCAGCACAACCACGCAAGCCGCCGCCAGGTGCGAATCCACCACAGAAAACAGGCCACGGTCAACGTTTCCAGCATCCAGGCCGGTGCGTACATCTTGGCATAGCGAGAAAAGAACAGCCCGTACGCCGAACAGGCGATGAACGTCGCCGCGAAGATTGCGGTGCGGCGGTTGAACAGTTGCCGGGCCAGGAAATACGTGACCGGCGTCATCAGCGTCCCCGACAGCGCCGGGACAAATCGCATCACCGACGGGGTGAGCAAAACACCGCCTGGAACAATCCGGACGCCGAATCCCAGAGGAAACCCCTGTCGAATCCAATTCAACAGTTCGTAGTGCAGCGGCATGAAGGCGTCGTCGCGCAGCGTGTCGAGCAACTCGCCGAGCGACCCGCACGTCCGCCAATAGGTAAGACATTCGTCGATCAGCATCGACGGTTGTGACAGTCGATTGAAACAAAGCGCCGCGGAAAGGCCCGTCAACGCCAACAGAATCCAGAGAGCCGCGGGGGATTGGGGCTTCGCCGGATCGGGCTCGATATTCGGGGTCAGAGGCTGCTCTTGCATGGGATCGGGCCTGAACCGGAATTTGCCAATTCAATCTATACTCTGACGAACGTCGCCGGGCTTTATTTCATAGCATACCGGCTGTTGGAGTGTTCGGCCCAACTTTGGCGCACGCTGACGCACCGTTACCCTTGGGTCCGCGGCGCCATTGTCAGGTTGATGCCAGGCGTTTTATCGGACGGTGGGGGTCACAGGGGCTGTTCCATTGGCCCGGAATCGGAGAAAATCGGGATTTCCAACGGAAGAAAACCGCCCGTTGCAGCAACTATGTTTGTGGAATGCGTGAATCTTGCCGTATCGGATGGCAACGGGTGAGGCTTCGAGGGAGACGCCGCACGTGGTGCAATACAACCCGGAGGCGGACGACATCGAGCTTCTGCGACGCGCCGGCGCCGGCGATTCGGCGGCATTTCACGCCCTGGTCGATCGCCATGCGCAGCGGTTGTATCGCCTTGCGGTGTCTCTGATTGGAAACGCCGCTGACGCGGAGGACGTGCTTCAGGAGACGTTTATCGGCGCGTTCCGGGGCTTGCGGTCGTTCCAAGGCCGGGCCTCGGTGAAGACCTGGCTGACGCGCATCCTGGTGTTGCAGGCGGGTCAATGGCGGCGGGACCGGCGGCGACGGAGGTTCGAGCCGATGGGCGATTCGATCGCCGCAGCCGGCCCAAGCGCCGAGGCGGGCCTGGACGTGCGGGCGGCGATCGGGCAGTTGTCGCCCGAGCATCGTGAGGTTTTGGTGCTCCGGGAATTCGAGCGGATGTCGTACGAGGAGATTGCCGAGGCGCTTGACGTTCCGCGAGGGACGGTGGAATCGCGGCTGCATCGGGCGCGAAGCGAATTGCGGGAAAAATTGAAGGCGTATCTGCCATGAACTGTCCGACGAACGAGCAATTGAGCGCATTCCACGACGGCGAGATTGACGAAGTCCGCCGGGTGGAAATGGAACTGCATTTGCGCCAGTGCCGGTTGTGCGGGGCCGAGATGGAGCGGCTGCAGACGATGTCGCGGCTGCTGGGTGCGGCGCCGGCGGCGCGGCTGTCGCCGATCGGCGTGCATCGGCTGCATCGCCGCGTGAACGAGGTAATGGAAGAAGGGCTTTTACGGTTTGTTCGGGTGCTAAACACGATCGCCGCATGCCTGTTGGTTGCGGGATCCGCGTGGTTGATGGTGAAGACGCGTGCAGATCAGACGGTTGAGAGCCCAATGCCGGCGGCGCCCCCGTGGGTGGATGTCGTGTCCGACTCACCCTCGGGGGCGGCCAGCACACCGGCGGCGGCGTGGTATTTGGCGGAAGATTCCAGTCGCGGCGACGATTAGCCGTAATTGGTGGAAACATGATGAACAGGAAGGCCGTTCTTCTTCTGGTCATGGCGGTGATGACGCTCAGCGCCGGCGTGGTGCTGGGCTGGGTGTGGACTCCGGGCGGCCGCGGCGGCGGGCCGCGGCCCTGGTTCGATCAGCTTGGGCTCGGCGCCGAACAGCAAAAACAAATGGACAAGATCTGGGGCGACACTCGCCAGCAGATGCAGAAGTTGTTCGAGCGCCGCCGCGACCTGGAAAAGCAGAGGGACCAACAGGTCCTGGCGCTTTTGGATTCCGGCCAGCGCGCCGCGTACGACAAGATCAACCAGAATTTCCGAACGCAGCGGGAGGATTTTGACAAGCAGCGCGAATCGCTCATTGCCGACGCCAACGTCCGCAGCCGCGCGTTGCTCGATCCTTCGCAAAAGGACAAATGGGACATTATTTCCAAGGACATGCAGATGCGCCGCAGGCGCGGTCCCATGGGCATGGCGACGCAGCGTTCGGCAGCGGAGGCTTGGCCTTCGGCGACCATGCCTTCCCACGAGGGAGAAGGACATCACGATGTAGATTCAAGATCGCACTAAAAGTTGATCATCGGAAATGGTTTCCGGTGTCGCGCGATATTCTGTGAAAGGAGATTGTTTATGTCGGTACCCAAGAGGCTTGGATTTGTTCTGACGGCGCTGTTAATCGGCATGCTGACGATGCCTGTTTTAGGCCAGGTCGGCGGCGGCGGTGGCGGTGGCGGTGGTGGCGGTGGCGGCGGCGGGGGTGGAGGCGGCGGCGGGCGGGGTAATCCAGGCCAGAGGCAGCAGTGGATGATGGACCAACTCAAAACGGCCCTCGGCGCCAGCGACGATGAATTCGCGGCGATCCAGCCGAAGATTCTGGCCGTCATGCAAGACCAGCGTGACGCCAACCCGCGCACGTTCGGCATGTTCGGCGGCCGCGGCGGCGGCCCGGGCGGTGGGCGTTTCGGCGGCGGCGGCGGCTTCGGCCCAACCACCGAGCCTTCGGTCGTGCAAACCGCTTTGCAGGATTTGCAAACCACCCTCGATGACCAGAACGCCTCCCCCGATGCCATCAAGGCCAAGCTTGATACGCTTCGGCAGGCCCGGACCAAGGCCCGTCAGGACCTGGCCGTGGCACAGGCGGACCTCAAGTCGATTCTCACTCAGCGGCAGGAAGCCGTCTTGGTGCTGAGGGGACTTCTCGACTGAGATCGGCGTGAGTTTTTCCGCGGCGATGGAGGGGCCTGCCGGCAAAATCGGTGGGTCTCTCCAGCGCCGCTGCAAAGGATTTCCCGTGAACGATGTCCTGACCAGGTTGATTGCCGAAGGTCTGCTGGATGCCGAGAAGGCGAAGCAGGTGACGGATGCGGCGGCGGCCGGTAAGCCGCTGGACGACGCCCTGCGCGCCGTCAACGGCGTGTCGGAGGAGAAAATTCTCCGGTCGCTTGCGGCCTACTTTGACGTTCCGTTCATCGACCTGGAAAAGGAGGGCGCCAAATACGCGCCGTCCAAGGAATTTCTGGCCAAGTTTCCGGCCCGGATTCTTCTGGACCGCCGGCTCATGCCGCTGGCTGAGAACGGCGACGGCGTCGCCATCGTCACCTCGCGGATATTCGACAACGGCGGGCTGGACGAGCTTCGCCTGGCGACGGGCCTGGACGTTCATCCGGTGATCGCTCCCTCGGCGGAGATCGACCGCTTTATCAAGAAATATCTCGGCGTCGGGGCGGACACGCTCCAATCCATGGGCCTGGAGGACAGTGCCGACGACGTCAAAGTCCTGGAAGAGCAGGGCGAAGACGACCTGGACCTTTCCACCGCGGCGCACGATGCGTCGATCATCAAATTCGTCAATCAGGTGATGGCCGAGGCCCTGGACCTGCGCGCCACCGACGTGCACGTTGAGCCGTTCGAACACCAGCTTCGCGTGCGCTATCGCATCGACGGCGTGTTGCAGGAGGCCAACATTCCGGCCCAGGTCCGCAAGTATCACGCGGCGATCGTGTCGCGCATCAAGATTCTGAGCCATCTCGACATCGCCGAAAAACGTCTTCCGCAGGACGGCCGGATTCGATTGAAGGTCGCGGGCCGCGAAATCGACCTGCGCGTCAGCGTGATTCCGATGATCCACGGCGAGGCGGTGGTGCTGCGCATTCTGGACCGCGGCGACGCGCTGCTGGGTCTGGAGCATCTGGGCATGGGGCCGCGCGAAACCAACGTCTGGCAGCAGGTCCTCGATCTGCCGCACGGCATTATCCTGGTGACCGGCCCGACCGGCTCGGGCAAAACGACGACGCTCTACGCGGCCCTGTCGAAGATCAACAATGCCGACCTGAAGATCATCACGATCGAAGACCCGGTGGAATACCAGCTTCGCGGCATCAACCAGATTCAGGTGAACACCAAATCCGGGCTGACGTTCGCGTCCGGGCTTCGTTCGATTCTGCGGCACGACCCGGACGTGGTGCTGATCGGCGAAATCCGCGATCGCGAGACCGCGGAGATCGCCGTGCAGGCATCGCTGACCGGTCACCTGGTTTTCAGCACGCTGCACACGAACGACGCTCCCGGCGCGGCGACGCGGCTGGTGGACATGGGCGTCGAACCGTACCTCGTCGCCTCCTCGCTGGAATTGGTCGCCGCCCAACGTCTGGTGCGGCTGATATGCCCCAAGTGCAAGACGGAATTACCGCAGTCGGACACCGATAGATTGCGGGCGGATTATGGCGAGAAGATTCCCAAGACGCTGTATTACGGCACGGGTTGCCGCAATTGCCAGGGGACCGGCTATCGAGGCCGGCAGGGCGTCTTCGAGATGATGCCGATCGACGATGAAATCCGGGCGCTGATACTGGAACGGGCCAGTTCGCGGGACATTCGCAAGGCGGCGACGCGGCAGGGAATGAGCAGCCTGCGCAACGACGGGTGGCGGCTGGTGGGCGAGGGGCGAACCACGGCCGAGGAAGTCATTCGCGTGACGAAGGACGAGGACGTGGCGGTCGGCGCCACCAGAGCGGCGGAAAAATAACGGGCTTCCTTGAAAGGCCGGTTCGGGCGGGAAAAAGCGGATTTGACTGGAAACGATTGATGTCGGTTTTCGCGTACACGGCATTGAGCAAGGACGGCCAGCGCACCAGCGGGACGCTGACGAGCGATTCGCGGAGCGCGGCGCTGGCGGAGATGACCCGCAAGGGCTTGCGTCCGGTGACGATTGAAGAGGCCCGCGATCTGGCGGCGGCGGCGAAAAAAGTTCAGGGCGGGGCGCATGGCGGCAAGCCGCGCAAAGTTCACGCCAAGGCCATCGAAGCATTCACTCGCGAATTGGCGAATCTTCTGGCCGGCGGGGTGCCGTTGGCGCGGTCGCTGGCGCTGCTTCGCCGCGAGGCGTCCCAGCCGGCGGCCAAGCAGCTTTGGAACGACATTCACGACGACGTGGTCGGGGGAACGTCGCTGGGGGACGCGTTGGCCAAATGGCCGGGAAGTTTCTCGACGGTGTACGTGGCGATGGTTCGCGCCGGCGAAGCGGGGGGGTTTCTGGACGTGGTGCTCGGACAGATCGCCGATTTCCGCGCCCGCGAGCAGGACCTCAAGGGCAAGGTGAAAGCCGCCATGGTCTATCCGATCATCCTGGCCATCCTGGCGGTGGGAGTGGTGACTTTCCTGATGGCGTTTTTCATTCCGCAATTCAGTTCGATCTTCGCCAGCTTCGGCGCGGATTTGCCGGTGATCACGCAGGTCGTCATCGCGTGCAGCAACGTCCTGAAGCGGTATATCCTGGTCGTCTTGGCGGTGTTGGTGGTTGGGATATTCGCGTGGAAGCGTGCCGCGGCGACGCCGGGTGGCCGGCGGCGGATCGAAGTGGCCGTGCTTGCCACGCCCGTGCTCGGACCGGTTGTCGCGCAATTCGCCCTGGTGCGGTTTGCGCGGATGCTGGGAACGCTGGTGGGCGCCGGGGTTCCGCTGGTGGCCGCGCTTCGCGTGGCGCGCGAAGCCATTGGAAATCAAACCCTCGCCGACACCGTCTCCCACGCCATCGAGCAGGTTCAGCGCGGCGAGCCGCTGTCCAAGAGCCTGGCCAACAGCCCCAAGCTCTTTCCGCCGTCCGTGGTCGAAATGATCGCCGTTGCCGAGGAGACGGCCCGGCTGGACAAGGAACTTCTTCGTCTTGCGTCATCTTACGAGCAGGACCTGGACCGTCAGCTTCGGCTGCTGGTCTCCGTTGCCGAGCCGGCCATGCTGTTCGTGATGGCCGGACTCATCGGCACGATCGTCGTCAGCATGTTGTTGCCGGTCTTCAACCTCGGCGAGATCGTGCATTGATTTGCAAAGGAGCAATCAAATGAATGCGTTGAAATTGAAAAATAGATCGCGGGTCCGGCGGGGATTCACGCTGATCGAACTGCTGTTGGTCATGGTGATCATCGCCATCCTGGCGACGATCCTGGTGCCGCGCGTCGTCAACCGCGTCGGCCAGGCCAAGAACACCAAGGCGCAGGCCGACCTTTCCACTCTGAAGCAGGCGCTGACGGCTTTTGACATTGATAACGGGAGGTTTCCCACAACTTCCGAGGGGTTGCAGGCCCTGATTACCAAGCCGGCCGATCTGCCCAATTGGCAAAAGACGTTGGACAAGAACACGCTTCCGATGGACCCGTGGGGGCGTCCGTACATCTATCGCTCCCCAGGCAACAATGGAACTGATTTTGACCTTTTGACAGGTGGCCCGGACGGACAGGAAGGATCGGCTGGCGCTATCGCAGCCGACTAACTTGAAATGCGCAGGCGCAACCGACAATCCGCGTTCACGCTGATCGAGCTGATCCTAGTAATGCTGATCATCATGATCATCGCCGGCGTCCTCGCGCCGTCGCTGGGCCGGTTTACGGCCGGGCGGGCCGTGGACAACTTTGGCAGGCAGATCGTCGGACTTTCCCAGTACGCCCGCACCCAGGCGATCAGCGAAGCGCGCGTCTGTTATCTGAATTTCGGCTCGGGGAAGGTTTATGTCACCACCGACTCCCCCGGAGACAAGGGCAAGCCGCTTCTCGAGTCCGGGGCGCCGCTGACGATCTCCGTTCCCACGGGAATCAGGATGCAGGTGGTCGAGAACGCCGATACGCCGCAACCGATCATGCTGCTTCCCTGGCCCAGTGGTCTCCAGGCACAAGTCCATCCGCAGCCTAATCAGTTGCTCGACGGCACGACGGTGGGGGCTGGGTCAATCTGGGTGTTTCCACAGAGTAACGCATCGGTGCAGATTCAGCCGACCGGACGGACGGACCCGGCCACCATCCTGTTGACGGACAACTCCGGCCACAAAGTGGAGGTGGTCTGCGATCTCCCCGCGGACAGGTTCCATATTCAGGAGGCCGCGCGATGAGGCAATGGGTGCCTGACACTTGCTGCAAAGAATTTCCCCCTCCCCCTGTACTCAGGGGGAGGGTTGGGGTGGGGGTCGAACGTCGATTGGCCCACCAAACCCCCACCCTGACCCTCCCCCGGAGTACCAGGGGAGGGGAAGAAGATGGTTTGCAGAATGTGTCACGCACCCTGAGGCAATCGGCAATCCGCCACGGCTTCACGCTCATCGAGGTGCTGGTGACGCTTTTGCTGATCGGGATCGTGATTCCGGCGATCATGCACGCGATCACGGCGGCGGCGGCGGCGGGCAACGCGGCCCGGCATCGCAACGACGCCGCCTCGCTGGCCAAGTCGCAGATGGCTTGTCTGATCCTGGCGGTCTCACAGGGCCAAAACCCCGTTCTCGCCGCCGACGCCGCGCAGGAAGGGTTTCAATACCATTGGAAGGCCACCGTCCAGCCGTGGAACCAGGACACCACCACCGTGGGGATTCAGGAAATCGATCTGATCGTCAGTTGGGCCAATGGCAGCCATCCGGAGTCGATGATGCTCACCAGTCTGGCATATAACCGGGAACAAGTGCAGCAATGACGCGCCGTAATGCCAATGTTCGTTCGATGCGTAGCCAGTGCGGGCTGTGGCCGCGTTTTGTGGCCTCATCGAGGAACCCCCACCCTGGCCCTCCCCCTGGGTACAGGGGGAGGGGAATGAGGGGCTTTACGCTGATCGAGTTGGTGGTAGCGCTGACCATCGTGGGGATCATCGCCGTTTCGATGTCCTCGACTCTCTGGATGGCCTATAACACGACTCGCAAAGCCCAGGCCGCCGTGACGCCGGGGGATCAGTCGTCCATCGCATTGGAGTATTTCTGTGACGACCTGCAAAGCGCGATGCAGACGCAGACAAATCCGGCCAGTGTCTTGGTCGGAGCGCCGACGGCTGCGACCAATAATGAGCAGACCGCTTTTCTGGGAACGCCGGAGCAGGACAACCGCGGCCACGAGGCCGACGACGTGATCTTCTTCACCACGTCGGACAGTCCCGTCCACGTCTATGCCAACGGCGAAATCAAGTGCGTGGAATACAAAGTCGTTCAGCCCGTGGGCAAAGCGGATCACGTTCTGGTGCGGCGGGTGACGCGGAATCTGTTGCCGGTATCCGGCCAGACCGCATCGACCGATGAGGAGGTCGTCTGCACCGGGGTATCGAGCTTCAAATTGGAATATTCCTACGATGGGACCAATTTTACTCCGCAAACCAGCACTGCCGGTTCATGGGACGCCACGCAGGAGGACAACACGATTCCCGCGGCGGTCAGGGTGACTCTGGAACTGGAAGAAACGCCGCAGTCAAACGGAAGGGTCCAGACGATCTCATTCACGCGGGTGGTTTTTCTGCCCTGTTCGACGGCCGACCTGGATCCCCAGGTGAACGCGGGAGTTTCGGGACTATGAATCGTCGGCGTGGAGTCATTTTCGTCATGGCATTGGGGATCATCGTGATCCTGACGGGCCTGGCGTTGGTATTCGCGCAGGCGATGCGCACCGAAGCGCTGGCGTCGGCGAATCTTCGTTCCCAGGCCCAGGCCGATGCCGTGGAACTCGGCGCCGAGCAGTGGATGCTCGCCCAGATCGACGAATACACGTCCGACGCTTATACGCTCACCACCCAAGTCCAGAGCGATACCATCCCGGTCGGGTCGGTGGAAAGGACGGGATATTTCTGGATTCTTCCGGCCGATCTGAGCGACGTGCAGGGTCCGGTCAGTGGCATCGTGGACGAATCGTCCAAGCTCAACGTCAACAATACGACGCTGATGAACAATGGCTTGGCGACGTTATGCGATTCGCTGAACTTGACTCTTCCCGATGACATTCCTTATTCGATAAGCAATTGGGCGCACAGCGGGTCCAACGCCAACGCCAGTGGCGCCACCAGCCAGGACTATTCCAGTCTGCCGGAGCCATACCAGCTCAAAGGCTCTCAATTTGAAACGGTGGAAGAATTGCTGCTCGTGGGTCAGCAGGCGGACTTGCAGCAGAACGTCATGCCGCAGCTCTTGTGGGGCAACGATCCGAGCCGAAACACGCTCCTGCTGGAATATACGCAGAACACCGGCCAGTCGGCGGGGGGGATGCTGAACGGAAACACGGCCGGCAACGCCGGGTTGTTCAACTATCTGACGGCGTACTCGGTCCCGCCGGGCAACGGCACCAACGCGCCGGCCGGGCCGGCCGCCAATCGAGTGATCAACCCCTTCACCGCCTCGCCGCTGGTGCTGGAGGCGTTGGGATTATCCCAGGCGCAGGCCGAATCCATTGTCCAAGCCCGCGAGACGGCGTACGAAGCCAGCAGCAGCGGGCAGACGGGAATCACGGGCTATGGCTGGGCAATTCAGGCCGCCGGACCCGGGGCGGCCGGCGCGACCGCCTACCTGACCGGGGCATCGTACCGATACTCGGGCGACATTGTTGCCGTTAGCGCCGACGGACGCGCGTTCAAACGCGTCCGCATCGTCGTCGATGTCAGCCGGTTTAATCCTCTGGCCGTCTCGCTAGGAACGGCGACCCCTCCGGCGGTGATCATTTATCGGAAGGACTTGACGGCCTACGGCTGGCCGTTGCCGATTTCGCAGAAACAGTTTCAGGATTCAGCCTCGCGCGGCCAACTTCAACTGGGTTGGCTCGGCACGGCCCTGACGTCTCCGGGCGCTATGGGACAGAGTCAGAATCACTAAATGAGCCGGGCCGTCCCCGGCCCGGTTAAGGAAGCGAAACTTGAAGAGCATGCATCATAAGAAAGTGTTGGGGATCGCGATGGGTGAGCGGTCGCTGATGGCCGCGGAGGTCGTCGCGGCCGAGGGCCGGCCGCGGGTCAAGCGGCTGGCGGAACTGCTCTATCCCGAGGGGATTTCCATCTCCCAACCCGCGGAACTTGCCAAGGCGCTGGGGCATTTCCTCAAGGACAATCATTTTTCCACGCGATCGGCGGTCATCGGAATCCCGCTCAAATGGCTGGTGGTCAAACCCAAGGACGTTCCCCCGGCGGATGATGCGACGATCGCGCAACTGCTGCGGCTGGACGCCGAGGCGGAATTCTCCTCCGAATTGAAAGACCTGGTGTATGACTTTGCCGGCGATGCCGCCGCGGGCAGCGCGTCGCGAACCGTGCTTCTGGCGGCGACGCCCAGGAAATACGTCGATTGCATCGAATCGCTTTGCGACGGCGCCCGCCTTCAGCCGCTGGCGATCATGCCCTCGGCGCTGGCGCTGGGAACGATCACCGGCGCTTCGCTGAAGCGGGACGTTTTGGTTTTGGCGGCGGGTTCGGCGGGATCGGAATTGTCCTGGCAACGTCAATCGACGGCGGCGGCGATGCGCAGCCTGCGCCCGCCGTTGCCGCAGCCACCCTTCGTCAGCGAATTGCGAAGAGCGTTTTCCACGCTGGGCGGCGACGACGGCCGGCGCGAGATGATCCTGTGGGACGGCGCAGGCGTCGATGCGGCGAGCCTCGGCGAGCAACTTGGCGTGAACGTGCAGAGCGGCGAGCTTCAGACCCTTGGCGTCGAGGCTTCGGGCGCGGGAATCAACGGGCAGGGGAACAAATTCGCGGCGGCGGTCGCCCTGGCGCTGTCCGCCATGGATGAGAGCAGGCCGGGAATCGACTTCCTTCATTCGCGCCTCGCTCCGCCAAGGAAGCACCGCATTCCCCGATGGGGATATCTCGCGGGTGCGGCGGTCGTCCTTTTCATCGCCTTTGGCATCTATGCCTACACCGACCTGAATAACACGGAGCAAAAGGTGAACGCCCTGCAATCGAAAATCAACGCCCAGCAGAAGGACGTGGATGCAGCGCGCGATTTCGTCGGCAAAGAATCGCTGGCTCAATACTGGCACGGAGGCGATCCGCGCTATCTGGCGTGCATGCGCGATCTGGATGCGTTCATTCCCGAGGATGGCCAGACGTACGCGACCAATTTGGAAATCAAGGCCGAAACACCGCCGCTGAACGCCGGTAACAATCAGCCCGGCGCGCCGGCGGCGGGAACGGCTGGCGAGCGAACGCTGTTCGCCACGCTTCAGGGCCACACCCCCAACCTCGAAAGCGTGACCGCGCTGAGGGATCGGATGGGCCGCAATCCGTCGGTGTTCAAGGACATCAAGATCGGTCCCGAAACCAAGGTCCCGCGCACCCAGGAATTCCTGTTTTCCATAACGTTCAGTTACGAGCCGCCGAAGCCGGCGGCGGAACAGGCCAAATGATCGGCATTGAATTGGAGTGATCGTGGTTTTATCGAAACGTGAAAAGTACATTGGGATCGGGGCGATGGCCGCGGTGGCGCTGTTGGGGATCAACGGTCTGATCGTCGGTCCCTACTTCGACCGGGCGGCGGCGCTGCAGGACGACATGCGGACCGCGACCAAGACGCTGGGCGACGATCAGAACCTCCTCCGGCTGCAAAAGAGCAAGCAAGCGGAATGGAACGCGATGCTGTCCAACGGACTTCAGGCGGACGACTCCACCGCGCAGAGCCGCACGCAGCAGATGATCCAGACCTGGACCCGCGTGGCCAACATCAATCTGGAATCCATCAATTCCGAGCACGTTTCCACTCAAAAAGGCCCGTTCCAAGTGATCAACTTCAGTCTGGATTTCAACACGTCGGGGCCGGATTCGATGCGGCAGATCGCCAGATTCCTGTGGTCGATCGAAAGCGCCCGCATCCCGATCCGGTTGAACGACATCAAAATCCAAGCCACGCGGGAAGGAACGGATCAGTTGAACGTGAAGCTGGTCGTTTCCGCGCTGTACATGCCGCCGACGGTCCCTGGCGCCGCCGCCGCCAGCGAAATGTTCAATGAATTGGAAGGAATGCCATGAAGATTTGGACGCTGCTGATTGTGGCGATTGCAAGCTCGGCGATGGCGGCGGAATCGACGACGCGGCCGGAGGTTTCGGCGGCGGCGCCGGCGACGCGCCCGTCTGTCGCCGCGCCGCAATATGAATCGAACCGCCCAAACCGGCGAAATCAGCGGCGCAATGAACCGGCGCAGCCAAACCTGCCGACGATTTACGAAGAGGTGGGCGCCCGCAATATCTTCGTCAAAGGCAATCAACGGCCGCCGCGCCAGGAAGCTCCCGGTCTCCCCGGGCCCCTGCCTCCATCGCCGACCCAACTGGTCCTCACGGGCGTAGCGGTGGCGGACAACGGCAAGCTCGCCTTTCTGGAGGACCAGCAGGAGAGCACGATAACCCGCGTGAAAGTGGGCGACGCCATCGCCGCGGGCAAAATCGTCAACATCACGCTGGATTCATTGGAGTATCAGGATGCGGGCGGAAAAATAGTTCGCGTCTTCGTCGGCTACAACCTGGCGGGCGGGGACGTGTGGGGCGTTGCCAACGCGGGCGCGACCACGCAAGCGTCCACTCAGCCGCAACGAACCGGGCCGCGCGGCCCCAACGAATCGATGGAAGATTATCTCCGCCGGCGGCGGGCGGCGGAATCGGGACGCTGACATCGCACATACGGAAATGAAAGGCTCAACATGAAACGACAATTGCGCACAATGGCATTTCTCCTGGCGTCGATGGCGGTCGGGGCGGTTTCTCCCACCTGGTCGGCGGCGCAGGTGGCGCCGTCGACTTCCGACAGTCCAAGCACGGAGCCGAGCCCGGGCGTCGCCGCTTCCAGCGGCCAACTGATCAGCTCCCCTACCACGCAGCCGACCGCGAAGCTGATATCGTTTAACTTCAAGAACGCTTCAGTCGGCGCCGTCATCGATTACCTTTCGCAAAATGCCGGGTTTTTCGTCATCGAGCAGGCCGTCCCCACGGGCCAGGTCACCATTATCAATCGCGACCCGATCACTCCCGAAGAAGCCGTCAAATACCTCAACACGGTCCTACAGCACGAAGACCTCACGGCGATTCAAATGGGCAAGGTGCTGAAGATCGAAGCGTTGGCCGACGCCAAGCATGCGAACATTCCGGTCCTTTCCGGCAACGATGCGACGAAGATCGAGGAAACGGACCAATTGATCACGCAGATCATTCCGGTGCGCAACCTGGATGCGGTGAAGTTGAAGACGGACCTTCAGCCGCTGGTCAACACCAACGCGGACCTGACCGCCAACGCGGCCAGCAACTCGCTGATGATCACGGATACGTCGGCGAACGTGCGGCGGGTGGTGGAGATCGTGTCGGGCCTGGACAAGCACGAATCGGCGGCCAGTGACATCCGCGTGAAGCAACTCAAGTATGCCGACGCCACCGCGGCGGCCACGCTGATCATGAACATCTTCAATCCGCAGACAACCACCGCGGCGCAGAATGGGCCGTTCGGCAATCTGCCATTTTTCCGATTCGGTGGCGGTGGCGGCGGTGGGCCGGGAGGCGGAGGGTTTGGCGGAGGAGGAGGCCCTGGGGGCGGAGGCCGCTTCGGTGGCGGCGCAGGCGGGCCGGGCGGCGGCGCAGCAGCCGCGGCGCAGCAAGACACCGGCAACACCGGTCACGTTCAAGCTTCGGCCGACGCACGAACCAATACGGTCGTTGTTTCCGGACCACCGGACACCCTGGCGATCATCGACGGCGTCCTCAGCCAACTCGATGCCAATCCCGCGTCCGAACAAGACTTCTTCATTTACCGCGTGAAAAACGGCGTGGCGGTTGACATGGCATCAACGCTCAACGGACTGTTCAGCGGCACGATGGCCAGCAGCAGCACGGCACAACGTTCGACGTTTTCCAGCAGCACGGGAAACCGCGTTTCCGGCTCCGGCGGCTTTGGAAGCAGCAGCGGCCTGGGCGGCGGCGGGGGCTTCGGAGGAGGCGGCGGGGGTCTCGGCGGTGGCGGTGGTTTTGGCGGAGGCGGAGGCGGATTTGGCGGCGGTAGCCGAACCGCCGGCACAGCCGGCGGCGCCACCATTGGTGGCCGGACTTCCGCCGCCAGTGGTATCGGTGGAGTGGGCGTGTCAGGCAGCGCCGCAAATGCGGGCGGCGTCTCTGAGTTGATCGGACAGGTCTACGTCGTCGCCGACCAGGACACCAATTCGCTGCTCATCGCAACCGCGACCAAATACAAGCAGCAAGTCCTGAGCGTGATCGACAAGCTGGACAGCCGCGTGCCGCAGGTGCTTATCAAGGTCCTCATAGCCGAAGTGACGCACGACAACGAGTTGGATTTCGGGACCGATTTTTCCATCCTCGACACGAATCGTAATCCGGCCGGCAAGGAACAGTTGTTCACGAGCACGCTCGGCGCCGCGGCCGCGGCCGCTTCCGTCTCAAACCCCGGCGGGTTCGTCACGACTCTGCTGGAAGGCAACATCAGCGTCAAGCTCCAGGCCCTGGCACAGCAGAACAAGCTGGACGTGCTGTCCCGGCCTTATATCTTGACCAGCGATAACCAGGAGGCCGACATCACCGTCGGCAGCGAGGTGCCGTTTATCACCAACACGACCGTCGATACCACGGGCGGCGTGCATAACAATGCCCAATATCAGGACATCGGCATCATCCTCACGGTGACTCCGCACATCAATCCCGAGGGCTTGGTGACGATGCTGGTCTCTCCGCAAGTTTCGTCGCTGACGGCGCAGACGGTGACGATCCAGCAGGGCGTGTCGTTGCCGGTCTTCGACGTCCGGTCCGCCGACAGCTATCTCACCGTGCACGACGGGCAGACGGTTGTCATCGGTGGAATGATGCAGGACCAGAAGACGGTGAGCGCCAACAAGATTCCACTGCTGGGAGACATCCCACTGTTGGGCCCGTTGCTGTTCTCATATAACACGACGACGAAGACCAAGACCGAGTTGCTTATTTTCCTCACCCCGCACGTGGCGGCGGAGCCGGACGTGCTCAAGCCGATGGGCGAGGATGAAATGAAGGGGCTGCGGCTGGTGCCGGGCGCCGTGCAGCCGGGCGTGTTCCAGGATCACATGAAGGGCATGCAGCGTGGCAATGCCTCCACGCAGCCGGAGCCAAGCTATGTTCCCCCCGCGCCGCCCTCCAAGCCATCTATCCTGGAGCCGCCGGACCCGGGCAACAATTGAAATGGAGATTCGCTGATGTCCGTTCGATCGCTTGGCAATGCCCTGGCGGTTGTGATGACCGGGTTGCTGTTGGCCGGTTGTCAGCCGGCGACCCCTGCGCCAACCGCGGGCGCTCAGACGACGTTTGATTTCGGCCAGGGAAACGGAGGCAACGCCTCGGGAGGCGTTCCATCGTCGCCGGATGAGATCGTTTCGACCGATCCCACCGCCGCGCGGCTTCAGGACGTCGGGGGATACGTGCTGCTGTATTACCGCGACCACGAGCAGATGCCCGCGGCGCTCGACGAGCTGCGAAATATGCCCGGAGGCCAGGACCTTCAGTTCACCTCCGCGTCAACCGGCAAGCCATTCGTCTATCAACCGGCCGGCATGTGGTCCCCCAGCCGCGGCGACAAGTGCATCATCCTGTATGATCCGGACCTGAAGCACGGAGCGCGCTGGTGTTTGTTCATGACCTTGCCGAAAGCGGGCGCCGCGCTGTCGGTCGACGTGACGGCGATTCCGGAACCGATCTTTCTCAATTACCGGGCGGGGCAATAGATGGGAGGATCGGTCATCTGGCCAACCCGCCGGGGAGGAATCCCTCGAGCTTGCGCGCCCGCACAGGATGCTGGAGTTTGCGGATGGCCTTGGCCTCGACCTGCCTGACGCGCTCGCGCGTCACCTTGAAGATGCGTCCAACCTCTTCAAGCGTGTAGGTGTATCCGTCGCCGATGCCGTAGCGCAGCTTGATGATTTCGCGCTCGCGGTAGGTGAGGGTCTTGAGGACCTGCTCGATTTTGTCCTTGAGCATTTCCTGGGTGGCCGACTCGACGGGATTGTCGGCCTTTTCGTCCTCGATGAAGTCGCCGAAATAGCTGTCTTCGCTCTCGCCGACCGGGCGGTCCAGCGAAATGGGATGGCGGCTGATCTTGAGCACGCGGCGTGTTTCGGCGACGGTCATCTTGGCGCGCCGGGCGATCTCCTCGATGGTCGGCTCGCGTCCAAGCTCCTGCATCAGCGCCTTGCTGATGTTGCGGAGCTTGCTCATCGTCTCGATCATGTGTACTGGAATTCGGATGGTTCGGGCGTGATCGGCGATCGCCCGCGTGATGGCCTGGCGAATCCACCAGGTGGCGTAGGTGCTGAACTTGAACCCGCGGCGATTTTCGTATTTGTCCACCGCGCGCATCAGGCCGGTGTTTCCTTCCTGGATGATGTCCAGGAACGAGAGGCCGCGATTGCGGTATTTCTTGGCGATGGAGACGACGAGGCGCAGGTTGCCGCCGGAAAGTTTGCGCTTGGCATCCTCGTACTTGTTGTAGATTTTGCGGACGGCCACGACGCGGCGGTGCAGGTTCTGGGCGTCCTCCAGCACCAGGTCTTCCAGCCCGCTGAGTTCCTCCTGGCAGACTTCCAGGTCTTCGCCGGGGTCTTTCACTTTCTTCAGCTCTTCGATCCGCTGCTCCAGCTCCACCATCTTGGTGCTGATGGACGAAAGCTTCTTCATCAGCGGGGTGACTTTGCTGGTGCGCAGGGCGAGTTCTTCGAGCAGCTTGACGCTGCGGCGGCGGCGGCGGCGAACCGCCAGCCGAAGCTCTTCCTGCTCTTTCTTGGTCTTGACCTCGCCAAGGTCTTCCCAGTTCTTCCGGTTGCGCAAAAGCATCTGCCGCACCGACGCCAGATTCATCGGAATCCGCTGTCCGATCGTCCCCTTGTCGGCCATGCCCTCATCGGTGCTGATCTTCATGGTGCGGTCGAACGGCAGGTCGCCGTCGTCCACCTGCTGAAGTATTTCCACCGCGGACTGAAGGCAGTAATCGCTCTCCAGGACCTTGGAGCGGAAAATCTTCCGGGTGATCTCGATCTTCTTGGCCAGGGCGATTTCCTGCTCGCGCGTCAGGAGGGGGATTTCCCCCATCTGAGTGAGGTACATCCGCACCGGATCGTCGATCCGCTTGGTCGAAGCCTCCGCAAGCTCCGCTTCCAGGTTCAGATCCAGCGCTTCGTCATCGTCGTCGTCCTCGGCAGCTTCCTCTTCGGGGGTCTGCGGGGGTTTGGCCGTCCTATCGGCCCTGGCCAACTTTCCAACCTTCTCGCCGATCTTTTCGATCTTCTCGATTTTTATCCGCACGACGGCTTTGGCCTGATGCTCGGGCGCATCGGCTTCGTCAATGAGCTTGATGCCCATCTCGTCGATCATCATCAAAAGCGAATCGAGCTTATCAGGGGAAACAACCTCGTCCGGCAGGCGCTCGTTGAGTTCCTCGTACGTGAGGTATCCGCGCGAGGTGCCCAAATCCAATAGCGCCTGGACGCGAAGGTCAACTTCTTCCTGCGATCCGGACCCGATCAGGGGTGATTCAATCCTTGCCATGTCCCAACGACCACTTTCCAGCGGAAGGCGCTCGCCCGCCGCAACGACCGGCCGCACGCCTGCGGCCGATCTTTTCGATAATGACGCTCAGGCCGGGCCAACGATTTCAGGGTCATTCCTGATCGTTGCAACGCGAACCTTAGCGCATTGCCAATATTCAGTTTTTCAAACCGCACGGAAATGGCCGTTCCATGGCCTGCTTAATCGTATGCTCACGACCCCTTAAGAGTAACACGCTTTAGGTCGGGATGACGAGCTTTTTCCTGCAATTTACGCAAGGTTTCCTTGTCCACGGACAGATCGCGTTGCGGTTCGGGCGACTGTGCGGTCGTCGCGGGCAATTCCCTTGATGCCGACCGCCTCAGTTCAACCATAATCTCTCGCTGCTCCTCGCATTCCCGCTCCCTTATTATATGGAGCAGGGACTCGTCTAAGTATCTTTCCGGATCCTCCAAACTAGAAACCTCGTCCGCCCATTTCACCGCGACGCTCTTGAGTTCCACGTCCGATAAGACGGCCAGGAACTCGTTGAATACCGGCTCTCCCTCATCCTGCAGATGCCGCCAGAACAGCTCGGCGATGCGGCGAAGCGTATCATCCGTAAAGTCGCTTGGCTTAAGCTCTTGCTGAATTCTATGCCAGCGGCTTGGCTCCGCGAACAAAAGTCCCAGAATAAAACCCTCTGCCCGCTGGCGAGCGGTCAGCGTTCTGGCTGGAGCATTGCTTTTCGGCACGCCGCCGTCTTCCACTTGAGCCATAACGGCCTGCCGGCCCTTGCCCGGCCTTATCCGGAACCGGCGATTCAGTTCCTCCATGGGAGTCTCGGTCAATCGGCTCACCCGCGCCAGGGCGGCGCCCCAGCGAATCGGATCAATCGTCCCGGAACCCCGTGCCGCCGCCAGCGTTTCCAGATATTGCTGAACCGCTTGTTGCCGCGACGTTAGCCCATTCTCCGTTTTCAGATCGCGCACCAGTTGATTCCATTTGAAAGCCAGGGCATCCGTCGCCTGGGCCAGGCATTCGTTGAACTTGTCCGCCCCATGCGCCAGGAGGAACTCATCCGGGTCCATGCCCTGCGGCAACGAGGCGATGGCGATCTCGACCGGTTGACTCAGGAACAATTCCAAAGCCCGGCTGGCGGCGTTGTCTCCGGCGCGATCGCCGTCGAACAGCAGCACGATTCGGTCCGCGAATCGCCGCAGCATGGCCACGTGATGCTCCGTCAGCGCCGTGCCCAGGACTGAGACCACGTTGCCGACCCCGAACTGATGGGCCATGACAACATCGGTATATCCTTCGACCACGGCGACGGTTCGCGTCTCGACGATTTTGGCCCGCGCCAAATCCAATCCGAAAACGCATCGGCTCTTGGAAAACAGCGGCGTTTCCGGGCTGTTGAGATACTTGGCCGGGTCATCCGACCCCGGCATCACGCGCCCGCCGAACGCGATCACCCGGCCGCTTTCATCCCGGATGGGAAACATCAGCCGGTTGCGGAACGTGTCGTAATACCCATCTCCCCCCTCGCGCGGTTTGACCAGCCCGGCCAGCGCCAGCTGCGGCGGCGTGAATTTCTTCATCGCCACGCTCTTGAGCAGCGCGTCCCAGGCGTCGGCCGCAACGCCGATGCGAAACCGCTGGATCGACTCCGCGTTGAACCCGCGCTCGGCCAGGTATTTCCGCGCACCTTCACCTTGCTGCGGATGGGAAAGCAACTTTTCAAAGAACATCGCGGCCGCCGATTGTGCTTCCAGCAGAATCTGCCGCTCGCTTACCGATTCCTTGGTCTGCCTGAACGCCGGCAACTCGATGCCCGCCGATTCAGCCAACGTCCGCAACGCGTCCTTGAATTCCACCCGGTCGCGGAGCATCACAAAGTCGATGACGTTGCCGCCTTTTTCGCATCCATAGCAGTAAAACCGCTGCTTGGAGGGACTTACCGAAAACGACGGCGTTTTTTCCTGATGAAATGGGCAAAGCCCGACAAAATCTTTTCCTCGCCGCTTCAGCCGCACCGTTTGCCCCACCAGGGCAACGATATCCGTGGCCTGCAAAATACGACTCTTGGCATCATCAAAGGTGCTGTACGCTTCGGCGCGCATTTCACGGCCACCCTGAGGCGGAAGAAATCGGCTTCCGCTTTAGCTCAACACCCCTAAACCCTTCGCGCAACTAGCGTAACAAAGCGCCGCCTGAAGGCGCACCCATTGAATATAGCACCGGTTCGGTGGAGGGTCAAATAATCTTTGGGAACTTCTCGCAACGTCCGGTAATTACGGCGTGCGGAGTATTAATCGCTATCTTTTCGCCAAATACCCACGGCCAATACACCCGGATCGGTATTGGGAAACCCGGCGGATCTGGCTGCGGTGTAGGAGGTAGCCCTCGTCTCAAATTGCGGGAGACATCGACTTCATTTGGCGCGGTGTCATGGCTGGCGACGTATTGCTTCCGCCTTTGGGATAGCACCGCATTCCGGACACCGATCCGGCGTGGCGCGCAGGTCGTAGCCGCAGCGCGAACACCTGTTCATGGTTCGACGACGAAACGGGCGAAATGAAAGAGCAGACATTCCCAGAGCAGGTGCCAAGAGCGCCAGGAACAAAAACCAGTATGGAAATACAACTTCAAATAACGTTTCGGTATGACCCTGCCGGCTCCAGTCTCCTGTCGAAAAATATCTCAAGTCCCACGTGGGATTATCGCCAGGGACCTTTAGCTGAGGGTAAACATCGTATCGCCCCGAACGCACGAAATGTCTAAGGCCCCAAACCAGGATCGTTGGGTATTGGCCGCCTTGAAAATCGCTCCAAAACTTGCCAAAGACCACCGGCTTGGCGAGATCGTCTTTGCGGGAATGAAAATGAACTTTGATTCCGCCAGCAAAGGACTTCGGCATCATGCAGTCTCGAAATACGCCCGCTCCCTAGCGGCCACACGGTTGTGATCGCGACAGAATCCGGAGCTATAACCGAAAGTCGTGGATGGTTGGCGGCTGAATAAAAGCGGCGTACCTTCGGTGGATCGTGCTTAGCGGTTCACCAGCGTCCCACGCGGGACAGAAAAGGATACGCCTCATGGACA
>Ga0181518_10001296_pt1 | contig 25808 bp, 33 predicted proteins | sample PEATcosm2014_Bin_28_FD_119751 | JGI IMG/M metagenome (GOLD analysis project Ga0181518, IMG submission 119751) | Peatland microbial communities from MTU Mesocosm Facility, Houghton, MI, USA - PEATcosm2014_Bin01_60_metaG | ecosystem: Environmental > Terrestrial > Soil > Wetlands > Peat | place...
AGGGTCGGTAAAATGCCTGGCTGCCGCCGTACTCGATAGTCGGGCCGTCCTTATAGCGCTTGACGATGGCGTCGGCGGCTTCAATTGGGTTGAACGGCGTGGGCGTGTATTTCGGGGCATCGGGTGCGGGAACGTTTTCGCATTGATCGCAATTGAAGACGTTGTAGTAGCGGAGCAGTGGCACCTTCTTGATCTCGCCTGTCTCCCTATCTTTGACCTCGTAGGGCTTCCAGAAAACGACCATCGACGATTTCTCGCCCCTCCTCACATTCCCGCCACGCTCCAAGGCTTGCTTGAACGTGAGCCAGTAGGCGGATTCATAATTCTTGGCATACGCGGTGAAGGCCAGAAGGAATACGTTGACGCCGCGGTACGGCTTTCCCGTGTTGAGGTTTCGCGGGTGGAGCGCGGCGGATCGGCCGAGAATGGGCGACCGCCACGGAACAACGCCCACGTCGAGCATCTCGATCACCTGATCGGTGATGCGCTGGTATAGGTCACTAGGCCGCTGCTGGCCAAGCCGTGAAGACGTGTGTACTTCGCTTCCTGAATCTCTCATAGGCTTCCGGCATGACGCGGAGACTACGACGGCGGATCGCGGAGGCGCAAGCGAAAATGATTCTTGACGGGTGCAGGGGCATTGTTGTCCAGTTGGGTCTTCATGGGCTGCGGCGACCGGGAGTTTGAGCAGAACATTGACGAGGTACTGAAGGCAAATGGCCTGCGGTTCAAGGGAATCCGTCTGAAGTGCCGTCAATGCGGCGAACCGGGGTTAGCGGGTTCGGTGAGCCTGGCAGGAACATTCGGGTGGATCGAACTGAGGCAGATTTCCGGTCCCGATTATGAAGGGTTGTGCATGCGTTGCGGCAAGGGCAAGGTTTGATCGCGAGACATCCAAGTGGCGATACACTTGATGCTAACCGGAGAAAGGGCTAATTCGATTAGCCTCAATTGCGGTTATCATCAAGTAAAGCTTGGGCCGCACAGTGGCTCGACTGCTTCGCCTCATCAGCCCAATCAGGCAAGGAAACCAGCAACAAATTACCGCGTTATTTGGTGTTTGTTACTTTTCTTAGTTGGCGTTGAACAATTCGCTGTGGTTGCAAAGCCGGTGTAGCTTGACGATGGCGTTGCGGGGTTCGTAGATCAACAAGAGATTTGGCCGGACGTGGCACTCCCGACAGTGAGCGAAGCGGCCGGTGAGCTTGTGGTCAAAAAAGGAAGCCGGCAAGGGCAAGTCATTTTGGAGCAGGGAAAATATCGCATGAACCAGCCGCATGGCATCTTCGTCCCCTTGGTGTCGTTTGTAATCCTTGCGGAACGAAGTGGTGATCTGCAGTTCTGCCATGGATCAAACAGCTAATCGGACGAGTCCTCTTCGAGTGCGCGGATCAGCTCCGCGGCGGTGCGGTAAGTTGGAAGCGTACTCGAATCCTCATTGAGGGACGCAAGGGTTTCGGCGCTGGGTTGGAGATAGCTGCTACGACGCGGCATCGGCAGATGCCTTGGCCGAATCGACGACGCTGGTTTTCTGCGGGGCGAAATGCGTTTGCTGGGAGTTCTCGGCATACGAATCACAGTAACGGCGAAATTCGCCGCCGGGTCAATCATTTTCGACGGCGGTCACCGACCGCTTCGCATCAGGAGTCGATCCGCCTTCGGCGGGGATTTGGCCGCATTGGGCCAAGCGGGCGGTGAAGCCAGCAACAAATTACCGCGTTGATTGGTGTCGGATGGAATGCTATCAGTTCTGTCGGCGGCGACCATCGGCGACAAGGATTGCTTCGATGGCCTGCCCGGTAAGGTGTTCCGCCTGGAAAGCGTTGAGGGCGAGCCGGAAGACGGTGGTGTCGCTGATTTTGTAGCCCATACTTCGCGCTACTCCCCTCGCCTTCTCAAGCAGCCGGGCCTCGCTCTGGGTAAACCGCACGGTGAGCCGTTCGAGATTTGATGCCACGGCTGGCGTTTTGATTTTTTGGGTCAGCGGTTGTTGATCCCTCGCCGAAATCGTGGGGATCGGGGTTGGAATCGGCGGCTTGGTGGCGCGTCGATCGGCCTGGACGCCCTTGCGTAGAAGAGCGTCGAGCGCGGCGTTGGCGTGCTCGGGGGATCGCTGGGTCGGATTCTTGTTGCTCATAATATGTAAAAGCCGCGTATGTGCATTAGCCGCTATTGCGAGAGAAGTTCAATGCAAAGTTCAAGGACCTCTGCCCTCTCCTGCCGTTCAAGCCATTTCCAGCCGAACCGATTGGCTTTGCTGTAACTGGCGCGTTGATGGATCATAGCCTTGAGCGTCGGGAACGGAATCTTGTCTTTGGCCTCAATCATCTCACGTCCAACGATGGTGTTAGGCCGGACCTGGTTGAAGACGACGACGGTCTTGGCGGCGGGGTCGCGTTCGCGCTGGACGATCTTGGAAGTTGCCAGCGTCGAAACCAAGTCGAAGAATTCCGGCCGGGTGACGATCACCAGAAGATCCGCTTCGCGGATGGCCTGGACGGTGGCGGCTCGTTCGATGTCGGGACTGGTGTCGATGATGACGAAATCGGCGGCGGGATTGATGGGAATGCCGAAGGACTCGGCGACTGCGGTGGCATTGCCCTGGGGGTCACGATCATCGATTCCCACGTCCTGCCCGCGGTCCTTGAGAATACAGGCGACGATCATGGAGAGTGTGGTTTTCCCGGTGCCTCCCTTCCCGTTCACGAATGCGATCTTTTTCGACATAAAAGCGGCTTATATGCAAAATGATTAAAAGCATTTAATATGCTAGTCAAGCTTTTGTGACGGATGAACGAAGGATGTTGCGAATGCCACGTGCGGGGCGCCACTGCAACTGCGGACTCATTTGGCATAAAAGCGGCTAATAGGCTTTTGCGGTGCGCAGCGTCTTGGATTCGGTCGTGCTCGATCCCCTGGAGTGAATAGCCGTTAAGCCGCTACTGATTGAAATACCTAAAAGCCGCTTATGTGTAAAAGCGGCGAATAGCATGGGTGAGACGTGTTGCCGGCATTTGGAAGTGAGCGCTGCCATTTGACACAAAAGCGGCTTATGCGCAAAAGCGGCTATTGTTGCCAAAGCGCTTTCGAAGCGGGATGCATCCCTGCCATCCGCGCTGCGGATCGTTCCTTGGAAAGACGTTGACGTGCGCCACCGCAACTGCGGACTTATCTGACATAAAAGCGGCTGATGTACAAAAGCGGCTTTTATGCCTTCTCAAGAGAGGGAGTGAAGTTCGGACGCCACCACAACTGCGGACTCATTTGACATAAAAGCGGCTTATACGCAAAAGCGGCGGATAGGTGGGAACACGGCCTTGATCGCGGGGTAGGGTAGGGGATTGATCGCACAAAAGACCCCGTGGCCTTGTAAGACCACGGGGTGCAGGTTTCTTGCCTTGCTGGGCACAAGCGGCGCTCGGGGTTGCATCCCTGCAGAGCCCCTATCCTCCGTTGTGCAGTGCCAAGCGTAGGGCGCGGTTGAATGAACGCAAGCACAAATTTGAGGCGGTGCAGACACGGTGGCCCGATCGAGAGCGATCGTGATGCGTGGCAAACCAGTGGACAAGTCAGTAGACCTAAGGCAACTCACGGGCACTTGACGCCACAAAATGCTGCTGCAAGACTAAAGTGTCTGGTGTCCACGCACTCGCGGACGAGTCATATTTCACCCCGAATCCCGCTCGGGACGTCAGACAGATCGGCCTGAGCACTGTAGGCGTTGGAGAAGTGGTGAGGAAAAAGCATGACCGACCGAGAGAAAATCGAGATCCTCTTCAAGGAATATGAAATCCTCCGCGACGAGATAGTTCAGCGCATAAGTAATCGCTTTTCGTTCCTCACCTACGCTGGTGCGGTCGCAACGTATGCGATTTTCGGTGTGCAAACCCGGACTACGCTGCAGACGGTTGTGCTTATTGTGGCCGCAGTAGCGCTGCTGATAATCTGGTATCGGTTCGGCCTGCTGATAGCCAGGTGTTCGCATCGCATAGCGGAACTCGAAACGGAAATAAACGGTATAGCTGGAGCCGAACTTCTAAAATGGGAAAACCAGCAGCATAAGCGAGGTCTCTTTCATCGATTTCATTGGTGAGAGGAAGACGAACGCTGGGAACATATCGCGACCGTAGCGCACTTCAGGTTGTAATTCTTGGCCTAGTCCTGCTCGATTCCGCTCGGATACTAGGGTCGATCCACGAGGATACAGGCCTGTGCAGTGTTTGATTGCCTGTCTGGTTCAAAGCGAAGCATCCTAGCGGGGGTTCGGGGGTGGCAATGAACCCCCGCAACTTATCTTTTTTCTTATTCTCTCATTCTTTCATTATGGGGAACCCGCCTGCGGAAGTGGCTGATGACAGCCCGCTTGCAATATTGCCCTGCCACCGCAACTGCGGATATCGCCACCAAATCTGCGGATTTCGCCGCCGCAACTGCGGACTTTGCCGCACCATCTGCGGATGTTGCCATGCGAACTGCGGATTTGCCACCGGAACTGCGGACTCGGAAGAGAAAGCGATAGACGAGGGGAATCAAAGCTGCGGCTTGGGCACCAAGGCGTTGTCGATCATTTTGACCACCGCGTCGTGAAAATGCAGGACCTTTTCTTCCTCCGATGTCGGAGGACGTGGCTTATAGCCGGTGGTATTGCTGGCGCCGTCGCGGAGCTTTTGCCGGAGTTTGGCGAGTTCGGCAAGCTGTCCAAGTTTCATCTCCTTTAGCTGAGTGAAGGAATAGTCGGCAATGGTTTTGGGGAAGGGCCAGCCGATGCCATCGACGCTGGGGCCAGCCGGCTTGCGGCGGTTCTGGCGTTGCTGGCGGGCATTGCGGCGGGCTTCCACCGCCTCCTGGTACTGATCAAGGTCGGAGAAGGTTTTCTGGTTAAAGGTGATGTGGAGCCGGCCGTCGCGCCATTCATGGGCGCTGATGATCTGGGCCTGCTGGGCAAGAACGGCGCTGTCGGTGATGGCACTCTTGATGCGGTTCCAGTTGCGTTTGGAAACCTGCGAGGTCATTCGCAGTTGCAGGGCCAGGGCGACGAGCTCCTCCGAGAAGGACCAGTCGGTGCGCGGAACGTAGTTGGTGGGGGCTTCCGCCTGCCGGCGCCCTTCCTCCAGGCGGATGTGTCCGACTTCTGAAAAAATCCAATCAAGAAAGGCATGCGTGTGCTTGTTGTGCCGGCGGGCGTTGCCGGAAATGGCCAGACTGATCCGCTGGTAGAGCATGGCGGGCTTGTAGAAATAGAAGCTGTCGTGCTGGTCGTACCAGATCGGATTGAACTCTAACTCGATGAGATTGGCGTTCTTGAAGTTCTGGATGAGCGGTGCAATGTCCTCGGGTGTGAGAGCGCGGGCAGAGCGGGGTAGGGGACGCTGGCTGTCCTTCTGGGTGGCGCAAAGCCACAACGGCGCGACGCGGGTGACCTCATGCCATTTGCCATTGACAAGTGTGTGGTACTGGATCAGCCAGGGGAGCATGCCCAGAGAAACCAGTGCGGCAAAGGCTTCATCGCGTTCGTAGCTGCTCATCTCGGATTTATTGCGTGTGTTGCGTTGGCGTTTTTGAACTCCATAGGCGCGGAGCCAGTCATCGGGGGTAAAGACGATCCGCTGCGATTTGACTCTGGTGGCGGTCAGCAGGAAAAGCCCCGCCTCATAAGCCCGCTGCTGGGGGATGGAAAGATCAAAGCCCACCACCGCGATGCTGTGCTTGTCCACGTCCTTGCGGATGTCGGCGGGCAGGTTGCGATAGGTGTTGTCAAACAGTTCCAGTTGCGGCTGATCGGCATTGAACCGCTTGCCGCGGAGCTGGTTGGACAAATGCCGTGGCGAACGCGGAAAGCCGACGGTCCAGTCGATGGGAGTGGGGGTCCAATCCTTGCCTTTTTCAAGGTGTGAAGGCAACGACTGGGGTGGGGGATTCACGATTCAACGCTGTCAGGAAATGAGGCGGGAGACAAGCAAAATGAACAGGGCGACGGAGAAAGCGGGGCTTTCCGGCTCCGGGGAATTGGTGCAGGACGGTTAGGAGAAGGAAAAAGAGTGGGGGAGGGGGCGAGAGAAAAACTTGAGGGCTTGATGGTTGTCTCTCGCCCAGTCTTCGATCGTCAGTTGCGGTCTGCCCTGTTCCCGGCAACGCATGTCAAGGGAATTTTCGCGAATTCTCGGCGGATTTGATCGCTCCGCGCGGCTCCGCGCGGGCGCGTTTTACTTTTGATTGCGGTCGCTGCATTCGGGTTGCGACCGGCGATCCTGAAAACCCGTGTAAACTGTCGCCCGTGCTCATGGATGCCGCGGCGAGGTCGCTATGATATGGAACATTAGTCAGGCTTGCCCTCAAGTCTGCGGATGGCATTGGCGGGCGGGATATTGCACGCCCGACACCATTCACAGAATTCCGAAACATCGACGCGGCGGTTGCCGACTTCGCAGTTGTGAACCCAAGCCTGCGGCTCGTGCAGAACGGCACCGATTTGCCGCTGGGTAAGCCCTGCTTCCTCACGCAACATGCGTAGGAATCCGGGGACAGCCGCGTATCGGCGGCGATGTTGGGCCTTGGTCGCCATCAGTAATACCAAGGCTGACAAGAAATTCATTTGACAATAGTTCATTGTCAAGGCAGAATGAGCAAAATGATGGCCCTCGGCCTCGAAATAGGAGGTTTGACCGTTAAAACCTGATGTCCGAAACATCCAGCAGGAAGCTCGGCCTTGTTGTGGCCGTTTTGGTTCCGGGCTTCATTGGTCTGGCGGGCGTTGCACCGCTAATGCCCGCGGTATCCGAATGGCTGCGGCCGGTCAGTTGGAGCGAATTTGGGCTAGGCCCGCCGATCTATGCGATTCTGGCCGCAACGGCATCGGGAATGATTATTGGGTGTGTCCGCTGGCTGGTGATTGACCATATACACCATTGGACGGGGCTTGTTCAGCCCGCGTGGGATTTGAGCGGGCTACAGGATCATCTTGACGCATTCAATTTCGTCGTCGAGGGCACGTACCGATATTACCAGTTTTACGCCAACACGGTTGTCGCCGTGCTGTGGGCGTACCTCGTCAATCGGTTATGCGAAAAGTCGTCGTTCCTCGGTCCTGGCACTGACTTTGGAGTGCTGATTTTGTGTGCGATTCTTTTCGCTGGCTCCCGCGACGCTCTGGCGAAATATTACACGCGCTCGGTTGCGCTGATTGGCGAAGTCGCGGGGAAAGATTTGGAGGATATCACAATGACAAACGGATTTGATCACGGGCATAAGTCGGCAGGTTCCACAAAGACCGAAAAGGCAGCGAAATCCCAGAACAAGCCGGAGCCGCAATCGTCCAAACCTGTGCAGGCGGAAGTGAAGGGGACTCAGCCCCCGAAATAAGCCGCGTTGTCGGCTGGTCAGAACTGCAACGTTTAACGCGAGAGGAGAAGGTGCGTCATGAGGATTCTTCGTTCAATGGGAGCGGTGTTGTCATGGGCGGTCGCAATTCATGGCGTCGTTTTCGTAATGGCGGCCCTTATCGTGGTTGGCGTTTACACGAAATTGGCCGCCGCGGATGACATTGTGCAGGTAAACAGCCAAGCCGCCCTTGATCCGACCGATTCGGTCGATTGGGGTGTCTTGGGGGCAGAAGGTTCCTACCCGTCTGATCCGTTTAGCGTCACTTCTATCCCGGATGGAATCTCAATCACTGGCAGTACGGTCGCTAGTTTGGGCCAAAGTTTTTTCCGATTCGATCAGACTTCTAATCCTGGACCCGACGGGTGGTACGGGGATTTCAATCCCGGTGATCATCTCCTCTATACATCGGGCACCTCAATTACTCTGCAGTTCACAACGCCGGTATCGGGCGTGGGCGCGGAAATTCAGTCCAATATCATCGGGAGCTTTACGGGAACACTTGTCGCAACCGCCTACAGCCCGGCCGGTGGCAGCCTTGGTAGCTACGATGTTTCGGGTATTAGCTCATACGGCCCTTTTGGCACCGCGCCGTTTCTGGGCATTCAAGACCTTAGTGGAAAAAACATAAGCAGCGTCGTGTTCTCTTCGACGAATGCCGGGTCGGGGTTCGCGATCGATACCCTGCAACTCTCGGATGCGGGCCTTGACGCCGCCGCCGTTCCGGTCGCCGCGGCGACTTCGACGCAGACCGCTTCCGTTGCCGGAGATTATTCCACTCCTGGCACGGGGCAGACGTTCACTTATGCTGCCTATGAAATCCTCCCCGGTGCCGTGGCCAGCCTTGCCCTGGGCGACACGCTCGATCTCACGAGCGGCCCGCTTTTCGTAGCTGCGGGCGGAACGTTCAACGCCAGCGGCACCGTAAACGGCAACATCATCAATGCCGGCCTGGTTCACATTACGGCGCCTAGTTTCAGCACGTTCACCAATCAGGGCACCGTCGTATTTCAGCCGCCGACGGGCGGAGCGACCTATTCCTTGCAGAGTTTTACGAATGATGCCGGCGGCACATTTTTCGGAGGAGGAGAAGCGGCCAGCCCCGTTGTCATCAACCTCCCGGCGGGGCAGGCGTTGCAGAATCAAGGCGAAGCGGTTGTTGGCGACCTGACCGTTAATGGAAGTTACACGCAGACCTCCACCGGCGAAACGCTCTTTGACCTCGGCGGTCCCGATCCGATCTACGGATACAGCCAACTCACCGTGAATGGCACGGTCGATCTCTCCGGCACCATTCAAACGGACTATATCAACGGCTTTTACCCCACGGTTGGCGAGACATTCGACCTCTTGATCGCCAGCGGGGGCATCACCTTCGATTCAGGCTGGGCCGGGATGCCGGAAGAGCCGGGGTTCACTTATGCCCTGGTCGATGACGGCACCGTTTTCGAAGCGACCTTCACCGGCGTGGTCCCCGAGCCCGCCTCGCTCTCCCTCGTCGGCCTCTGTGGCCTCGGACTTCTGCGGCGTCGAAAGGAGTGTGTCCGTGGGAGATAAACGTGAAGGGACTATCCCGATCTACGAAACGATAGGGGGTCAGATTCTAACGAGGGTTACGATGAGAATTACGATTCGCCACATTATTTCGATCGTCATGGCCGGTCTTTTGGCTGGATGCGCGACGGAACGGGTGATGTCCACCGGGCCGAAACTGGCGCCGACTGACCCGTCATCGGTTAAGATTTACCTGTCCGAAAAACCGAATGTTCCATACGAGGAGATCGGGCGGGTGAGCGTTGACAAATACAACAACCTTTCGATCGCCCGTTCTCCAGATGACATGAACGCTGCGCTGAAGCAACAGGCTGCTTCCATCGGGGGGAATGCGATTATCGACGTTACCGAAGATTTTGCCAGCATGTCTGGAGTGGTCGTGGCGTTCAAGTCTGAGAGTAAATAATCGTCTTGAATCAGGGATTACGCGGTTCGTGGTACGAAACGCACAATGTTTATTATGTTTAATAGATGCTAACTGTCCGAGCATACACGTTCTTCATTCTAAGCTGATTCAAACCAATGCGTCATCGTTATTGACCGGCTTCTGGACCTGGCTAACTTCAACGACGCCTCCCAACAATGGAACAAGCCGGTATATTTTGTCGGCGAACTGTTCGAATACGGCGAGGTCATGATGGCTGATCATGATGACCTGTAATCCCAACGCACGGCCCGCTTCCTGCACGATTTTAACGAGCTTCGGGACAAGATCAGGTCGAAGCCAGCAATCTTGCTCGTCGAGGACCATAAACCTTCGGTGCTGAATTGGATCGAGGGTTGTGAGTGCGAACAAGCGCAGGCCCACGCTGAGAATGTTGGCGACGGAACCACCTTGGCCGCGGTAAACGTCTTCCCGATAACCCTCATGATCGATCCAAAACTCCACGGTAGCGGTGCCTCGCTTGAAATCTGCATCCGCGCGAAGCCGGATCGGCTGTTCGAGAATCTCTTGGAGCGCGATGGTGATCTTCTCCTCGACAATACCGAGTAACTCTTTGAACAAGCGCTGGCTCAGAAGTTCAAGCGCATCCGTGACCTTGTCGGCGGTCGCAAGGTAGCCCGATAGTTCTTCAAGACGGCCCCGAACTTCCGCAGCCTGGTGTTCACGCTCTTGGCGCCTTCCCATCAACCTCTCCAACCGCTGCCGTACCGCGGTCGGCGACTTCAATGGTTGCGTGGTGACGCTGAAGTTTGCGCGTTCTTGTACGGGTGTGGGAGTCATTTCCGGGGTTGTCCTCCGTCACCTGCGCCGGAAGCGGCTTCAGAAAACTTGCCTTCGACTTCAGCCAGGCCCTTCTCGATCTTGTCAAGGTCCTCCTGGTATTTGGCTCTCTTCCGAGCGTTCTCATTGATGATTCCGGCCAGCTTTTCTTGGAGCTTAGCAACGTCATCAGTGCCATATTTCTCCCGAGCCTGGGCCTTGAGTTCGTCCAGTCGAGTCGTAGCGCTATCGCGCTGGGTTTCGGCTTGGATTTTCTTCCTGTTGAGTTCATGGTACCGCTGCTGAAGCTGTTCGATAGTCTGCTGCCCGGCGTTGGGGGGCGTTCTGGCGTCCGTTTTAGCCATTGTCAGTAACCTCCTGCGCAAGAGCCATGATTTCAGCAGCGATGGGCTGCTCAAATTGGCTTAAGTTTTTTTCGAGAAAGGCAACCAAACCGGCACCACTTTCAGTGCGACGACCCTGTAACTCGGCGAGACCAGCAACAAACTTGGACGCTGGCCCGTCCGTCGCCATGTCTACAAGAATCGAGTGGAATACCTCATCGAACGGACGGTGTGGCACCTCAACAAACTGCCGCGTATAACCCCCATTCGTGACATCAATGCGAAGGACAGACGGGATATGGTCCTTCGTAGCGTCGCTCCGCGACCGCCGGCTGATATTTCCGGGCGTCATCCAAAGTGTCCTGCCCGTTTGAACATCCTGCAAATGGCGGTGGATGTGTCCGTTAATCACGAGATCAATCCCAACGATCTCGCGTGGCTGTATCCGGCCCTGCTCCTCATATCCGGGCACGATGATGTCGTGATGCGCAAGCCAGAACACGAGCGGGGCCCTACCGTCGACTCCGTTCGGCTCCTCAACTCGATCAGGAAACTGCTGCCGATACGAGGAACCGCCCACGAAGACAGCTCGTCCGTTCATCGTCCCGCGCCAAGGCTGGCCGTCAAGCAGCCGAATGCGCCCGGCCTTCACAAGCAGTGAAAGTGAATCATTATCGCAGAGTTCCGGGTCGGCGCAGTCGTGATTGCCATAGAGGCCGATGCACTCGGTGCCGGCCAGGAGGTCGATTAGTCGTCCCAGCATCCAAGTCGGATTATCTCGTGGCTTGTCAAAAAGGTCGCCGAGGATCGCGGGAAGAAGTCGATGGGTTTGGGCGTACAGCAGTCCCCATTCAAGTTTGTCGAGAATGACGTGCGGATAATCGTCCTTGCGAAAACCAGGAGTCCGTCCCTCAAGGTGGGGATCACCGATGACAAACAGGCCGGTATAGGCAATAGCGTCAGACATGGGGATGCCCTCCGGCGCACGACCCGGCATGGATGACGACCTGATTGGGATCGAGCGGGCTGCCGCACGTGGGGCAAAGTTGTTGCTGCTCGGCCCAATTCCGCAGCAGACGTTCACCTTCCCGAAGCGCTTGCTCTGCCTGTTCCAATTCTTGGATACGCGAGGCAACGGCCGCTGCGGCGCCGGCGAGATTGTGGATTGTGCCCTCGATGTCGCGGGTGTCCACCATTTCCGGCGCAGGGGTAAAGGTAATTAAATGATCGTGAATAGTCTCGGTGCGCCGCAGGTCTGCCACCGCTCGCGTGAGGGCTTGTAATTCCTTGGTCAGAGAAACCTCGTCGTTCAATTCAGGAGCAATCGGCAACGCCTCCAAGGCTGATAGCTGTAGCTCCGACGTGGCAATGTCACGACCGAGCGATCCAATCTCTGTCACAGTCATTCGTAGGGTCTCAACCTCGATCATCATTGGGGGTGGGACGAGTTCGCGTGTGGCGATGCACTCCCCATCCAGGCGAAGGGAGATATTCCGAGCAGAGTTTAGGTTGCGGATGAGTTCCCCGAGTGGTCGGTCGTCCGTGGTATCAGGGCATTGTTGTAGTGCCGCAAGAGAAGCCGCGCGAGCGGACTGCCACTTCACGTCCAATTGCGTTTGCGCCAGCGCCCCGATGACATCTTCTAATGGCTGGGGACTTGTGAACATCGGCGGCAACGTCAAGGTTTCCAAGGCGGTCGCCTCGGATCGGTAACGGTTGCTCAATGCGATCACCTGGTCTAGTGTCCGGACATCCTGCGTGAGTTGTTCAATACTTGAAGCCAACCGCCCAAGTTCCTCGTGTTGGGACTCTACTTGCCCAACACCGATCTCGATCTGATCCGTCGCCGCAAGAACCGCGAGGTCGGTTGCCAGCTTTTCCGCGCGGGCCTCCAATTGTATGCGTTCTCGGCGAGCGTCCACCATCTTCTGTTGGTGCCGCTTCTGCATTTCAACCAAGCTTGCTGCGTCGGATGAAGACGCGAAGAACTGGGCCGCCTGCGAGCCGGGCTTGTCCAATAGGAAAACTGGCGACTTTTGCTCGCCGAAGTGAACGTCGAACTCTTGGTTGCCTTCAGCCGTGACCTTCGGCAGACGAAGCACATCGTGAAGGCCGTCTGGAAGCGAACCGCGGCCGAGTCGGTCGAACAACTGCCCATCGACGGTATACCGCGGAGAGTTGTTTTTGCGGCACCACTCGACGATGTGCCCGTCGTCGGTCTCAACGGTTACTGAGCATTCCTTTTCATTGTGGCGAGTGACGTAGGTCGAGTTGTCGTTGTGACAGAGAATCTGAAGCGCTGCCACAACAGCGCTTTTCCCGCAGTTATTAGGTCCTACCAGCACGGTCAGACCGTCCGCCGGTTCGATAACCGTGTGGGCGTGCGACATGAAATTGACCAACTCAATGCGCCGAATCACAACTTGGTTCCTTGGCGGGCCTTCCAAGCCCAAGACCTGCCAGCAAGTGTACAAGAACGCCTAAATAGCTCCACAGAAAATTGAAAGTGGCCGATGTTGAGCAAACGCCCGATGCTTCAATGGGTCCGCGGCTGCGCCTTTTGGTCGAGGGAATCGAAGTAGGCGAGCTTCAATGGGTCCGCGGCTGCGCAGCCGCGGTAGCGATTTCGGAAAAGGCGCGGCGTTGCCGCACGCAATGGCTTCAATGGGTCCGCGGCTGCGCAGCCGCGGTAGCGGCGATCAACTGGATTCAACGGGGATTCGCGGTGAAGGGCTTCAATGGGTCCGCGGCTGCGCAGCCGCGGTAGCGATGGCGATGCGGTCGGTGACGGGAGGCCGATGATGCGCTTCAATGGGTCCGCGGCTGCGCAGCCGCGGTAGCCGCAGCCCCTCGTCCATCGCCTCGCGATTGGCGGCGTAGCTTCAATGGGTCCGCGGCTGCGCAGCCGCGGTAGCGATTTCGGCAGCGAGTTTGCAGATTCAGCGGTATTGGCTTCAATGGGTCCGCGGCTGCGCAGCCGCGGTAGCGGCGGAGGGCGAGACCGGCGTTGCGCTCTACACCGTGCTTCAATGGGTCCGCGGCTGCGCAGCCGCGGTAGCCACGCTTGGCCAAGGTCTCTACGCCGAAGCGATCATGCTTCAATGGGTCCGCGGCTGCGCAGCCGCGGTAGCTTGTTCCCCGCTCTATGGGTGGTAGCAACGACATCAGGCTTCAATGGGTCCGCGGCTGCGCAGCCGCGGTAGCGGTCGAGTTGCCGGGAAGGGCGGCACGCCAGTGCGACGCGCTTCAATGGGTCCGCGGCTGCGCAGCCGCGGTAGCGTGCTGCGGCGATGGGTGCTGCTGGAGTGGAGCAAGGGCTTCAATGGGTCCGCGGCTGCGCAGCCGCGGTAGCGGTTGCTACTACACTCTACGTTATAATCGGCGAAAGCTTCAATGGGTCCGCGGCTGCGCAGCCGCGGTAGCACGGGCCTGGGGATCAACATCAGCGGCGAAGGTTCGCTTCAATGGGTCCGCGGCTGCGCAGCCGCGGTAGCGGGTTTTATCTCAAAAATTCCCCTGACGATTATATCGCTTCAATGGGTCCGCGGCTGCGCAGCCGCGGTAGCATGCGCTCAAGGCTGCTGGTTGCGATTACTTCAAGGGGCTTCAATGGGTCCGCGGCTGCGCAGCCGCGGTAGCATTTCAGACTCTCGTTTTTCCGTTTCCATGTTGGCTCCTGCTTCAATGGGTCCGCGGCTGCGCAGCCGCGGTAGCCTGATCGAACTTACCGACGAGCAAATCACCAACGTCGTGCTTCAATGGGTCCGCGGCTGCGCAGCCGCGGTAGCAAGGGGGCAAGTCGATCACCATCGTCAAGCTGCCAAGCTTCAATGGGTCCGCGGCTGCGCAGCCGCGGTAGCGAGAGGCGATCCGGCGGATCGGGCCGAGATTTACGGGCTTCAATGGGTCCGCGGCTGCGCAGCCGCGGTAGCGACACCTTGCGCCGGGTTTTGGACTGATGCCGTAATGCTTCAATGGGTCCGCGGCTGCGCAGCCGCGGTAGCCGCGCGAACGGTTTGGCCGTCGGCCAAGGTGCAAAGCTTCAATGGGTCCGCGGCTGCGCAGCCGCGGTAGCCCTCCTTGGTCACGCCACCGTGGCGAACGAGGAGCGCTTCAATGGGTCCGCGGCTGCGCAGCCGCGGTAGCGTCGCCGCGACGATCGTGGTGTTCGGTTGATTGTAGCTTCAATGGGTCCGCGGCTGCGCAGCCGCGGTAGCTTCACGGGAGAGACGGTCTTTGCGGCGGAAGTAGGCTTCAATGGGTCCGCGGCTGCGCAGCCGCGGTAGCTTGGGGACTGCACAACCGGATCAACGTGAAGCTGAAGCTTCAATGGGTCCGCGGCTGCGCAGCCGCGGTAGCGATCCCCCGCGACCAGGCTTGTGAAGGCCATGGAGCTTCAATGGGTCCGCGGCTGCGCAGCCGCGGTAGCGATCTTGTCGCGGTTCACGTCCTCGACATCGATCTGGCTTCAATGGGTCCGCGGCTGCGCAGCCGCGGTAGCTTGGTGGGTTTGGGGATTAATGTGGCGGTAAGTCAAGCTTCAATGGGTCCGCGGCTGCGCAGCCGCGGTAGCTACGGAAGCACAATTGCAGGAGTTTTTTGAGGCGACGCTTCAATGGGTCCGCGGCTGCGCAGCCGCGGTAGCAAGGCGTATCGTTCTTGCAACAGCACCGCGTCATGGCTTCAATGGGTCCGCGGCTGCGCAGCCGCGGTAGCATTGCCGAAACTTGGGGATTGCGCGGGAAGTGAGGCTTCAATGGGTCCGCGGCTGCGCAGCCGCGGTAGCCTCATCCCCGGAACGCCCTGCTATCGGTGGGCCATGCTTCAATGGGTCCGCGGCTGCGCAGCCGCGGTAGCGCCAGAGCCGGAACAATGTCACGCCAAATATGACGGCTTCAATGGGTCCGCGGCTGCGCAGCCGCGGTAGCTCCCGATTCTCCGCGATGCCGAGATCGTGGCGATTGAGCTTCAATGGGTCCGCGGCTGCGCAGCCGCGGTAGCGCTGTTGGCGTTGCAGCCAGGGGGAGAGTTTTGGGGGCTTCAATGGGTCCGCGGCTGCGCAGCCGCGGTAGCTTCCGTCGAGCAAGCCATCGCGAAAGCCGTCACGCTTGCTTCAATGGGTCCGCGGCTGCGCAGCCGCGGTAGCGATCGTCTGGTGGGAGGAGTTCGGCCAGCACCAAAGCTTCAATGGGTCCGCGGCTGCGCAGCCGCGGTAGCCTTGCGGCAACGGCTTGAACCTCACCACGTCAGACGCTTCAATGGGTCCGCGGCTGCGCAGCCGCGGTAGCGCGGAGAATATCCGCCAGCCGATCATAAACGAGCTGCTTCAATGGGTCCGCGGCTGCGCAGCCGCGGTAGCGATTTATATTGGCCGACCTCTGCATCCTTATCCACGCTTCAATGGGTCCGCGGCTGCGCAGCCGCGGTAGCGCCGTTCCGTTGATCGGGTCCCCCGCCTCATCGACGCTTCAATGGGTCCGCGGCTGCGCAGCCGCGGTAGCAACGTTCTGCGTCTATAGCCAGGGCGCAAAGATGTTGCTTCAATGGGTCCGCGGCTGCGCAGCCGCGGTAGCCCCCGCTCCTTCTTCTCTCCCCGGACGGCGCGGCAGCTTCAATGGGTCCGCGGCTGCGCAGCCGCGGTAGCGACATCAGTTATTCACAGTTTGCCGGTACCCAGGTGCTTCAATGGGTCCGCGGCTGCGCAGCCGCGGTAGCCGCCTCGCCGGCGACATGCACGCGTCCGTCCGCCAATGCTTCAATGGGTCCGCGGCTGCGCAGCCGCGGTAGCCCGTGGCACTTACCAGATAGGACCGGCCATGCTGAGGCTTCAATGGGTCCGCGGCTGCGCAGCCGCGGTAGCATCGTGCGGGCTTCGCTTTCACCCGCGCCTACCACCGCTTCAATGGGTCCGCGGCTGCGCAGCCGCGGTAGCGAGCTGTCCCGCCGGTCTCAGTTGAATGGCGGAGAGCTTCAATGGGTCCGCGGCTGCGCAGCCGCGGTAGCACCCGGCAGGCGATCGTTGCCGTGACGGACCAGGCGCTTCAATGGGTCCGCGGCTGCGCAGCCGCGGTAGCGCTCGACGCCGGCGGAAGTGGCCCGGTGGGTGATCGAGCTTCAATGGGTCCGCGGCTGCGCAGCCGCGGTAGCGCGCTCTATCCAGCGTCGGCACGCAGCAGGCCGAAAGCTTCAATGGGTCCGCGGCTGCGCAGCCGCGGTAGCGCTCGGCGAGAGCGCCCACAAAATGGACCTGCGCGCTTCAATGGGTCCGCGGCTGCGCAGCCGCGGTAGCAACGTGCTCTTGCCGTTGGCGCCGCTTCCGTAAAGCTTCAATGGGTCCGCGGCTGCGCAGCCGCGGTAGCAACGGGAAAGAACTGGATTTGCTCCCAACTGTTTGCTTCAATGGGTCCGCGGCTGCGCAGCCGCGGTAGCGCTCCCGTCTCGATGAGCTTCCTCAGCGATGCGACCGCTTCAATGGGTCCGCGGCTGCGCAGCCGCGGTAGCCCCGGGTTCTCCCAGTGGAGACGAAAAAGGCAGGGAAGCTTCAATGGGTCCGCGGCTGCGCAGCCGCGGTAGCCGGGGCCAAGGGGAAGATGGTCGAGGCGATGATGCGGCTTCAATGGGTCCGCGGCTGCGCAGCCGCGGTAGCGAAGCTACGTTGACACGTGGCTCTGCCCAGTTGGTGCTTCAATGGGTCCGCGGCTGCGCAGCCGCGGTAGCGATGTCCTGCTCGGTGCCCTGCGCGAGCTGCTTTTGCTTCAATGGGTCCGCGGCTGCGCAGCCGCGGTAGCCCGAAATCCACGGTAAGAATTATCCGTTTGCCAGGCTTCAATGGGTCCGCGGCTGCGCAGCCGCGGTAGCCATCGCGATTTCCTCATCTGGACTTTGGCGGCGTGCTTCAATGGGTCCGCGGCTGCGCAGCCGCGGTAGCGCTTGTACTATGTGGTCAGTGAAAAAGACCCGAAGCTTCAATGGGTCCGCGGCTGCGCAGCCGCGGTAGCGCGGCAAACGAATTGAAGCTATCCCAGATTGCCAGCTTCAATGGGTCCGCGGCTGCGCAGCCGCGGTAGCTCCCGCCCTCGCAACATTTGGCCGATACTGGAATTGCATCGCGATTTGCGAGCGCAGACGGCGCATGATTGCGACCGGCAGGTACCTTCTGTCGCATCGGCCATAAGCCTTTCGCGGCCTACAGGTTGTGTGCAGCGAGCGCTCCCTGCACCCCCCTGCACCACCATCGCACTCGCGGCGAATTTGCGACGAAAGAATCGGAACCGCCAAAACGATCGACATGGTACTTATTTTACTTCAGCTACATGTCGGCGGCAACGGCAAACATGCTCCTCAAGCGATTATGAACTTGTCAAAGAGCGATATGACTGAATTACATTCCGACACACAGGCCAAGACCGCAGTGCCGGCCGGCCCCAATAGCGATTGGGCCGGAAATGGCGTTACGGAAACATAGCCGAATGTGGACGGCCGGCAAGTTCCGGAGATAAGTCGGGCGCTCGAATTGAACGCCGGTGGGCGCTCCCGCGATCCAGGATGTCGGTCGGGATTCGATGACGACATCGCGTTCGTTAAAAGGGAGTCCGGCGTCTTGAAGGCACTGTCGCAACAGCGCATCTACGTTTTCGAGTTCCGTGCACGCGACATATCGCGGCATGATCACCGGGGTGACGGAAGTCCACATGTCGCATGTATCGACATACCGTCGCACCACGTAGTCTGGCATCAACGGCTCCAGAAGCGCAACCGCGTCGCGCGTGTTCCGGGGCTGTGTTGCGGGCTGAATGGCCTCAATCTTGGCGCACATTTTCTTGACGTGCGACCAGATCGCCCGGTATTCACCATGTGGCCGGGGCTGATGGTAGAGCCACCGCTTGAGGTCTCTCGTGCTAGGAAGCTGACAGGGATGCAGGCCGGAAAGATATTTGACAGCGGCCTGCCGAGCCTGACCGACGTCGCCGATTGCGGACTGCTCGGATGATTGAAGGAGTTCGGCCCACGATGCTCGCGGCGGCTCTTTATATAGAGGTGAGCCGGCCAGGCGATTGATTGCCCATTCGATTGACCGGCCATCGCCACCAAACGGCTCGGCAATGATTACGCGGCGAATGTTGCTGGCGACGCCGCGCGGGTCAATCGTCGGGAGCGGAAGATACGAAAAGCGGGGATAATTATCTTCGCGCGCACGGCGATTATTTGATTTGTCCTGACCGTGTCCAGCAACGAATCGCCGGCCCCATTCCTCGGTGCGCCAGCCCTCCTCGTCAAGATCGTCCTTGGCGGCGTCGCACGCTGCGTGGCGAAGCATTGCGGCGACATGGACGGCACGGTCCCGAGAAATTGCAGCGAAGTTGTCGCCGCCGTTAATGGGGCGAAGTGCAAAGGCGGTGAATGGACGCGGAGGCAAATCGTTCGCACGACGGTATCCGACGATGGCGAAAGAGGTGAGCGGCGGGACGGGTACAAAGCCGTTGTCTGTCACGCGGTTGAGAAATGCGCGATGGCGACGGATCAGCGCGTCAAACGTGCCTGGCTTGGGTGCGCGAAGCGGCGTTCCGCCTAGTTGTGACTTGGGTTCCCATTGCTCACCGGGTGGATCAACAGATTCGTCGGTCGCATCCATAGATATAAATTTGCCGTGGCCGACAACAAGGTCGATGCCCCAGCCCAGAGCCACGATCCCACGAACCGCAGTGCGGATGACCTCAGCGTGGCGGCGATCCTCGTGGGGTAATGGGTCGGGGAGCGTCCATATGTAATGCACTTGATCGCCTTCCACTAGATGTGTGGGGCGGACAGTCTTCATTGTGCGGTGGGTGGCGGGGTTTGTATCTCCCGAGCCGTCATAGTTGCCCTTGGCCCAGGCCTTAACAACGAGGTCCATTGCGTTGTTGGGGACGGAAAGGCGGTACGGCTCGCCCGTGCGATGGGCCGGCGCCACGATCCGCGGTGGTGAAAGCTGCTCGAACCATCGCAAGGCTTCGGCAAGGCCATTGTCAACGTGCCCCGTCGGAGCGGCCCCAGCGGCGACGATTGCCTGATAGAGCCGCAAGGGCGACGGCGGCCACTCCGGCTCGCCGCCGTCACGCCGACCGTGGAATCGCGGATCGAGGAAGGTGATGGTTAGGCAAAGATGATCGGGCATTACGTCTCCTCATCTCCAATTATTTGTTCTTCTTATTGCCCTTACCTGTGGATTTATCACCGTCGGCGGATTCACCATGGACATCCTTCTTCGCAAGTTCCTTGTCGAACTCGACCTGCTGGTCCTTACCGATACCGAATGCCTTCGCTGCGGCAGTGGCGAACGCGAGAGCATCATCGTGAGTGATCTTGGCCGAATGACGGCGACCGTCGTTTCGCACTTCGACGAACTCGGCTGGCTTGTCCGGATCGGGAACGAGGTTGCAGCCCTGGCGCAGGTAGCTCGACGGGCGGTAGGTGAATGCGACGAGTGCAAGACCTAAGATGTATCGCCGGAGAGATTCAGTCTTTTGTTTGTCGGTGCCAACGTTGAGTAACCGAAGTGCCGCGAGGCTGAGACTAGCATCACGGCGGATGCCACCGGTGGCAATGACGCCACCGTGAGAGCCGGAAGCGGGAACATGAATGAAGCCTCTTTGTGCATAGGCGTCCTTGGAGGTTTTATCTTTTGCTTCTTCCAGCATATCGTTGTTAACAAACTCGATTGCCGGATTGAACTGGGCGGATCGTGTAAGCCGCTGCACGTTGAAGGCCCGGATTGTCGAGGCGATTAACCGCGGCAATTTCGCCTGAGTGTCACGCGAGTCCCACACGCCGAAGACCAGTGATGTGGGCGCTATCTTCGCCAACGGTTCAGTGTTACCTTGCTGGGCGGCCTTGAAGGCATCCTGCAAAGTCTTTTGGATCGCGGTGCAGCGAACGATGGCATCGCCAGCCCTGTGTCCAGCCTCCAGAAGGTTGACTAACTTATCGCCAGCCTTCACAGTTATCTGTGGCACGAGGCCCGCGTATTTTTCCTTGGCGAACAGCGTCTCAATACGGTTGGCTTGCGAACCGACTGAGTCTATGAGGCAGACGTTCTTGCCGTCCTTCTCGTCACCGAACGTATCGATGTTGTAACCCCCCTTGAATGTTTTGTCTTCGCTTGCAGCGTAGGTTGAAGGAAAGAGCACGGCATCGGGGCCTTCGACCGAGATAAGGTGCTCGCGGATAACCAGTGCAGCGGGGCCGTCGTCACCAAGCCAGGAATCGAATTTCTTCAGAACATCGCTCATTGGAACTCTCCTTTGAAAGTGGCGGGCAGAAATGCCTTGTGCTTTCTTTGATCTGTGCGGAACGCATTCTCAAAACGATATCGCCGCGTACCGGCTTGGGGACACAAGCCAGACGCAAATGCTGACGCAATCACGGGACAATAAGGCATATTCCATGTGCTGTACTCAAATACACGGGGTAAATCCGTGGGCATTGGTCGAAATCTTTGAAGACCGACAAGACACAGGAACTCAACTGCCGGGAAAGCTGCGGTCGTCATCTGAAGTGCGTCCGGAGCGAAGCCGATGTCGCGGGACTGGGAATTGTTCCCGCGGCGTCCATCAAAGTAGTATGGCTCAACCTTCTTGTCTGGCTCGTCAGAGTCGAACACAACCATACTATGATCGAGGAGAGACTCGGCTCGCAGTTCATCGCGTATAAGCGACGATCGCATCGCCCTGGCGATACGTACCGACCGCATGCTTCCGGCCCAAACCTTGAGACGGTTCCCTCCTGAGCGGTCGTCGGTCCACCAATCCAGCGTCAGATTCAGGGGACTACCAAACCGAATGGGTGACGAATAGTCATCATCTGGATCGATCTGATCCATCTGAGCGCGGCACACCGTCTCGATCAATTCCTTCAAACTTGTTTCATTGGGGGAAGATGTCGGCGCCAGTGCGAAATGACCATTCACAAACCATCCTTCTGCCCCGCCCCACGTCCTATCCGCCAGCTCCAGCAGCCCACAACACGCAAAGAACTGGCCTGGGTTGGTGGGATCGACATTGACCCGGATGGTTGGCTCTGTGTTGTTCATCGTGTACCTACTGCCGTTAACTTCTCGGCGGCCTGCGCCTTATCCTCATTAACTGTCGCGGACGGATTCGCGCTGGCAACCGCGTCGGCAGCGCGGAGAATTGACTCCAAATATGCCAATCCCCAACGCCCGTACTTCCGCTGGAGCCGGGCAAATCGGCGCGGGACTTCGCGGGCAATTTTGGCGGCTTGGACGCTGAGGCCTTCAGGGTCGAAGGCTTCATCGGGTGGAAAGTGCGGACGGCCTCGCCCGTGGTGTGCCGCGATGAAGTGGAGAGTCAATTCCTTCTCGTCGTCGCTCAATTTTGTCCACGGCGCCGCGAGTTGTGGCGATAAGACATTGAGCAGTGAGCCGAACTCATGGCGGTAGGAACTTAGATCGCGCGGCGGCCGCCGGTTCCCTGACTTGGCGAGTATCAACTCCGGGAACCGCGCGTTCCAAATCGACCGTTGCCAAGCCTGTCGATTCTTGCCAAGGTCGTGCCATTCTGCGGCGAAGACCAGTGCCCGGCCTTCGGCCGTCTCGGCCAATCGGAGGGCATCGACGATTCGCGTAACGTGACTCTTCACGTCGGCGGTGTGAATATCCAGCCGGACCGGCCTGCTGCCTGAGCGAGAGCCATCATCGTCGGCCGAGCGGGGAAGAGCGTACCAAGTCCATACGCGGCCCGGCGGCCGCGGTATCCCGCCAACGCTCGCGTTTGGTTGGTCTTCGATGGCGTTTTGCTCATGATCGGTCCGCTCATCGTCAGAGTCCTCCGCGTCGGAAGTGAGATCGATGGCCGGCCGCAAGGCGCGCATGCCGTCCGGGGCTACATTCCTGTCCCAATCTCGCATGCGGCGCTGCTCGCCGCGCTCGTTTAGCCATTGGTCCGCCACGTCGTCCGCCGAAGCGGATTTGCCGGCGAGCATACCTCCGTTCAAACCCCCTGCGAATGGGGGAAGGATCACAGTACGATTAGCGATGACGCCTTCGTCGCCTTCGACGATTTTTTGGAGTGTCGTGACTTCGACGCCGCGATCATCTTCGATCCACGCGGGAACATCCACGCGCACGTCGTTCTCTATCCGCTTGACAATCTGCTTGAGTTCCTCGAACACGCGTTTGCTACGATCTTTCAGCAACTCATGCGGTTTCAGGGGATACACCTCAAGGAGATCGTCCGGGTTGTATTCGTTGCGCAAATCCCCGATGATCCATTGCACCTCCTCACGCCACGCAACCTGAGTTTCCGGTGGCTCCCATTCCGCGACTCCGTGTAACCAGTCTGCCACCGGCGGCCGGCCGGGCAATTTCTCTCGAATGGTCGTCAATGCCCAAGCGTCAAAGAGAATGTCAGTCGCGCGAAGAATCGTCGGTGTTGGACTGAACGCGGCGATTCGGTCATTGAGGGTCAACTCCCCGATGGCCTTCGGACTTCCGTTGCCATTAAGTTTCACCAGCAGATCGAGTGTCTTCTCTCGCCGCGTTTGGTATTCCTTATCCGCGCCGCTCTTGTCAAACTCTTGGGGATGTACGACGTCCATTCTCGCGTCGCCTTCGCCATAGCGGTTCACACGCCCAAATCGCTGGGCCATGCTGTCGAAAGGTGTGAGGTCGCAAATCAAATGGTCCGCCGAGATGTCCACGCCCACTTCGCCCGCGGAGGTACAGAGGAGGAAAACCGTGCCGGGCTCTGGTGTTACGGCGTTTTCACGACTGGAGGACGGCAGATAACGCTGGAAGATCGGCTTTTTCACGAGAGCATCGCGCTCAAGGCCGCGCAGCGTGCCGGTCAACTGAACGATCTTTTGATCAGCGACCTTCGCCTTAGCGAGCGCATCCAGAACCTTCTTGATGTCCTCCACTTTGCGGACGAACACCAGGATCGCCGTCTCCGGGTTGGAGTTGGCTCGTTCAAGGGCCAATGCAGCGATCTTGTCAGCCGTCTTCTTCTCGTCATCGATCGGATGCAGCGAGATCATCTTCGCCGCTTCGAGCCGCCGCTTGATGACGACGTGTTTATGGTCAGCGTCCGTGAGGCCGAACAGCTCCGCTCCACTGTCCGTGCGCGGCGTCGCCGTCAGCGGTATGACGTGGAATGAACGGAATTCCTTGCATCGAACCTGCTCATCCTTGATTGTGTCGAGCAACTTCTGAAACGCTGGCTCCAGGTGCGCCTCGTCATGTACCAGCAATGTATCTTGCCCAAGAAATCCCGCGTGCAGCGGACGGTGCTTGAACCCGCGGCCGTAGCCGCCGAACAAAAGGCGGCTCCCGATCATGTCCACAGTGCCGACGATGATGGCAGGTCGCGCCGGATCGGCGGACCATTCGCCGTTGTCGGCGAATTGGCCGCGGAGCGTGCTTATGGCCAACGGTAATTCGGTATCACTGGCCTCGCCTCCACGCAGCGCTCCAAGCCGCTTGAACACCGCCCGCAGTTCCGGCTTTTGGATGCTCTCACGCAGCTTCTCCGCCTCGCGCGTAGCCTGATCGACGATGGTCCGTCGGTTCACGACGTACACCAACCGCCGCGGCACGCGTTTGTGCGTTTCAACATTCTCCGCTTGGCCTGCCAGCGCCAGCAACCATATGGCAATTACACTTGTCTTGCCCAATCCCGTCGGCAAGCTACATGAAGGTGGAAATTTCCCGCTTACGAAAATTTCGTAGAGTCGCTCCTGCCACGGGAATGGGGCATTCCCAGTTGCCTTCAGGAAGAAGTCAAAGAATGAACCCTCCTCGTCGAAGCCCCGCTCATTCATGGACACGATTGTACAACCGATGGACGGCTGTCCAAACCCCATCGTTGTGACGGACCACGGTAACGGCCAATTGTGTCGTCGCTAAATCACGACCATCCCGCTCTCCGCGTCAGGCAGACTCTCCCCCAGTACGGTTGCCGATTCCCTCGCCGCTTCCTCGTTGCTGCCGAGGTCCACGATGAGGAGTTGGTCCTCTTTTAGGTTGAGCACCTCGCGCGCGGCGTTTTCCAATCGCACGCGGTCGATGGCCTTGAGCGTGCAGTAGAACACGGAATACTGCCACGGCTCGCCGTATGCCTTCATGACTTTGTGGATTCGCCGAAGACGCTTGTCGTTGCGAACGTCATAACAGACCAAGTAGCACCGACGCATGGTCTTTACCTCGTCGTCAGAAAAGCGAGCGTCGGCACTTCGCCCAGAAGCCACGCGGCCACGAGGCGGGCGTGGAGCATGAGCATGCGCCGGTAACTGAGTCGGTACTCGAAGGCCGGGTGTCTCACCTCCGTGTCCATTCGCCGGCCATAGGCGGAGAAAAATCCTTTCCGTCCGGCGTCAGTCAGAAAGCATCCCGCAGCGGTACTTACGAAATGCCCCTCGGTCAGTTCGCCCCGGTTGAATGCTGAAATGGCAACCGAATCGGCGATGAGCGGTCGGAACGGTTCCATCAGGTCTAATGCGAGCGCGGGACGGCCAGGCCGAGTGGAATGCAACGATCCAAGTGTTGGCTCCAAGCTCGCCAGCCGGCACGCTGCTACGCATTCGTTGGTTAGCATCGAATAGGCAAAGGACAGAACCGAATTGACCGGATCGGGCGGTGGCCGGCGCTGTCGGCCGTTGCTGTCAAATCGAGCCGCGATCTCCGCGACGCCTTTCTTAAACATGCCAGCAAAATGGGCGAAGTAGATCGCGGCAGCGTTGCCTTCATATCCGCGCAATTCGTCAATTGTGGTTGATCGCTCGGCGCCAGCAACACAATCTTGAAGATCGGAGCCAACCCGCGATGGCAGCGCCGAATGATTTCGCATCAGCAGCGTGCGCTGATTAGCGATCTTTGCGACCGTTACTGCCCGTGCCAATTCGAGCGATTTTTCGGGTCGATCCAGGACGCGGATTTGGGCGCCACGCACTGCGGCGCTGGTGGGGCCTAGCGGGTCCATCATCGCCACCAACCGGCCAGCAGCGGTCAGAAACGCGACCGGTACTTCATGATCGGCGAAAACAGTGAGAGCCTGGGTCGAAATTTGAACGCCGCCCAAAACCGCCAGCGATTCCACGTTGGCAAGCGGGAGGTCTCGGACCAGTTCGCCATCTTTGTCGGTGACCCTCACTGACTGACCACGAACGCCAACGCGGATGGCCTCGCGCATCAGGACAACATGGATACCGTCATCACGGGGCGGCCAGAGTTTTCGTGGTGTAAGCTCCTCATCGATGGGCTGGCCGTTGACGGTGAGCGCCGTGAGTCGCTGGTGATTGATCTCATCCGGCAAGCAGATTGGCTGGAGTGAGCATCG
>Ga0181518_10001299_pt1 | contig 25762 bp, 19 predicted proteins | sample PEATcosm2014_Bin_28_FD_119751 | JGI IMG/M metagenome (GOLD analysis project Ga0181518, IMG submission 119751) | Peatland microbial communities from MTU Mesocosm Facility, Houghton, MI, USA - PEATcosm2014_Bin01_60_metaG | ecosystem: Environmental > Terrestrial > Soil > Wetlands > Peat | place...
ACGATCACCTTCACGATCACCGGTGGGGGCGAGGCGCTCACCTGCGCCAGTGGCTCGAACACGATCGACATAACCACCAACGCGCAGAACCAGGGTCTCGCCAAGTGCGTGATCGTCGCCGGCCAAATCACGTCGACCAACTCGCCCTACAGGGTGAAGGCGGTGTACTCGGGAGACTCGAACTACGACGGGGTCATCGGGATCAGGATGGTGACGGTCGAAGGGTAGGTGGCGGAGGGAGGTGTAACCCTCCGTTCACCCCCACGCCAATGTCCGGTAATGTCCGGCCACTAGCGTGATTGGGTGACCTGGCCCCCCGAACAGGATCAGTAGTCAGCCATGACCACCGACGCCCTGGCTGGCACCAGCACGCCCAATACTGCCTCCGCGCCGCGTCCCATCGCGATCCCAAACGACCGCCTGCCGGAAGACCGGATCTTTCGCGCCGTTGCGAGAGCTGCGGGGTTCGCGGCCTTCATCATCCTGTTCCTCATTGGCTTCTTCCTGCTTCTACGCGGCCTTCCGGCCTTGCGCGCAATGGGGCCCAAGTACTTCACGACGTCGGGCTACAACACCATCCACAAGCCGTACCACTTCGGGGCTCTCGCGCAGATGTACGGCACCGTCGTCATCGCCATCATCGCGGTGATCGTGGGGGTGCCGATCGCCATCGGAACGGCTCTGTTCCTGACCGAGTACGCGCCCATCCGCTCACGCCGGGCATTCATTGCGATGGTCGACCTAGGTGCGGCTATTCCGAGCATCATCTTCGGGCTCTGGGCGCTGCACGAGCTCCAGCCGCAGATCACGGGCACGACGACATGGATGGCGCACCATCTGTCGTTCATCCCGATCTTCAAGGCCAACAATCCGCCGTTCAACGGGTCGTTCTTCATCGCGGGTCTGGTCGTCGGCCTCATGATCGTCCCCATCGTGGCTTCGGTCTCTCGCGAGGTGTTCAGCCTGGCGCCCCCCGGCGAGCGCGAGGGGGCGCTGGCGCTTGGTGCCACCAAGTCGCAGATGATCCGGACGGTCGTACTGCCGTTCGGTCGCGGCGGCATCATCGGTGCATCCATGCTGGGCCTCGGTCGTGCCCTGGGCGAGACGATCGCTGTCTACGTGATCTTGGGGCTCGACTTCGTCATCTCCCCCCATATCCTCGAACACGGCGGCACCTCGGTGGCCTCGTTCATCGCGGCCGAGTTCGGCGCCGGCGGGAAACTGGGAACTTCCGACCTCCTCATGCTCGGTTTCGTGCTCTTCTGCTTCACGTTGGTGGTCAACCTCTTGGCGTCGTTGATCGTCAACCGCTCCCGAAGCGGCAAGGGAGTCGAGCTGTGACCCAGTCCCGTCCGGGCGTTCAGGACCTTCTCCGAGATGTGCGGACCGCCATTCCCGACGGTAACGGCTCCGCCGGTAACGGATCGGCCGGCAACGGCTCCGTGCCCGCCGACGACTCGATGAGCACCGTCCTCCTGACCGGCGACGTCACCCGAGTGAGGCTGTCGCCACCCCGCCGCACCCATGATTTCGGGGGGACCGGCATAGTGCTTTTGATCGCCTCGGCGGTGTCGTCGTTCGCAGTGGTCTGGATCTTCTTCTACCAATTGACGCTGTTGTCGGGCGCCCTCGGCTTCCTGATCTGCTGGTACGCCTGCTTCCTGCTCATGTACTGGCTGGTCACGACCCAGGTGGTGGATCGCTCCGCCGCCACTGACCGCGTCGCGTCGACGGTGGTGGCCTCGTGCGCGGCGCTCGTCATCGGGGCGCTGCTCTACATCGTGATCTGGGTGGCCCTCAAGGGCATTGCCCACTTCAGCATCGGATTCCTCTGGCGGACGCTGGCCTTCTACCAGCCTGCCGATCCGCACCTCTTCGGGGACGTCGGGGTCGGCCAGGCGATCGTGGGCACCCTGGAAGAAGTGGGCCTGGGCGCGCTCATGGCCATACCGCTTGCCTTCATGACCGCCGTCTTCCTCAACGAGGTGGGGGGGTGGGGGACGCGCTTCGTCCGGACCATCGTCACCGCCATGAGCGGTGTCCCCTCCGTCGTGGCCGGCGTGTTCATCTACGCGATCTTCATCGTGCCCCACGTCATCGGCTACTCGGGCTTCGCGGCCGCCATGGCGCTCTTCGTCTTGATGCTCCCTTCGATCACGCGGACCGCGGAGGAGGTGCTCCGCGTGGTGCCGGGAGGCCTGCGGGAGGCGTCATTGGCGCTCGGTGCGTCAGAGTGGCGGACCGTCCGACAGGTCGTCCTGCCCACGGCCCGGTCCGGCCTGATCACCGCCGTCGTCTTGGGCGTCGCCATCGCGGCCGGTGAGACGGCTCCCCTGATCTTCACCGCCTTCGGGAACAACGACATGAACTACAACGCGTTCCACGGCCCCCAGGGTGCGCTGCCCCTGGTTCTCTACGAGAACATCTTCCAGGCTCAGCAAGTCGTGGTCCAGCTGGCATTCACCGCCGCGTTCGTGCTCATGGTGCTGGTGCTGATCCTGTTCGTGGCCGCCCGCTTGCTCGGCCGGCGCTCAACCCGAAAGGGCCGGTTCCGCAAGCTCGTCACCGCCCCCGTGCGCTGGGTACGGAGCCTCTGAGCCGATGGCGGTCTTCACACGGGCACGGCTGACGACGTCCGAGGTACCGAGCACGGTCACACCGATCGGCGAATCAGCCCGGCTCGATACGCACGGGGTGTGCGCGTGGTTCAGCGGGCGACTCGTCCTGGAGTCGGTATCCCTCACGATGGAGCGCTCTGTCGTGACGGCGCTGATCGGGCCTTCGGGGTGTGGCAAGTCGACCTTCTTGCGCATTCTCAACCGCATGCATGAGCTCGTCCCGGGCGCCCAACTTGCCGGCAGCGTCGAGCTCGACGGCCTTGACATCTACGGCGGCGGACTGCGCGCCACCGACACCCGGCGGCACATCGGCATGGTGTTCCAGAAGCCGAACCCGTTTCCGGCCATGACCATCGAGGAGAATGTCCTGTCGGGACTGAAGTTCTCACGCATCAAGCTGAGCAACGACGGTCGCCGCCAACTGGTCGAAGAGATGCTCACCAAGGCCGGGCTGTGGCACGAGGTCAAGGACCGCCTCGGCGAGCTAGGGGGTTCCCTGTCCGGCGGGCAGCAACAGCGTCTCTGCATCGCCCGCGCCCTGGCGGTACGCCCCCGTGTGCTCCTCATGGACGAACCCTGTTCGGCGCTCGACCCGACATCGACCAACCGGATCGAGGAGACCATTCGCGACATCGCCGAGGAAGTGACCGTGGTCATCGTGACGCACAACATGCAACAGGCCCAACGGGTCTCGCAGTACTGCGCCTTCTTCCTGGCCGCGGAAGGCCAGCCGGGCCGGGTGATCGAGTTCGGCGAGACGGAGCGCATGTTCTCCGACCCGGCTGACCCGCGAACGTCGGACTACGTGCACGGGCGGTTCGGATGAGGCGGATGCGCTGGTTGGTCGTGCTCCTGGCGGCGGTGACCCTCGGCAGCGCGGCCGGCCTCCTCGGCGCCGCAGTGAACGGGGCCGGTCGAGCGTCGGCCTCTCAGCCGCAGCTCACCTCTACGGGGTCGAGCTTCGCCGGCGTCGCGATCTCGCAGTGGCAGGGACAGTTCAACGAGCTGGACGGTGGAAACATCAACTTCACGGTGTCGAGCTCGGTCATCGGCATGAACGACTTCTGCAACAAGACGGTCGACTTCGGCGCAGCTGACATCGCCTACAGCACGGGCCAGTCGAATTGCACGACTGCGCAGGTGCCCTATCCGTTCCAGTACATGCCCGATGTCGCCGGAGGACTCGCGTTCGAGTACAACCTCACCGGCCAGAACGGGCAGCAGATCACGAACCTGGTGCTCAACGCCCCGACGCTGGCCGGGATCTTCACCGGTGGCATCAACAACTGGAACAACGCTGCCATTCAGGCGCTGAACCCCAACGTACGGCTGCCCAACCAATCGATCACCGCTTACTACCGCAGCGACCCCTCGGGTGAGAACTACCTCCTCTCGGACTACATGCTGCACACCGACCCCGGACCGATCACCGCCTTCCAGGGTCTGGCCACGGTCCCCACACCGCCAGGCCAGCCGTCGGCGACGTGGGCGTCCTTCAGCAACGGGGTGCCGGCCGGCCTGAGCGGGCTCGTCGGCGTGAACGGGTCCGACGCGGCCTCCCAGGGTCCCGTCCACACCCCCGGCGGCATTGCGTACGTCGAGACCGCCTATGCGAAGAACGTGGGGCTCCCGGTGGCGTCGGTGGTGAACGCTGCCGGGAATGCAGAGCAGCCCACGTCGTACAACGTCGCCGTAGCCCTGACCGCCGCCATCCTCTACTCCGACCTGACGCAGAACCTTGCGGGCGTCTACACCAACGCCGACCCCGACACGTACCCGATCTCCGCGTACAGCTACTTCGTCGCCCAGTGCGTCCCCGCCTATGCCGCTGCTCAGAACTTCTCGTGTGACAGCTCGGGGGGCGTGACCATGGGCAGCACGCAAGGTGCCGAGTTGTCACAGTTCATCGCGTACGTCGCGTGTCTGGGGCAGAGCAAGATGGCCGATCTCGGCTACTCCCCGCTGCCGCCGAATCTGGTCGAGGACGATTTCCAGGCGGCGGGGCGGCTCCCCGGTGGCACGACACCTCCGCCCCCGACGGCGCAGAACTGCGCCAACCCTTACATCACGGGGCAGCTCCAAGCGGTCGGGGGGCCCACAGTGGTGGGTGCCGCGAACCCCGGGGGCTCCGACAACAGCGGTGCCGCCGCCGCCGTGGCAGCAGCGGCGGCGACCGGCGCCAAAGCGGCCGCCGGCACGGGTGGGCCTGCAGCGGCGGGATCGTCCTCCGCCGCGTCGTCGTCCACGGCTGCCGGTGCAGCAGCCGCGAAGGCCGCCGGGGCCGCGTCCAAGAAGCATGTCGTGAACGCTCTCACGGATCCCCAGCTCGTCTATCCCCGCCAGGACGCACTCACGGCCGCGGCCACCAAGGGTCTGCTCGGATGGTCACCCGCCGAGGTGGCGCTGTGGTGTGTCGTGTTCGCACTCGTCTTCATCGGGCTGCCGCTCGGTGTGTGGCTCTCTCAGCGACGGCGGCGGCGGACTGTCGAGGATGGCGTCTGACATGGCACACGCCTCGAGGTGGCACCCCCCCGCACGCCTGTTCCTGGCGCTCGGTATCGCCACGCTGTTCCTGTTGATCCTGGCACCGGGGCATGCGGCGGTCGCCACGGCGGTGCCGCACGACTCCGCCGGGTGCGCCCCCGAGACGACGACGTGCACGCAGCTGTCGTTCCCCTGTACGAGCTCCTGTTCCGTCAGTCCTTCCGTCAGCGCCGGCCCGGTCACGGGCCTCGGGCAAGACCAGGCGGCCTACGTCGAACTGGACAACATCCCGCAGGGGGATTCCATCGGCGTCGCCGTGTGCTCGCTGAGCCAGGGGGATCAGGTGGTCGCCTACCCCCAGTGCGCCAGCAGCATCCCTCCGCAACCCGGATGCGAGACGGGGACAGGAGGCCAGTGTCCGAATACTCCGAGCCCGCTCCAATGGGAATTCGGAACCGTGACGACCAGCCAGACCGTCCTCTCCATCAGTACCCAGTACGACCCCGACATCGCCGGCGCGCAGCCGATCGTCTCTGAGACCGCGACGCAGCTGAGCAGCGGCAACTACGGCTCGTTCTTCTGCGACAACGGGCCGGCCAATCCCTGCGGCCTCGTCATCGTCGACATCCCACAATCCGACAGCCCTGCCATCTCCGGGGACGGCTTCCCGCTCGACACCACGTACCCGCTCACCCCAGGGAACAGTGTCGTGATCCCGCTCAATTGGGCATCGACAGGAAACGGCTGCGGGTCCGCTCCCGTGATGCAAGTGGACGCCTCGTACAGCGTGGCCCAGTTCCTACCCGCCGCCGGCCAGGCGACCTGCAACGCGACGGGTGGCGTGGCGGTCGTGCCGACGGAGCTGCCGTCGGTGGACGACAGCGGATGCTCCAGCGGCAGCGGGACGCATTGCCCCATCAGCGACGTCACCGACGGCTCCGTGCCGGCCACCTTCACCGACGATCCGGAGGACCCGACGACGCTGGCGGAGTTGCAGAAGGCGGGCGGGAAATTCGCTTACATACCGATCGCGGTGTCGTCGACGGAGATTGCGTTCGAAGGGGAGGCGGGCATCGACCAATCCGGCGCCACCTCCGTCATACCCCTTGACTCCTATCAGCTGACGCCAGCGCAAGCGGCCGGAGTGATGACCCGGCTCTGGACCAGTCCGCAGGCCATCAACGGCGAGCCGGAAGACGATCTCTGCGGGCAACTGTCGGGCAAGGCGACCTGCAAAGAGCAGATGAATACAGCCTCCATGAACATGCTCGTGCAGACGGTCAACGGAAGTGCAGCAAACATCGACGTCAGCACCGCGTTCGGTGGCACGCCGAAGACGCTTCCCTATACGACCTTCGACTACATAGGCTCCGACGAGAATTTTGGCTCCGGGGCAACCCCGGGGAGCAAGAAGAACTACTCTGGCGATACCGCATTCGCACTCCTGAATCCCTGGCCGCTCAAGGAGGGCAACGTTCCGGTCAGCGAGAGCACACTCGGCGCCGTGTTCCCCTCGACCGGGAGTGGCGCCGTGTACGAGATCACCCATTGGATGTGCGGGGCTCCCGACGTCGGTTACACGGTCAACCTTCCGTTCGGCGGGTCCCAGAGTGCGAACGACATCTTGAGCAGTCAGCAGATCCTCGCCAACGCCGAGTTGGGCCCGCTTCTCGTCACCAAAGGATCCAACGGCGACGTCGTCAGCAGCACGGTCGACCTGGCCACGGTCCAGAATGCGAGCAAGTGCCAGGCCATCTCGACGTTGCCCACCGACTTCGGCACAAGCTCACAGTCGGTGACCGACCAGTACAACCCGTCGAGCTCGCCGATCACCGCTGCCCACGCCGTCTCGGGCGCGATGAGCCTCTACGGGGGACAGGGGGGGTTCGCGTTCGCCGCCATGGACAGCTCGGAGGCCGACTTCTTCGGTCTCCTGCCGGCCAGCCTGCAGAACGCTGCGGGGAGCTTCGTCGGCCCGACACAGTCGTCCGTCACCGCGGCGCTGAACGACGCAACGGCCAACGCCGACGGCACAATCGCCCCGAACTTCGCCAACACAAGCGATGCTGCTGCGTATCCGATGCCGATGATCACCTACGCGCTGATCTCGACCGCTCCCCAACCCACCTTGGCGCAGGCCACCCAGTTGCACGACATGTTGACGAATCTCGTCAACTACTCACAGACAGCGGGAGCCGGCACGGGCGAGCCGCTGCCCGCGGGTTATGTGCCCCTGCCCGGCAACCTTGCCCAAGAGGCCCTGACCGACATCTCGACGGACATCGTCGGACCTGGTGGCGCGAGCGTGGGTGGAGGCTCCGGCTCGTCGTCGAGCTCATCGGGCGCAGCGAGCACATCCGCGGGAACCGGTGGCCAGGGCGTCAACAGAGGGGGCGGAGCGTCATCGAGCGGGGGACGCGGCAGCCCGGGCGTCCGCGGCGGTGGGTCCGGCAGAGGGTCGAGCGCGACGAGTGCGCTGGGTGCGACGGGTGCTGCCGGCAGCTCATCGAGCGGCAATCCGGTGGGCCGGTTCATCACGGTGACCCTGGGTGACGATCGCTTCCTCGTACCGAGTCTCCTGCTCCTCGCCCTGTTGTGCCTGATACTCGGCCCGCTGCTCTACATGCTCCCCACGTTGCAGGGATCGCCGGACGCCGGCGAGGGAGGCCCCGAATCCGAGGCGGAGCGGTCCCCCCCCGGCGAGAGCGGGTAATGGACACCCTCGCAACGGACCCCACACAGGAGCTGCCGCAGACGGCCTCTGAGGATCCACAGCCCGAGGCTGGGACGAGCCAGGCGCAGCGGCCCATCACGGTGGCTGACGTGATCGGGCGCCACAGTGCGCCGGCTGAGCCGCCTGGGCCTGGTGTCCTCGAGTCCGCGTGGATCCGCGTGCGCGCGGCGCTCGCTGTGCTGGCGCGCCCGCGCGTCGCCGGTGTGCTGGTGGCGGGGCTCGGAGTCCTGATCCTGCTGCTCCTGGGCTATATCTACGTCTTCACGCCGCTCAGCGGGCAACGTGCGCAGCACGCGCTGCTCCAGCAGATCACATCCGAACCCGCCAACACTTACAACCTTGCGGCGGGCCAGCTCCCCCCCGACGGCGACCCAGTGGCCATCCTCGAGATCCCCTCTCTCCACCTGGTCGAGGCCGTGGTGCAAGGCAGCGATGCCCAGGACCTTCGAACGGGGCCCGGCCACATGCCGACCACAGCCCTACCCGGCCAGGCGGGCAACGCGGTGATACTCGGGCGCCGTTCCACGTACGGCGCGCCGTTCGGCGCCATCGGCACGTTGAAGCGGGGCGACGTGATCAAGGTCGTGGACGGCTACGGGACCTTCCGCTACCGCGTGGCGAGGGTGGTCGATGCGCAGGGGGGACGCCACGACGTGGTGACGGAGACGGCGAGCAACCGCCTGACCCTCGCCACCGCCAGCTCCGGATTCTTCCCCACGGGCAGGCTGGCCGTCATCGCCAAGCTCATCGGAAAGCCCTTCGAAGGGACGGTCGAGCCCCGCTTCCACCCCGGCACGTCGGAGCTGGGGCTGGTCGGCGATGGGGCCTCCGCCCTCCTCGCGGTGCTTTGGACGGTTCTGTTCTTCGCACTGCTGAGCGCCGCAGCGTGGCTGCTGCGCCATTGGTCGCAGCCTGTTGTGGTAATTCTTCTCGCCGTGCCGATCCTGCTCCTGGTCGCCCTGTTTGCATGTGAGAGCCTCGTGGGTGCCCTGCCGGCCACGGTCTGAGGCGCACGATGTCGAAGACCAACCGCTGTAGGCGCACGTCCTCGTTCCTCGCCCTCTGCGGCGCTGCGCTCGTGCTCGCCTCCTGCAGCGGCTCGCCGAGCCTGAGCGGGCAGCACCACACCAGCTCGACGACCCGCGGTACGGCCGGTACTACGGTCCCGGCGGTGAACGCCCCGATGCGTGTCAAGATAGGCACGGGCGCCATAGGCCCGGCCAACCCCACCACGACGCTGCCCAACGAGGGGGGCCACGCCATCGCACCGGTCATCGCCGCCGGCCAGAACATCATCATCGGCCCGACCGGATGCGTCCCCCAGGAGCTCGAGGCGAGCGTGACCGCTCCGGTGGTCTGGTACAACCTCTCGGGCAAGCCCGCACGGGTCATCTTCGGAAATTCCGTCGACTCCGGCACCATCCCCGTCGGCGGCACGTTCACCTGGACCGAAGAGTTCGCCGTCGCCTTGGCTTACAGGCTGGCGCCATCGGGCAAGATCTGCAAGCTGACGATGAACCAGCCCAACCCTTGAGATGCCACGCGCCCCCCTCCGCTCGAATCTCACGGCCCGGATGAGCCGACGGGACCCGAATCTCCTCAGATTTCAGCGAACAGAGCGACGATTCCACCCTGTCCGGCGCCCAAAACGCCACCTCACGGGCCATGTACGAGGGCATCACGAACATTTCGTCCTGGCGGTGGTTGGAATTCGCGGAGAGTTAACCAGCGTTTCCTAAGGTGCGCGTCGGCGCGTTGGGTCCCTGTTGGGGCGGCGCCGGGAGCCGGTGACGAGGCCGGCACGAGAGCAACCTACAAAGGAGATCCAACACATGCTGAAAGAACTGTTTCGGCGCCATCGCGCGCTGAGGCTGGGAGCCTCGCTCGTGGGTGCCTCGGCGCTCGCGATCGGCTTCGCGAGCCCCGCCCTGGCGGCAGGGACCGTGCAGACGCCCACCGGCGGAACCGACACCTCGGTGAACTACAACATCATCCAGGGAGGCTCCAACACGACCTACCTGATGATGACCCAGATGGCCAACCTCTTCAACGAGTCGCCGGGTTGCGACCTGGCCGCCGTGAGCGGACAGCCTCAGCCACTCGACCTCGGCTGCCCGGGTCTCGGTACCGAGCCCGGCTCGAGCTCGCTCTCGCACCAGGTCACCACCGCATTCACCGGCGCGCCGGTCAGTGGCTCGAAGAAGGTCGTCTTCACCTCGACGACGAACCTGCTGACGGGGATGACGGTGGTCTCAGACACGGGCCACGCGCTCCCCGTGGGCGACGTGATCACGAAGATCAACACCACTACCGACAAGGTCAAGTTCTCGGAGCCGGCGACCGCCAGCGATGCGACGGACACGATCACTATCCTGACCACTCCGGCCGTCGGTGAGAACGGATTCACCACGTGGGGCGCCGAGAACCCGTTCAACGACGTCCTGGTCGAGCAGCCGGCGACCGGTTCGTCCAACGGGATCCAGCAGCTCGAGGACCAGGGTTCTCACGGACCGGGCGCCACGTCCGGTACCACCCCAGTGCCGATCGGCGTCTCGCCGCTCGACGCCGCCCGCTCCTCGCGTGCGCCGAAGGTCGGGACCGGTGACGACTCGGGTCTCAACTTCGTGGCCTACGCCCAGGACGGCGTGGACTGGATGTGCTGGACGCAGGTCGCCGGGTCTTCAACGCCGTGTGATCACCTGGGTGGCTCCAACGACTACAACCTGTCGACGACGCAGCTCAAGGAGGTCTACAACGGCACCCTGGACGCGAACTGCCCGGCCGGCATCACGGTGACGACGTTCACCGGTGACAAGGCAGCAGACCAGGACTGGGCCTGCCTCACGGACAACAACGCCGACCAGTTCCCGATTGCGACGTACATCGCACAGAACGGGTCCGGCACGGAGTCCACGTGGGTCAGCACCCTGGGGCTTCCCAGTTCCGGGTTCCCGTACGGTGGTGAGGACGCCAACCACATCATCTTCGAGAACGAGACGGCATCGATCCTGGCCCAAAACGACGAGAGCGACGCCATCTTCTTCTTCTCGTTCGGCAAGTTCAAGACGCTCTGCGGCCTGGCGAACATCAGCAGCACCGACTCGGGGACGAACGCACCGACCAACACGCTGTGCTCGGGCGCGACGGACAACACGATCCAGCTCGGCGACATGAACGTGTCGGGAGGTGCGATCCCGGTCAACCAGACCACCATCGCCTCGCAGCTGCCCGGGGGTACCGGTACGCCGTTCCCCGGTGACCGCCTGCTCTACAACGTGTACTCGGACGGCTCGAACACCGTTTCCGCCGATGGCCAGAGCATCCCGGCCTCGTCTGACGCCGCGCTGAACGCGATCAGTGAGGACGGTTTCATGTGCAAGCCCTCGACGAAGTCGGATGTCGACCCCAACACCGGCGCAACCTACCTGTCGGAGATTCAGAGTGTGATCAAGTCACAGGGCTTCTTCCCGCTGCCGCTGGAGGTCGAGAACGGCCAGGGTGACACGACCTCGCCGTACAGCACGACGCACGCCGGCATCCCGAACCCGGCCTGGAACCTGCTGGACACCTCCAACTACGCTGCGTCGGTTGAGGCAGCCGCCCCGTGGAGCTTCCCGGCGGCGAACCAGGACACCGACGTCTCGGCGGTGGTGGCCCCGACCAGCGGCTACACCGGCGTCTACGACGACGGCGCCACGGTGACGGCGGTCAACGGCACGCCCGGTGCCGGGCAGGTTCAGATTTCTGCGGCCAACCCGGTCGGGTACTGCCTGACGCTGTCGACGGACGGCAACACCCAGCACTAAGTAACCGAGAGCGACGTCTCACTCGGTCGGGTCGGTTGACCGGGCTGCGGGCCTTGCCCGCCGCCCGGAGCCGGCCCTCCGAGTGGTCGCTCGGAGTGTGAAGAAACCCGGCCCTCACGGGCCGGGTTTCTTCTTTTCCGGGGGCCGTGCGACGAGGACCGCCGGACCGCGGCGGCGGGGGCGCGCGGCCGGCGAACCTGGAAGCCTTGTTCGCGTCACGGGTTAGAGTCTCCCGGGTGGCCAAACACTCGAGGCGCCATATCCGGCGGTCCGGGGGGCGCGACAAGCCGGTCGCAGGTGAGGCATTGGCTGCCTGGCCGGTGCAGCCCGACACGGAGACGGCCGAGGCCGAGGACGCGTCAGGACCAGCGTTAGGACCACTGCACACGACCGAGCCGGGGGGCACCGGTGGCGGGTCCGCAGGCGACTGGTTCGGCCCGTCGCAGCCGGGGGAGGAGGAGTACGCCCCGCGGAAGGACGTGCCGCTGGCCTCCATGCTCATGTTGGGGGAGAACCCGTGGCAGCGCATCGACGGCATGGGCATGGCCCGGCAGGCCCTGGAGGCTGCTCCGACTAGTGACGGCCGTCACGACCTCACCGACGACGAACGGTTCCTGCTCGCCAACGGACGAGCCTGGTGTCTGGCGGTGCATGCCGATCTCGCCCACCAGGGTCGGCGGGACGATCCATTCGTGCTGGCGGACATCGGCCGGCACCTCGAGGAGGCCGAGGCGATCGCCCCCGGCAACCCGCAACTGCACACGACCTGGGCGCTCCTGCGGCTGCGGCAGGGCCGGACCGATGAAGGATTGGAGTGCGCTCGGCGGGCCGTGCAGACGTTCGGGTTGATGCCGGACCACGAGCGCAGCGGGCGGACCCAGGGCGCCGCCATCCTCGCCCTCGTCACACTGGCGCTCGTGACCGCGGCGTCGGGCGACCTGGCGACCGCCCGGTTGCTGGGTGGCGCAGCGCGGGCCGTCTGGACCCCTCTGGACATCGACGAGGCCGCCTACACCTCGCTGATGGCCGAACTCTCCGAGCGACTCCACACGGCCTAAAACGGCCTCCTGGGAGCGATCGGAGACTGCCCCCTATTGTTCATCTGCGTGTTACGCCGCTGTTGCGAGCGGTTCACCTCCTCCACCTAGCCTCACTGGCTGAGATCCGGCCGCGCGGGTTGCACGGAGCGGCCGCAGTCGGGTCCGGTCCGCCCGGGGCCGACCGGACACAGCATCGGTCCCGGCAGGCGGTGTCGGGCGGAGGGCGGTCACAGCATGTCGAGACAGCGAGACACCGGGCGACGCTGGCGGGTCATGTGGGCAGCCCGTCGCCGCGCCGCCCCCGACACCGTGTCGCTGCTCGACTCCATCTCGCTGACGGCGATCATGACGGACCCTGGGTCGCACGTCCTCTTCGAGACCCCGCCGAGCGGTGACACCACCGACCTTCTCGCTACCATCTCGGCGGCGGGCGGACAGCTCGAAACTCCGGTTGTCGCGACACCGCGAGAGCCGAGGCGCGCCCCGTGGGGAAAGGTGTCCTTGAGAACCACCGCCGTGACCGCCGTCGCCTGCCTCCTTCTCAGCTGCAGCCTCGTGGTCGGCGGCGTCATCGGCTCGACGAGCGCGACGACGACACCGCCGGCGCACGTGGTCGGCGGTCCGCTGGCTTCGAGGCTCGCGGTGCACGCGACCCACCTCGACCTCCCGCTGGCCACGACCGCCGCCGCACCGGCCTCGCCGACGGTCGCCGAGGCCAGCACCTCAGCGCACGAGGTGTTCGGCTACGCCCCGTACTGGTCGCTGCCCCAGTCCTCGTCCTTCCCGGTTGGTGACTTCACGACCATCGCCTACTTCAGCGTGGACGTCAACGCCAACGGATCCATCGACCAGTCGGGACCGGGCTGGGAAGGGTACGAGAGCCAGGACCTCGTCGACCTGGTGAGCCGGGCCCATCAGGCCGGCGACCGCGTGGTGCTCACCGCGACGGACTTCTCGCAGGCATCCTTGGACACCCTCACGCACGATCCCGGAGCAGGAGTGATCCTGGGCACGAGCCTGCTCGAGCTCGTCCAGACCAAGGGTCTCGACGGCGTGAACCTCGACCTCGAAGGGGTTGGCAGCGCCGACCAGGCAGGCCTCGACCGCCTTGTGTCACAGGTGTCCTTCATCCTGCACCTGGCGGATCCCCACTACCAGGTGACGATGGCCACCTACGCCTCCTCGGCGTCAGATCCCAACGGCTTCTACGACATACGGGGGCTCGCACCGTCGGTCGACGCCTTCTTCGTGATGGCCTACGACGTGAGCCAGGGCACGACCGGGCAGGCGTCGGAGAACGGCGGCGGCATCGACGCCACCTACATCAACGAGTTCATGTCTGCGGTACCCCCTTCGAAGGTGATCCTCGGGGTGCCGCTCTTCGGCTACGACGTGCCGACGAGCGGGCCCGACCTCGGCGACAGCCAGACCGGCACCGCGCAGCCGGTGACCTACGCGCAGGCGATGTCGTCGGGCCCCACGTACTGGGACGCCGCGACGGACACCGCGTGGACCGCGTACCAGACCGGGGGCCAATGGCATCAGGTCTTCTTCGACAACGCGAACACGTTCGCCCTCAAGGTGCAGCTGGCAGCGAACTCGAACCTCCTCGGCATCGGCGTGTGGGCACTGGGAATGGAGGGCAACGACGCTTCGGTGCTGTCCGTCCTCGACGGTGGCGCACCACCTCTGCGGCTACCCCCGGTGGGTCCGACCACAGTGACGTCGTCGAGTGTGCAGACCGACACCACGCCCAGCCCCACGTTGCCGCCGGCGACCTCCACGATTTCGTCTGCCGCCACATCCGGGGGGCACCGACATCGCGGCGCGGCCGAGTCCGCGGCGAAGTCGACGACCACGACCACCTCGGCGAAGGCGACGACCAAGAGCTCCACCACCACCTCGACCACCTCGAAGGCGTCGGGGAGCTCTGCCACCACGTCCACGGTCCCCGCGTCTACGACCACGACATCAACGAGCACTCCGGGAGGAACGACGACCACGACCACCACGAGCGGGCTGTGACGGCGACGACCGGCCAAGAGGCACGCGATCCGGGATCTCGGGATTCGGGCAGTGATGGCGCCGACAGGTGGCCCCGGCGACGGCGTGTCACCCCGGTATCCGTCGCGCTGACGGCGACCCTCGTCCTCGCGGCGGCGTCGTGCAGCAGCTCGCCCTCGGAGGGCGCGCTGCAGGGCAAGTCGGCGACGGCCATCCTCTCCATCTCCGTCAGCGCGTACCACCGGCAGAAGTCGGTGCACTTCGTGACGAAGACTGTCGCCGGCGCGGCGAACACCGTCGAGGTCGGGGCGACCAGCGGGTCTGCGGCCATCGAGACGGTCACATCCGGGACCACCCCCGTGCTGCAGGCGGTGCTCAAGGACGGGACCGCGTATCTGCGGGCCTCATCCGACGTCCTCCAGAGGACGTTCAACCTCAAAGCCAGCACGGCGAACACCAACGCGGGGAAGTGGGTGTCCATGGAGAAGGGTGACCCTGGGTACGCGGCCGTCACGGAGTCGCTCTCCACCGGTGACGCGATCTTTCAGTTCGTCCCGGAGGAGCCGAACCTCAAAGTCGGGGGTGTCACACAATTCGGTGGGCAGACCGCGGTGGCCGTCGTGGGGAGTCCGGCCGGGTCGGTGTCGGCCGGCACCACGGTCAGAGTCACCATGTTCGTCTCGACGACGGCCCCGTACCTGCCGTTGGGCGCCACGCTCCAAGTGGACAATGATGACGGGACCAACATCGAGCGGGTGGCGACTGTGTACGGCAAGTGGACGCAGAAGGTCGATCCGCCCGACCCGCAGGGCGCGACGCCGATTACATCGCTCACCGGGTGACCACCGCCTGCGGTGGGCCTCCCCATGCGGGAGGCCACCAGCTCAGGCGGCACGGCGCCCGGCCCGGACGGCATCGTTCACGTCCGCCATCGCGAGGGACTGGAACCCATCCGTCGCCCGAAGCCGGTCGAGCTCGTCGAGCAGCCGGTTGAGCTCGTCGATGTTGTCCTCCGGGTGGGCAACGAAGTTCTGGGGGTGCCACCACAGGTGCACGATCCGGTCGCGACGCGCGGCTTCGCGCAGCGCGCCGAGGATCCGTCCCCGCTGGAGCGCTCGGAGGGACCGTGTCCGCGGCGAGACCGGTCGCAGGAACGTGCTGGCTGGGATGTTGCAGAGACCGGACGGCTCGAGGACCTCGTCCCAGCCGAAAGTGGGCAGGTCCCGGCCGGCATAGGTCGTGGCGAACCGGGTGGCGCGCACGGCCAGGCCCGTGTCCTCCGCGCGCCGGGGGCGGTTGGCCCAACCGGGCTGCGGGCCCCGGTAGCACTCGAACCCGGTATCGATGAGCGCCGGGGCGTAGTCGTCCCGCCACTGGTTGCGGGGCAGCACGAGGGACCGGAGTCGGAGGCCCCTCCCGCGCCCCGCCGCCTGCGCGGCCGCCAGGTCGGCCCTGAAGGCCTCCGCGTCCGGTCCCTGCTCGAGGCAGTAGAAGTGCGAGAAGGTGTGCGAGCCGATCTCCTGGCCCGGGACGCGCGTCAACTCGTCCACGAGGCTGCCAGCGAGGTGCAGCGGGTCCTCGTCCTCGCTTCGACCTATCGGCTCCTGGTAGGCATCGAGCTCGGGGCGCCCGTAGGCGGGACGCAGGGCAGGCTCGGGAATGAGCGACCCCGCCTCCTGGGCGCTCGTGGTGAACAGGAGGCCGACCGTCGCCCACGTCGCCCGGACCTCTCGCTGGGCGAACAGCTCTGCGAGCCTCGTCACCATCGACCTGCTGGCGATGAGGGACTCCACGACTTCGGGGGTGGCGGACGCATGGTCGCGCATGCCCCAGTGCAGCTCGAAATCGAGGGAGATCACGAGTGCGCCGGTCTTCTCTGGCACGGACCAGAGGCTAGCAATCGACCCGTCCGGTGGCGTACGGCCAGTCCGTGAGTGGCCTCTCAGCGGATGCCGCGGCGCAGCCGTGCTCCCAGATAGCCCCAGGCGGTCGGATGCCAGCGCAGCTGGGAGCGCTCGGCACCCGGCAGAGTCGGTCGAACCATCGGCGTCTCACCGGCGACCACGGCTCTCGCCGTGTCGATGAGCACGGGGAGGCCACAGGCGACGTGCAGGTACGGGTAGGTCGCGATGCTGTCCTGGTCCACCCGCTCGAAGGTGGCCTGGCCGAGGATCGCACCGGTGTCGATGCCGGCGTCGACCTGATGGACCGTGGTGCCGGCCAGATCGGGCCGCCCGTCGAAGAAGGCCCAATAGCCGCCGTGCACTCCGCGGTACCGGGGTGTGATGCCGGCATGGAGGTTGATGACGGGTACGTTGATCTCCCGCAGCACCCTGTCGGCGATCACGCGGGTGCCGTGGACGACGACCAGGACGGGGCTGGCGCGTCGCAACACCTCGACGGTGCGCTCGTCGTTGACCGAGCGCACGAGCACGGCGCCACCGATCGGGCCGAAATCGAGCCTCTGGTCAGCCGCGATGGCACGGACGCGTGCTCGCCCGGCGAGTCTCAACACGGGCATGACCGCCCCGACGAACACGATGTGGCCGGCCACGGTGAACCAGCCGAGCCGTCGTGCCCGGCGCCGGGCCAGGTCCCAGCGCGACGGAGACTCCTCGAGGAGAGCCTCGATCGCCGCCGTGTCCCGCAATGCCTCTTCCAGGGCGTGGAAGACCGCTCTGGTGACAGGGCCGCGGTCGCCCAGGAGCACCACGACCGCTCGATCGCCTGGCACGGTCACCTTCCGGCTCGGGGAGGGCGGATCCCCGTGACCTTATAATTAGGTCGACTGGGATAATTAAGGTTATTGGGGCAGCTCATCGCCGGTTGGAGCGCATCGCTCCGAGCATCGCTGTCTCTATGAGGTCGACCTCGTGCTCGGACGACGGCCGCGCCTCGGCGAACCGGCGGCAGCGATCGCCGAGGGTCGCGTCCCGGGTGCGCCAGCCGTGCAGCGAGGTGAGGCAGCGCGCCAGTGCCTCGGCGTCGTCTCTGTCGACGAGGCACTCCGACAGCCAACCGGTGAGGATCTCGGGGGAGCCGCCCACCCGCGACGCGACGACGGGGACCCCGCACGCGAGCGCCTCCAGAATGGATCGTGAGAGCGGTTCGGGCCACAGACTGGGAACGACGGCGACGTCCGCCGCCTGCAGGAGGGGCACGACATCGTGCCGCCGGGGGAGCCATGTCACCGGCAGTCCCTCCGCCAGCGCGTGGAGCCGGTCCACGTAGCGCTGTGCCTCGCCGGGGTCGGAGCTGGTAGTGGGCGAGCCCACGATGACGAGTCGAGGGCGTGCCACCTTGCCTTCCAGCTTCCGGAACGCCTCAATGAGGACATTCAGTCCTTTCTCGGGGCTGATGCGACCGGCGAAGAGCACGACGAAGTCCGCGGGCTCGAGACCCAGCGAGCTCAGGACCTTCACTCTGTCCGCCTCCGACCCCGGACGGTATGTGCCGAGGTCCACGGAGGTCAGGGCGATCGTTGCCCGGTCCGTGCGCAGCCCGGTGTCGCGCCACAGCCGCAGCGTGTCCTCCGACACGGACACCGTCGAGTCGACCCTCGCCAGGACTTGACGCAGCCATGCGGGGACCGGTGTGGGTGGCGGAAGGCACAGGTGGTACACGACGGACGCCCGGGACAACCTGGCCACCGCCACTGCAAAGGGAAGGTCCCAGTAGCGATAGGCGTAGACGACGTCCGGCCTCAGATGCCGGGCAGCTCGAAGAGCGGAGGCGACGGCGAGGAACGTCCGGACCGGGTTGGCACGCCGGGGCAGGGTCGTCCCGATCTGCGTCATGCTCGCCGTGATGGCCTGCCACGCGGGGGCGAATTCACCGGACTGTACGTACATGAGTTCGAGCCGGTGCCCGCGCTCGGAGAGGCCCCGGCAGTTCGTGAGTTGCGTTCGCTCGAGACCACCCGTCGAGTCGAGATGATTCGCAATGGTCAAGATCCGCACGTGGCGAGCGATCCGTTCTCGTTGGGTTGAAGGAAGCGTCGCGAGGCTAGCGTCGATCGCTGAGGGACCGAGAAGTCGGAAGGTCGACGCTGTCCGTCGGGAGGTGGGTCAGAGGTCGGAGGCGCCCGGCAACCGGCGACGGCAGTTGTTCGTCCTCTCGTCACCGTGCTGACACAGTCCCTTCAACCGGGCCGGCGCCGAACCGGGCACGAGCTCGTGCGGTGGGCGCACGTACCCGTTACGGTTCCTCTGGGGGGCACGGTGAACAGAGGAAGGGAGACACCATGGAGCCAGACCAAGACGAAGAAGGCTGGTTCAGCGACCCGTTCGGTCGCCACGATGCTCGCTGGCTCTCGGACGGGAAGCCGACGAAGCTGGTCCGTGACGGTACAGTCGAGTCCTACGACGACCCGCCGGACGAGGAGCCCGGCGAGGAGCCGGTCCGGATCGAGGAGCCCGTGGGAGCCACGGGAGGCGCGGATCTCCTGCGTGCCGGTGAGAACGCGGGGACCGGAGACCTGCAGTCACTCACCGAGCAGATGGAAGACGCCGCCCTCGAGGGCGGGGCTCACCCGGAGATCGATCTCGCCTGAGCGAATGGCGGGAGCTCAGCTCGGGCCACCTCCCGCGGACGGTGAGCTCCAGCGCTCCATCCATGCCTGCAGGACGAGCACGTCCCACAATTCGTCGCCGAGATCGCGCCGGCCTGTGACGTGAAGCTGCCAGGCCCGGCGTACCGGCTCCGGGTCGAGCAGGTCGTAGCGGTTCAGCGAGGCGGGCGACAGGACGTCCTCGGCCCAGGGCCGCAGCGGTCCCCGCAGCCAGCTGCCCATCGGCACCCCGAACCCCATCTTCGGCCGCTCGACCAGTGGCGCCGGAACGTGACGGTCGAGGACCTGTCGGAGCATCCACTTGGAGGTGCCGTCGCGCACCTTCGACCGCGCCGGAAGCCTCCAGGCCACCTCGAACACGTCCCGGTCGAGGAATGGCGCGCGGGTCTCCAGGGACACGGCCATCGCCGCACGGTCGACCTTGGTCAACACGTCGTCGGGCAGATAGGTCATCAGGTCGGACCGAAGAAGCCGGGCCGTGATGTCGTCCGCCTCCCAGCCCCGTGTGCTCCCGTTGCGCCCGTCGAGGGGTACGGCGGGTTGTCCTCCGGCACCGAGGACCACGGCGGCAGGATCCTCCCAGTGGGAGCGGAGCGTGTCGTATGCGTCCTGCACGGTAGATGCCTCGAGCACGCGTCCGAGCTTCTCGACCTTGGTCGAGGGCAGCCGTACCTGCCAGCGCGAGGGCAGTCTCGTCGCAACGGCGTCGATTGCACCCGGTGGCAGCCGGCGCATGGCGCCCCCGACGCCCCGACGGAGCCTGTGGGGGGCCGGGCCGGCGAGGCGCCAGACGCGTGCCAACCAGGCGTGGCGGTTGTAGCCGGCGAAGAGCTCGTCGCCACCGTCTCCCGAGAGGGCGACCGTCACGTCCCGTCGCGCCACCTGGGCAACGAGGAGTGAGGGGAGCTGTGAGTTGTCCGAGAAGGGCTCGTCCCAGATTTCGGGGACGCGCGGGATGATGTCGAAGACATCCCGCGGGAGCATCTCGACCGTCGTGTGGTCCGTTCCGAGGTGTGTGGCAACCGCCGCCGCCGACGTGGATTCGTCGAAGGCCTGATCGACGAAGGCGACGGTGAAGGTCCGGACCGGCCGGTCGCCATGCTGCTGCATCAGGGCCACCACCAGGCTCGAGTCGATGCCCCCCGACAACAGGGCCCCGACCGGAACGTCTGCGAGCATGCGGGCCGCAACGGACTTCGAGAGCGTCGCCTCCAGTAGCTCGGCGGCTTCCCGGTCGTCGTCCAGCGGCGGCAGGCGGCAGGCGTCGTCGATCGCCTGCTCCGCCGACCAGAAGGTCACGGGATCGGGGAGCATCGCGCTGCGGGTACCCGCCTCTACCGTCACCAGCGATCCGGGCCGGAGCTTGGCCAGCCCGCGGTAGATGCAGTCCGGTGCGGGCACGCAGCTCAGGCGGAGGAACTGCGCGACGACGTCGCGGTCCACGACGGCGTCGAACCTCGGCAGTGCGTGGAACGCCTTGAGCTCGGAGGCGAAGGCGAACTGGCCGCCCGCCCAGCCGTAGTACAGGGGCTTCTCGCCGAAACGGTCGCGTGCGAGGTGGAGCCGCCGGGTGCGTGCGTCCCACGCGGCAAAGGCGAACATGCCCTCGACCCGGTGGAGTGTGTCGGCCAGGCCCCAGCGCTCGAGGCCGGCGACCAGCACCTCGGTGTCCGAGGATCCCCTGAAGGAGGCGCCCTCGCTCTCCAGGCGTGTGCGCAGTGCGGGGACGTTGTACAGCTCCCCGTTGTAGCTCACGACCCATCGACCGCTCCGTGACAGCATGGGTTGCCGGCCTTGTGCCCCTCGTCCGACCACTTCGAGACGTCGGTGGGCCAGCGCGACCCCGGCGGACTCGTCGACCCAGGTGGCGGTGTCATCCGGACCGCGATGCTCGAGCGTGGCCGCCATGGAGTCGGCACGGCTCCGAAGCTCGTCGGCGCCCGATGAGGCCGCCGGGTCGAGGATGCCGGCGATGCCGCACATCAGCGAGGACCGGTCGCTCGCAGCGCTGCGAGGTCGGCGGCGCGCGGGTGCCGGGTGCCGCGGCCCACTGGTGTCAGGCCGAGCTGCAGCAGCCTGTGCCAGCTCGCGGCGACCACGGGCAGGGTGAACGCTGCTTCGCACCTGGCGCGGGCGGCCTTGCCCATCGCCCGGCGCCTCCCGGCATCTCGCGCCAGGTCGGCCAGCGCGCCCACGAGCGCGTCGAGGTCGTCGATCGGGACCAGCAAGCCCGTCGTGCCGTGCTCGATCACCGTCGATGCCCCGGCGACGCACGTGGCGACGGCTGGTACTCCGCAGAGCCCGGCCTCAATCAGCACGCCTGGCATACCCTCACCGTCGGGAGCGCTCGGGAACACCAGGACATCGGCGACCTGGAGGTGCGGCACGATGTCGGCGCACCATCCAAGGAGCTCGACGCCGGATCTGGCCGCGGGCTCCTCGAGCTTGCCTCTCATGGGGCCATCGCCCAGGATTTTGCCAGTGACCTCGAGGCCGTCGGCGCGGAGGGTGCGCACGGCCTCGACGAAGCGATCGGGGCGCTTTCCCGCGTCGAGGCGGCCGACGAAGAGGAGGGTCACGTCGTGGGGGCCGGCAGACTCGGACCGTTCGACCGGTCGGTAGTGCTGCGCATCGCGGCCGTTGGGGATGACGACGAGGCGGTCATCGGGGACCCCGAGCACGGCCCGGCAGTCGGCTGCGACGTCGTCGGAGACGGCGGCGGCCACCCAGGCGCGACGAATCAGCGCTCTCCACAGCAGGCGCAAGAGTCCCCGGTGAGCCGCGGCCGGCCAGGTACCGATGACGCAGTACGCGATCGGTGCCCGCGTGGCCAATGCCACGTACTTGAACGCGTCGCCGCCGTGCGCCACGACCATGGCGGGCGCCATGCGATGCAGTTCGCGGGAGAGGCGAGCGACGGCCTTCGGTTGCAGGCCCCCGACGGTGCCGGCACCGCCGGGAAGCCCCAGCGCGACGTCGACGACGATGTCGCTGTGCCCGTCGAACAGGCTCACGAGCCTGTGCCCCGTCCTCTCCCCGCCGAGCTCGTCCACCAGCGCCCGGGCGAACACCTGGGCCCCGCGACCCAGTGCGGTCGGGACGACGTGTAGGACGTCCGGGGGGGCCGCCGGCCTCGTCGCCGACTCGGCGAGCACACGCTCTGTGGGGGTCCCCATGACGTAGCGTATTCTGCTCGGGACGTGCGCCACAGGGCGAATGAGCTCAGAGTTCACTTACGTTTCATCAGAATGTTGCCCATCTGTCGCCCGTTGTTCACGGGCCTCCAGGGAGGCTGTGGGAGTGGCAATGGCACCCGCTGGATCCACCTCCGGCCCAGCGCGCCAGTCGTTGCGGACCGTTTCCCTCCGCGTCTTCGCCGCACTGCCGGCCTCGACACGGCGCAGGTTTCTGCACGCGCGTGGCCGCTATGCCCCCTGGGAAGAAGAGTTCGACTTCACCCCGCCGGTCCTGCACGAAGGGGAGGTGACCGGTCCGCCCGATTTCGTCGGAATCGGCGCGCAGAAGGCGGGCACGACATGGTGGTACGACCTGATTGCCGCACACCCCCAGGTCGCCTGCCGTCCCGACATCCACAAGGAGCGTCACTTCTTCGACCGCTTTGCGACCAGCCCCTTCGGTCCGGCTGATCGCTCCCGTTACCACGGCTGGTTCCCACGTCCGTCCGGCTTCGTGACCGGTGAGTGGACCCCCGACTACGTGCACCTTCCGTGGGTTCCCGCCTTGCTGGCGGAGGCGGCTCCGCAGACGCGACTGCTCGTGCTGCTCCGTGATCCGGTGGAGCGGCTCCGTTCCGGGCTCTCGCACCATCGGCGCCACGAAGGCCGGTTGGATGCGCACGCGTGCGCCGACGCCGTTGCCAGGGGGTTCTACGAACAAGCGCTGGCGCGATGGATGGCCTACTTCCCCAGCGAACAGTTCCTCCTGTTGCAATACGAGCGTTGTCTGGCGGACCCCGTTGGCCAGCTCGCGCGCACGTACGACTTCCTCGGTCTCGCACCGTTCGTGCCCGACGGCATTGAGCGGCGCGTGAGCAGCACGAGGAACTCGGTCGACCTCGACCCGGACACCCGTCGTCGGCTGGCCGACCTGTACGCCCCGGACGTGGTGGCACTGGCGACGCACCATCCCGATCTGGAGCTCGACCTCGGTCGGTGGCCGAATTTCCCGAGCCTCGTGACGCGATGAGGCGAGGCCAGTGAGGCCGCAGATGGTGGGCTTGACGGGGTTGACGGGACTGTCGGCATCGTCGTGGCCGGAGGCGCTCCTCGTTGCGGCGGTCTTCGTGTGGTTGGGCGTCCTCATCGCGCGGCGTGTGGCGCGAGGGGACTCCTACAAGTCCCTGGCGACAGTCATGGTCGTCAGCGTGATCCTGCACATCCTCTGCGCCCCCGCGCAGATCTTCGTGGTCAATCACTTCTACGGAGGCGTGGCCGACTGGACCCGCTACGGCCACCAGGGTGCGCTCCTCGCTTCGAACTGGCGCGGCGGCCACTTCACCCTGGCCGGGACCGGTATCAAGGGCCTCCTCGGTGACGGCGCCGTCTCCGTGACCGGCGCCGTCATCATGACCGTCGTGGGGGCGAACCAGCTGGCGGCCTTCGTCGTGGCCGCCTGGCTCGCCTTTGTCGGAACCGTGTTCTTCTACCGCGCATTCTCGCTCACTTTCCCGGAAGCGAACCGGAGCCGGTACGCGCTCTTGGTGTTCCTCTTCCCGTCGCTGCTGTTCTGGACCGCCGATGTGGGCAAAGAGGCGATCATGCTGTTCGCACTCGGTCTGACGGCGTACGGAATGGCGTTGGCCCTCAGCGGCCGGCGGCGGGGCTATCTCTATTCCGTGCTCGGAGGAGCGCTCGCTCTGGTCATACGCCCGGACGAACTCGTGATCCTCGTGATCGGCTTCGCCATCGCGATGCTCGTACGTGCGGTGGCCAGGGGGGAGCGCACGCGGGCGCGGCACCCGCTGAGCATGCTCGCCGCGCTCGTCTTCGTGGCAGCCGCGGTAGTCGTCACGAGCATCGTGGCCGCGCATTTCGTGCACTCGCTGACCCAATCTGGATTGTCGAATGCGTTGACGAAGCTCTCGGCGAACAATCAGGGGGCGGGGGCGGGTTTCGGGAGCAGCTCGGTCGCCTACTCCTCCAACCCCATCACGTATCCCCGCGACATCTACTCCGTGCTCTTCGATCCCCTGTTCTTCTCCGCCCACAGTGTGACCCAGGTCTTCGCCTCGGCGGAGAACACGCTGGTCGTCGTTGTGATCGTCCTGTCGCTCCCTCAGCTGCGGCATGTGCCGCGTGCATGCCTGCAACGGCCGTACGTCCTGGTTGCACTCTTCTACAGCGCGGTGTTCATTTTCGCCTTTGCCGCGCTTGGGAACCTGGGTCTCATCACGCGGGAGCGCACACTGCTCCTGCCGCTGCTCTTCGTCGTGCTCGCGCTTCCCGTTGCCCGAACGGGCGAGGATCCCTTTCCATGGCAGGTGCCCCGCCGTCGTCGGCGTGAGATGAGGAGGCGCTCCGGCGGCGTACCGTCGATCAAGGAGGATCCGGATCTCCCGCGGGCCGACTGGGGTGCCGTAGGGGTCGCCCATTGGACCGGTCATCTGGCAGAGGTCGACTCGGCGGACTGGGGCGCTTCGAAGTGGGTATCCGAGCCGTAAATTTCGGTTGCGCCAGCCGACCCGACCGCGGGCGCGGGTGTTCCGAGACGAGCAGCAGCAACGACGGCACAAATTCTCCACCTACGCACACGGATATCGCTCGACGCGCTCGACGCGCGGGCACAGTTGTTGCCGGCGACTAGCAACGCACGCACAACTTAAGACGCGCAAAGAAGCGGCTTCATCCGACACGCCGCGGGTGTGGCAGAGGGCAGGCAAGCAACCTCGTGACAACTCTTCGCATCGCGTCGAGGCGACGCCTCAACGCGATGAGGCGCCTGCCGACTCTCCGGGTATGCGAAAGGCGGAGTTCGCGGTGGTCGCGGTGTTCGCGGTTGTCATCTCGTTGTTCATGTGGGTCGGACCCGTTGCCGCAACCGGATCGGCGACCGTCTTACCCCCCTCGTCCATCGCCGGCAATTGCACGCAGGACGTCTCGACGGTCATGCAGCGGTGGCTGAACGCCCTGCCGGCCGGAACCACGGTGGCCGTTCCCGCTGGTAGCTGCTATCTGGTCAACGAGGGACTGGCGCTCATGGGGGCACACGGACTCACGATCACCGGCGGGACGTGGCGCGACGCGAGTACCCCGGTGACCAACGCGAGCCCGAAATCGATGAATCCCGTGTTCTGGCTGGTGGGCGGGTCGGGCATCACGCTGCAAGGTCTCACAATTGCCGGGAGCAACGCCGGGGGGTACAACCCGGCCGGCGCCTTCGCGGCCGGCATCCGGGTCGATGGTGTGGTCGGGTTGACCGTGTCCAACGTGACTATCAGCGGGGTCTACGGAGACGGGATCGAGCTGACGGCATTGCGCGCCGACGGC
>Ga0181518_10001300_pt1 | contig 25755 bp, 22 predicted proteins | sample PEATcosm2014_Bin_28_FD_119751 | JGI IMG/M metagenome (GOLD analysis project Ga0181518, IMG submission 119751) | Peatland microbial communities from MTU Mesocosm Facility, Houghton, MI, USA - PEATcosm2014_Bin01_60_metaG | ecosystem: Environmental > Terrestrial > Soil > Wetlands > Peat | place...
CCCTCCCTTTGGTCGGGATCGAGATGTACACGTTGTTCGGGTGCTTATCGCGCCCTTGGGTTACATTTTCATTTGGCTGAACCGAGACCGGTTTGGGTTACATCGTTAAATGGCTTGACAGGCAACCGAGTCACGACTGGTATAATCGAACTTCAATTCGCCATTCAAGGAGAGCTGCTGTGCGAAACAAGATTACAGTTGTGGGTGCCGGCAACGTGGGCGCCAATTGCGCGCTGCGCATCGCGGAAAAGGACCTCGCCGATGTCGTCCTGGTGGACGTGGTAGAGGGCGTTCCGCAGGGCAAGGGACTGGACCTGTTGGAATCCGGGCCCGTGCAGGGCTACGACGTCGCGATCACGGGCGCGAACGATTACGCGCCGACCGCCGATTCCGACATCGTCATCATCACCGCCGGCTTCCCGCGCAAACCGGGGATGAGCCGCGACGACCTGCTGATGGCCAATTACGAAATCGTGCGCAGTGCCACCGAGGAGGCCGTCAAGTTCTCGCCTAATTCGATTCTCATCCTGGTGACCAATCCGCTTGATGCGATGGCGCAGACGGCCCTCTGGGTCTCGAAGTTCAACAAGGAACGAGTGGTCGGCATGGCCGGCGTGCTGGATAGCGCGCGCTTCCGCACCTTCATCGCACTCGAGCTGGGAGTTTCGGTGGATAACGTGACCGCGGTGGTGCTGGGCGGTCACGGCGACACCATGGTGCCGGTGGTGCGGCTGAGCAACGTCTCTGGCATTCCGCTGACGGAGCTGATGGACCAGGCGACCATCGACCGCATCGTGGACCGCACGCGCAACGGCGGCGCCGAAATCGTCAAGCACCTGAAGACCGGGAGCGCCTACTACGCGCCATCGGCGGCCGCTGTGGAAATGGCCGAATCCATTCTCAAGGACAAGAAGAAGGTGCTGCCCTGCGCGGCGTATCTGGAAGGCGAGTACGGCATCAACGGCCTTTTCGTAGGCGTGCCCTGCAAGCTGGGTGCGCGCGGCATCGAGAAGATCTACGAGCTGAAATTGACCGCTGAGGAGCAGGCCGGCTTACAAAAAAGCGCCGCCGCCGTGCAGGAACTGGTGGACGTGCTGAAGAGCAAGCGGTAGGCGGTATTGGACGTGAGACCGATACTCTACGCTTTGCTCATCGGCATAGATAATAAGGGGATAATAAGGGGACAGGCTACGAGACTGTCGGAGATAGAATCCGGATGTCCGATAATAAGGGGACAGGCTACGAAACTCCGAAATAGAAGGTTCGGGATTTCGTATCTTGTCCCCGATATTCGGAATTCAAGAATCTAAGCTCAAGCACCCTTGCCAAGTTCGCTGACAAGTCCGGTTGGCACTAACCGCAGAAAGGAGATTGATCGTGGAGAAAAATGGCATCACAGAGGTGGCCAGTTCCAGAGAAGAAGAAGATTTCCAATTAGAGGATCACGGATACCAGTGCTGTTTCTGTTCACAACCCATTAAGCCGACCCCTCCCGACCCATGTCACCTTGAGCTGCGGATCAACTTTGGTGCCGAGCCTAACATGTCGCAGGATATATTCTGCCACGCTTCGTGTCTCAAAAGCGTTTTATCGCCTACCGTCCCAACGATTCTTGACGCGATATAGCGCTCTGGGACAAGACCGGGACTGGGAGAGCTGGTGGAGAGCTGGGGACAGTAACCAATTGCACAACTAACCCGCGGCAAGCGAAAGGTCGAAATCCTCCTGGACACGCCAGATCAAGCTGGGATAGAATCCCAACTGGGCCAAAATCTCGACTTACAAGGATAACCATGAAAAGAACTTTTGTGATCGCCGCTTTTTGTCTTTCCTTCGTCGCCGGCGTTGCCTTCTCCAGAGTCCACGACTGGCACGATTTGGATGCAGTCCACAAACACGTCAGCGAGGCGATCCACGAGATGGAGCGTGCCCGTGCTGCCAACAACTACGACATGAGGGGACACGGAGCGAAGGCCGAGGAGCATTTGCGGGCCGCCGAACGCGAACTGAACGAATCGATCGCCGCGATGAAGGCGGAGTAATCGACTCTCCGGGAAAACTCAGTCACGGCCCCTGCGGTTGCGCAGCCATCCCGCGCCGTGCCTAATACACCAGGCTTCCCGGCTGCAGGGCGGGCTGGCGAATCTCACTGCATCCGCGGCCGGTGGGGAGCACTTTCCCCGGATTCATGCGGACCTCCGGATCGAAGAGAAGTTTGATCTGCCCGATCGTCTCCAGCGTGTCCGCGGAAAACAACAGCGGCATCAGCTCATTCTTTTCCATCCCGACGCCATGCTCGCCGGTGATGGAGCCGCCGCAGCCGATGCACCACTTCAGAATCTCCTCGCCCGCATGGCGCGCCTTCTCTTTTTCGCCGGGCGTACGCGGATTGAACAGGATGATCGGGTGCAGGTTGCCGTCGCCGGCATGAAAAATGTTGCTGATGGTGAGACCGTGCTGGCTGGCGACGGAGGCGATGAACTGAAGCGTGTCGGCGATGCGCGTGCGCGGCACCACACCGTCCTGCACATAGTAGGTGGGGCTCACACGGCCCACCGCGCCAAACGCGTTCTTGCGTCCGCTCCACAGCAGTTCGCGCTCTTCGGGCGTGCGCGCCACTCGGAAACCGATGGCGCCCGACGATTGGCAGGCAGTGCGCACCTGTTCCACTTGCGTCTCGACGGCCTCGCGAGTGCCTTCGAGCTCAATCAGTAAAACGGCCGCGGCATCCACCGGATAGCCAGCGTGCGTGGCTTCCTCCACCATACGGAGCATCACTCCATCCAGCATCTCCAGGGCGATCGGAGTAATGGCCTGCGCAGTGATCTCGGCGACAGTGCGCCCGGCGTCCTCGCTGCTCGAGTAAATCGCCAGCACGGTCTTCACCGTCTCCGGTTTGCGCATCAATCGCAGCGTCGCTTTCGTCACCAGGGCTAGCGTGCCTTCCGAGCCGGTGAGCAGGCCGGTGAGGTCATAACCCGGCAGATCGGGCAAGCCTCCGGTTTCGATCACGCTGCCATCCGGCAGCGCCAGCTCCAGGCCGAGCAAGTGGTTGGTGGTGACGCCGTATGCCAGCGTGTGCGGGCCGCCGGCGTTCTCGGCCACGTTGCCGCCGACTGTGCAGGCGCGCTGGCTGGACGGATCCGGCGCGAAGAAATAGCCGTCTCTTTCGACGGCCACGGTGACATCCAGGTTTACCACGCCCGGTTCGACCACGGCGCGCTCGTTAGCCGTGTCCAGGTTGACGATGCGGTTCATGCGGGCGAAGGCGATCGTCATTCCGCCCTGGCGCGGGATGGCGCCGCCGGAGAGGCCGGTTCCCGCGCCGCGGCCGACGATGGGCATGCCGAACTGGTTGGCGATGCGGACCAGCGCGCCGACCTCCGCCGCTGCGCGCGGGAAAACCACCACATCGGGCGGATGCCGGTCCTGGCCGGCATCGTATTCGTAAAGAGCCAGGTCTTCGGGCCGGTCGAGGTAGCCGCGCGGCCCGAGCAGCGCGGCAATCCGCTCCTTGGCGGCTGGCGAGAGCATCGAACTTCAGTGTAGAACAGGTGGGGCATGCTTTAGCTTGCCAACGCCCGCTTGCGGGCGAGAAGTCTGTCCACGGCCCATGGCATACTGGAACGTGCTACCGGCGGTGGAGACTCTGGCGGGAAGGCTGGCAGCGGTCCGCGCGCGCATCCAGGCGGCGGCCGAGCAGGCGCGCCGCGATCCGGCGGGCGTCACGCTGCTGGCCGTCACGAAGGTCTTTCCGGTGGCAACGATCCGCGAGGCTTACGCGTTGGGCCTGCGCGAATTCGGCGAAAACTACGTGCAGGAATTCGCCATTAAGGCGCCGGAAGTCCGCGACCTACCGGGAGCGCGATTTCACCTCATCGGCCATCTGCAATCCAACAAGTCTGGCTTAGCGGCGGAGTTGTTCGACTCGATTCAGACGGTGGATTCGCCGAAGCTGGCGCGGCGTCTGGAATCGGCCAGCCGCAAACTGGAAGTGATGCTCGAAGTCAAACTGTCGGGTGAGGTCGCCAAGAGCGGGGCCGATCCCGCCGCGTTGCCGGAGCTGATCGCCGCCGTTCGCGAGTGCCCGCACCTGGCGCTCACCGGCCTGATGACCATGCCACCATGGTCGGACGATCCGGAGGCCGCGCGCCCGCATTTTCGCCGCTTGCGCGAGCTTGCCGAGCGGCACGAATTGAGCGGGCTTTCGATGGGGATGTCGCACGACCTGGAGGCCGCCATCGAGGAAGGCGCCACCTGCATACGGGTCGGCACGGCGCTGTTCGGCGCGCGGAAAAAGGCGTGACCGTCGGCTTCCATGCACCGCTGCCTCCGGCGCGCACCGGCGTAGCGGACTACGCGGCGGCGCTGTTGGCCGATCTGCGAGGCCACGGGCGAGTTGAGATCGCGCCCGCGCGCTGCGATGTGGCGCTTTATCATCTGGGCAACAACGCACAGCACGCGGCCATCTACCGGCGGGCGCTCGAGCGGCCCGGCGTAGTGGTGCTGCATGACGCGGTGCTGAATCACTTCCTCCTCGGCCAGCTTGACGAAGCGGCGTATACGGAAGAGTTCGTGTACAACTACGGCGAATGGAACCGCGAATTGGGCCGCGAACTGTGGCGGAACCGCGCCGCCTCCGGGTCCGATCCCCGCTATTTCGATTTCCCCATGGTGCGGCGCGCGGTGGAGCGCGCTCTGGCGGTGGTGGTACACAATCCGGCGGCGGCGGAAATGGTGCGGCGCCACGCGCCCGCCGCGCGGATCGTGGAAATCCCGCACCTGTTCGTTCCGCCGCAACTGCCTTCGCCGGCGCAGGCACTGCGCTTCCGGGCGCGGCTGGGCGTGCCGCCGGGCGCGTTCCTGTTCGGCGTTTTCGGTTACCTGCGGGAAACCAAGCGGCTGCTCCAGGTGCTCGACGCGTTCGCCGCCGTGGCGAGCGAGCTTCCCCAAGCCATGCTGCTGGTGGCCGGCGATTTCGTCTCGAGCGATTTGGAACGCGCCGCCGCGCCGCTTCTTTCGGCGCCCGGCGTCCGCCGCCTGCCTTACCTGCCGGGCGCGGATTTCTGGCTGGCCACCAGCGCTGTGGATGCGTGCATCAATCTGCGTTATCCGGGGGCGGGCGAGACTTCGGGCATCACCATCCGGCTGATGGGCACCGGCAAACCGGTGCTGGTGACGGACTCTCCCGAGTGCGAGCGCTTTCCCGAAGGCGCCGTGGTTCGCGTGGCGCCCGGCCTGGGCGAGCGCCAATCGCTGTGCGCGCACATCATTTTGCTAACATCGATGTCTGATGTGGCGCGTACCATCGGCCATCGGGCAGCCGGACACATTCAGACGCGCCACCGGGTGGATTTGGCCGGAAGCCTGTATTGGGATTTGTTGTGCGAGTGCTGTGCCTCATCGCCGCCTGCGCCGCTGCTTTCGGCGCCCAGCCGCGGCAGCAGCCTGTAAAGCTGCTTCACGTGGCCGTTTCCATGCGCGACGGCGTGCGTCTTTACGCCAACGTTTTCTTACCGTCGGAGCGCGCGCGCGTGCCAGCCATCCTGGTGCGCACTCCTTACGGCAAGGGTGAGGAACTGGCGCCGAATTACCGGGCGCTGCTGGAGCAAGGCTTCGCGGTGATGGTCGAGGACGTGCGCGGGCGCTACGAATCCGAGGGCGAGTTCGAGCCGCTCACGCAGGAGCCGGCCGATGGCGACGACACGCTGAACTGGATGGCACGCCAGCCCTGGTGCGACGGCAAGATCGGCATGACGGGCGGCTCCTACCTCGGCATTGTGCAATGGAAAGCGGCGTTGCGCGCGAATCCGCATCTGAAGGCGATCTTTTCCGTGGTGGCGGGCGATGACGATTATCGCGACCGCTTCTACTCGACCGGCGGCGCCATGAAGCTGGGCAACCGGCTGGAGTGGATGTCGGAAAACCTCAAGACGCCGGGCTACCACCCCGATTTCAATCGCTTCGTATGGCATCTGCCGCTGCTCACTGCCGACGTCGCCGCCACCGGCCGCGTCTCCAGCATGTACCGGCAGGCGCTTGCGCACCCAGCCTTCGACGGCTTCTGGCAATCGATCAGCACGCGCGAGCACCTGGACCAGGTGCGGGTTCCGGTTTTCGCGGTGGGCGGCCTGTACGACAACTTCGCGGAAAGCGATTTGGATGCTTTCGCCACGCTGCACAAGAGATCCGGGCTGAATCGCGTTTTGATTGGTCCGTGGCCGCACAACATGTCGTTCAAATTCGCCGATGCGGATTTCGGCGCCGACTCCGCAGTTCCGGTGCGCAGGCTGACGATCGACTGGTTCGACCATTGGCTGAACGGCAAGGACACGCGCATCGCCTCCGCCGCGCCGCTGCGCATTTTCGTGATGGGCGTGAACAAATGGCTGGATGAGCGCGAATGGCCGCCCGAGCGCGCGCGGGCCCGCAACTTCTACTTGGTCAGCCAGGGCCATGCCAACACGGCAGCGGGCGATGGCGCGCTGGAGGATGCGCCGCGGCGGCGCGCTGCTGCCGATCGCTTTACCTTCGATCCGCGCGACCCTGTGCCCACGCGGGGCGGCGCGGTTTGCTGTAACCCGCGCGTTTTCCCCTGGGGTCCGATGGACCAGCGCCCGGTGGAGCAGCGCCGTGACGTGCTGGTCTTCTCGACTCGCCCGCTCGAGCAGGATCTGGAAGTGGTGGGACCGGTGAAAGCCGTGCTCTGGGTGGCCACTAACCAGCGCGACACGGATTTCACCGCGAAGCTGGTGGACGTGTTCCCCGATGGTTACGCGCGCAACCTGACCGACGGCATTCTGCGGCTGCGCTACCGCAACTCGCTCGAGCGGCCCGAACCGGTGCGGCCCGGCGAGGTGTACCAGATCACGCTCGATGCCGGCATCGCCAGCAACCAGTTTCTCAAGGGCCATCGCATCCGGGTAGAGATATCGAGCAGCAACTTCCCGCGTTTCGACCGGAATCCCAACACCGGCGCGCCCATCGCCGGCGAAACCCGCCTGGTGAAGGCCAACCAGACCATCTATCACGACCGCCAGTATCCCTCGCGTCTGGTGCTGATGGTGATGTGAAGGGGCACGCAAGACCAACTTCACATTGCCCGACCGGCAAACGTGGCGCCACGGCCCTACCCCAGTTCGGCGAAGACCTGCATCATGTCGCGATGGGCGAGCACGGCGCCCGGGTCGCGCTGCATGGCTTGCCAGTAGCTGCGTCCGAAGCGGTCGCCTTCTTCGGCCGGCGCCACCAGCGAGCGCGCCAGGGCAATCAAGCGGACGGCTTCCTCATCGCCTGCTGGTTCCTTCTGATCGAGCGTTTCATCCACCAGGACGACGAATTGCGACAGCTCGCGGAGCCAGCTAAACCACGGGTCGTTCAAGACCAGGTTGAGATACTGGCCGGCGGAGGTGATGCGCTCCACATCGCGCTCATACGCCGCGCGCTCCGACTCCATGAGTGCCTTGTGCAGATGCAGCAGCCCATCCCGCAGTGTGATCAAGCGTTGGCGCGTCTGGCCGGTCATGCGGTCCATGGTATCGCGTTGCCGGCGCCCGCGCGCGGATGGCCGCCGCGAACCCTTTGCCGGCTTCGCGTAATCTGATCTCTATGCACAAACCCAGCTTTGACCCCGGGCTGACACAACAATTCATGGCGCCTTACCGGCGCGTCATCAATCGGGACGGCAGCTTGAACGTGCAGCGCCGCGGCGCCACCTGGCGCGACTTCCACCCCTACCTGCACCTGATCAACATGAGCTGGCCGGCGTTTCTGCTGACGCTGTTCCTGGGCTACATGGCCGCGAATACCGCTTTCGCGCTGGGCTATTTCGCGCTGGGTCCGAACCAGCTTCAGGGCGCCGACGCGGCCAACGGAATCAGCCGGTTTCTCAACACGTTCTTCTTCAGCTCGCATACGCTGACCACGGTCGGCTACGGCAACATCTGGCCGAAGACCGTGGCGGCGAATCTCATTGCGGCGTTCGAAGGGCTGGTGGGTGTGTTGGGCTTCGCGGTGGCGACCGGCCTGCTTTTCGGGCGCGTCTCGCGTCCCTCGGCCCGCCTGGGGTTCAGCGAAAACGCATTGATCGCGCCCTACCAGGACAGCACCAGCCTGCAATTCCGCGTGGTCAACCGCCGCTCGAACTCGCTGGTCGAGGCGCACGCACAGGTTCTGCTGATGACGGTGGAACAGCAGGATGGGAAGCCCGTTCGGCGCTACCACCAGTTGACGCTGGAGCGCTCGAGCGTCCTGTTCCTGGCGCTCACCTGGACCGTGGTCCATCCGATTGACGAACACAGTCCGCTTTCCGGCAAGACCGCGGCGGAACTGGCGGAATTGCAAGCGGAGATCATCATTCTGATCAAGGCGTACGACGATACCTTCAGCCAGACCGTGATCTCGCGCTATTCGTACCGGCACGACGAGCTTCTGTGGGGCGTGCGCTTCGCCCCGGCGTTTCACGTGGACCCGGCGGGCGATATGGTGCTGGAACTGCGAAAGCTCGGCGCCACCGTGTCCCAGTGATGCTACAATCCGGTTTAAGCAGAGGAGATGAGGTACAGGGAGCCGCGCGGTGTCCGCTTTCTTACATAACCAGTTCGAGCGCAACGTCATCACCACGTCGGTCGACCATGTGTTCAACTGGGCCCGTCAATCGTCGTTGTGGCCGCTCACCTTCGGCTTGGCCTGCTGCGCGATCGAGATGATCGCGTCGTCGACCTCGCGGTTCGATATCGCGCGCTTCGGCGCCGAGGTCTTCCGCCCCAGTCCCCGCCAATCCGACCTGATGATCGTGGCCGGCACAGTGACGTTGAAGATGGCGCCGGTGCTGAAGCGCATCTGGGACCAGATGCCCGACCCCAAGTGGTGCATCTCGATGGGCGCCTGTTCCAGCGTGGGCGGCCCGTTCAACACGTACGCCGTGCTGCAAGGCGTGGACAAGATAGTCCCCGTGGATGTCTACGTCACCGGCTGCCCGCCGCGGCCGGAGAACCTGTTCTACGCGCTGCTGAAGCTGCAGGACAAGATCGACCGGATGACGACATTGGTCAAGCGCCCCACCGAGGTGCGGCTGGACGAATCGATGCTGGCCCAATTCCAGGAGCAGGTCCGCATCGCGCAAATTTCAAATCCGGCGTAGTGAAAGCACCGTGACTGCTCCCTATGGTCGCGGCTCCGAAAAGCGCGTTTCTAACTAACTCCGCGACGATTTACTGAGCCGCGCGCGTCAGCAGGCGCTTGCGATCTTCCTGCAGTTTCCGGGTGCGTTCGGTGATGCGCGAGACCAGCGCGGCGGATGCGGTACGCGGCGAACCGGAATCGAAGGGCGGCGCGGGATCGTATTCCATCATGAGCTGGATCGACCGCGCCACGTCCTCGCCGAATAAGTGCGCGGCCACCACCAGGCCGAAGTCGATTCCAGCCGTGACTCCCGCGCCGGTGATGCGATTCCTGTCGACCACCACCCGGTCGGACACGGGAACGGCGCCGACGATGGAGAGAAGATCCAGGCTGAGCCAGTGCGTGGTCGCCCGGTAGCCTTTCAGAAGGCCGGCCGCGCCGAGCACCAGGGCACCGGTGCAAACCGAGGTCACGTACTTCGCCGCCGGCGCCCGCTGCCGGAGAAAAGCCAGCGTTGGCGCGCTTTCGATGGCGCCGGAAATGCCGGGACCTCCCGGAACGAAGAGCACGTCGAGCGGCGGGCAGTCATCGAAGGTGGTGTCGGGCGAGATGGCGAGGCCGTAAGCGCTCACCACCGGCTCCAGCGAGTGCGAGATCAGGTTCACCCGCGTGTCCGGCATTTGCGCGAAGACTTCGTAAGGCCCGGTCAGATCGAGCTCGGTGAGCCGGGGGAAGAGAAGCATTCCGATGTGAGTCGTCAAGGTAGCTCCCGGTCTTTGCAGTGTACCTCGCCGCTCTAGCCGCGGGCGTAAACTACTATACCGCCGGCGACGATCAACGCGCCGCCCAATAGCGTGCCGGCGCTCGGGGCTTGGCCGAAAAACATCCAGCCAATAACTTGGGCCACCAGGAAAAAGAACGCTATGTACACACCTAGCAGCCGGCCGAAATTCCATGGCGATATGTTCACGAAATACCCGTAGGTGAACAAGAGCAACGAACCGCTCACGTAGTAACCGAGGCGCGAGTAGGTTCCCGCGTTCAGTCCCTTGCGAATCAGGGCGTCGCCAGCGGCTTCGAGGACGGCCGCGAGGAAAAGGAGCAGGGCAATGAATGGACTCGGCATATCGAAAGGCCTTTCGATTGGGGCGGCGCTACCGTTGCAGGAAGTCCTCCCGGTGGATTACGAATTCGGGATAAGCGCCAGCGCCGAGCTCGTGCAGATCGAGGCCCTGGCGTTCGCCCTCGGGCGCCACGCGTTGCGGGATGAATCGGTCGAGCAGCCAATTGAGACTGTAGGCGAGGGGCAGCACGAAACCAAGCAACGTGGCGGCGCCGGCGATTTGCGCCAGCGGCTGAACGGCCACGCCCGAGCGGGCAAAGAAGCCGAGCGCCAGCACGCCCCAGATGCCGCCGATGGCGTGCACGGAAACCGAGCCGGTGGGGTCGTCGATCTCGCCGTAGACGTCTAGCCACTCGACCGTGAAGACGACCAGTGCGCCGGCCACCAGGCCGGCCAGCGCAGCCACTGTGGGTGTGAAGAAGAGACAACCGGCGCTGGAGGCCGCCAGGCCGCCGATCCAGCCGTTAGCGCACAACGAAGCATCGGGCCGGCCGAAACGGGCGCGGGTGATGGCGGCCGCGGCCAAGCCGGCCATGGCCGCGGAAAGTGTCGTGTTCAATTCCACCCGCACCAACGCGCCCACGGAGGCGCCCCCGAAAAGCATGGCGCCGGCGCCATTCAGACCGAGCCACCCCGTCCAGACCAGAAAACAGGCAAACAGAACCAGCACGGCGTTGTGTCCGGGGATGGCCGCGGGCAGGCCGCCTTCGCTCGAATACTTGCCGCGACGCGGCCCCAAGATCCAGGCGATGGCAAGGGCGGTGAGGCCGCCCACGGTTTGCACCGTCGCGCCGCCGGCCGCATCCACGAAGCCGATCTGTTCCAGCCAGCCGCCGCCCCACACCCAGTGGGCAAAGAGCGGATACACCAATCCGGCCAGCAAGGCCGTGGAAGCCGATACGGCGCCCAAGCGCCAGCGGTCCAGACCGGCGCCCAGAGGGATCAACGCTGCCAGCGCGACGCTTAACAGTTGTAGCCAGAGAATCAGGCTGGCGGGCGAAGCGTCCAGCGGGAGGCCGCGCAAAAACAGCGGCTGCCCGCCGATCCAATTCCATTGCTTGCCGGCCGCCGTGATCGTGTGCGCAGGCCCGCCAGGGAGACCCTGCACGGCGAAGCCGCAGACGAAATACGCGGCCGCCGCCACCGACACCGCGCAAAGCGCCGCCAGCATGGCGTGTGACGCGCTGCGCGACCGGCCGAGTCCCGCATTGATAAGAGCGATGCCGGCAATCGCCAAAGGAACCAGCAGGAGACAGGCCAGCACGAGCACGGTGGCTGCTTCCGAAGGCGGTGGCCCCGGCGGACTCATCGCCTGGCCTCCCGGGAGGAGACGTGAGATCGGGCCACCAAGCCGAGGCCTAGAATTTCGATCGCGACGCCTGCGGCAACGAAAGCAGCACGGGGCGTCGTGGCGCCCAACATTACGAATGCGGCCAAGACGATGGCCCATCCTGAAACGAGCAACAGCAAACCGGTAAGCCGCATAGAACGCAACTGGTTACAGCATAACCGATTAGCGAAGGTAGTCGCGGGTGAAGGGTGTGCAATTTTTGGAATCCCGGCGATAGAAATTATCTATTTCCTTCTGGCATCAAAAAGTTGTAAAAATTGGATATTCGCCAGAACGAGCTGGCCTCGTACCCGCCGGCTTGGCCTATTCCAGCTCCGCTCGCTGGTCCATACTGAAAAAACGAAAGGATCATGATGCGGTACAACGGGGCTACCATTCTCGTCGCAACATGCCTGATGGCTGGAACAGCAGCCGCGCAGACCGGCACGCCGTCAGACGCACAGACACCGGCAACGCCGCCAGACGCTCAGACAGCGCCGGCGCAGGAAGGGCAAGCCGCGCCTGCTGCGGCGCCTGCCGCACCAGCGGCGCCCTCCGCTTATACCCATTGGGGCACCGATTTCTCTTTCCTGTTCGACGGCTACGTGGACGAAAACTTCGACAACCCCGATTCGGGCTGGAACGCGCTGCGCAATTTTGACATGCGCGCCGACACGGTGCATTTCAACATGGGCAAGATCACAATTGACCACGCACCAGGGCCAGTGGGCTTCCACCTGGATGCGGGGTTTGGAGAGATATTCGATGTCATTCATGCCACCGATCAAGCGCCCAAGGGGCTGAAGTATATCGAGCAGGCGTATGTGGACTTTAAGCCGAAGTCGTGGAAGGGCGTCGAAATCGACGTGGGCGAATTCGTCACGTCGGCGGGCGCCGAAGTGATCGACGTCAACCAGAACTGGAATTATTCGCGATCGCTCTTGTTTGCGTGGGCCATTCCGTATTATCATTTCGGAATTCGCACCTCGTTCCCCGTAGGAACCCACTTCACAGGTGGAGTGCAACTTGTTAACGGCTGGAACAACGTCTATGCGAGTAACCAAGGCAAGTTAATCGGCTTGAATGGCGCGTACGCATGGAAGAAAGTGACCTGGACTGAAGTGTGGTACGGCGGCCCGGAACGGGACAAGGACAGCCCGGGAATGCGCAACTTATTCGATTCGGTGGTGCAGGTGAACCCCAACGACAACCTCAGCCTCTACGTCAACGCCGATTACGGCCGGAACAAGAACATCGGGCCGGGCACCGCGCAATGGGATGGCATCGCAGTGGCGGTCCGGCGCGCAATCGGCAAGAAGGGAGCGATTGCCGGACGCCTGGAATTGTTCGACGACGTCAACGGCTTTTCGACCGGCCTGGCGCAAACGGTGAAGGAATTCACGCTCACCGGCGAATACAAAATGTCCGGTTGGCTGCTGAGCCGCCTGGAATTCCGCGACGATTGGTCGAGCGAGCCGTTCTTCGACAAGGGGCAGGGCAATACCTCCAAGAACCAGCCCACCGTGCTACTGGGTATGGTGGCGTATTTCGGGCCCAAGAAGTAACAGCGTCAGACACCTGAGGGGAGCAACCGAATGGCAGACAACTCTGAAGTAAAGATGCAACCGACGTTGGGCCTGACGGGCCTGACTTTCAACGCAATGGCGCTGATTGCGCCGGGAGCTTTTCTCTGGCTCACCTTCGCTATCCAAGGGGCCACCGGATCCACGTCGCCTGCGATGTGGATCGGTATCGTGGTCGCTCTCTTGCTGTGTTTGGCGACGGCCGTTTGTTACGCGGAAATGGCGAAACTGTATCCCGGAACGGGCAGTTCGTATTACTTCGCGGAGCAGTCGTTTCTGAACCACGAAACGGTATGGCGTTTCGCGCGGCTGGCTAAGTTCATCGTCGGCTGGGCGTCGCACCTTTATTACTGGATCTATCCGGGCGTGATGGTGGGCGTCATGGGCATCCTATGTGGCTACCTGGTAGGCACGCTGTGGCCTAACTTCATGAACGCGTCCAATCCCGGGATGCTGTTCATGATGGCGGTGGCGGTGGTGTTCTCATTCGCGGTGGCCTACATCGCCCACCGCGGCATCGTGGGTGCGACGTCGGTCAATATCGCGATCAATGTGATCCAGATCGCGGCGCTGGTGTTGTTCGCGGTGATGGCGCTGGGTTACCGTTCGAGCCATCCCGCCGGCTCGCCCGGTTGGCAGTTCGATTCCAGCTCGGGAGACGCCTACACCTACGAATTCGCCACTGAGAAGACCATGGTGAGCGGTGTTGCGACGGACAACATCGTGCGCGACGCGGCGGGCGTGCCGAAGCCGAAGCTGGACGCAGCCGGCAAACCGGTGCCGTTCCTGGTCACTTATCCGGAGAAAGACGACAAAGGTAACTTCCTCTCGCACGGCAGTAAGGCATCGGTGGTCGGCGTGCACAACGTTGGCTGGGTGTTCATTCAGGCGACGGTGGCGATCCTGATTCTGGTGGGATTCGAATCGGTGACGTCGATGGGAGGCGAGGCGAAGAACGCCAAACGCGATGTCCCTATCGCGGTGATCGTTTCGCTGCTGGTACAGGGCCTGTTCTGTTACCTGTTCGAATACTTCGCGGCGAATTACTTTCTCAACGCGGGCTACACCATGCAGAACGCGACGGGCTCGGCGGCGCCGATCGGCGACATGATGATCATCATCGGCAACAACACGTTCGGCGCGGGCGGCGGCAGGACTTTCATGCTGGCGGAAGCCTTCACCGTGTTCCTGGCGCTGATCGGCACCACGCTTTCCTGCATGAACACGGGCGCTCGCGTCACTTACGCGATGGGCAAGGACAAGGAAGTGCCGGAGCACTTTGGCTTCCTGCATTCCAACAACCTGACGCCGCACCGCGCCATCTGGACGCTGGCCGCGATTTCGGCAGTCATCGGCTGCCTGGCGGTGTCGATGCTATTCGGCGACGCCGGGGCGCCGACCGATGCGACGATCAAGGCGTTGCCGCAGGGCATCTGGTCGAGCTTCGGCTATACCACCCACGACGGGATGGCGGCTATGCCGAACTCACTGCTGACGGTGACGCTGGCATCCAACTTCGGCACCTTCCTGCTGTATGGGCTGAGTTGCGTGATCTGCTTCGTGGCCTATCACAAGCACCCGAAGTTCAGCTTCATCCGCCATCTGGCCATTCCTATATTCGGCGTGGTGGCCAACCTGGCGTGCATGATTTTCTACCTGGTAGGACCGTTCATGGGGTACGGCACCAAAATGGAGCCGCTGCTGGCGCTGGGGATCGCTGCCGTCTGGGCGATTTACGGCGGCATTTATTTCACGCGTGCCGGCAAAAAGGCCGGCCGTACTACACTGGTTGCCAACCGATCGGAAGCCTGATCCGCGTTTTAACAGGAGCGTAACGGTCCGGGCGGAGCAGAAACAGTTTCGCCCGGACCCGTTCTTATGTTGGAAATCGAGTTCGCGCAAGCCTCGGATTGTGGCCGGGTCCGCGATCACAACGAAGACTATCTGGGCTGCTTCGCGCCGGAAGCGGAAGCCGAGGCCCGAACTTTGGGTTATTTATTCGCGCTGGCGGATGGCGTGGGCGGCGGCGACGATGGAGAAGTCGCTTCCAAACTGGCGGTGGACACGCTGCTGCGGGATTTCCGGCGCTCGGCGGCCGGCGTTCCGCATTTCTCGCTGCTGCCGCGGCTGGTGCAGCAGGCCAACACACGGGTTTTCGAAAGCGGAATGGCCAGCGGTCCGGGCGGGTCCAACATGGCGACCACGCTGGTTGCCTGCGCGCTCCGCTATGACCGGGTGGTGGTTTCGCACGTCGGGGATTCGCGCTGCTACCGCATCCGGCACGGCCACGCCGAGGCGCTCACGCGCGATCACACGGTGGCGGGCGAGCACGTGCGGCTGGGCTTGATCACGGCTGGCGAAGCTTCCAGCGCCGAAACGCGCCACGTATTGAGCCGGTCGCTGGGGCCCTCGATGATCGTGGCGGTGGAAACGCGCGATTACCAGATCGTTCCCGGCGACGTGCTGCTGCTGTGCTCCGACGGCCTGCACGGTCCGCTGGGTGCCGATGCGATCGCTCAGGTGGTGAGCCGCCGCGCGGCTCTTCCGGATGCCGCCAGGGAATTGATCGACCTTGCAAACGAGCTGGACGGCGGAGATAATGTGAGCGTGCAGCTCATTCGCGTTCGCCAGGTGGAGCGCATCGGCATGTATCGCGGGCGCCCCTACAAGCTGGCCTGATCGGCGCCCATCCAAATCTCGCATGAGTTCCCTACGCGCGGGCGAGCAGCTCGACCACTATCGTATCGACAGCGTGGCTGCCCGCAGCGGCATGGCCTCGATCTTCCGCGGCGTGGACCTGCGTACCGGGCGCGAAGTCGCCATCAAAGTTCCGCATCCCGAGATGGAGGCCGACCCTGTTTTGTTTGACCGCTTCCAGCGCGAGCAGGCGATCGGCAAAGCGCTAGATCACCCGGGCGTGATGAAGGTTTTCGAGGATGCGGACCGCAGTTCGGTCTACATGGTGATGGAGTGGGTGAACGGGCGGTTGCTGCGGCAGATCCTGAGCGCGCAAGGCAAACTGCCCATCGAGCGCGCGGTGCGCATCGCCATCGCTATTGCCGAGGCGCTCGATTACATCCACGCGCAGGGCGTGGTGCATCGCGATCTGAAGCCGGAGAACATCATGGTGGATGACGCGGACCATATCAAGCTGATCGATTTCGGCATCGCCGGCAAGGAGGGGTCGCGCCGCCTGACCTTCGCCAAGCTGTCCCAGGTGATGGGCACGCCGGACTATATTTCCCCAGAGCAGGTGAAGGGCAAGCGCGGCGACGGGCGGAGCGATATTTACGCGCTGGGCGCGATGCTCTATGAGATGCTGACCGGCAAAACGCCGTTCACCGGCAACAATCCCTTCGCGATCATGAACGACCGCCTGCTGAACTACCCGGTTCCGCCGCGCGAGTTGAATCCGGAGATTTCGCCCGAGCTGCAGGAGGTCGTCTACCGCGCGCTGGAGCGAGACCCCAAGAGCCGGTACGCCAAGGCTCGCGAGGTGGCCTGGGACCTGGCGCATCTGGATCAGGTGGGCGCAGCGGGGGAACGTCCCGAACTGCTCGAGTGGCGAAAGCGCCGCCGGCCGTGGGTGCGGCAGGTTCTTTTCTACACCATGATCGCGTTGATCCCGGTGGCGATCTTCGGCCTGCTGCTGTACGTCGCGAAGCACAGTTGAGTCGTCCGGTCTCGGGACGCGCATTTGGGCCCGCTAAGACACTCTCGGACACTCCCTGGCTTCGATCCGCCGATGCCCGATGGCGCGGTGCGTCCCTGGCGGCGGGCCGGGAAAAACGATCGTATGCCTCACCTGGTTCTATGACCGCGAGATTCGGTGTTGCCGAGAAACCGCTTGCTGAAAAAACGGGCGGACGGGCGCTCTTGACGGGCGAAAGCGTCTGCCACGAGTGGTTGGCCCTTTGCGGCAGCCTCCCTGCGGTTGCGGCTCGGTGTGCGGGCTCCGGCCGTGCCCCGGCAGTGGAGGGGCACAGATGGGCCTCGGCCCAGGGGAAGCTCCGGCCCACCAGCGGAGTTTCTATTCCACCTCGACCGCCATCGTGCGGCGGACTGTCGCGCCGCCCTGTGCAGCGGTGACCGTGATCTCGTAAGCGCCGGCATCCAGCCCGCCGAAGGGAATCCGGCTCAAAAGCCGAAGCGAGCCGTCGGCCTCGGCCGTGGGCAAGCTCAGCCGCGCGGTTGTCACCAGGTGGCCATTGTGGGAAATCGCGATCTGCACGCCGGGGCTCGCATCCGGGCCCGGATAGACGACGAAATAGACGCCCTCGACCGCGCCGCTGGACTTGGGGATCGTGGCGTTCATCTCCGGTGTGACCTTGCCGCCCGAGAACTCCAGCGGGTCCGTGTCATCGCGATCCCCGGCCGTAGGCTGGAGGCTCCGGACGAGCACGAGATCGCTCAATGCGACGTGTGCGCGATCCGTGTTCTCCGCCTCCGCGGAAGGCACGGTGAACACGATTCTGCGTGTGCTGGCAGTCCCCCCGTCCCTGTCGTCCACCACGGCCTCCAGGCGATACCGGCCCGGCGGAAGCTGCAACGGCAGCGTGACGGTCACCTCGCCGCGTTCAAACTCCGCCCTTCGGCTCGCAGGGGCCTGAAACAGCAGGTCGCGCGAGATCTTGCGCACCACCTGGTTCTGCTCGTCCTTCACCAACCCGAGGAACGACACGTGGATGTGAAACAGCTTGGCCGGCGAGTGTTCCGTAAAATGCAGTGTCCGGCTGGGGACCGAAAACACGGCCCGGCACTCGGTTGCCTGGGCGGCCGCGCGGAAGCTCAGCACTCCGGCGTGGAAATCGAAGGCCTGCGGCCATGGCCGGGTGTTGAGCGCCGTCAAGGCAGCGAACTCGAAAGGCGCCAGGGGTTCGCCATCGAGCAGGGGCAACGCGAAGTAGCCGTTGCGGCCTTGCAGCCGCAGGCCGGGCCTCCGCGCGCGCATTTCGATGGTGCGGAAATGTCCGTCGTAATTCGAAGATGTGGGCGCGTAAGTTGCTTCATAGTGCGCCCGCACTTCTTCCATCACGCGGCGCAGGGGCGATTTCAGGTCGTTGGTATTGGCGATCGAGAATCCTCCGGTATCCTCCGCCAGGCTGCGCAGATTTTCCTGATAGTTGAAAGGCGTGGCAGCCGATGAGCCATTGAAGACCGCCCACGTGGCCGCCTCATCCGTTCCTACGCCGGACGTCGTATCGAGCCCGCCGGCGTCCACGGTATAGAAAGCGATATTGGCGCGATTGGCATCGCTGATCACGGCGCGAAAGAGCTCCGGCTGCTCGAGAGGCAAAATCAGACCTTCGGAGAAGTAGAGGACGGTCTTGCGGCCGGGAAGTTGCGCCTGCGCGCGAATCAACTGGTGCAGCGCATCGATCGACAGATTGCCGGCCTGATTGGAAAGGACATTGATAGTCATCGCTGCCATCGCCCGGTCGGCCCCCGCGAAATTCGCTCTTCCTTTACCTGCGATGGCGGGTCCGCGCTCCTCGGCGGATCCCGGCCGGATCGGGCGGAAGCCCGCCGGCCCGCCGGATGCCATGCTATTGAGTACCATTACTTCGGCCTCGATGTCCTTCGCGAGCGTCTGGTAGGCGCCGCTCGCCGCGAGATCGACCGCCTGGTTCAGCAGGCTGAGATCGTTCGTGTACTGCTGCAATAGCGCCAGGCGGTGGTTGAGAATAAATACCCCGATGTAGGTGTTCGGGCCGGCCTCATTCGCCAGGAAGTCCTTCGCGCCCTGGGTCACCCGTGTTCTGTTTGCCGGGCTTAATCCTTCGAAAACAAGAGACACCACGTTGATCTCGCTCAGCGCCGCGTATCGCGGGCTGCCGGTCGCGCGCTCGGGCGCCGGCCCCTCCTGGCGCCCGAGCTCCTCGCGGCCATGGCGGTACTGAAAGCTGCGAATCTTCTGCGGAACTCCGTCCTCCAGGATGTCAATATCCTCCGGGCGGAGATTGGTGACCAGCTTTTGGTGTTTGTCGCGCGCGATGAAATCGAGCAGCACCTCTTGGGCGGTGGAACGCAAGACTACCTGAGAATCGCCCGGCGGCTGATTCTGCTGCGCGGCTCCCGTGGCGATGGCGAGCGTGGCAAGTATCGCGATGGCGCGCTGTGACATGGCACCTGTGGAGAATATACGGCAAAACGGGCAAAACGGGTACAATACTTGCGCGAATTGCAGGGGTAAGGTGCTGTAGGCTCCGGCCGTGCCCCGGCCGTGGAGGGGCGCAGATGGGCCTCCGCCCAGGGGAAGCTCCGGCCCACCTGCGGACTTTCTATTCCACCTCGACCGCCATCGTGCGGCGGGCTGTCGCGCCGCCCTGTGCAGCGGTGACCGTGATCCCTTAAACGCCGGCACCATTGATGCCCGTTCAGGCAAAGCTGGATCTCCCGCCGTTCGCCACTTTCTTGCGCCAAACCGCCAGCCGATGCCGGACTGATTGGATAGAATAAGATAATAGCGTCTGGAAAAGGCGTTAACCCTGGAGGCACCGTGGATTCTTCTCGTCGCAACTTTCTCGTGGCCGGGATCGGACTGCCCGCAATTGCGTCCGCGTCCCGCTCCGCAAGTCCCGAACCGCAAGCTCCCGCAAAGCGAGCCTCGGATATCAAGTTCGAATACCGGACCCTTGGCAAGACCGGTCTGAAGGTCACCAGCGTAGGCTTCGGCTGCATGGTCACTTCGGACGGCAGCGTGGTCCAGCGCGCGGCCGATCTGGGCATCACCTATTTCGATACGGCTCGCGGATACTCGGGGGGCAACAACGAACGCATGGTGGGCGCCGCGCTCAAGGGCAAGCGCAACAGCGTCACGCTGTCGAGCAAATCCCATTCCGCCACGCGGCAGGAGGCGCTCAACGACCTGGATACCAGTTTGAAGGAGCTGGGCACCGATCACCTTGACATCTGGTATCTCCACGCCAAGACCAAGCCGGAAGACGTCACCGACGACCTGATCGACGCTCAGCAGACCGCCAAGAAGGCCGGCAAGATCCGGTTTGCCGGCGTCAGCACCCACGCCGGCCAGCCTGTGCTGGTGCCGTGGCTGGCCCAGAATCCCAACATCGATGTTATCCTGAGCGCCTACAACTTCACCCTGGAACCCGCCGTCACTACGGTGCTCGAGCAGGCCGCCGCGGCCGGCAAGGGCGTGGTAGCGATGAAGGTCATGGCGGGAGGCTTCCGTACCATCAAGCCCGGCAATCCGGCCTACGCGAAGCTCAAGCAAGACGGCGGCTTGCTGGCGGCCCTCAAGTGGGCCATGCGCGACCCCAAGGTGGTCCACACCACCATTCCCAGCATTACCGACGACGACCAGCTCGAAGAGAACCTCACGGCCATGCAGAAGCCCTACAGCCCGGAGGACGCGAAGCTGCTGGCTGAGCGCACGGAGCTGATCCGGCCGCTTTACTGCCGCACCTGCGGCCGGTGCGATGGCGACTGCCGTCAGGGCCTGCCGGTGGCGGACATTCTGCGCATCCTGACCTACGCCGATGGCTACGGACAGTTCGCTTTGGGCCGCCAGCGTTTCCTGGAGCTGGCCTCCGAGCACACCAGCGTGAAGTGCGCCGATTGCCCGGGGTGCACAGTCCAGTGCCCGCATGGAGTTAAGGTGGTTGAGCGCCTAATTAAGGCGCAGGAACTATTCGCCTGCTAAGACTCGCTTGCGACGCGGCTTTTCTTGTCTTGTGCGCTCTCCGCGCAGGCCCAGGCCGCGCCGACGTGCAATTCTGTGCCGGGCTGGTCTCGGCCCTCTTCGCGCCCATCATGCCCGCACGCGAACCGGGCCGGTGCTTCGCAGTCCGGAAATCCCGATCTGGGATGCTGAGCCGGCGAAGCACGCGCACGAGATGCGCCTGTGGCTCAGCGTGATGCCCCGGCAAGGGCACTTCCCTCGGGCGCTGGAGCCGCTCGGGGAAAATGAGATAAACGGCTCCAATAAGGACTGTTGGACGTATAATCGCTGGTGGGCAGGGCTGGCGAAGTGGAGTTTGTGCGGTCGTGCAGAATTGGCGGAGAGGCAATCATGGATAGACACACGATAGATCGCCGGGACTTCATGGTCGCGGGCGCGCTCGCGGCCGGCGCTCTGGCCGGTAGCGCGGGAGCTCAGACCAAAGCTCCCTCCGGAGCGAAGACGCCGGCTCAGGCGAAAGATCCGGCACAGGCCAAGCCGGCATCGGCAAAAAACATCCTGAACTACAACCCGAACATGGAATACCGGAGGCTGGGCAAAACCGGGCTCATGGTATCCGCCATTTCGCTGGGAGGTCACTGGAAGCGGATCGAAATTGAGCTCGGGAGGGACAAGACTCCAGCGCGCTATTCCGACAGTGACTTTTCCTATCCCAAGATACAAGGCTTCATGCAATCGCGAGACCGCGTTCTGGCCCACTGCATCGAGGCTGGCATCAACTACCTCGATGCCATGGCGGCGCCCGAGGTTCTGGCTTACGGTCAACTGCTCAAGGGACGGCGGGACAAGTTCTACCTCGGCTATGCGTGGTGGCAGAAGGAGCCGCGTTTTGCGCAGTGGCGTACCGCGAACCGGCTGCTGCAAGGTCTCGATGAGAACCTCAAGGAGGCGGGACTCGACTACGTGGACATCTGGCGGATCGCGCTGCCCATGGAAGGCGTTCCGGACCTGAGCGAGCTCGAGCGGGTGGAGGAAGCGGCGGTGGAAGGCCTGGCGAAAGCCAAGCAGCAGGGAAAGGCGCGGTTTACGGGCGTCTCGTCGCACAACCGCGTGTGGCTGAAGTCGCTGATCGAGGCCTACCCCAAACAGATCGAAGTGGTGATCTTCCCCTACACCGCGGGCAGCAAGGAACTCCCGACCGACAGCCTGTTCGACACCGTCAAGGAGTTTGACGTGGGCGTGTTCGGCATCAAGCCGTTCGCGGACAATTCTCTGTTTGCGGGGACGAGCTTTCCGAACGACCCGCACGCCGCGGACGACGACCGGCGCGCACGCCTCGCATTGCGTTATATCCTGTCGAATCCCGCGATCACGGCGCCGATTCCCGGCCTGATTAGCGTTCACCAGGTAGAGAACGCGGTGCAGGCGATCCGCGAGCGCCGTCAGTTGGACCTGCATGAGAAGGCTGAACTGGACCGGGCCACACGCCAGATGTGGGCTCGGCTCAGCCCTGGGCACGAGTGGCTCAGGGATTGGGAGTACGTGTGATGATGATGCCCTTGACCGCCAGGGCTGGTTGGAGGAACTCTCGATGAGAAGTCATGGAGCCTTGTGGGGAGTTTTGTTATTGATTCTGTGCGCGGTGGCCGCATGGCCGGCCGATATCAGCGGTCAGTGGAAGGCGGAATGGGCGGCGGGGGGCGGTTCTTCGAAACAGAGCACTTTCACGTTCAAGCAAGAGGGAACTATTCTGACCGGCACGATCAGCGGTGAGGGAAGCGAGTTACAGATCCGGGAAGGCAGGGTGAACGGTGATGACGTCTCGTTTGTCGTAGCTCACAAGATTGGAAGCCGCGAAGCGACGATGACCTACACCGGCAGGGTTTCCGGGAACGAGATCAAGTTTAAGGTCTCTTTCCCGGGTACCGAACGAACCTGGGATATGACCGCGACAAAAGTGCCGTAGGGGTATCGGCTTATCATTGGAGATGTTTACGATGACACGGAGAGAGACTCTCGCCATGTTCGGAGTCGCGCCAGCCTGGTTTGCAGCGACATCCCCGGCCGCCGGGGCGCAGCCGGGGAGGACCCGCCTCGGCGGGGCGCCCGCGGCTTTTGGCGCGCGAGCGCGGCGCGGAGGAGCGGGTTCCTTCGACATCGTCGAGCACTGCCATCGAATTGGCTTGGGGGGGGTACAGACGTCGCTCGAGGCCATCGACCTCGACTCCGCCTTGGAACTCCGCAAGAGAGTCGAGGGTTTCGGCATGCAACTGGTTCTGGGAGTGCCTCAGTTGCCGGGCGAGGAGAGTCAGTTGTTCCGATTCGACAATGCCCTGCAGGTCTGCAAGGCTGCGGGGGCGCATTGTCTCCACGCGGCGATGACGGAGCGGCGTTACGAGCAGTTCGACTCCCGCGAAGCATTCCAAAAGGACTTTGAGCGGTGTAAGGACACGATCGCCCTGGCCGAGCCTATTCTGCGTAAGAACCAGATCAGGCTGGCGATCGAGAACCACAAGGGTTGGCGCGCCGCCGAGCACGCCGAGTGGCTCAAGGGGCTGGGCAGCGAGTGGGTCGGCGTTTGCTTCGACTTCGGCAACAACATGGCCCTCTGCGAAGATCCCATGGACTCGGTTCGAATGCTGGCCCCTTACACTTTCATGTGCCATATCAAGGACGTGGCCGTGGATAGTTACGAGGATGGCTTCCTGCTGTCGGAGGTCGTAATGGGGGAGGGAGTTCTCAACCTGAAGGAGATGGTCCGGATTCTGCGCGAGAAGGACTCGGATATGCCCTTCTACCTCGAAATGATCACGCGCGATCCGCTCAAGATCCCAGTATTTACGGACAAATACTGGGTGACCTTCGACGATTCCCACAGCCCCCTCCCCGGCAGGGACCTCGCAAAAGTCCTCGCCATCGTTCGCAAGAACCCACCCAAGAAGGCGCTGCCACGCATTTCGGGCCTGGCCCCCGACGCAGCCGTGAGGTTCGAGGACGATAACAACTTGAAGTGCATCGATTACGCCCGGCGAGTGCTGAACATATAGGTGCCGCTTCCTATGGAGCATGGCGATCAGACGGTGCGCCGCGATGTAACGCGGCGGGAATTTGTGAAGGTTGGGGGCACCGTGGCAAGTGCTGCGAGCGCCATGCAGACCATAAACGCAGCCAGCAATCGGGTTGTTTACGGCGTCATCGGAGCCGGCGCGCAAGGCAGACGCCTGCTGCGCCACATGGCGGGGCTGCCGGAATGCCGGTGTGCGGCGGTGTGCGACGTCGACGAATCCAACCTGAACAGCGGAGTTAACACTGCCGGCTCGAATCCGCAAGCTTACAAAGACCATCGCGAACTGCTGGGGCGTAAGGACATCGACGCGGTGGTGATCGCTACGCCTCTATCCACGCATTTCCCCATCACGCGGGATGCCCTGGCCGCCGGCAAGCACGTTTTCTGCGAGCCCCCTCTGGTCTTCAAACCGGAGGAAGTCCACGCGCTGCGTTCACTGGCCGCGGACCGGCCGCAACAGATAATTCAGGCCGGGTTCCAGCGCCGTCACAGCAGGTTCTACCAGATCGCCAAGACGATGGTGGCCAAAGGACTGATTGGCAACGTTACGCACATCGCCGCGCAATGGCATCGGAACCCCGGCTGGCGTATTCCGCCGGACCCCGCCAGCGAACGGTACCGTTACTGGATGATTTTCCGGGAGTACTCCGCCGGGCTGGCGGGCGAACTGGGCTCGCACCAGATCGATTTGGCCTCCTGGATGTTCAACGCGCAGCCGGAGTACGTCATTGGCGTGGGCGGTCAGGAGTTCATCCGGGATGGCCGCGACATCTACGACAACATTCAGCTCATCTACCGCTATCCCAAGGGGCAGAAGCTGACCTATAGCGCCATCAGCACGAACCAGCACCTGCCATTGTTCGGCGGAAGGCGGGCCGAGTTTGGCGAGACCATCATGGGCACCGGCGGCACGATTGAAATCACGATCGGTACAGAAGAGGAACCCTCGATCGCCCTGTGGTACTATGAGCCGCGGGCGGCGCTGGTTACCAGGGGGACGAACTACGAGGAGACCCCGCTCATCGGGGGCGCCACGTTGGGAACTACCGGCAACGGCAGAAAGGGATTCCCCTTGCTGCTCGAGCGGGACCAGATGACCGGTGACGAGTCCTTCCTGGGGAGAGAAGTGAAATTCCTGCGGCGCTGGCTGTACTCCCAGGGACTGACGCTTCCGGAGGAAGATCGCAACCCGGTAGACGTACAGATGGAGAGCTTCTTCCATTGTTGCCGCACCGGAGAGAGCCCCAAGTCGGACCTAGAGACGGGCCTGCGGAATGCAACGGCGGTCATTCTCTCCAATCTCGCCATGGATGAGGAGCGCCGGGTCTCCTTCAACGAGATCGAGAAGATGGGCCTCAACGCGAAACGCCGCGGGTAAGAATGAGGTCGATTCCGTAGCTGAGCGATCGGTTCCGGGATCTTCGCCGAAGACCGGATGGGCATGTAGTCCAGGCAGTTCCCGATATCCAGCCTCAGTCCCACCGGAGTTTCACGCGGAGCAGGGCCCCTTCTTTCGGCAGCGTCAGGCCCCGGGCGGGAGACCTGGCGGAAACCTCGGGCTGGGACTTGGCCGGTGTCCAGACGCCATCCTGGTAGAGACCTTCCTCGATCTGCACAAAGCGCCCTTCCTTATGGCCCGAAATCACCGGTGGCCGGAAGTCAAGGGTGCTGTCGAACCCCAGGATCAGGAACTCATCCGGCTGCACTTGGGCGAGGAGCACGCGGCCCGACGGAATGGTCGGCGGTCGGGCCTCCCCCCAACCGGGTTGCCTGCCCATCGCGGGAGGAAACCTCACCTGCACATCGTAGCGGTCGAAAGAGAGCAAACGGCGCCCGATGTTCTCCTCCTCGATCGCAGACTGCAGTCTCTTCGTCCCTTGCAGTTCC
>Ga0181518_10001303_pt1 | contig 25739 bp, 16 predicted proteins | sample PEATcosm2014_Bin_28_FD_119751 | JGI IMG/M metagenome (GOLD analysis project Ga0181518, IMG submission 119751) | Peatland microbial communities from MTU Mesocosm Facility, Houghton, MI, USA - PEATcosm2014_Bin01_60_metaG | ecosystem: Environmental > Terrestrial > Soil > Wetlands > Peat | place...
AGGCGCGGCGAGAATTTCCGCATGACCTCACGACCCACCAGAAACGTTAGTTCGTCGCCCGAAGTGGGTCCGCCGCCGCGCGCAAAGGTCGCGATGGCCTCCGTGATGGTGTCGCGCACGCGCGGATCCAGCCGCTCGGTCCCGTCGAAGACGCTCCAGCCCAACCCTTCGTAGTTGCCCGCTTCCAACATGCTTTGCAGTTCCGTCTGGACTTTTTCACGATCCGCCATGTTGCGGCTGCGGCCCGTTCGCAGGGCATTCACGACGGCCGCTATCATGAGCTGCTTTGGAAACACCACGTTGGCGCCGTAGGCCGGGCCGTAATCCATCGCCGAGCTTGCGCCGATCAAGCTTGTGAGCGCCTTGTTGCTGGCCACAACCCAGGTGTCGCTCTGCGCCGCGCCAAGTCCCTTGCGAAACTGCTCGAACAGCGTGGGCGTGGTGGGTGCCAGCTTGCCCCAATCATCCACGCGTTGCCAGTTGCCGGTGAGAATGCTGGAGACGGCATTGAAATGCGCGGTCACGCCTTCGTTGCGGGCGTCGCGATAGAACAATGATTGAGAAAGCAAATCTCCCGACAAATGCGGAATGTTCACCAGTCCCTGGGGCGAAAAAGTTTCGGCGCGGCGCACCCCGCCAAAAATCACCATCACCACGCGCTGCCCGGAGCCACCCACACCATGTCGGCCTCCTCCGGCCAGGGAGGTCGTGGGCAAATTCAAGCCGGCGAGCAACGCTATGGCAGCGCGCAGGAAGTCCCGCTTAGATCGGTCTATGGTGGCTTTAGGGCCGGCCGGAATAATGCGCAAGGTGCTATCCCCTGTCGGTTTCCATCGTGGCGAACAATCCATCGCCAGATTGTAACTCAGCGACGGACTCTCAGTCGTCACGATTCGCTTTCCTTGTCCCCGCCGAGATCTTTGCCCATTCCGTCCCAGTGGCACTGTCACTCGTAGCCGTGTTTTTGGCTTTGGCCGCTCGCCAAGTGAGCGAAAACGCATGAACGGCCACGCGCAGCTTTCCAACGTCCGGGAAGTATCTCGAGCGGTCACTGTGGCTGCCGCCAGTCTCTTGCTCACGGCCCCGTCCATCCGTTGGCGCGAGGGCCCAGCCCACTTTTCGAGGAAATTCCGATGGTTACGATTAGTTTCGTTTCTGCTTGCATATGCCCTTTCTCCTCCCTCGTCACTATCCGTATTATCTATCCCTGCTTACCCCCGGCGGTTCCCCCTCGACGCAAAGCGATGCGCTTCGTTTCCACCACGGCTTCAAAGCCCTATCTCACGCGACAGTCTCACTTCGCAGCGGCAAGTTTTTGCTTGACAAACCAATCGCCTTGGAATAGGTTTCATTTCAATCGAAATGAAACGAAACAATTCAATACAAAACGAAATATGCAAATGGCAGAGTATCGCTCGCAACGTGGAGTCATTTAATTCCTGGGCCCGGTGCAAGCCTAGCGAAAGGATGGAACATAATCACAATGTCTAACGCCATTTCGTGCCGCAAATTCCCCTGTATTTTCGCACTTCTCTTGCTGGGGCTGGTCTTGCCCTCAAGAGCCCTCAGTCAGGTGGATGCGGGTTCTATCTCCGGGAGCGTCAAAGACACCAGCGGGAGTGTCATACCCGGCGCTACAGTGACGCTTACAAATGAAGGTACTGGGCAATCAATCTCGACGACGAGCGGATCTGCCGGCGAGTATACCTTTTCGCCGGTAAAGATCGGGCATTACGCGGTCTCCGCGGAATTCAAGGGATTCCAAAAGGTACGACAAAATAACGTCACCGTGGACGTGCAACAGAAAGTGGTTGTTGACCTTTCTTTGCCGGTTGGTCAATCCATTGAGACGGTAATTGTTGATACAGCACCGCCGTCGCTGCAAACACAAGAGGCTTCCGTGGGACAGGTGGTCGAGGCGGAAGCGATCAACGCGCTGCCTCTGAACGGACGCAACTTCACGTTTCTCGCGCAACTCTCGGTAGGCGTTACGCAGGGCCAACAGGACACGCGCGGCTTGGGTGCGAGCGGGAGTTTTTCCGCGAACGGCATGCGTCCTGCGCAGAATAACTATTTGCTCGACGGCATGGATAACAACACCAATCTCGTGGATTTTTTGAATGGCACCGCTTATGTCGTGCGTCCACCCGTCGACGCGATTCAGGAATTCAAGGTCGAAACCGACGACTATAGCGCTGAGACGGGACGCTCGGGCGGCGCGGTCCTGAATGCCACCATCAAGTCTGGAACAAATGGATTCCACGGGTCGGCATGGGAGTTCCTCCGCAATGATCTGTTCGACGCCGCGAATTTCTTTGAAAATGCAGGCGGCATTCCCAAGGGCGAATACCGGCAAAACCAATTCGGGTTTACCATCGGCGGCCCCATCCGGCGGGGCAAGACTTTCTTCTTCGCGGATTACGAAGGCACGCGGATCCGTCAGGCGATTACCTCCACGAACACTGTTCCCACAGCTCTCGAGCGGAGCAGTGGTTATACGAATTTCTCGGAACTACTTACCCAAGGCGGAAGCTACGCCCCCGACGCTTTAGGGCGAGTCTATCCTCTCGGGCAAGTATTTGATCCTTCCACCACGCGGGCAGTGGACTGCGGAGTTGCGGACCCTGTGACAAGTATTACGGTGCCATGTGCTGCCGGCACAACGACGGGCACACAACTCGGATTCGTGCGCGAGCCTTTCAATGGCAACTTGATTCCTGCAAATCGCCTCGACGCCAATGCCATTAAGCTGCTCAACCTATATCCTGCCCCAACGAACTCCAACCTTTTCAATAATTATGCGGCCAACCCGATCTCGAGAAATAACTCCGACCAATTTGACGTGCGCGTGGACCATACCTTCAGTGACAAGGACAGCCTCTTCGGCAGGTTCAGTTGGGTGGATAACCCTTCATTTCTTCCCGGTCCCTTCGGCGGCATTGCCGATGGCGGTTCGTTTTCGGACGGTACCCAAACTTCGAAGAGTCTGAACGCCGTAGCCAGCGAAACACATTTCTTTTCACCGACACTGGTGAATGAATTGCGCGCAGGCTACAGCAGGCTGGCGGCCACTCGGTTGCAACCCAATGCCACTACTTCCGGTATCCCCGCGCAGTTTGGGATTCCCGGAGTTCCTCAGGTTGCCGATAACGGGGGTTTGGGAGCCCTCATCATTGCCGGCCTGACGACGCTCGGCAGCAATGGCTTCCTCCCCTCCATTGAACTCAGCACCAACAGTCAGATCATTGACAATCTGACTAAAACGGCCGGTCGGCAATCTTTCAAGATGGGATTCACCTACCAGCGTCTGGGATTTGCTATCACACAGCCTTATGCGGGCCGCGGACAGTGGAGCTTCAGCGGCGATTACACCGAAGTGCCGTCGCAACTGGGCGGCAACACCGGGCTGGTGCAAATGTTATTGACGCCGATTCCGGGGACGGTTCCAGGTGCGTCGGATTATGTTGGCGGTGCAGATGACATCTATGTCTCCAATTTTGCGAATACTTCCATGAAACATAATTACTATGGGGCGTATTTTCAGGATGACATTAAGGTCACTCCAAAGCTGACTCTCAACTTAGGGCTGCGCTGGGAATATTTTGGGGAACTTATCGAAAATTATGGGGGACAGTCCAACTTCCTGCCGGCCGGACCCGATGGCAGTTCCACGTTCATGCTGACGCAGAAGCGCTGCGATACCCCTCTCTCGCCGGACTTTTACACGGCGGCGAAGGCTGACGACATCAACGTCGTGTGTTCCAGCCAGCCCGGGCTCGGGGTACCACAGAAATTCAATTTTTCGCCTCGCGTAGGTTTTGCGTATCAACTGGGGCGAAAGTTCGTTATTCGCGGAGGGTACGGTATTTTCTATGGCGGCTTTGAGAACTCGGTCGTCGAAACGTACAATGATTTTCCATTCCAATTCTACCTGGATTATCCCAACCTGACGCCCAATGCACCGGTCACCTTCAGCAACGGCTCAATCGGCACCCTTTCGACGGGCCTGACCGGCATCCCCCTTGCAACTTCGGCCGTCGAGCCGGGCGGCGTCGTGTTCCTCGGTGAGGACTACAAGAATAAGACTCCGTATACCCAGGGCTACAACTTGACCGTGCAATATCAACTCACGCGGAGTGATACCATCCAGCTTGGTTATGTCGGGAATACGGTTCGTCACCTCGGCGTCTACGTTAATCCCAATACGCCGAGAGAGATTCTGCCCCCTGGCTTGGACGCCTACGCCTACTCTCCTTACCCCGATTTTCCCAGCTACCAAAACTACACGAGTTTTGCCGGGGACAGCAACTACAACAGTCTGCAGGCGAATTATGAACGAAGATTGGGCGGCGGCCTGAGCGTTCTAGGGAATTTTACCTGGTCAAAGTGCCTTACGAATGCGGTTGACGTTTTGAATGCCACTGCGGTGTCCGAGTACCGCGCACCCTTCTTGCCAGGATTTGGCATCCACAAAGACTTCGGAGAATGTGATTTTGACGTGCAAAAAGTATTCCACCTGAGCGGCACCTATGAACTGCCGGTTGGCCACGGAAGACACTTCCTGAAAGATTCAGGCCGCCTTTTGGACACCATTGTCGGAGGTTGGAACACGAACTGGATTCTGACCATGCAGGACGGGCAGCCGGGTACGATTCCTTGCATTAGCCCCACGACCTCCGGGTTTGGTTGCAATGCTCTTCGCGTTCCCGGTGAAAACCTGTATGCGGGTCCTCACGATGTGAATGACTGGCTCAATGCCGCGGCATTTGCCAGTCCTCCCGTGGCTACCACGATCGGCCAATCCGACTACAGCCCGCTCGGCGGTGGGCCTAGCCAGTTCCGGGGGCCGGGCTTCCATCGTCTCGATTTCTCCCTCTTCAAGGAATTCCGCACCTCGGAGCACACCCACCTTGAGTTTCGCTCCGAGTTTTTCAACCTGACCAACCATCCCAATTTCTCAATTCCCGGCTTCTCCGGTAACGGGGTGGTGGCTGCTCCCGGCTCGCTGGACTATACCAGTCCCAGCACCTTCGGAACTATCTCCTCGACCAGAGACGGTTCAAATGATCAGCGCGAGATTCAATTTGCGCTTAAGTTTTACTTTTGAGAACAGAAAGCGAGTTGCAACAAAAGCGGAGAAGGAAGATCTGCTTCACCGCTTACTCCGATACGGAAAGAACAGCCGAGAACACGACAGTTGCATGGCGGCCGCAATTGACGCAGGCAGAGAAATTGCGCCTGTGCCTGGAAAGTCCGCCGGAAATGGGCCGCCCGTGAAGACTGGAATATCGGCGATGTGCGCAACTCGTAGAAAGGCATGACTTCTCGTGAATAAAGGCTTCGAGCTTTGTTCCGGCGCCAGCCAGCGGCGCGGGGCGCTGACTCTCGCCGAAATTCGTCAGCAACCGGAACTTTGGCCCACATCGCTCGAATGCGTTGCCGCTTGTAACCTCAAATCGGTGGTGGGAGAACGAGCGGCAATTATCTGCGGCGCCGGCACCTCCGCCTATGCGGCGTCCGCTGTAGCTGCAGGCTGGGCAAATTCCTTGGCCATCCCAACCACCGATCTCCTACTTTATTCAAAGCAGGAAGTAGCGCGCCTGGCACCCGATTTTGCCGCCAATGGCATACTTGTTTCCCTGGCGCGTTCCGGTGACAGCCCTGAAAGCACCGCTGTAATCGCGCGCATGCAAAAGATGTTTCCCAACGCGGAGCATCTTGCCATTACTTGCAATCAGGATGGCCAACTTGCCCGGTTGCCGCGCGTCAAATCTATCGTTCTTGACCCCCGCACCAATGACCAGAGCCTTGCGATGACGAGTTCTTTCTCAAATCTTGTTCTGGCGGGACTCGGAATTGCCGAAGGCGAGATTTTGGCTGAACAACTGCCGCACATTATAGACAAAGTCAAAAAGGCGCTCGCCGGCCTTGAAATGGCGGCACAACACTTGGCCTCGCAAAAGCCCACTCGGGTGATGGTCCTTACCTCCGCAGCTTTGACGCCCCTCGCACGGGAAGCCTGCCTCAAAGTTATTGAGATGACCGCTGGACGCGTTACAGCTTTGCCCGAAACTTTCTTGGGTCTTCGTCACGGCCCGATGAGTTTTCTGCGGCCGGATTCATTAGTGCTGTGCGTGTTGTCATCGGAAATGGACCGGCGTCGTTACGAAGAGGATTTGCTGCGCGAACTGAGGCAGAAAAATCTTGGCCACGCGATCGTCGTCGGATCACCCACGTCCGCAAACGACCTGGCCCACGACTTCATTCTTGCCGTGGCGCCGGACATTCCGGACCATTTGCGTGTACCCTTCGAAATTGTCTTCCCGCAACTTCTGGCCTATCACCTCAGCCTCGCTTCGGATCTAGATCCGGATAATCCTAGCCCGGATGGTGTGATAACCAGAGTAGTGCAACGATTTCAATTGCACGAAGGTAGCGATATTCACTGATTTTCGACGTGGTTGCTGAAGCCATCGGTACCCTGCAGGAAAACGACATGCCGTCGCAATCCCTCACGCCACCCGCACCCATTGACGTTCGTGTGGAGGAGTTTTACTCAGGGGCAGATCGCAGCGACCTGGCGGGTGACGAAAAAGACCCAAGCCAGACTAGTGTCTACCAGTTGCAATGGAGGCCCACGGAAAAGCATGTTTTGATCCTGGAAGGCGGAAGGAAAGCCTGTCATGTGGGACTGGTGAAGCATACCGTAGCGGTTGAGGGTCAACCGGTTCCAGTCGCCGGGATTGGAGGAGTGCTGACACGGCCTGAGTGCAGGGGGCGTGGATACGCCCGTATTGCGATGATGGCGGCGGAAGCGTATGCGTTGAATCAGATGGGCGTGGATTTCATGCTCCTTTTTTGCAGACCTGCGCTGCAAGGTTGGTACGAAGGCCTGGGGTGGGTGAAAGTTTCAAGTGCCGTGTGGATTGAGCAGCAGCAGGGGACGATCGTCCAACCGCTTGCTTCGATGGTGAAGTGTCTTGGTCCCAAGCAATGGCCGCAGGGTGAGGTTCGGTTGGGGTGCCTTCCCTGGTGAGTCAAGGAGTTGCGCGTCTCCTGCGCGAGGTCATTGTGTTATCCAACGAAATCAAGGGTCATCTTACGAAAAACGAAATTGGATCGGCTGAGAGGAGTCGAACGCGCATGTTCAAGCTTATCGTTTCGTTGTTGGTGTCGCTGGGTGCGGGCGTCCTCCCGTCTTTCGCTGCCGCGGACTCCCCGCGAATTATTGAGTTGGCTGAAGACTGGAAGCTTACCTCTGCAAAGGATTTGAAGAGTGGTGGAGCGGCCATCTCCCTCCGCGACTATAAGGACACAGGCTGGTATGCGATCTATCGCATGCCCGCAACCGTTTTGGAAACGCTGGAAGATGACGGCGTGTACCCCAATCTCTACTTCGGAAAGAGTCTGCTGGAGAGTGTTCCGCAAGATCTCTACAAGCAGGCTTGGTGGTATCGCGCCACTTTCGAAGCGCCGGACGGCCATGCGGTTTATCTGCTGGATTTTCCGGGAATCAACTATCGAGCGGAGATTTGGCTGAACGGCCAGATGGTGGCCGACAACAAGCGCGTCGTGGGAATGTACAGCGCGCACGAGTTCGATGTATCGAAATGGATCAAGCGCGGAGAATTGAATACGTTGGCGGTAAGAGTGACGCCGGAGCAGGCACTGCAGGATGTGAATGGCGTTGAGTTGGCGGATAGCTGGTTCGATTGGATCAACTGGAAGTACTTGGGTTATCAAGGTCCGCGGAAGAATTCTGAAAACGGAATCTCATTTGTCGCGGATCGCAATGCCGGGATCTGGAAACCGGTCTACTTGAAGGTTTCGGGTGAGGTCACACTCGAACATGCGTCGGTCAATTCTGAGCTTCCGCTGCCGAAAATTACCACCGCGCGGCTAACTGTTTTCTCTGACCTCCATAATTTTTCGAACAGGCAAGTCAGTGGGATTCTCCGGGGGACTATCTCGCGCCCAGGCAAACCGTCCCTAAGGTTCGAGCAATCGGTGAGTCTCTCACCAGGCGAGGAGCGGCAGGCAAGCTTCACACCCGATAGTTATCCGCAGCTCATCGTAGAGAATCCTGATCTTTGGTGGCCCTATACGATGGGAACGCCAAACCTCTACGATCTGCGCCTCGAGTTTCTCGAGAAGGATCAGCTTTCTGATGCTACGCAAATCCGTTTCGGGATCCGCAGCGTCACCCAACATCGCGATCAGGATACCGAGTTCCCCGACCTCGGCAAAGGAGGCAACTTCTATCTGCAGGTCAATGGCAGAGACTTCCTGGTGCGTGGAGCGGTCTACACGCCGGATTTGTTGTACCGTTACGACCCAGACCGGGAGGCCGCGGTGCTCCGTTACGTAAAGGACCTGGGCCTGAACATGCTCCGGTGGGAATCGAAGATCTCGAGTGAGCACATCGTAGAGTTGGCAGACGAGCAGGGCATCCCGCTCATGTTCGGCTGGATGTGCTGCAACCAGTGGGAGAAGTGGGGCCAATGGGATGAAGAGGATCATCGCGTTGCGGCCGAAAGTCTTCGCTCGCAAATCTTAATGCTGCGTCCCCATGCTTCAGTCTGGATTTGGGCCAACGGGAGCGACGGTCTGCCGCCGAAATCCATGCTCACCGTGTACCACGGGATCTTGTCAGACTTGCACTGGCAGAACGCCACGGTTGACACCGTCTCATCGTTCGCCAAAGACGATCGAGGCGAGCGCTTGTGGGACGGCATCCATATGGCAGGACCCTACAGTTGGCGGCCGCCTACCTATTGGTTCAGCGGACGGTATGAACCCTCGCGTGGCTCGTGCGCGGAGCAGGGCGACAATGAACATATCCCTCCTTTCGCGAGCCTGAAGAAGTTCATCCCCAGCGACAAGCTCTGGCCCATTAATGACACGTGGTACTTCCATGCCGGCTCGAATCCGGGAAACAGTACGCTGATCAATATTCAGCGCGCCGTGGACCGCCGCTACGCACCTTCCAACAGTGCGGAGGAGTTTGCGCGGAAGGCGCAACTTGCGCACTACGAAGCTACCCGGGCGCAATTCGAGGCCTTTGCCGCGAACGGCTGGGCGAATCACAAAATGACCATTTATTGGATGCTGAACAGCCATTGGCCTTCTTTTTTTGGAAATATTTTTGACTATTACTTGCGACCGGGCGGGGCTTATTACGGCGCCAAGAAGGGTTTGCGACCCCTTTCGGTGGTCTTTGATTCCTACGCCACCGGTGATCACAACCAGGCGATGGTTACAGTCGTGAATCAGACGCCCACGGAACACCAAGGGCTGCATGTGCGCGTGCGCGTCTACAACCTGCAAGGCAAGGTGCTGGACGACCGCAACGCGGCGAACATCCTGGTCGCTTCCGGTGGGGCGGTACAGGCTATGACGCTGCCCCGGTTCCCGCAAGACTCCCTCGTCTTCTTTGTGCGCTGCCAGTTGTTCAATAAATCTGGCGAGCTCCTTGCCGAAAACACCTACTGGCAGTCGCAAAAGGACGATGATCTTGGCGATCGCAAGAACGACGGTGCCTTTGCATTACAACAGGAAAGTTGGGCCGACATGACGGCGCTGAACTCCATGCCGCAGACCCCATTAGACCTGAGTGCCAAACAAACGTCAGCGGGTGGGGCGAATCGCCTGACGATTCGACTCCACAATGCGACGGAACACGTCGCGTTCTTTGAGCGAGCAGAGATCACGTCCGAGCAGGATGGCGACGAGATTCTTCCGATCGAGTACGACGATAATTACGTCACAGTGTTTCCGGGCGAAACAGCGGAGATTCACGGTGTCGTTTCGCAATCAGCGAAGACACCCGCCTGGGTCCGGCTCGAAGGGTATAACACGCCGCGGATCGCGGTGGCCATAAAGTGACGCCATAGACATTCTGATGTGAAAGGAGAAACACACCGTGTTCAAAGTGAATTGCGGATGGCTCTGCAGTGCGGAAATCGCGATAATCGCAGTTGCGTCGATCGTTATCGCGCCCTGTGCGGCTCAGCAATTAACGAACGGCAAACTGTCGCTTAGCGTTAACGCCAAGGAAGGGACATACCAACTTGCGGTTCGCGACGGGCAACCAATCTTTACGAGCTCTGTGGCAGCTCAGATCGATCATGGGTGGCTGCGTTCAACGGATTATCCTCGCCACCAAACGTCCGAATCCACGTTCAGGGATGAACTCGGCACTGGCCGCGCAATCACCGTCACAAACTCGGGGCTCCCAGGGAAAGCAGACCTCATCTATGTCGTCCAACTTTACGACCAAAGTCCTTACGCGACTCTGCAGGTGACAGTGCGAAACAGGACTGATAAGGAAGTGACGGTGCAAGCCATCCGAGGCATCGAGGCGCTTGGGGAGCCATTGCTCAATCTGGATGGTCCTGCCTCCTTTGATCGTATTCTTTCTGACAGCTTCAGCGAAGATTGGCCACAGTTGCGGCTCTATGACCTGGGAAAAGCGCCAAGCGGGCTACATCGCGGGGTCGGAAGTCAACTCGTCTACAACCGGGAGAGCAAAAAGAGTCTCTTTATTGGCGCGCTGACCGCGGACCGCTTGCTGACTGTTTTGCATCTGCAAGCTGCGGGCGAAGGGGCGGGAACGAGGATTGCGTCGTATAGCGTCGACTTCACGGGAACCACGGAAATACAGAAGGTTTTCGATCTGAAGGATGCTCTCCCGGAAAACCTTGTCGAACTAAGCCTACCCGTCGCGTCCGGCTCAGAAATGGCCTCGGAGCGTCTGATGCTCCAGGCCGGGCTGGGCTACCACGATCAGTTGTTGGCTTACGGCGATGCGATTCGACGACTGCACCGCGCCCGCCTTTCCATCGAAAATCCTATCGGTTGGTGGAGTTGGACGGCTTATTATGGCGCCATCAACGAAGGCGAGACCCTGGCCAACGCGGATTGGCAAGCCGAACACTTGAAGGCACTCGGCTACAAGTACTTACAAATTGACGAAGGTTATCAGTACGCCCGCGGAGAGTACGTAACAGCCAATGCCACGCAGTTTCCCGATGGCATGCGTGTTGTGGGACACCACATAACCGGAGATGGCTTGACGTTTGGCGTTTGGACGGCTCCTTTTGAGGTGACCGCCCGGGCTTGGGTTTACGAGCACCATAAAGATTGGCTGGTCCACAACGCCAAGGGCGAACCCATCCCGGGTCGCAAGGTCTGGAATCAAGATACGGATGTGCTCTTCACACTGGACACAACGCATCCAGGAGCGCAGGACTATCTGCGCCAGACCTACAACACGCTGGTGCGTGAATGGGGAGTCCGATTCATCAAGCTCGACTTTATGGACACCACCGCCATCGAAGGCTTCCGCTATCGGCCCAACACGACCGCTCTGGAAGCGCAGCGTATCGGCTTACAAATCATTCGCGATACGGTGGGTGACGAGGTTGTCCTGGACAAGGACGGAAGTCCCATGCTCACGCCGGTAGGGCTGGTGGACACGGGCCGAGTCTCCGCGGACACGGCGCATTCTTTCCAAGGAACCAAGCATGCTGCGCCGGGGATTGCTGCCCGCTTCTACATGCATCGCAATTTCTTTCTGAACGATCCGGACGCCTTCAACACCACGGATCAACCCTTCGACGAATTCACAGAAAGGCCGCAGTTCCTTGCGCTGCCCGCGGCGCAGGCTTCCATTGCTCTCTCGGCCGTGTCCGGAGGAATGTTTGAAATTGGCGACGACATGCTCGTCCTGGGCTCTCAGAAGGATCGCTTAGCTCTTGTTGAGAACAGAGACCTGCTCAATATGGCGAAACTCGGCCGCGCTTCCACGCCTCTAGATCTGATGACCTATGAGCCCGGAGACGAGCAACCCAGCATCTTCTTTCTGCGGGAAAGCCCGCACCAGTCCATCTTGACCATCTTTAATTGGACCAAAACTCCGCGGTCACATGCGCTAAAACTCGCGGATCTCGGGTTGCCCGTGGACCATGCCTTGATAGCGTCGGACGTACTCGACCAGAACGCGCCGGTCGCACTGGAGGGTGGCAACGTGCAAATCGAAAATCAACCTCCCGAGTCGGTGAAAGTGATCAAGATTGTCGACAGCAATGTCGCGCCAGGTGCACCAGGTGTCAGCGCAGCAGTGCCTTCGGGGGCCAATGCTGGCGAGTCCATATCGTTTTCGGCTCGAACAGAAGCCACCGGTGTGCCCGCGATCGAGTATCGCTGGGAGTTTGGCGATGGCACCAGCGCCAAGGGTCCGAGGGTCTCTCACTCGTTCACAAGTGCAGGGGATTTCACCACGCGGCTTACAGTGGACGGGGTAGACGGAGTACCAACCGTTCAGAACTTTTCGATCAAGGTGACTGGCAAATTGCGGCCCTTTGCAAATCTGCTCGATAACCGGCGCTTCCGGGAACCCACAGATCGCTGAAGAGTTTTCGAGACAGTGCGACTATTTTTTAGAAAACAGGAGTCGCGGCCGTCGTAAAGGCTCTGCACTCAAGAGCTGGCTGGCACACTACATGCTGATCGGGCCCGGTGAGCATCATCGGTCAGCAGGAAAGTCGAAATAGAGATTGCTCATAACACCATGCAAGCGCGCGCAGGGGTTCACTCTCCAGACGAAAACCGTCCGGCGAAAAGGAGAGGTGCATGAGCACGGAGGCCGGCACCACAACCAAGGGACCGCGCCTGCGGCGCGCTCTCAAACTTCGCGACCTGATTCTCTACGGCGTCATTGTGATTCAGCCGGTTGCGCCAATGTCCGCATTCGGAGTTCTCAGCACACGCGGCCATGGTCAGGTCGTCACAGCCATACTAATTGCCATGGTGGCCATGCTCTTCACGGGCATCAGCTACGGCAGGATGGCCCGTGCGTATCCCAGTGCCGGATCGGCGTTCACCTACGTGGCGCAGGAGATCAATCCGGCCGTCGGATAGCCGCGTCGTGGAACGGTCTCTAGATAGTGAGGTTTTTCAGGGTCGTCGCCCAAAGCGTCCCGCAGCTTCTGAGCCGCAGTGTTCACCCCATCTTCGAAATCAACGAAAGTATGTTCGGGCCAGAGGCGTTTTTGAAGTTCTCCGCGAGCGCCGACTTGCCTTCCTTTTCAGCCAGCACATTCAGCAAACGTAGCGGCAGGACCTGGATCTTGACACGAGTACCACCTTTGCTGAGTTGTCCGGAGGGCAGGTCTACTTCGTACGGACCGAAAGCAAATGAGGGCTGAGACCCTTTGGCAAGTCCACGGAAGTGGCTGAATCCCCGACTGGGGATGCGCTGCGCATGCTGCCACCCGGGCCAGTTCCGCGCGAGTTCGGCACTGACTTTTGGCGGGGAGTGCGTGTAACAGTTGCTGTCCCAATAACTTGGCCGTCCAGCAAGAGTTCAGCAACAGTCCGGCCTCCGTCCATTGACCTCCGAGGTGCTCTTGCCGCACATTGCCGGGCACTGTCGCTCAGGAGATGGGACGGCGGCTGCGCGTCGTAGCCACCGAGGATCCGGGCTTTATCCAGAAGTCGGGAGAAGGAGCATCAGCCATGATGGGCAACACGCGTCGAAGGCCAGTTCAAGCACTAGATAAGAGTCTAAACGATGTTTCCGAAGGACCTGCATGGCTGCGCACGACCTTTCGCGGCTACCTGGAAACCGTCGCTTGGCTAACCTGCACCAATACTAGTCTTGTACCTGCAAATCGAGCCTTGCCACTCGATGGCGGCTATCGCAACGAGAGCAAGGCGATTGAGTCCCCTCAGCGAGCTGGCCGAATCCTGTGCGCGTTGTTTTGCCTGGCGATCATGAGTCTGAGCGTGGCTCCGCAGGCTGCGCGGGCACAGGACATGCAGATCATTGCCGGTTGGACAAACGCAACGCCGGGAACATATCCCCCGGTGTGCGAGCCGCCAGTGCCCGGACCGATTTTTATTTGCAACGCGGGTTTTGACGAGGGCGCTAACGGCAATTGGACTCTTTGGGGAGGACAGTACCTCTGGGTCCCCGGGCCTGTCTCCGCATTGGGCCATTTACACTCTCCGAATGCTGTCGCAGTCGGTCCTGACGGCAGTGTGTACGTCACGGATCAGAACATCGAAGGACTGCATCCGCAAGTCCGTCGGATAGACCCTTCCGGAACCATATCGACGTACGCGCTGATGCCACCGTTGAGCACCGGGGGAAGCTACCTGGCGACTTCAGTGGCAGTGGCTGGCAATGGGAACGTGTATTACGGAGATAACTTCGGAAACATCTATGTAAATGTGCAGTGCTCGCAACTGCACAATGCCTGGGTAGGCGGTTATTCCGTTACCCCACCGGGGCCCACGGCCCCGGAGTGGGTATGCACCAACAACACGACCTATCCTTACGTAGCGAATGCTACTGTTTTGCCCTTCACTCCCAACTTGTTCGTTCAGGGCGGCGGATCAAACCAGCCAATCACGGCCCTGGCCGTGGACACCAACAATAACCTCTATGCACTGACAAGCAACCCTAATGGCCCCGAGTTTGGATGGACCATCGCAGAGTACAATTCCACCGGTAATGTTTTGCGGATCGTCAATACTACCAATACCGCGGGATTGAGCGGCACATACGGGCAGTCGCTGGCGGTGGATTCCCTCGGCAACATCTACACCGTCGATGCACTTGGGGACCAGCTCCTGAAAATTGACACGAGCGGAAACGTAACCATCGTCGGTTCGGGCGGCTTGGGGTGCCCGAATTGCTTCTCTCCCAACCAGTTGGCGGTGGATCCCTACAACAACTTATACATCATCACGGAAAACGGCAGCCTCGTGGTGGAATCCAATCCGGTCACTCAGTTTGCGACCAATATCGCCGGGACTGGCACGAACGGACTGAATGCCCCGGGTTTCACTCCGCCGGTTTTTTACCCTGTGCTGAATGATTCTTTCCCCGCCTTACAGACGGACATCAACAGCGCCACTGGCATTGCCCTGGGGCCAAACGGGTCGCTATACATTGCAGATACGGGGAATAATTTGGTCCGACAAGTGGTTCTCAATCCTGCAGGTTCAGGCTGCCAGAAATGCGGCCCTCAAAGCCTGACGCTCACCGACCCGATTCCGACCGGGAAAGTTTCTTCGTATTCAGGGCTCAATCCCTCTACTCACCAGATCTACGTTGACTATCCGTCTTCCAACACGGTTACGGTGTTTAGCACTGTAGATGACACCGTGGTGACGAACATCGCGATTGGCGCGGCTGGCGATATTCTCGGCCCGATCGCAGTGGACAGCACGAACAACTTGATTTACGTTGCGGATACTACAGGTAACTCGATCAGCGTAATCAACGGCGTGTCGAACGCAGTGATCGGTAATCCGGTTTTCCTTAACGGAAGCCCGTTCGCAATCGCCGTGGATCCTGGAATAAACGGTGGCAAGGCGTATGTACTGACACCTGCCAGCGTGAGTGTGATCGCAAAACTTGTTAGCGGCGCCTACGGCGTCTCAACGACTATTCCACTATTCAGCCCGAGCGCGCTAGCCGTGGATACCTTCCGCCAGATTGTGTACGTCCGCTTTATAGGCCCCAATGGCCTCAACGAGCATGGCGGGTTGGGCTCTTCCCAGAACTATTCCATGGCTGTGATTAACGCATATACCGATACGTTGACGGCGACGCCTTCGATTTCTTACGGAGCCCCGGTGGATCTTGCCACGGATTCGATCGCCGTGGATGAGGGCACTGGCAAGGTTGTGGTTGCGGATGGATTCGACCAGTTCGCCCGCATATATTTTCCGAGCACGCAAGCCTTTTCTTTTTACGACCCGGGATTTTATCCCTCCCATGTAGCGGTGGATTCCATCAATGAGGTCTACTATTTTGCGGACGGGTATGGAGACACGGCTTACCTGAATAATTTGTCGTATACGAGCGGGCAGATCACGTCCACACCCGATCCTGGGAATGTAAACAATACGTGCAGCGCGCAGGGAAGCGTGATTGGCGTGGACGCGACGACCGATCAGGTGTACATCACGACGTGCGATGTGAGTGGCGCGGATCTTCACCTGTTCTCAGGTGACGTGCAGGGTGACTTGACCCCGACCGCGACCCTCCAGCTCGGAACCCCGCCCAACAACTCCGGCTTTTTGAGCGGATATTTTTCAATCCTGGTAGATAGCTCGAACACCGATCCCACAAAACACAGCGTCTACATTGAGAATTCAATCACGAACCAGCTTGACGTCATCAATGGGCCGACGCCGGGCGCGCGACCCTCAATCACTATCTCCCCGAATCCGTTGAACTTCGGCCTGGTGCAAGTAGGAGTGCCCACCGTCCTTTCCCTGACCGTCCAAAATACTGGCTCAGCAAACTTAAACCTGGCTTCGCTCGCTCCAACGATTCTGCCGGCGACCGGGATCTTTCAGATTTCTGAGGGAACTTGCAACAGCCTTACGCTGCCGAGTGGCTCGTCGCCGTGTACATTCAACGTGACGTTCACGCCGGCGGCACTCGGACCCGTTAGCGGGTCCATCATCTTTAACGACAATACGCCGGACTCACCGCAAACCGTCAATCTGACCGGAACTGGAGTCGCCGGAACCACAGGGGGAACGACAAGCGTTACCATCTCGCCTTCGTCGCTAAGCTTCGGCCCGGTCCCGGAATTTGCCAACGAGTCGCTTCCCATCACCGTGACCAATTCCGGCGCTAACCCGCTCCAGATCTCGACTATCAATTTCGTGAGCGGCAGTTCGACAGACTTTAGTGAAAGTGATAGCTGCCAGGGCAAGCAAATCGCTATCGGACTCTCCTGCACCATCACAGTCGATTACCATCCCTCCCCATCCGATACGGTGGGAGTTACGGGGTCGGCTATTCTGCAGTTATATGATAACGCGACAACGGGAAGCCCGCAGTCCATCGGTATGACCGGCATACCGGCTGATCCGAACGAAGGCTACGCGGCGGCCTTGCAGGGGAGCTTTAATTTCGGCAATGTCGTCGTCAACGAGCCAAGCGTGACGGCACAGATTAGTGTGACGAATTCTGGCGGTAGTGGCCAGATCAGCAATTCGTTCTGCTTCCAGATCCCTGGGTGCGGGAATCTGACCATGCCGACCAGTTACGCGTTCACGTCGACGAATCCGAATGACTTTCAGGTGTCGCTGGGCACTTGCAGCGGTGCCACTTTGCAGCCAACTGGTGCAGCCTTTGGGCTAAATACGCCTCCTCTCCCTAACACCTGCGACATCACAGTTACGTTTGTGCCGTCGGCCAATCCACAATCATCATCGGCGCTGGAAACGGCGAAGCTTTCATTCGTCGCCAGCACGACGAACAGCGCGGGCACGCCAGTTTCGCTCCCGGGAACGATTATGATATCCGGCACAAGTTCTACATTGGGCCAGCCTACGCTGCCTTTGACGAGCGCTTTACTGGTTTCCTCCGACAACAGTGTGCCTCCGAACCCGGCGGCGCAACCGCAGGGCGGAATCCTAGTGCCTACCGACACCGCTAGCCTGAGTTCGGGCGGCCAATTCGTTGCTTTTTCAGTCGACGATGCGTCCAATCTTCCCGGTCCAGCAAACGGCCTGCCAATCAATGTAGTCTATTTGCGTAATACATGCCTTGGCCCCAACGCGGGCTCCAGTTGCGAGCAGGGCACCAGTTTTGTATCCATTGGGCCCAATGGGGCTGCGTGCACCGGCGAATCCTTCTACCCGCCAGGAAACACGTATCCTGCCATCGATGCAACGGGCCAATTCGTCGCGTTCACATCCAATGGTTGTCAGGTCACTGGAATCACTTTCACTTCAACCAACGCGAACCAAATCTACCTGCGCGACGTCGTCAATAGGAGCACAAGCCTGGTCTCGCTCGATTCCACATCGAGCCCTTTAAGTTCAGGTGTTGCCGCAGTGCCCTTTTCGATGAGCGCCAACGCGCAGTTCTTTGCCTATGAGACGACTTCGCCTGACGTTGTCGCGGGCGTCGCGAACCCGAGCGCCACGGACCAAATTTATTGGACTAGCTTTTGCACGGGGCAAACCGGCTGCACACCCTCTACGTTGTTGGTGTCGCAAGATCCTACGAACTCGAACCCGCCCCACCCCGCGAACAACACTGCCAGTGGACCTGCGATCAGCGCCGACGGCCGGTACGTGGCCTTCGCCTCCACCGCGACGAACCTTGTCAGCGGGTTCACGATCCCAACGGGCTCCGAACAGGTTTATCTCCGTGATACGTGCTATCAAGCTCCGGCCACGCCTGTGTGTGTGCCCTCAACGCAATTGATATCGCAAAATAGCCTTGGTAGCCCAAGCACCGGCGCCTCCGACAGTACTACCGTTTCGAGCGGCGGGCGGTTCGTCGTGTTCGCTTCTTCAGGGGCTAACATGATCCCCGTGGGCACGCCCCCACCCGCATCTGGCACGTCAGAGATTTACTTGCGAGATACTTGTTACTACTATGGACAGCAGATGTGCCAAACTCCGACCACCACGCTTTTATCTGAGCTCATACCTAGCTCTGGGCCGCCCACAGTAGGCAACGAAGGGAGCAGTTCTCCCTTCATTTCAGCGGACGGCCGCCTGATTACGTTCGCATCGTCTTCGACTAACTTGGGTCTTAGCGCCGGCGGGGTCTATGAATACGATTCCTGCCAGGCCAACAATGTTGGTGTCACTCCGTGCCCTCATCCGGGCCTTAATGCGCTCTACAGCGGAGGCAGCGTCCCCATGGTAGACGCCACGGACCAATTCTACTCTTTCGATATTATTAACAGCAGTAGCGGTTACCCGCTTTCCCAGGTGTATGTAGGCCAAACGACGGTGATAGCCCCACCCGCGTTAAACACACCGGCAGGTACTAACATTTCTGTGACACCCACGGATGCCGCATCCCTGTTGTCTCCGGTCACACTCACGTTTTCGGATGTGACCTCGGCCGGCGAAACGACCGTGACGCTGAGCAACACTGGGCTGACAGCCCCCGGTTACGAAATCTTGACCGCTGGTTTGCCAATTTATTTGTACGTCACCACAACTGCAGGCTACACGGGTAATGTGCAAGTCTGCGTCAACTACGGCCAGCTAATCACCGGCAATCCGTCGAGCTTGGAGCTCTTGCATTTCGTGAACGGGCAGCCACCGCCGGTCGTGATTTATCCAGCCACAGGGGGTACGCTGAATGCGTCTCAGATTTGCGGTACGGTAACCTCACTCTCGCCATTTGCCTTGGCGCTGCCTGCGCCAACCGTTAACCCGACCTCGCTTGCAGGCGGCACTGCGGGCGTGGCGTACGGGCCGGTTCCCTTTACGACCACTGGCGGCCAGGGGGCCGTAAACGTCACCGAGTCCGGCGCCCTGCCCTTGGGAATGACATTCAGCAACGGAACCCTTTCCGGGACGCCTATGGAGGTCGGCAACTTCCCCATAACCGTCACCGCGACTGATTCACAGGGCAGTATTGGGGCCGAGAACATAGCTTTGACGGTCAGTTGTCCCTCGATCACTGTGATGCCAACGTTTCTCGTAAATGGAATCCCCGGGACGGCTTATAGTCCCGTCACTTTCACGCAGACCGGCGGAGTGCCCCCGATCACGTTCTCGCAAATCGGCGTGCCGACACCCATGACTTTTACCACCACAGGCGTGCTTGGAGGAACTCCAAGTCAGACTGGATCCTTCCCGCTTACCGTCTATGCGATCGACTCTAACAGCTGTACGGGGAGCGCGAACGTTACGTTGATGGTTACGACGCAGCAACAAAAGACCACGCCCGTGGTGAATTGGACCGCTCCCGCCGCAATCCCATATGGCACGGCCCTGAGCGCAACGCAACTTAACGCCACGGTGACTCCGACCATCGCGGGAACGTTTGTGTACAATCCGCCGGCTGGCACGGTCCTGGGCGCAGGACAGCAAACACTCTCTGTCACTTTTATGCCGACGGATACCACGGATTACAACTCGGCTGTGGGGAACGTGGCTCTCACGGTGAATACCGCCCCGCTCACGGTGACGGCGAGTGCCGCGTCACGCGCGTACGGAGCAGCGAATCCCACGTTCACCGCAATGGTGACCGGAGCGGTCAACGGCGATACGTTTACCGAGACTTTGGCGACCACGGCAACCGCAACGTCAGGAGTCGGGCAGTACCCAATCACGGTAAGCAACGTGGCAGGCACAAACATCGCCGACTATTCGTTAGTGACGAATAACGGCACGCTGACCATAACGAAAGCGAATTCCACGGTTCTGTTAGTGCCGACCGTGGGCAGTGGCCCCACGGCTGGAACCTTTGTATTGACCGCAAATGTGTTGCCCGGGACGTCTGGCGTTCCCACGGGGACCGTCACATTTACATACGCGACGACGACTCTCGGCACGAGTCCTCTATCAACGCCAGAAACCGCCCCTGCAGTTGCTGTGCTATCGACGCCAGACCTGCCTTTCGGTACAGACTCCGTCACGGCAACTTACAATGGCGATTCGAATTTCAACGGAAACTCCAATCCGACAAATGTGAATCCGAGCTTCACAATCGGCGCCACTCTCAACGGGACAGCCGTATCCAGCGTAACTCTCGCGGCAGGACAATCGAGCTCCCAGATCACGATTACGGCGACCTCACTGACGGGCTTTGATTCGCGAATAAGCTTCTCTTGCGGATCGCTCCCGATCTATGTTCACTGCCAGTTTACGCCAAGCACCATCCCTTCCACCGTCCCATCGACCCCTCCTGCGACAACCGCAACTTCATTGCTCACCATTTCCGTGGACTCCACGAATGCTTCCATGGGGAAACAAGGCCGGATAGAGCTGGCCACGGCAGCCCCTCTCGCGTTGCTCGGGTTACTTTCTCTTCTGTTCGGGAAGCGCAAGCGTTGGACACTCTATGTGGGATTGGTGCTGCTCTTGACAGGTGTTGCAGGGACGCTGGTAGGCTGCACCAGTGCCAGTTCCAGTTCAGGTTCCTCGACTTCATCAAAATTGCCGCCTGCAGGCTCGCCGGTCATCGTGATCGAAGGAACGGCGAATGGCGGTGTCTTGGTCCCGTTTAATTTCACAGTCAACATCACGAATTGAGGTTTAAGACTAACTCGCAATCAGCTTGCTCGATCTCTTTATGAATCCGAAAGGCGAGGTTCAAAACGGCGGACCCATCCTCGTGGAAACGGTCTCCGTTGTCCTTGCCCTCTTCCGCCACGTCATCATGGCGGCCTGCTCGCGCCATCAGTTCAGCAAGCCCTCGGCCCCGGGGTCTTTTCGCTTCTTTTTAGGAAACGCAAGCGGTGGGTACTGTACACAGGAATCGTACTGCTCTTGGCATGCGTCGGGGGGAGGATCACCGGTTGCACCAGCGCGGGAAGTTCGTCGAATCTGCCGCCAGCCGGCAACCAGATGATCGAAGTGAAGGCGACCGCAAACGGCGTCTTGCATCCGCTCAATTTGACAGTCAATATCACGAATTAACAGCTCTGACCGCGTCCCAGCAGCGCGGGTGCAACAAGTTCGACGGTCACGTCACGCTCACGGTTCAAATGCCCCCCTCATCGGCAAGAGCGGTCTCGAACTGCATTCGTACAAGGGCTGTCTTCACAAGAAGGTGACAGCCGAATTTTCTGGCCATTTCATTGCGTAGACCAATACGTAGCCCGATTAAAGGGGGAAGCTGCTCTGCTTTCCCACGCCGATTCGGCGCGATAGATTGTTTCGCTTCGATGGTTCGGGACTAGCAGTTCTAAGATTCGCCTCACAACGAAATCGCGTTGGGAGTTCATTTTAATTCTTTTGAAGTTGGGGATGGGTTCGCGGACTCAATCTGACCTAGTGCAGGCTGCTATGATAGGGGGCCATGGCCACCCCAGAGGAAAGGAACCGGGAAAGACGCGATCCTCAGAGCATGAAGATCACGCAGGTCACGGTGTGGGCGAGTGGAACCCCGCAGCGGGTTGAGGATTGGCTGGCAAGTGAGGAGCCCCTGGAAATTCGCTGTGGCCGCCGATCTTTGGGTGTAACGATGCGCACTCCCGGCCATGACCACGAACTCGTGGCTGGGCTGTTGTTCACTGACGGAATCATCCGCAGCCCTGAGCAGTTGGTTCTGCCTGACCCGAGCCGGAATTTGTCAGGCCCGCGCACAAAACAAAACACGATTTTGGTGAAACTACGCGGAGCAAAAATCCCCGCAAAAAGAATTGAGAGAATGTATTCGGCAGGCTCGGCCTGTGGTGTTTGTGGCAAGGCAACGATTGAAGCCGTGCGTCAAAACCTCCTGGCCCGCCCAGAAAGAGCCCCGCGGTTCGATGCGGACATGCTGTGCACTCTGCCGGATCGACTAAAGACGGAGCAGGAGCTCTTCCGCCGGACCGGGGGATTGCATGCCGCCGCATTGTTCAGCGCAAAAGGCGAGCTGATTGTGCTGCGCGAGGATATTGGCCGACACAACGCCGTCGACAAGGTCATCGGCTGGGCGTTTCTACGGAATCAAATTCCGCTAAAGGGACATCTCTGCCTGGTCAGCGGGCGGGGTGGATTTGAAATCGTGCAGAAGGCGCTGGTGGCCGGGCTTCCTCTCCTGGCTTCTGTGTCGGCACCATCAAGCCTCGCAGTGCAGCTTGCCCGCGAATTGGGAATGTCCCTGATTGGCTTCTTGCGGGGAAACCGGTTCGTCATTTATTCCGGCGAGGAGCGGATCGTTCCGGCCGCGGCAGATTCAAGTCGTTGAGACCATCGATCTTCCGCGGTTTCCTTAAACTCCACCACTCTTCGGCGGCTTTGAAATCCTCTGGCGTATTCATATTCTTAAGAGTCAGGCTATTCTGCCCGGCCACGGTGAAATCCTGCAGCGCGATCGTTTCCACGGGAATCATTGCGAGCGCGTCCGTCATTTTTCTTACGCCTTTCCGAAACGCTTCGGCAAGTGGCGCGTAAGCCTCACGACGGTAAACCGCCGCGAGGGGTTCCAGCCCTTCCGGAGTGCGCGGGACGAAGGCTTTTGCGTTGGATTGCACAGCTCGCGAAAGCAGCAGTTCAATCCATTCTGCAGTGAGGTAGGGAAGGTCACACGCAAGAATGAGATTCCATGGTGACGATGTGAAGGCAAGTGCGGTCACGATCCCTGCCAGCGGTCCCTGATACGCGGCCACTTTGCGTATCCCGGGAATTTTATCCGGGACGGCCCGGAGCCCAACTTTTCGATATAGTCCTGCTGGACCAATCACCGTGACACGCGATACCAACGGCTCGAGCACGCGCGCCGTTCGCAGGATCAAAGGCTCCCCCGCGATTTTCAACAAGCCCTTGTTGCGCCCCATGCGCGAACTGGCACCGCCGGCGAGAATGAATGCGGCGACGTTAGGGAGTTGGGGCAAGGCTGGTCCATTCCCGGTGAATTTCCGCGCTAGCGCAGGAAGCTTCGCGTTCCACTACTTGGTGTCGTGCTTGCATCCGGCTTTTGCCAATGGGTTGGGATAGCCATTGGGATCGATCTCGTCCGCGGGGCCGTCGACGCACTGGTAATCCTTCTCAATCATGACTCGCAGAGTGCCGCCACCCGCAATTTCATGGTTGTAATAGAGCCCGATCACGTCCTTGTGGTTGGCCCAAGCGCTGGCCTGGTCGCTGGGCACGGTAATCGCAAGTTCGCCATTCTCAAACCGCACGTCACCGGATCCGGGCTTAGTGCCGAATCGAACGCAGTAGCGAAAAGCTGCCGGTTGGGGCCCCGGAAATTCAATACGTTCTGCCAGCTCTCCTGTCTGCACAAACTGGGCTACCTCAGTTTGGTTCAGCCGGAGCCGGACAGAGTTTGGTTTGCAGCGTAATTTCATGGATGCGACCTCAAGATACAAAATAAATGACGATTCAATGCCGCTGAACTCCGTGCCTCTGCTTTGCTAGACAAATATCCATGGCCAATTTCCACGATTTTGGATTCTACTCTCTGGCCCCAAGATAGTCGATTCCACTCTGGTCGCTGGAAAATTGAATGGTTGACACAAGCGCCTGGAGCGTTTAAAAGTATTCTCCGCGCGAGTCATCCAATTGGTATCCGGGGGGAGGACCATGGACGCTTCACGCCGTGATTTCCTCAAACTTGCCGCCGTCGGTGGCGCGGCTGCTGCCGTATTTGGTTTTGACCTCCAGCCAGCCTATGCGCAATTGCGCACCCTGAAAATTGCCCGCGCCAACGAGACGCGCTCGACCTGCCCGTATTGTTCCGTGAGTTGCGGCATCATTATTTATACGATTGGCGACCGCGCCAAGAACGTCACCGCCCAAGTGGTTCACGTCGAAGGAGATCCCGACCATCCAATCAACAGGGGCACCCTCTGCCCCAAGGGTGCGGCTCTCGAGCAGGACATTATGAATGAACGCCGGCTGCTGAAACCGCAAGTTCGCAGGCCTGGCGGCACGGATTGGGAAGACATCCCCTGGGATCAGGCCATTTCTGAAATCGCGGAAAAGGTAAAGAAAACCCGGGATGACACGTTTATTGAGACCGACGCTGCCGGACACCGCGTGAACCGCTGCGAATCCATTGCCTGGACGGGCGGTTGCACCGACACCAACGAGTTCAACTATCTGGTCGTGAAGTCCATGCGCGCCCTGGGGGTCGTGCACTTGGAAAACCAGGCCAGAGTTTGACACGGCCCCACGGTCTCAAGTTTGGGACCAACATACGGCCGGGGCGCAATGACGAATGGCTGGGTCGACATGAAGAATGCCGACATGATGCTGATCATGGGCGGCAACCCGGCGGAGAACCATCCTTGCGGCTTCAAGTGGGCCATCGAAGCCAAGCGCACGCGCAACGCGAAGATGATTGTGGTGGACCCGCGCTTCACGCGAACGGCCAGCGTTGCCGATCTCTTTTGCCAGCTGCGCGTGGCCACGGATATCGCCTTTCTGGGCGGGGTGATCCGTTACGCGATTGAGAACAACCGCATCGCGAAAGATTATCTGGTGAATTTCACGAATGCCGCGTTCATCGTGAAAGACACCTTCAAGTTGCCCGAGGACGAGGGCGTCTATTCCGGATACGACGCCAAGACACTGAGCTACGACAAGGCGACGTGGAATTATGCCAACAGCGATGGCGCCGGAAAGCCCCTTCCGGAAGCGCACATGCTGGCTGCGACAGCACACGTCGCGGCTGGGACTCCCGCACCGCCGCCGTCCCTGACGGAAAAACCCGCGTACGATTTCACGCTGCGACATCCGAATTGTGTATTCCAACTGTTGCGGAAGCACTATTCGCGATACACGCCGGAGATGGTGGAGCGCATCACGGGAGTTCCTAAGGAGCAATTTCTCAAGGCCGCGGATCTCTTCACCTCCATTCGCAAGGATGGCGATACCAAAAAAGTCGGCACCATCATTTACGCCGTGGGGTGGACGCAGCATACCTCCGGCACACAAACCATTCGCACTGCCGCAATGCTGCAGCTCCTCCTGGGAAACGTGGGACGCGCCGGCGGCGGCGTGAATGCTCTCCGTGGCCATTCCAATATTCAAGGCGCCACCGATATGGCGGGAATTTTCGATAACCTGCCCGGTTACATGAAGGTTCCGGTCCCCGCGGATGGCTCGTTCGAGGGATGGATGAAGCGCATCACGCCAGAGCCCTCCAAGCCCGGCCCTTGGGAGAGCTTTAACTACTGGGGCAATACACCGAAATTTGCCGTCAGTTTCCAAAAAGCGTTGTACGGTGACGCGGCCACGAAACAAAACGATTGGGCTTATGACTTTCTGCCCAAGGTGGACCGCAACTTTTCCTG
>Ga0181518_10001306_pt1 | contig 25720 bp, 24 predicted proteins | sample PEATcosm2014_Bin_28_FD_119751 | JGI IMG/M metagenome (GOLD analysis project Ga0181518, IMG submission 119751) | Peatland microbial communities from MTU Mesocosm Facility, Houghton, MI, USA - PEATcosm2014_Bin01_60_metaG | ecosystem: Environmental > Terrestrial > Soil > Wetlands > Peat | place...
CAAATTGAATTGCCCCCGCCGGCAGTTTCGGGAAATCCCCCATCGACATGAGGTGTTGGCCGCTCGCGCCGAAGCCCGCAGAAATCGAGCCCTTATCTAAGCGCCATTCGACGGCCGTCGGCGCTGATTTTCCAGTCCCGAAAGATGGCGCCGACTGCCGTCGGCGGCTACAATCTCGTGGATTGAATCCGCCCTGGTTGGACCGAAGCCTTCCGGTTCGCCTGCCACACCAGGCGCAACCCCTCCAAGGTCAGCAGCGGGTCCACGGCCGTAATCTCCGGCAGCTTGGACGCAATAAGTTGCGCGTAGCCGCCCGTCGCCACCACCGGAAGACGATGGGTCTTGAGCGCTCGCTTCAGCTCCATGATTAGCTCGCGAATCAGCCCGCGATAGCCATGCACGGCGCCCACGAGCATCGCCTGCTCGGTGCTTTTGCCAATCGGACTCTTGACTTCGCGAATGCGGATTCGCGGCAGCAGGGCGGTCTTCTCGTGTAGATAATCGGTCATCGCCGTCAGACCGGGAGCGATGATGCCGCCCACGTAATTGCCCGCGCGATTCACGACATCAAAGGTAACCGCCGTGCCAAAATCAACCACCACGACCGGCGCGCCAAAGCGGTGGCGCGCGGCCACTGCGTTCGCCAGGCGATCCGGGCCGATGGTTTGCGGTTGGGGATAATCAATGCCGACGCCACGCAACGTTGCTGGCGTAAGCTCCAGGCAAGGCAAATGCGAGAGGCGCCGGGCCATCCGGCAAACGAGGGGTGTGACGCGCGGCACAACGCTGCACAGAGCCGCGCCTTCGAGACGCACGCCGCCGGTGAACTTCACCACCGGTTTTTCCGCCGTCCCGTTGAGCCAGGCGGCGCTCGGAACGCCGGCCTGTTTGACCACGCGCCGGGAGTTGGCCAGCCCGAGATGCGTGTTGGTGTTGCCGATGTCGAAGAGCAGAAGCATTTGCGATTTACGATTTACGATTTGCGAATGCCGATTCAGCAGGTGGAGTTCTCTCTGCGAGACCAGCACCGGGACTTCATTTCTCGAGTGTCACATCCCCGCCAATGATCCGCTCCAAGTGGCCGTGTTCGGTGCGGAGGAGCAGCGCGCCATCTTCGCCCAGCGACTCGGCGCGGCCGCGGATTTGGCGGTCGCCCGTGCGGATAACCACGTCCTGACCAATCGTGGTGCCATGCTCCTCCCACTCATTGGCCAGCGCGGCAAATTGGCCCGAGGTCATGCGCGCGTAATCGCGGTCCAACTCGCGCAGAATGGCCACGGCGAGTTCGGGTCGCGAGACGGGTTGGCCCAACTCGGCTTTCAGGGAAGTCGCCAGCTTGCGCAGCTCAGCGGGAAAATCGCCCGGGTTCAGGTTCACGTCCACGCCGATGCCCAGGACCAGGTATTTGACGCGGTCCAGCTCGGCGCTCAGTTCCGTCAGGATGCCGGCCACCTTCCTGCCATGAATCAGAATGTCGTTGGGCCACTTGATTTCCGGCTGCAGGCCGGTCTGGGATTCAATCGCGCGCCGCAGCGCCGTCGCCGAGGCCACCGTCAGCCGGGTGGCCTCCTGCGGACGCAAGTCGGGACGCAGGAGGACAGAAAACCACAGCCCCCGCTTTGCCGGTGACATCCACTTTCGTCCCAGCCGTCCCCGGCCCCGGGTCTGCGACTCGGCGAAGACCACGACGCCTTCCTTGACGCCGTCGCGCGCCAGTCTCTCGATCACGTCATTGGTGGAAGTGGTCTCCTGGAAGACACGGATGTCGCGCCCGATGACTTTGGTTTTGCCGAGGCGCGAAATCAAATCGTCGGCGTGCAACACGTCCGGGTCGTTGAGCAGCCGATAACCCCGGTGCGGGCTGGCCTCGATGTCGTAACCGAGCGAGCGCAAGTCCTCGATGCGCGCCCAGATGGCGGCGCGGCTCACGCGGAGCTTCTGGGACAACTCGGCGCCCGAGACCGCGCCATCCCCGGCGGCCCGCAAAGCGGTAAGGATTTGAACGTCAGGGCTCATTCGTCCGAGGTCAACCTTCAGCCTGTTCCAGTAATCTCAACATCGCACGTCCACCTTAAGGCCTGAACCGCGGCATTCAAAGCTCGAAGTCGAGCCCGATATCGACCGCGCGGGCGGAGTGGGTGAGCGCGCCCACCGAGATGAAATCCACGCCGGTCTCGGCAATGGCGCGGACGCCGGCCAAGGCCACACCGCCGCTGGCCTCGGTTAGCGCGCGGTCCTTGCACTTCTGCACGGCCAGGCGCAACTGCACCAGGTTCATATTGTCCAGCAGAATCAGGTCGGCCCCCGCAGCGACCGCTTGCTCGACTTGCTCCAGCGTGTCGGCTTCGACCTCGACTTTGAGCTGGGGATAATGTGCCCGCGCCCGCTGAACGGCGGCGGCAATGGCATTGGGCGACTCATTCTTCAACGCCGCCAAGTGGTTGTCCTTGATGAGCACCATGTCGAACAGGCCCAGGCGATGGTTCCGTCCGCCGCCGCACGTGACGGCGTACTTCTCCAGCCGCCGCCAGCCGGGTGTGGTTTTGCGCGTGTCGAGAATCTGCGCCCGCGTGCCTTTGATGGCGTCAATGAACCGGGCGGTCAGCGTGGCGATGCCGCAAAGGCGCTGGAGGAAGTTGAGCGCGACGCGTTCGGCGCTGAGCAGGGCGCGGGCCGGGCCGGCAATTCTCAGGAGTGGCTTGCCCTCCGCCACGCGATGGCCGTCCTCAACCGCGCGGGTGATTTGCACAGTTGGGGAAAGCTCGCGAAAGGCGGCTTCGGCCAGGGCCAGGCCCGCGACCACCAGCGGCTCGCGCGCGCACACGACCGCCTTGGCCTTGGCCGTTTCCGGCACGGCTGCCAGGGTGGTCGCGTCCCCGCTACCGATGTCCTCGGCCAGGGCGAGCGCAACGGTGCGACGAATCTCTTCTGCCGACAACGGTTCCACACCCGCAAGATGCACGAAAAGTGGGCACAGCAAAAGCCTGTTGTTTGGGACCGAGACAACACCTTTGACGAAGGGCGCGCGGCTGCGCAATATCGGCTCATGCGCGCGCGATTCCTTTGGTCAAGGGCCTGGTTAGCCCTGGCAATTGGGGCGGCTCTGAACCTCGCTCTGTCCGCCCAAACAGCCGCCGAAAAGCAGCAGCCTCCCGAGGCGCGATGGGAACAGGATATCCGTGCCTTCGAAACCGCCGATAAGACCAATCCACCGCCCCAGGATGCGATCCTGTTCATCGGCAGCTCCAGTATCCGGCGCTGGACGAACGTGGCGCAGGCTTTCCCCGGGCACAAAGTCCTCAACCGCGGCTTCGGCGGGTCGCAACTGTCGGATTCCGTCGCGTTCGTGGACCGCATCGTTACTCCCTACAAGCCGAAGCTGGTGTTGCTCTACGCGGGGGACAACGACATTGCTTCGGGCAAGTCGCCGGAGCGGGTCTTGGGTGACTTCAAAACGTTCGTCCGCAGAATCCACGATGCGTTGCCGGACACGCGCGTGGCTTACATTGCCATCAAACCGTGCCCCGCCCGCGAGAAATATCTCGACCGCGTCAAAGCCGCCAATCGCCTCATTCGGGACTACTCGACCTCGGACAGCGGTTTGCTCTTCATTGACGTCTTCACGCCGATGCTGACCAAAGAAGGCCGGCCGCGGGCGGATTTGTGCATTAAAGACGGCCTGCATCCCAATGCACAAGGCTACGAACTCTGGGGTTCGATCCTTAGGCCGATTTTGGACAAATACGACGCGCCAAACAATGGCGGCAAACAACCCTGACCTGGAAGGAACTCTGGTTAGAATCTGCTTGAGTGCGCGCAAAACTCCGCGTAGTAAGCTGGCTATGTCAAAAGATCAATCTTCGCCGCTCGCAGGAATAACCCGCCGTCAATTCCTCTACTGCGCCGCGCTCGCAGCCGGCGCCACCGCCTTGACCGGTTACGCCGCGCCCCGGCCTCGGCGGCTTTTGGCCAATGACAAGCTCAACATTGGCGTCATCGGCGCCGGGGGCAAAGGCGCCAGCGACACGGACTGCTGCGCCGGGGAGAACATCGTCGCCCTATGCGATGTGGACGAGAAGGCTGCGGCGTCACGGCGCAAGAAATATCCCAAGGCCAGGTTCTACCGGGATTTCCGCAAGATGCTCGACCAGGAGAAGTCGCTGGATGCCGTCATCGTGGCAACGCCGGATCACGTGCATGCCATCGCTGCCGCCACCGCCATGCGCATGGGCAAACACGTCTATTGCCAGAAGCCCTTGACGCAGTCGATCTATGAAGCGCGGCTGCTCCGCAAGCTCGCCGGGCAATACAAGGTCGCCACACAGATGGGCAATCAAGGCAGCGCCGAAGACGGCCTGCGCCACGCGGTTGAGATCATTCAGGCCGGCCTCATCGGTCCGGTGCGCCAGGTTTATGTGTGGACCAACCGGCCCATCTGGCCGCAAGGCATGGACCGGCCTGCGGATTCGGACCCGGTCCCCGCGTCGCTGGATTGGGACGGGTGGATTGGGCCGGCGCCCATGCGCCCTTACAAAGCCGAGTGGCCCGACAAACCCGCCAGCGGCGGCCGACGCAGCCGCGGCTCGGTGTACCATCCGTTTGTGTGGCGCGGCTGGCAGGACTTCGGCACCGGCGCGCTCGGCGACATGGCTTGCCACACCGCCAACATGCCCTTCCGCGCGCTGAAGCTGGGGTATCCGACGGAGATCGAGGCTGCCTCCTCGGCCATGAACAAGGAAAGCTACCCGCTCAAGTCCACCATCCGCTTCGAGTTCCCCTCCCGCGACGGCCTGCCGCCCGTCACCTTCTGGTGGTATGACGGCGGCAACCCCAAACCCGACCATCCCCACGACCACGATGGCAGCAACAAGCCCCCCCAAGACGTTCTGGCGGATGTCCAGGACATGATGGACAAAATCCCCGGCAGCGGCTGCCTCCTCATCGGCGACAATGGCAAGCTCTTCTCGCCCGACGACTACGGCGCTCAGTTCTTCGTCAAGCTCAAGGACGAGAAAGAGCTTACCGACGGGAAGAACCACGAGGCGGTCAAGGCCATCCCGCGGACCATTCCCCGCAACGCCTTCCAGGGCGGCGCCGACCAGCGCCAGCATTTGGAATGGATCGCCGCTTGCAAAGGCGGCCCGCCTGGCTATTCGGACTTCGACATCGCGGCCTACCTCACCGAGATCATCCTGCTCGGCTGCGTCGCCCTGCGCGTCGGCAGAAAGATCGAGTGGGACGGCCCGAACATGCTCGCTAGGAATGCTCCCGAAGCCGCGCAGTTCATCCACCGCAAGTATCGGAAGGGCTGGGAAGTTTAAGTCAGCGCTGCCGCCACGGCTGGCGGAAAGATTTCCCCCACGTCGCCTTCCAGCCGCAGCGTGACCTCCGGCAAGCTGTCGTGCTCGGTCGGGCCGCGATTGATGATCACGTAGGGCGCGCCCCGGTTCGCCGCGAGCAAGGGGATATTCGCCGCCGGATAGACCGACAGCGTCGAGCCCAGCGCCACCACCAGGTCGGCGGTTTTGGCGGCTGCCTCCGCCCGCTCCAAATCCTCATTCCGCAGGTTCTGGCCAAAGCTGATCGTTGCCGGCTTCAGGAACCCGCCGCACTCACAGACCGGCGGACGCCGTGTCTTGCGGAAATACTCGAAGTGCGCCTCGGGGTCGGAGCGCCGCCCGCATGTCTGGCATTCGACGAAGCTGTTGGTGCCGTGCAACTCAATCAACCGCTCTGCTGACGTTCCGGCGCGCGCGTGCAAACCGTCAATGTTCTGCGTCACCACCGCCAGCAACTTGCCCGCCCGTTCCAGCCGCGCGATGGCCTCGTGCGTCGCGTTGGGGCGCGCCTCCCGAAACGCCGGCCAGCCTTCCAGCTTGAAATCCCAATGCTCCACCCGCGCCGCTTCCGACCGCATGAAATCGTGGTAATAGACCGGCTGCCGCCGTTTCCAAACTCCTTCCGGCCCGCGAAAATCCGGGATGCCGCTGCCGGTCGAAATGCCCGCCCCGGTGAACACGAGCATCTTCTCTGGCCCGCGCAAGAGTTCCTCCAGCTTCGTCGTTTGCATGAGGCCAGTCTCACCTCAAATCCGCGCGACACCAGACAAAAAGGCAGAAGAATGCAGAACGAAGTCCGAAAAGGCCCGTGAGGGTCTGACTCTATGACCGCGGGCGGCGCAGCTTCCACCAGAGCGTGCCGACCCCGAGGCCCAGGAACGTGAGTGTGGATGGCTCCGGCGCGGTGCAGACTGTCAAGGTATCAGCGGAATTGTCGTTGTTAGAATACACCCGGAAACCGAAGGTGCCCCCGCCCTGCAATTGGCCGCTATACGTTTGCTCGACACCGATCGTTCCGCTTGCGCTCAGGGTCGCGATGACCTGGACGCCGCTCCCGTTGTTATAGATCAACTGCGCCGCATCGTTTCCGTCCGCCGCGCCAGTAAAGAGGTAATGGAATACCACCGGCTGCAAGCCAGTGCCGCTCAACACGGTGGTGTAATCTATGATGGATACCGGGAGATGCGCTGTGCTCCCCGCCCCCACTGCGCCGTCGATTACAAGGCTGGTGGGAACGTAGCTGCTGGACACAGACGCGGTATTCTGATACGTGGTGTTGTTATACTCCTGGCTCGTCCAATCAGCAGGAGCGTAGTAGCCGCTGAAATACCCCCAGAACTGGGCAAGCGCCGAATTGCCAGCGAGGAGCAGAGCCGCCGCAATCAAGCTAAATCCTGCCTGCGATCTTTTCATATTCAGTCACGTTGTGGGCGCAACGACTACACCATCGAGTCTGAACAACGCTATACAGTCCGGTCATGCTAGTCAAGGGAAACAGAGCAGAAAATGGGTCCGTACTTCTACCGACTAATAGCTATGATCTTACCGTGCCCAGACTGTGAATAACTATGTGAATAACTATGTGAATAACTCCTACTCCATCCGTACTGTTATCTACAAACAGATAATAGGCTATTCTCGAGAATGCCAATCATGCCAGCGTGCCCAGCCTTCCCGAACTAAGTCAATGGATGGCGGATTATCCGTACTATTACCTACACTACATCAACCAGCTTTCGATGCCTGCGGCCCGGTGACGGACAGGGGTTGCCTGGGAGGGCGCCCGAGGGGAATGGATGCAGGGGTTGAGTGAATACCCCCAGCCTGAATCGAGTCAGTTAGTTATGGCAGACGACGCGATGACGCTTAGCCTGGCATAGCGGCACATGAAAAGTCGGATTCTCTGGAGCTGGGGTTTGGGACTGGTCGTGGCGACGCTCCTGCTGGCCGGTGGAAGCCCGCAGGAGGCGTCAAGGCAGGCGACCAATGCTCTTTCGGGCCCTCGCGAGGCGAACACAGAAGCGGCGGCGCTGGCGACGGCCAATGAGGAAACTTTGGGGGCGCAGACGGAGGCTGCGGTCAAACCCATATCGACCGGGAAACCTCTGCCGCGCAATATCAAGCCGGCGGGGCCGGTTTCCGAGGTGATCAAACTCGCGGATTCGGGCGTGGACGAAAGTGTGATGATGGCCTTCGTTACCAGTTCGACGCGCCCCTTCAACCTTGGCGTCGAGGAGATCATTTACCTCAACGACATCGGGGTTTCGGGTTCCGTGGTCATCGCGATGATGCAGCGCGACCAGGCGTTGAAGGAGCTTTCGGTAAACCCGGCAGCAGTGTCGGCAGCGCCGGCTTCGGTCGCCTCGGCCAACCAGTTTGCCCCGGAGCCGGGCACACCAGCGTCGTATGCACCGCAGCCGGCAGCGGCCCTCGCCCCACCGGAGGTGGCGCTGGAAGGGGCGCCACAAGGGGATTATGCGGCTGACAATTATCCGCCACCGCCAGCGGCAGATACGGGGTATTCGACTTCCTACGATTCGTCGGCACCTTATGGGACGTGGGTTGACGTGGAGGGCTACGGACCTTGCTGGCAGCCGACAGTGGTCGTCGTCAATTCGACGACGGTCATCGGCTCTGCGCGAACGATGAGCACCGTGCGACGCAATCCGGCGCCCCGGTCTGCCGCGCCGCTGATCCTGCGCGGCCCGGATCGCCCTGGTGGTGTCAAGGAAGTCTTTCCGCCCAACGCACTGGTGGTTATCGGGAGCAAAGAAGGCAATCCGCAGCAGACGGCGCATCCATCTTGGGCGTGGATGACCGAGAGGCCGCGGTCCTCGCCCACGGCTTTCTCGCACGACGCCTTTTCGCGCCCGGCGGCAGATCAGAAGGAGCAGCCGGTGACGGTCGCGGCGTGGGCGACGCCGGCGCGTTCGGAGCCGGCCTGGTCCGCGGCGCGCCCCGCTGAGCGGCCAACTCGCAGCGAACAACCGCGGCAACATGCGGCTCCGGGCAGAAACGGGCGGTAGCTCCAGCCTGTTTTCTGCTTTTGCAACCGGGCGGCGACTGGCACTATAGGGCTGATGGGCATCACCCCACAGCAGTTCAGGCAAATGCAAGAGCGCCTGGGCAGTCCGCGGCGCGCGGCTATGCCGGTCTTCGACCGGACCGCGCCGGCCAGCGCCAAAGCCCATCAGGTCATTCTTGGCCTGGACCCCTCGTTGCGGGGCACGGGTTACGGCGTAATCAAGCTGGCCAAACCCTGTCCGCAGACCCTCACGCACGGCGTGATTGCCTGCCCGATGGGGTGGGCGCATTCCCGTTGTCTGGTGAAGATCGCGGGGAAGTTGCGCGAAGTGGTGCGGCAGCACCAACCCTCGGTGTGCGTGGTCGAGGGCTTGTTTTACGCGCAGAACCTGCAGACGGCGCTCCTCATGGGCGAAGCCCGCGGGGCAGCGCTGGCAACCGTCGCCGAAGCCGGTCTGGAGATTTACGAGCTGGCCCCGCGCAAGGTGAAGCAGGCCATTGTCGGCTACGGCGCGGCGCAGAAGCTGGCGGTGGCCAAAATGGTGCAACGGATGTTGCGGCTGCCCGAACCGCCTGCGCCGGATGCGGCCGACGCGCTGGCGCTGGCGCTGGCGCATGCGCAGGAGCAAGGACGCTACAGCTTTCAGGCCGCTAAAAGAATATGATCACCTTTCTATTCGGCAAACTCGTCGAAGCCCTCCCCACGCAGGTGACCGTGAACGTCAACGGCGTCGGTTACGAGGCGCTGATTCCGTTGTCGTCCTATGAAAAGCTGCCGGCGCCCGGGCAGGAGGTGAGGCTGCTGACGCATTTGGTCGTGCGGGAAGACGCGCACACGCTCTACGGCTTCATGAGCGCGGCCGAGCGCGACCTGTTCCGCCTGCTCATCAACACCGTCAGCGGCATTGGTCCCAAGATCGCGCTCAATGTGTTGAGCGGCATCAGCGTCACGGCGTTTCGCGGCGCGGTGGCCACTGGGGACGTTAAGTCCTTGTCGCAAATCTCCGGCGTGGGGAAGAAGACGGCGGAGCGCATCGTGGTCGAGCTCAAAGACAAGATTGGCGCTGCCGGCGCCTGGGAGGCCTCGAGCGCGCAACGCGCCCTCTCGCCCGAAGACCAGAAGGTCAATGACGCCGTGCTGGCCTTGATGGCGCTGGGCTTCAAACAGGTTGAGGCGCATGATTCGGTCCGCAAGGCGCAAAGTTCGCTCGGCGCCCAGGCCACCGTGGAAGACCTCGTGCGCGCCTGCCTGAAAAAGGGAGCGTGATGGTGGCAAGCGATCCAACACCCCAAGCCGAAGGTCCTCCGGGCGCGGCCCGAAAGCGCAAATCGAGCGGGGTCGTAGTGCCCCACGCGCCGTATTGGTATCAGCGGCTGGGCGCGCGACTGGTCTGGCTGCTGGTGCGAAGCGTATCGGCGACATTGCGTTACCGGTGGACCGACATCTCCGGCTATTTCGGCGACGCCCCGGCCGGCCCGGCCATTTACTGCGTGTGGCACAACCGGCTGGCGCTGTGCCTGACACCGTATTACGACTACGTCAAGAGGCATAATCAGACACCCGGCATGGCCGCGCTGGTGAGCGCGAGCAAAGATGGCGGCTTTCTTGCCAGTATCCTCGAATGTTTCGGAGTGCAGCCGGTGCGCGGCTCCTCCAGCCGGCGCGGGCCGCAAGCCCTGCTGGAACTCACTGGCTGGGCGGAGCGCGGTTATGATTTGGCCATTACGCCCGACGGGCCGCGTGGTCCGCGCTATGTGGTGCAGGAAGGCATCATCGGCCTGGCGCAGGTCACCGGCCTCCCGATCATCCCGGCCTCATACCATCTGAGCTGGAAGGTCCAGGCCAAAAGCTGGGACCGATTTCAAATCCCCCTGCCCTTCTCGCGCTGTGAAGTGATCCTGGAAAAGCCGGTCCGGGTCCCGCGCGAGGCTTCGGATGCGGAGCGCGAAGCCCTGCGACAACAATTGGAGCACACGTTGAAGGAGATTTCGCTGGATTGAGTCAATAACGCACACCGAAGGCCGCGTCGAGAGGCACGCGAACCTGCCGCCCGATTTCCTTTTGCCTCCATCCCTGTCCGCGATACAGTGGCGGCGCGTCGGGTTTGCTTGCCCGCCGCAACGGGATGCCCGGATGAAGAACATCGTCTATTTCGACCTGGAAACGCAGAAATCCGCCGAAGAAGTCGGCGGCTGGGACCATATCAGCCGCATGGGCATGAGCATTGGCGTGACCTACAGCACAGTGCAAGGCGCTTACAAAATCTACGGCGAGAAACAGGTGGGCGATCTGCTCACGGATTTGCAGCGCGCGGACCTGATCGTCGGCTTCAACAATCTGCGGTTCGATTACGAGGTGCTGCAGGGTTACACCTCGTTTGACCTGCGCCAGTTGCCGACGCTGGACATGATGGTCGAGCTGCAGAATCAGTTGCGGCACCGGCTTTCCTTGGAGGCCATCGCGACGGCGACGTTCGGCGTGGAGAAGACCGCCGAGGGGATGCAAGCCATTCAATGGTATAAGGAAGGCAAGCTGCTCGAAATCGCCGAGTATTGCTGCTACGACGTGAAGATTACCCGGCTGGTCCACGAATACGGGGTTCGACACCGGCAGCTTCACTACCACAATCGGTTCGGGAAGAAGATGACGGTGCCGGTGAAATGGTAAAAAGGCCGGGCCGCCTCTTGCCCGGTAAAAAAGTGCTTGCCCGGTGGCGCTTTGTGTTGCAAAGTATCAGCATGGAACCAAATTGGGCCGCCGAACATCTTCAGGTCATTCGCACTTTGATGGAACGATCCGCGCTTTATCGGCGGGCGCTGGCACCCATCATGATCTTCAACGGCGTAGCCGGCCTCGCGGCGGCCGCGCTGGGCTGGGGGCTGAAAATCGGCTCACCGCGCGCGTTTATCTTCTATTGGGCCGGGGTGAGCGCGGTCGCCCTGGCGGGTTCCTTCCTGCTCGTGCGCCGGCAGGCGCTCAAGGAATCCGAGCCTTTCTGGTCGCCGCCCACGCGCCGCGTCACCCAGGCCTTGCTGCCGCCGCTGGCAGCAGGTCTTATGATCAGCGCCGTGGCGCTGATGAGAGTGGGTTCGGCTTCAGACAATCCCGGCAACCTGGCGGGGATGCTCTGGCTGCCGCTGCTCTGGGTTGTGCTCTACGGGTGCGCGTTTCATGCCGCCGGTTTCTTCATGCCGCGGGGCATGAAACTCTTCGGGTGGGCCTTCGTACTCGGCGGCTGCGTCCTGTTTGCCGTGGGCGTTCCGGCTTGGGTGCGCCCGCTTGACTGCGCCCACGGCATCATGGGCTTTTTCTTCGGCGGACTGCATCTCGCCTACGGCGTCTATCTCTATTTCACCGAGCGGCGCAGGAATGAACCGTGAATCCGGAACCCTTTCTCCAGCTCGATCGTGTCATTCACGAAAAAGGGCGGCTGGCGATCATGTCCATGCTGGCGGCCTCGCCGGAGCTTTCGTTCACCGAGTTGCGCGACACCCTGGGCATGACCGACGGCAATCTCACCACGCACATCCGCACACTCCAGGAAGCCGGCTACCTGTCGGTGACCAAGTCCTTTCAGAACAACCGCCCGCTGACCACGTGCGCGCTGACGGCCGCCGGCAAGCGAGCCTTCACCCATTACATCAATCTGCTGGAGCGCATCATCCGGCAGAACAAGCCAGAGTAAACCATGAATTTGAACGAAAAGCCACGAGCGCGGTCACATACTTTGTGATACAAAGTGAAGCGTTATGAGAATTGTCCGAGCCGAACATCTGGGCATGTGCTTTGGCGTGCGTGACGCCATCGAGCTGGCTTTGCAGCAGTCCGCCACCGAGCCGCTTACCGTGTTGGGCGACCTGGTGCACAACGAGAGTGTTCTGGCCGAGCTGCACGCCCGGGGCATCAAGATCGCCCAGCAGGCGGCGTTGGTGGAAAGCCGGACGGTGATGATCACCGCGCACGGAGCGTCAGAGAGAGCGATGGGGCGCGTGCGCGAGCGCGGGCTGAAGGTGATGGAAGCGACTTGCCCACTCGTGCGCGTGGCGCATCGCGCGGTGGCAAGACTGGTGCGCGAGGGGTTTCACCCGGTCATTGTGGGCAAGCGCGAGCACGTCGAGGTGCGCGGGCTGACGGAGGACCTGCGGGATTTTGATGTGGTGCTCTCGGAGGCGGATGTTTTCGAGTTGAGAGAGCGACCCCGATTCGGCGTGGCGGCGCAGACCACGCAGCCGATCCAGAAGGTGGAGCGGCTGGTGGAACTGATGCGCCGGCGCTTTCCCAATTCCGAGGTGCGCCTCGTTGACACGGTTTGCCAGCCGACGAAGCAGCGGCAGAACTCCGCCATCGAACTGGCGCAGCAGGTGGAGGTGGTAGTCGTCATCGGGGGCGCGCAGAGCAACAACACGCAGGAGCTGGTCAGGACGTGCAGCCGTTATTGCCGCCGGGTGCATCATCTGCAAGGGGCGAACGATTTGCGCGAAGAGTGGTTTGATGGGGCGCAGACGGTGGGGATCACGGCGGGCACATCCACGCCCGATGCCGCCATCTACGAGGTCGAACAATGGCTGAATCAGTTGGCCTCCCGAAGGGACCATGGCCGGGCACCTTACGACCCGGACCAAATGCACCATCAGCAGGCGGCTTGATCCTCCATGCCATGACAGAACACCTGATTACCGGCTCCTGAAGGCACGTCCGCGCAACCTCCGCAGCCTGGTCGCCCGTGCTTGGAAACTCTGCAGTATGAAACTGACTTTGCCTTTCGGACTGTTGGGGAGTGTCCCTGACGACCCATTCTATCAGCCGCGCCACCCACTCTGGCTGCCGCCCGAGATGGCAACCCCGCCACTGCTCGATGAGCGTTTCCCGAAGGCGCCGGTCGCAAGCCGCCACGCGCTCCTGATCAATCCGTTTTATGCCAAGTCACCGCACGGAAGCTTTGGCAAGCACGTGCTGACGCCCAGTTTGGCCTTAACTTCTATCGCCGGCGCAACGCCGCCTCATTGGCAAGTACGGTACTGGGACGAGAACCTCCTTCAGGGACCGCCCCCGGCTGATCCGCCGCCGGAAGTCGTCGGTATCAGCGTCCATCTGACCTTTGCGAAACGCGCCTACCACCTCGCGCGTTGGTATCGTGCGCGGGGCAGCAAGGTTATCTTCGGCGGATTACACGTCCAATCCTCTCCTAACGAAGCTGCGCCGCACGCCGACGCGATTGCACTCGGCGATGGCGTCCAACTGTGGCCCGAAATCCTGCGGGACATTGAAACCGGCGCGCTGAAACCGCGCTATCACGCGGCTTACGAACGCTCTTATCAGCTCGATCCGGAGCCGCGGCGCGATTTGCTGCCCCAAGACAGCTTCCTGACCACCACCAGCCTGATTGCGACGCGCGGGTGCCACAATCGCTGCGGCTTTTGCTACCTCGCGACCGACGGCCTGCAAATGCCCTATCGGGTCCGGGACCCGGAGGACATCCGGCGCCAGTTTGCGGCGGACGGCCAGCCCTACGCCGTGTTCACCGACAATAACCTCGGCGCCAAACCCGACTATCTCCGCGCCTTGTGCCGCGCGCTCCGGCCGCTGGAGAAAATCTGGAGCGCGGCAGTGACGCTTGACGTGACGGATGATCCGAGCCTCGTGCGCGAAATGGCGTTGGCCGGCTGCACTGGTGTGTTCATCGGTTTCGAGACCCTGAAGGACGGGAATCTCGCCGCCGCGCGCAAGCGCGGACCGAGGGCCGCCGATTATGCCCGGCGCGTCCGGCTCTTACGCGACCACGGCATCCAGGTCAACGGCAGCTTCGTGGTGGGCTTTGACGGTGATGGCAAAGACACCTTCGCGGCGATGGCCGACTGGATCGAGGCCAACCGTCTGGAATGCGCGACGTTTCACATCCTCACGCCGTATCCCGGCACGCCGTTGTTTCGGCAACTGCAAGCCGAAGGCCGGCTCTTGCACGCCGATTGGGAGCAATACGACACGGCCCACGTGGTCTTTCGGCCAAAGCAGATGACCCCGGAGGAATTGCTGCTCGGCTACGACTGGCTCTATCGGCGCCTCTTCTCGCACGCTTCGATTTGGCGGCGGCGGCCGGCGACCGCGATGGCCGCGCTCACGTATCTTGCGGGTTGCTACCTCTACAAGCGCTCGAATCGCTTGTGGCGCTTCTTGATCAAGCGGCGTCTGGTGCGTCAGGTGTGGCGGCCGCTGGTGGAATTGACGCGGCGGCGGCACGTCGCCTTTCGGAAGAAGCTGCTCGCCGCAGACCAAAGCCGGGCCGAACCAGCCGTGATCGGAAGCTCCCGGAATTTTGTGCCCGCCGGGGTTTAGCTTGGATATTTCATGCTCCACACGAAATGCCGACAGGCCCGAGCGAGTTCCCTCGCCCCACGACGAAGGAGTAGGGAGAGGGGCAGGGAGAGGGGCATTTCAAGCGCGTCGTTGCTGTGTTTCCGAACCCCTCCCCACAAGATGCGTCCCGCGGCGGCTCTGTTTGCGATAGATTGAGCAGTGCGTTATGATAAAGGGTCGAAAGAGGACAAGTTGTTTATGAGACTATTAAGGCTCGCCTTCAAGCGCGAGACGGCTATGCCGATGCTCGCGTTGACTTTTGCTTCCGCCGCCAGCGCCGCGCTGGTGGTGGCCCGCATCATAGCCACCGGCAACTTCCGTTACAGCTTTCTGGTCTGGAACCTGTTCCTCGCCTGGCTGCCGCTGGTTTTCGCGCTCCTGGCCTCTGAAAAGTTCCAGACCGCCTCGGCCCGCAACTGGCGTTTTCTCAGTCTCGCCGGGGCCTGGCTGCTCTTCTTCCCCAACGCGCCCTACATCTTTACCGACCTGATTCATCTGACCACGCGCTTTTACGGCCATTTCTGGGTGGACCTCACGCTCATTCTGCTCTGCGCGCTCACCGGGCTGGTGCTGGGCTTCGTATCCCTCTACCTGATGCAGTCGGTCGTGGAGCGAATGCTGGGCCGCGCCGCCAGTTGGCTTTTCATTGCCGCGGTTGCCGCCTTGAGCGGTTTCGGCATTTACGTGGGGCGTTTCATGCGCTTCAACAGTTGGGACGTCCTGTTCAAACCGTGGCAGGTTTATCATGGCATCGGGAACTGGGTCGCCGACCCGTTCGCCAATTCAAACTCGCTGGCCTTTCCCTTGCTGTTCGGCACCTTCTTGTTCATCACCTACCTGATGTTGTATGCGCTGACCCACTTGCAGCCGACGCAACTCATGATTCTGCCGCCGAGGTCGCAAGAACCCGGGCTGGCGGGCAGTTAACGCCAAGACGCCCAAAGGCAAGGACCCAGCGCGGCAGAGCGGCAACCAACGAGGATAGAGGATGGAGGATAGAGGGTGGACGGACTCGCCTCCGGGTATGCTTTTGCGCGCACACAAGCAATCTTGCTCAACGCGCGCGATTCTCGGGTAGCGTCGCAGAGAGTCGCAGAGGTTCGCAGAGAGTAATTCTTCTCTGCGTTCAGATCGGTTTGGCTTTGGTTGCGTCTTTGCCTCTTGGCGTCTTTGCGTTAACTGCCCTTTTTCAGGTCAAATCCCTGCTTGACAAATCTTCCGAAGTGTGTATAATAACCGCCGACACTTGGGGACCGCTGCGGCGGTTGCGCCACACCAAGGGGGGCGGGCTGTGGATGTCTGGCCTGGGGGGCAGGGCGAGAGAGAGAAGGGTGCGGAGGCTCAAGAATGTTTGCAACATCCTTGAAACATTCTTGAAACATCCTTGAAGTGTCCTTGGAATATGCTTGGAAAATCCTTGAAATACCCTTGAGACATGCCTGGAACTGGCGTGGGGCTACGGTATTGCTACGGGCCCGCTATGGCCCTGCTCCGGCCCCACCACCGCGTTCCCGGCGGCCCCGCCCAGGCAGCAACGCAGTCCAAGAGGGCAAGAACCTCTCTTTCTTAGTGCGTCTTCGTTGTTCGTTTTCAGCCCGGCGGCCCCGTTTCCGAGCCTGGCCGGCAATGGTTTCCCATCGCCTTCCGCACCTGCCCGCCCGGCCCCCGCCGCCCATTCGCCAGCGCCTTTGCCATTTCAACCGGCGGGCCTCGACCCGCCGTAAAACCATACTTTTCTGCGCTACGCCTGCATTGACGCCAGCGGCGCGCCCCTCTATGCTCGCGCCATGCGTAGGCAAGATGTCTCGTATCCGCCTCACGCCAGCCGGGCCGCGCGGCTTAAGGAAGACGCGCCCAAGGCCGTCGGGCGGCTTTCCGCCCTCGCGCATAATCCCATCCCCGATACCTGACACCAACCGCAAAGCAAGACGCCCGCACTTATGCACCTCCAACAAACCAAGTTCGGAAGCCGAGATACCGGTGGCCCGCAATACTATTTCCACGGCGTGCCGGAACCCGTGAAGGATTTCCTGCGTCGCAAGGGCGCTTGCCCGGTGGTACTGCAGACGCCTTACGGCATCGCCCGCAGCTCGTTCATAGCTGTGGGGCGCGACCATAAGCTCTCGCGGAGCGGGAGGGTGATGGCTGGCAGGGTCGGACACGACCGTATCCAGCAGGCGAGCGGAGAGGAGTCTATTGGTGAGGCCATTCGGCACTGGTATGGTCTGGCGGCTAGACAGGATTTTGAGTCCATCGAGGTCGAAGCCACTATTCACCCGGGTGGGCACTTCATTTTGACGCCTACGGTCGTCACCATGCGCGGAGCCAAGCGCCCGGTTACTCTGGAAAAAGTCGCCTCGCCACTCTCGTTCCATCGCGACTATCAGAGCAAGCTCTGGCGAAGGCAGATTGAGGCACGGCAGAAGCAGTCGGCCGAGGAGGTGGCTTGGGCCGGGGCGCAGATCAGCCGTGTCGTGGAGGTGCATCGCGGGACCGAAGCGCGGAATATTCATGAGGCGGACCTGCTATGCGCGTCCGGCGCGCTTTCCATATTGGGCGTGGAGCTGAGCCCCTATTTGGTGAAAGGGTACGATTGCCCCCTCACACGGTTCCAGTTTGGCGATCTGCCGGCGTACCCCTGCCCGATCGAGATCAAGAAGCGCTCGTCAGGTTTCAACTACCAGATCACGCGATACGCAGACTTGCCCCGCGCGGTGGTGCTGTGTATCGAGCACGATTTGGTCAATCCGCCGGACCACGTTGATATTGTCGAACTGTCCACCTTTGGGGAGTATCTTACGGATTGATGAACCGCGACGACTTCCAGCCCATCCTTGAAGCAATTCCTGCCGCCCGGCAGGAAGACGCCCGGCATTACGGCGTACACCCTTATTTCACGCGCCGTCCGGCGAATGTCGTCCGCAAGTACCTCGAGCGGTATTCGCGCGAGGGGGATGTGGTGCTGGACCCTTTCGGCGGGACGGGCGTCACCGCCATCGAAGCGTTCCTGCTTGGCCGCAAGGCCATCCAGAACGACCTCAATCCGTTTGCGAACTTCATTGCGGCGAACATCGCCGACACTTCACTGCCTTCTGTGGCAGCCCTGCGCCAAGGATTTGAGCGAGTCCACGATGTCTGCTGGGGGACGCTGGCAGAGATCGAGGCGAGCGAAGAGGCGGCGAGACGAAGGCTGAAGGAGCTTCCCTTGCCCGAGAACATTCCCCTGCCGCGCAACTCCGACGCCGGGTTGTTCTACGATTTGTTTACCCCGCGCCAACTCGCGGGCCTGGCCTTGCTCAAGCAGGCTATCGACCAGCAGACCTGCGGCGTCGTTCACGACTTGCTGTTGCTGGCATGGTCGGCTTCGGTCGCTAAGCTCAACAAGACGTTTCTCTCCGCCAAGGGCCGCGCGGCCAGTCGCGGAGGCTCGAGCATTTTCAGCATCTACCGGTACAAGCTGGCGGCGCAATGCGTCGAACTGCCGATTGGGGAGACCTTCCGGGGCCGATTCCTGAACGTGTTGGAGGCGAAGGAGGAGGTCCTGCGCCTGCGCGACTGCCGGGCGGGACGACGGGAAGGTGTCCTCGACAGCCGAAAGAACTTTCGGGTGCTCGCACACGACGCCGCAACCCTCGACGACGTGCTGAAGCCGGCCAGCGTGGATTACATCTTTACGGACCCGCCGTATGGCGCGTTCATCAGCTACCTCGACCTGTCAATCCTGTGGAACCACTGGCTCGGGTTCCCGGTCGGCCCAGCGACGCGTGAACAAGAGACCATCGTGGGTGGCGAGTGCGGGCACACGGAAGACCATTACAAGCGAAGTCTGGCCCGCAGCATCCAAACGTCCCTGAAACTTCTCAAGCCCGACCGCTGGTTCTCCATCGTTTTCCAGCACTGGGACGTCAGCTACTTCGCCACGATCCTGGAAACCGCCAGCCAGAGCGGGGCCGAGCTGAAAGCAGCCATCACCCAGACTGGCGACGTGATCTGGTCCATGCACAAGAAGAAAAACTCGGCGAGCGTGCTGGCGGGCGAGATGATTTTGACCTTTTACAGGCCGAGACGCGTGACCAAGGCAAAGAAGACGAAAGCTCCCGCCGACAACCGCGACCCGCAAGAGGTGCTCTCCGCCGCCTTCGACCTGTGCCTTGCCAACGGCCAAACGAGTTTCACCAGCGAGGCTCTATTCAACCGGTTGGTGATAGAGCTTTGGCACCGGCGCGCTCTTGGTTGCTTAGCGCTCAACCGCGAGGAGTTTTCGACTCGGCTGGAAGACCGCGGCTGGAGCTACAACCCGAAGACTCACCTTTGGGCGAGGCAGGAGGCTCCAGAAAGCAGGGCGGAGGAGCTTAGCCTCCTCGGTAGCTGAAATCTATTCCTGGGGCTTCCGCGATGAGGCGGGGGCGGCGGAGGTCCGAAATCCGCCAAAACGGGGAATTCTCTGCGTAATCCGCCCCTTTTTTAGGCTACGTGCCGCGCCAGAGGTCGCGCCGGTGGCATTTCCGCCGCTTTCGGGCCACTCCGCCGCCGCCGGGGCGAAACCCGAAGCCCGAAATCCGAAATCCGAAGCCCGGAATGGGATCAAGGCGGGGCTGTTTTTGGGCCTTTGGCAGGTCAAAACGCCGCGGGATGCACAAGGGAGTGCTTGCGGAGGGATGCCGGGGGATGCCGTGCGGGGTGTTTCCGTAGTACCAGGCTTGTGACCCGGAGCGCGGCCAAGCGCCGGCAGTGGGAACCCGGGCAACTCTTGTAACCCAGGCAACCCAAGTAACTGATTCAACTCAATTAACGCAGGTAACTTGGGTAACCCCAGCAACTCACGCAACTCCTTTAATCCCGCCCCCGCCTCCAGCCCGGTTCGTGTATTCCGTGGTGTCTTTCATGGCTCCGCCACCGGCTTGGCCGGCACCACCTCGCCCAGAACCTGCATAGGGCCTTTCCAACCCCCCTTCTGCGGCTGCACCCCAATCAATACCTTCCGGCCCGGCGCCGGTTCTCCAAACCGCTCCACATACCGCGCCGTGATGTCGCTCAGTCCCCCCGTCGTCCCCCGCAACACTCCCAAATAGACCGGGTTCCGCAGCTTGTTCCGCTTCGGCCCCACCGGCGCCTCGCCATACACCATGAGGTCTTCCACCACCGGCCCCGAAACCTTCAGCGCCAGCCGGAACTGCCCGTTCTCCCAGCTCGGAACCAGCGCCGCAACCGAGTTCGGCCCGAAACTCACCGGTGCGGGCGGCGACAGCAATAGTTCCCGCCCCGCCAGCGCCAACACCGCGTTGAGTCTGACGAAGAGCATTTGCCCCGTCAGCCCTCCCCACAGCCGCCGCCGACGGCTCCACACCTTCTCTCCCGCCGCAATCCAGGCCCGCCGCTGCTCCTCAGTCAGCAACGTAGAACTATAGGTCTGCGACACCGCTCGCATGATCGTCTGCATCCGTTGTCGGGGTGGCGTGAGGGGGTTGGCAGGGATCACATAGAGGCGGGCATATCGGCGGCTGCGAACACGGTAATAGACCACGCCCCAACTCAGGTCTTTGCCGACGATGGCGGGAACCTGGGTCTCGCGGATGGCTTGGGCGGCGTAGGCGCGTCGGACGGCGGGGTCACTGAGGGCGGCGGAGACATCGGTTCGGGTGAGCCAGGCAATCGAATCCACGGACCATCCGGGCCGGCCGCGGAGGTTGGCCTGGATGCAGCAGCAAAGGGGTGGGTCGCCCGCCGGCTTGGTCAGGGCGGGGGACAGATCGGCGCCGGGGTCGGGTTGCGCCGCCGCCAGGCAGCGGCGAATGACGTTGTGGGCCCTCGGGCTGAGGGGAATGTCAGTTGCTATGCTCATAGTGTTGTCTGATTGTATCAGCGCCGACTGCGGTCGGCGGCTACGGGGCTTGAATCGGCTTGAGGTTTTTTAGGGGGCGACTATTCTCTGGCCATGCCGATTTACGAGTTTCATTGCGACAAGTGCGAGCAAGACAGCGAAATCCTGGTCCGTTCCAGCCAATGGAAGGGGACCCGATGCCCGCATTGTGGGTCGGCGAGACTGTCCAAGAAGCTCTCGGTGTTCGCATCGTCCGGCGGCGGCAACCAAGCCAGCGCGGCGCCGTCCTGCGACGGCGGCGGTTCGTGCGGCTGTCGTTGCGGCGGGGGGAAGCACCGGCACTGAGTTGCGTTAGACCACCACTTCCCGCGCGGTGATCGCCCTTAGATCCTGAATGGCCCAGTCGGGCTGACGCAGTTTCAGTTCTGCGAGCCTGGAGCCGCCGGTCGCTACCGCCAATGCTTTCGCGCCGATGGCTCGCGCACAGCCTATGTCAAAGGGGGTATCGCCGATAACGAGCACCTGGTCGCCGCGCAAGTCTCCCCCGAGGAGGCGGCTGCCGCGCTGCTGGGCCACGGCGGCGATCCGGTCGCGCTCCTCGTGGTCGTCGGCGAAGGCGCCGGTTTGGAAGACGTGCCAGAGATTGAAGTGGCGGAGTTTGATCTCCGCGCCGAGCCGGATGTTGCCGGTGAGCAGGCCGAGCAAGGGCGGCTGCGGCAACGTCTGCAACTCGCGAAGGAATTCCCACACGCCCGGACAGACTTCGGTCCGGCTCTCAGCCAAGATGTGGTCGAGCCAAAAGACGTAATGATCGAAGAACCGCTGGAAATTATGGGGTGTGGGCGCGATCTGGTGGAACCCGAAGAACTCGCGCACGAGGCCGGTGTCGGTGCGCCCGGCGAAGTTCAAACGGTCGAACCCGTCCGCCGCGTTGAACTCGGAGGCGAAGGTTTTGGCGAAGGCCTTCACGCCCGCGCCGCCCGTGCGGACCAGCGTGCCGTCAATGTCGAATAAGACCAGGCGGACCATGTGTCGGGAAAGTAGGCGGCTCGGCGTCCAGTGGCAATGACATCTGTAGTTGGTGATTGGTGACTGGTGATTGGTGATCAGTCACCAGTCACCAGTTACCAGTTACCAGTCACCAATCACCAGCCTCTACCTCTTTTGGTTGTAGCTGGGTTGGGAGTATTTTTGCCGCACGAGCGCCTGCGTCTGTTCGGCGAGCGGGGCATCCGGCTCGAACTTCACCCACTGCGCTGCCTGCCCGGAGCACGCCACGTCGCACATCGCCTGCTGCCAATCCGCCCGTGCCAGGGAAAGAACCCCCCGGCATTTTGAGGCGTTTTGTGCGCCTGAATCCCAAGACAAAGGCGGACCCCTCACCCCGGCCCTCTCCCCTTCAGAAGGGGAGAGGGGGAACCGTCGCCCGATCTCCGGCGAATTAAGGTTCATGGGCAGCGGCGATAGTTGCACGGAGCCTTGAATAAGCAGGCCGTCTCGGGTGCGGCGCTGGGCGGCGCCGGCGATCTTCTGCCCGCGCCAAAGGAGGTCGAACATTTCATGGCCCTGGAAGCATTGGCCGGGCCGGGTCTTGCGGCAGCCGGGCGCAAGCTCGGTGGCGAGGTTGAGCCGGGCGAACGCGGCTTGAATCCATTCGTGCATCCGCCGATAGCTGTCCGTGGCGGTGAGGGAATACCAGTCGTGGCCGGGCGGGAACACCAGGCTGTAGGTCCAGTCCGCGTCGTGCGCCACGAGGCCGCCGCCGGTGGGCCGCCGCACGAGCGGGCGCAGCGGGGTCATCTGCTCTATCCCGGCATACTTTTGAAAGTAGCCAAAGGACGCTGCCGGCTCGGTCCAACTGTAAAAGCGCAGGACGGGCTGGCCGAGGCGCGCCGCGCTTTGCAGCAGTGCTTCGTCCAGGGCCATATTGAAGGCGGAATCGCCCGGGCCGGATTGGAGCAAATGCCAGGGGGAGGGCATCACGCGATGGGAAGCCGTTGAGGTCGAAATCCGAAACCCGAAGGCCGAAAACTGAAGGACATCCGAAAGCCGAAAGCCGACAACATTAGGATCGGCTGGTCAGAGGGCGGACCCGCTTGGTTGTTGGCATCGGAGCACAGCCGCCTCCTGGCCGCGCGCCGCATTTTCGGCCTTCGGGTTTCGGATTTCGGCTTTCGGATTTTGGCTTGGGCGGTCAAACTAAAGAAGCCGTTCTTGCGGGCACGCCGAGCCGCGGGCAGAGCGCCTTGATTTCACAATTCGGGCAATCGGGATTGCGCGCGGAGCAGCGGCGGCGGCCATGCCAGATGAGCCAGTGACTGAACATTGTCCACTGCTCCCGGGGCACCAGTTCCATCAGCTCCCGCTCGATTTTCTCAGGCGCCTTCTCCTTCGTCAGGCCGAGTCGCTGCGCCAGCCGGGCGACATGCGTATCAACCACCACGCCGCAGTTGAGGTTAAACGCGTTGCCCAGCACGACATTGGCGGTCTTGCGGCCCACGCCGCCGAGTTGCGTCAGTTCTTCCATCGTGCGCGGCACCCGGCCCTCGTGCTTCTCGACGATGGCCTGGCAACAGGACTTAATGCTCTTGGCCTTGTTGCGGAAGAAGCCGGTTGATTTGATGGCCCGCTCCAGTTCGGCGAGGGGCGCCTGGGCGTAGTCGGCGGCGGAGCGATACTTCTGGAAGAGTTCCGCCGTGACCAGGTTTACGCGCTTGTCGGTGCACTGCGCCGAAAGGATGGTGGCGATCAGCAGTTCGAGCGGGTTGGCATGGTCCAGCTCGCAATGCGCGTCCGGGTAAGCCCTTTTCAGGCCGGCGATGATCTTATTGAGCCGGGCGGATGCTGCTGCTTTGGTAGTCGCAATCACTTCGATGCCGCGGCCGGTTTCGCTGGGGCCTCGGCGGGCGCCGTTGCCGCTGGGACCGCCTTTTCCACTTTCAACGGCCTCGGATGGCCGAGGCGGCCGTTGGTCCAATCGTAGATGTAACCCATGTTGTTGAGGGCGAAATAGACGAGGGCCAGCAGGATGACCAGTGCGATCACCTTTGGCCACGGGCTCTTCTTTTCAGCAAACGGATCCACCAGGTCCCGCTGTGAACCGGGCGGCAGCGCGGCCACGCTGGTGAGCGACGCGCCGAACGGCACATTGATCTTGGCCTTGGCATTCACCGCCCAACCGTTGGCGTCCAGGATCGGGCCGAGGTTGCGTTTGCGCAGCTTGAGCCAGGCCAGAATCATTGACGGCCCGGAGATGAGCAGGATGATGGCGAGCAAGCCCAACGGCATCAACCCTTTCAAATTCAGGAACCCGCTCATGATGCCGCCCACCATGCCGCCGATGCCCGCCGCGCCCACGCCCAAGGCGGCGATCAGGCCGGGATCAAGCTTTTGCGCCGGCGGCGGGGGCGGGGGGGGGGGCGGGGGCGCTGGCACCGGCGCCTGGCCCGACTGGATTGATTGTTCGACCTGCACCGCCGCTTGCGCCAGCTTGGCTACGGACGCTTCGTCCGCGCTGGCGGCACGCTTGGCGATCTGCTCCTGAATCATCCGCGCCACTTTCTTGTAGGGCGCCCAGAAGGCCTGCCGGATGCTGATCGGGTTATCCACAATCTTGGTGATCGTCGCATCCCAATCCCGGCCCTTGCGGTCGTAAAAGACGCCGTTGCGGCCGGCCATCAGGTTGTCCGAATCACCATTCGTGAAAGCGGCCAGTATCTGCATCTTCTCGTTGGTGCCTTTTCGGACGCAATCGCAGTAGGCCAGATAGGTGCCGGCCAGGGACGTCATCACGGCATGTTTGCCGGGGTCCTCGACGGTGAGGCACAGGTCGCAGCTCCGCTGGTCCAGGTAAAGCGTCCCGGCCTGGAAGATCGCCTTGGTCTTGCGGCTGTAGAAATCACGGAACGAGACGAAGTTGTGGCAGAGCTTGTACAGGTCGCGATGATAGCGCACGAGCTTCTCCACCGACGCAATGGCGGTGAACTCCGGCTCGAGCTTTTTGTCCTCCGCGATGAGCGCGTCTATCTTCTCCTTCACCTTGCCGGCAAGAATCTCGCGCACGCGCGGCAGGCCGAGTTTCTCGACCAACCCGGGCGCTTTGCCGGCTGACCAGCATTCAAACGGACCCAGCTTGGCCAGCAGGCCGGCCCATTCGGATTCCGTCAGGGAGGTCCTGTCGCCCAAGAGGGGCTTGACGGCATCCGACTGCAGTTTAGTCAAAGCGCCCGCCCAGGCCGGGTTAACGCCTTCCTTCAGCGGCAGGGGCCGCCCCGCTTCAACGCGCGCCAGCGGGAACCCGGCAATCTCAGCGGCGGTGTCCGTGAGGTCCTTGGCTGCGAAGGCCAGGTATTCCTTCTCTTCGCGGTTCAGCGCGCCGACCGCGCGCGGGTCATAGGCCGCCAGCCGGCAGCGCGTAAAATAGTCCTCGACTTTGGCTTTGACGGCGCTGACGGCGGCGGCAGCCGCGAACGTGGCTTCCCCCAACGGCAGAATGGCGGCGGCGGATTCGGCTTTCTTCCACCAGTCCGCATAGACCTGCGCTTCGGCGAAGAACTGGTCCACCTTGGCCTGGCTCACCCCCGGCTTGCCACTGCGGTCGGTCTCCGCCCCAAGGCAGGCGATAATGTCTTTGATCACCGCCTTGACCGCTTCGTCCGTCGCCGACTCGGCGGGCACAATGCCGTCTCCGTTGAACAGAGTTTCCTCGAATTTCCCGGCGACCGTCGCCGTATCTTCCAGGCTGATGGTGTCGGCGTCCTTTTTCAACGTTGCCAGAATCCGCCTGGCTGACGCGAGCAACTGTTTGCCCTCGGGCATGGCGTCCGCGATAGCGCTCAGCGGCAGCGAGGGGGAAGACTTCAGCAGGTCATCCGGCTTTTTCAGGAGGCCGCAAACCCACTTCGTGGCGGCGATGAGTTCGGGGGCGCGGATGCGGCCATCCTTGTCGGTATCAATGAGGGCCAGGGTCGCGGAGTCGAACTCAAGCCCGGTGGTGGGACAGGCCAGGGCGACCCACAGCTTCTGGTCGAGTTGATCGAGGGCCATGAGGTCGGCCCCGGTTTCCAGCCGGACCTGGTCAAAGCCGCCGGCACGAAAGAATTTCCATGTGTGGTTTGTGCTCATAGTTCTGCTAGTTGATCCTGCCGTTTACGTGACACCCGCTGCGTTGCGATTAGCGCG
>Ga0181518_10001310_pt1 | contig 25675 bp, 19 predicted proteins | sample PEATcosm2014_Bin_28_FD_119751 | JGI IMG/M metagenome (GOLD analysis project Ga0181518, IMG submission 119751) | Peatland microbial communities from MTU Mesocosm Facility, Houghton, MI, USA - PEATcosm2014_Bin01_60_metaG | ecosystem: Environmental > Terrestrial > Soil > Wetlands > Peat | place...
ACGTCGCCCTGGAGCACGCCGGCCTGAACCGCGGCGCCGATGGCGACGACTTCGTCGGGATTGACGCCCTTGTGCGGCTCCTTGCCGAAGAAGCTCTTCACAACTTCCTGCACCTTCGGCATGCGGGTCATGCCGCCGACGAGAACGACTTCGTTGATTTCGCCCGCGGTCAGCCCCGCGTCCTTCAGCGCCTTGCGGCACGGCTCGACCGTCTTCTGGATCAAATCATCGACGAGAGCCTCGAATTTGGCGCGGGTCAGCTTCAGGGTGAGGTGCTTCGGCCCGGTGGCGTCGGCGGTGATGTAGGGCAGGTTGATCTCGGTCTGCGTCGCGGAGGAGAGTTCGATCTTGGCCTTCTCGGCCGCCTCCTTCAGGCGCTGCAGGGCGAGCTTGTCCTTGCGCAGGTCAATGCCGTTCTCCTTGCGGAATTCCTCGGCGAGATATTCGACTAGGCGGGTGTCGAAATCCTCGCCGCCGAGGAACGTGTCGCCATTGGTCGACTTCACCTCGAACACGCCGTCGCCGATCTCGAGGATCGAGACGTCGAAGGTGCCGCCGCCGAGGTCATAGACGGCGATGACGCCGGAGCCCCTCTTGTCGAGCCCATAGGCGAGCGCCGCCGCGGTCGGCTCATTGATGATGCGCAAAACTTCGAGCCCGGCGATCTTGCCGGCGTCCTTGGTCGCCTGACGCTGCGCGTCGTTGAAATAGGCGGGAACGGTGATGACGGCCTGGCTGACCGGCTGGCCAAGATAGGCCTCGGCGGTCTCCTTCATCTTCTGCAGGATGAAGGCGGAAATCTGCGAGGGGGAATATTGCTTGCCGTCGGCCTCGACCCAGGCGTCGCCGTTGGAGGCCCGAATGATCTTGTAAGGGACGAGACCCATGTCCTTCTTGGTCATCGGGTCATCGAAGGTGCGCCCGATCAGGCGCTTGATGGCGAAAAACGTGCGCTCCGGATTGGTGACGCCCTGGCGCTTGGCGGGCTGGCCGACGAGACGCTCGCCGTCGTCCGTAAAGGCGACGATCGAAGGCGTGGTGCGGGCGCCCTCGGCGTTCTCGATCACTTTAGGAGTCGTCCCCTCCATCACCGCCACGCAAGAATTGGTGGTGCCCAGATCGATTCCGATTACTTTAGCCATGATTTTTCTTCCCTTTCGATACGCAAGACCACCGGACCCCGAAGCGATCCGGCTCTGGGCGGACGGATTTCCGCCCGGTCCCCGACTCTGTTCAGATTGGCATCATAACGCGCTAGCGCAAGATGGCCCGAATATAAGAGGACCCCGCGCCGGCGCAAGACGACGCGCGGCGAAGACGCGCGGGGGCGCGCAATCTTCCCGCAAGCTCGCAAAACGGTCCTGCAAAGACCCCGCCCGGGAGGCTTCGCCGGCCGCGATTTCCTTTGCGCGCCCGACCGGTTAGGCTAGAGGGGACTTTCATGCCCCGAGGCCAGTTTTGAAATATGCTTTGCTGCCGGCGGCGCTCGCCCTCGCCTTGACCGCGGTCCCCGCGGCGGCGCAGCTGATGCTGCCGGGCGCCCAGCAGGCCGCGCCCGAGGGCGCGACGAACGCTGCAAACCCGGCGCCCCCCGCGGCGGCGAAGCCAAAGCCCGCCGCCCCCAAACCGCCCGGCGACGACGCGATCGTCGATCGCGATCTCGTCCTTAACGGCTCGGATGGGCTGATCCGCCTCCGGCGGACGCCCGGCGCAGGGCTCGAAATCACGGCCCTCGCCCTGACCGGCGAGCAAATAACCCATCCTGGCGAAGCCTGCCGCCTCGATATTGTGGCGGGCGCGCCGATCGAGGCGAAGGCCAATGGCAAGCCAAGGGGCCTTTTGCGCTATGACGTCGGCATCGAGGCCTGCCCCTTCTCCCTCGACGTGCTGGATGGCGCGGTTCTCGTCATCCGCGAGGGAAAAACTTGCGATTTCGCTGCCGCCGATTGCCGCGTCGACCCCACGGGGCTCTGGGGACCCGCGGCGGCGACGATCGACGACAAAGAGGTCAAGCAGTTTGAACACGCGCGGGGCGGGGCCGAGGCGACGGTGCGGGCGAATTTTCGCGCCCTGCTGGCGCGCGCGGGCAAGGACAAGGCCGCCGTCAAGACGATCGCCGCCGAACAGGCGGGATTCTCCTCGGAGCGCGAAGTCGCCTGCCGCAACTATGCGCAACAAGACGCGGCCGGCTTTTGCGCTTTGCGGCTGACGCAAGCGCGCGGCTTCGCGCTTCAGGCCGAGCTGGAGGCGGGCGGAAAGCGCGCGGAGCCGAAGAAAGCGAAGCCGCCGAAGGCCGAGGCCACCAAAGAAACGAAGCCGCCGCTCAATTGAGCCCTTCACATCGACGTTCGCGCGCGTCGCGACGCCGGTCGAGGCCGGTTCGGGGGCCTAGCCTACTCGTCGAACACCCCTTCAAGCGCGTAATGGCTGATCGTCTTGCGGTTGGCGATCAGTTCGTCGATCGTCGGCTCGCCCTTAATGGCGCGTGATATGGCGAGCTTCGTCGCCTCATAATTGGTGCGATAGAGATCGCGCTTGTCGAGCGCCTCGTCCGTCGCGCAGCGCGGATCGAGCCAGACCATGATGATCATGCAAAGTTCCTCCGCCTCCTTCTTCGGAAGAATGCCCTCCGCGAGGCAATCGACGATCGCGTCGCCAGTCGCCGCCTGAACGATCCCGCCGAGCAATTCGACATAGTCATTGGAGCGCACCGTCATTTTGGTGGTCATCATGGTCGCCGGGCGCACCATTTGATTTAGATCGCGAATGACGAACATGCGCGGATGGCCGGCGACCTGACCCGCCATCGCGGCGAAGGCCTGTCCCACGGGACCCCTGACATGGCCAATGATCACCTCGGGCATGGCGTCGGTGAATTGTCCTTCCGCGGCGAGAACCGTCGCCTCGCCGGTGCGCAGCCAAATTTCGCTCATGTGTCATCCTGCCGTTTGAGACGCGGCTTGCATAGCATCAGCGGCGCTGGGGTCAATCTCCAGGCGGCGCCCCCGCTGGTCCAATTGCGCGCGAGCCTAATTGACCCGCGTCACCTCGATGAGATTGTCCGAATAGGTGGGCGAGCGCCCCAATCCGCCCCAGGCGTCCGAGGAGATGCAGTTCACCGAGCCGTCCGAGCGGTTGAGCGAGCGCCAATAGCCGAGCGTCGCCACGACGACGCCGGCCGGCGCGTCGTCGCTGACGCGCGCCACCCCCTCGAAGTCGCCGCGATCATTGTAGACCCGGACCGGGTCGCCGTCGCGGATGTTGCGGCTTTGCGCGTCGCCGGGGCTGATGATCACGAATTGCTCGCCCTGGCCTTTGATCTTGTGCGGCTCGTTGGCGTAGCACGAATTGAGAAAGCCGTGGCTCTTCGGCGAGATGATGTTCAGCGCGTAGAGTTTTGCGCGCGCCGGGTTGGTTTGCGGAGTCTCGCGCGGGGGAACATAACCGGGCAGCGGATCGACGGGCTCGCCCGACTGCTCGCCCTCATACATCATGCGGAACGGCGGCGCGACGAAGTTCTTGGCCTCGTGCAGCAGGAACTCGACCTTGCCGGACGGCGTCGGGAACTTGCCTTCGGCGTGGGGCGTGCGCGTATCGGCCGCGCCGACGTCGATCCTGTAGAAGCCGTGCGCCTTGAAATGAGCCATGTCGACGCCGCCCATCTGCGGCGCATCCCAGTTGATGTATTCGGCGCAAAGCTCGCTGTCCGTCATCTGGAACTGGGGATCGTCGAAGCCCATTTCCTTGGCGAGCAGCCGCCACATCTCGGACGACGGCTTGCATTCGCCGCGCGGCTCGATGGCTTTCTCGTTGTAGGTGAAATAGAAATGGCCCCAAGACCACATCATGTCCTCATGCTCGCCGGCCATGGTCGCCGGCAGGACGATGTCGGCGTATTTCGCGGTGTCGGTGAGGAAGTGCTCCGACACGACGGTGAACAGATCCTCGCGCTTCAAGCCTTCGACGATCTTGTTGGTCTCGGGCGCCTGGCTCACCGGGTTGGTGCAATAGACGAAAAGGCTCTTGATCGGGGGATCGAGCTGCATTTGCCCGGTTAGCGCCCGTCCGAGATGTAGGGCGTTCACGACGCGGGCGCCGGGCTTGATCCAGTCGGGGCGCGAGGCCTTGACCCAGTCGACCGGAAACTCCCAAAGCGGCATTTGCAGAAGGCCGCCGCCGACATGGCGCCATGAGCCGACGAGGGCGGGAAGCGCGCAGACCGCGCGGATCGCCTGCGCGCCGCCGGCGCTGCGCTCAAGCGCGACGCCCATGCGGATGACGGAAGGCTGGATCGTCGCAAACTCCTTCGCAAACTTCAGAACGTCCGCGGCTTTGACGCCCGTGATCGTCTCGACATAATCCGGCGTGAACAGGGCCGCGCGCGCCTTCAGCTCCTCGTAGCCATGCGTATATTTGTCGACATAGTCCCGGTCGATAAGGCCCTGCTCGATGATGGCGTTGATGAAACCCATCGCCAGCGCGCCGTCCGTGCCGGGCCTCGGCGCAATGTGCCAGTCCGCTGCTTTGGCTGTGCGCGAGCGATAGGAATCGATGACGACGATCTTCGCGCCCCGCTTCTGGGCTTCGAGGACAAAGGGCCAATGATGCAAATTGGTCGAGATCGAGTTCGACGCCCAGATGACGATGAACTTCGCATGGACGAAGCTTTCGGGATCGACCCCGCCGGTCGGGCCGACCGTGAGGAGCCACGCCGTCGAAGATCCGGACGCGCAGAAGGTCTTTTCGTTCACGGTCGAGCCGAGGCGATTGAAGAAGGGATCGCCCGAGTTGATGCCCTGCACGAGGCCCATATTGCCGAGGTAGCTGTAGGGCATGATGGCCTGCGAACCGTATGCGGCGATGATGTCGCGCCACCGCGCGCCGATCTCAGCGATCGCTTCGTCCCAGCTGATGCGCTCGAATTGGCCGGAGCCCTTCGGGCCGGAGCGGCGCAGCGGGTAAAGCAGCCGATCGGGATTGTAATGATGGTCGTGGAAGTCCTTCAGCTTCACGCAGAGCCCGCCGCGCGTGACCGGATGCTCCTTTTTGCCCCGCACGTCGACGAGCTTGCCGTCTCTGACCTCATAGGTCATCGCGCAAGTGTCCGGGCAGTCGTGAGGACAGGCGCCGTGACGAAATTCCGCAGTCTGATGTTCGTTCACTGATTCCTCCCGATTGCGACGGCGCTTATGCGCTGGTTTTTTGGGCGCTGGTTTTGGCGCCCTTTGCCGCATCGTGCAGAATAGGCGCAACATGGCGGCGTCGGCAATCGGCTTCGCAGCATGATGAAGAAGGGTTTTTGGTCTCGGGAGCAGGATTTGGCGTGCAGCCATCAGGCGCTTCGCGCCGTGCTGTATATTCAACAATATACCACAGCGAGCGCCTCCGGCTCCTACCTGCCCCGCGTGCGGCGCTTCAGCCGAAGATCGCGCAGGATTTCGCGCGCTGCGTTGTGACCCGGCGCGCCCGTGACGCCGCCGCCGGGATGCGCGCCGGATCCGCACAGGTAGAGGCCCGTGACCGGACCGCGATAATCGGCGTGGCCCAACATCGGACGCGCCGAGAAGATTTGCCGCAGATCGAGCTGGCCGTGGAAAATATCGCCGTCGGTGAGACCGAAGGTCCTTTCAAGATCGAGAGGAGAGAAGATCTGGCGCGCCAGCACCGAGCGCCGGAAGTTCGGCGCATAAGCATCGACCGTCTCGATCATGAGATCGGCGACGGCTTCGCGATGGTCGTCCCACGATGCGCCGTCCGGCAGTTTCGGCGCGACGTGCTGGCAAAACAGGCTTGCGACATGCCGCCCTCGCGGCGCGAGCGTGTCGTCGAGCGTCGAGGGAATGACCAACTCCACGATCGGATGGCGCGACCATCCATGAGAACGCGCATCGAAATAGGCGCGCTCCATATAGGCGAGGCTGGGGCCAATGATGATTCCAGCCGCATGATGCTCGGCGGCCGATCGCCCGGCAAGCGCGGTGAAATCCGGCAGTTCGGACAAGGCGACATTCATCCGAAACGTGCCCGACCCACAACGCCAATTCCCCATGCGCCGACGAAACGCATCGGGCACAGCGAGGGGATCGACCAGGTCAAGGTAGAGAAGCTTGGGATTGATCCCCGCGGCGACCGCCCGGGCCCTGATCGTTTCGCCCTTGTCCGTCTCAACCCCGACGGCGCGCCCATTCTCCACAAGCACCCTGCGCACGCGCGTCGAAAGCCTGATCTCCGCGCCATGCATGGCGGCGGCTTTCGCCATGGCTTGCGTGATCGCGCCCATGCCGCCGATCGCGTGTCCCCAGACGCCTTTCCTGGCGTTCACCTCGCCGAAGCTATGATGGAGGAGAACATAGGCCGTTCCCGGCGCGTAGGGGCTCGCGTAGGCGCCGACGATGCTGTCGAATCCGAAGACCGCCTTGATGGGCGCGCTTTCGAACCAGCCGTCGAGGAAATCGCCGGCGGAAGCGGTGAAAAGATCGAGAAAATCACGCTGAAGGTCGAGTCCGAGGCGACGAATTCTGTTGCCGATCCGGCCGGCTTTGAGCAATTCGCCGATCGCGGCGAGCTGGTTTCCCTCGACGACATTCGGCGGCGTCTCCAGCACCGCTTCGCGCAAGACGTCAGCCACGGTCTCGAGGCGCGTTTGATACTCCTCCAGCCGCGCCGCATCCCGAGGCGAGAATTTCGCGATTTCCCGCTTGGTCTGGCCGCCGCCGACTTTCAGAAAGCGTCCACCGTCCAAAGGCAGGAAGTTAGATATCGGACGCTCGACGATGCGCAGTCCATGCGCGGCGAGATCGAGGTCGCGAATGATCTTCGGGTTCAATAGAGAGACGGCATAGGATGCGACCGAATTGGAAAAGCCGGGGCTGAACTCTTCCGTAACGGCGGCGCCGCCGACGATGCCGCGCTGCTCGAGTACGACCGCCTTGACGCCCGCCATCGCCAGATAGGCGGAGCAAACAAGGCCGTTGTGCCCGCCGCCGATGATGATAACGTCGTGCATCATTCACCTTCGCCCGGCGGAGTCGATCCGGCGCGGATATTAGAATCAACCGGGAGCTCGATGCGGAGCCGGACCGGAAAATTCAATCGCTCCACGGTATCTCACCGCGCCTGTTTCGCAAAAGGGTCCGTTCAGCAAGGACGGCCGGATCGGGATCAGCGCCTTCGCATGGCGGACTTCGTGAAGTGCACGAAAATTGCCGCGCTCATAGTTCTGTAATACGACAATGCGCATGTCCCTCCGGATCCTGCTCATCGACATGGACGCCGATCGCGCGCGAGCGCTTGAGGAAAAGCTTTCCGAATCCGGCTTTGCAGAAATCCTGCGCGCACCCGACGATCTGGAACTCGCCGAGACCGTTGAGCGCACCAAGCCGGATCTCGTCATCATCGATATGGCGCTGCCCGATCGGGACGCGCTGGAGGACATCCGCGCGGTGTCCGCCGCGCACCCGATCGTGATGTTCGCCGGCGGCGACGACCCGGCCTTCGCCGAAGAGGCGATCGCCGCGGGCGTCTGCTCCTATAATCTCTCGGGCGTCGCGCTGCAGGACGTGAAGCCGATCATGGCCTCCGCCATCGCCCTGTTTCGCCGCTACCGCCGCGTCGAGGAGGAGCTTGCCGCCGCCAAGGCGATGCTGGAGGAGCGCCGCCTCATCGAGCGCGCCAAGGCAATCCTCATGCAAGGCCGCAAGATGACGGAGCCGGAGGCCTATCGCTGGCTTCAGAAAAAGGCGATGAACGAGAACCGCAAGCTCGCGCAGGTCGTGCAGGAATTCATCGAACGGCACGAGGCCGATTCCGCCGCCGCGACGCAGGCAGGGAGGAAACAGCCATGAGCGATGTGGTCTCGTTCGCGGCGGCGCGCAAAGGGGCTGCGCCCAGGATGCGCATCGGACTGCTGCGCCTTACCGACGGCGCGCCCGTCATCGCCGCCCATGAGTTCGGCTTCTTCGCCGACGAGGGTCTCGAGGCGGAGCTGGTGGTGGAGCCCTCCTGGGCCAACATCGCCGACAAGCTCGCTTTCGGCTTCCTCGACGCCGCCGTGATCGTGCCGCCGCTCGCCTTCGCCGTCGAGCTCGGCCTGCGCGGCGCGGCGCAGCCCCTCCTCATCCCCTTTGCGATCAGCGCTGGCGGCAACACGGTCACGCTCAGCCGTCCGCTCGCGCAGGAGACCAACGAGCGCGCCAACAGCGACGGCGTTTCGATCGTCGCGGCGTTGGCGGCGTGCTTGCGCGCCCGGAACGCCACGCTCGGCGTCGTCCATGCCTATTCCACCCACAATCTTCTGCTGCGCTACTGGCTCGCCACCGCAGGGATCGAGGCCGGACGGGACTTCAAGCTCGCTGTGGTCCCCCCGGCGCGGGCCGTCGAGGCGCTGACCACAGGGCAGATCGCAGGCTTCTGTGCGGGGGCGCCGTGGGGCGATGTGGCACGGCGCGCCAGGGTTGGCGCGATCGTCGCCACCTCGCGCGACATCTGGCGAAACGCGCCGGAGAAAGCGCTCGCGGTCCGCACGCATTGGGCGGAGGAAAGGCCCGAAGCGCTCGGCGGCGCGATCCGCGCCCTGCTGCGCGCCGCGAAATTCTGCGACGATCCGGAGAACGCCGCCTACACCGCCGCCCTCCTGTCGCGGCGCAAATATCTGGACATCGACCCGCACGCAATCCTCGCCGGTCTACCCGGCGGGACGGCGCCCGACAAGGGCTGCGTCTTTTTTAGGGGCGCAGCGACCTTCCCCTGGCGCTCCCACGGACTGTGGTTTCTCACCGAGATGCGGCGCTGGGGATTGGTTGACGAAAGCATCGACCTGCGCGCTCTGGCCGAACGCGTCTATCGTCCCGACCTCTATCGAGGAGCCATCGCGCATTTGGGCGAACCAGCGCCTCTGGCGGACTGGAAACACGAAGGCGCTCACGACGCGCCATGGACCGCCGAGGCGGCGCCGGCGCCCATCGCCATGCCCGCCGACCGCTTTTGCGACGGGGCCATTTTCGACCCCGACGCCGTTGCGTCGGCGAACCTCGCGGCCAAGAGTGCGCTGCACAATCTTTAGGCCAACTTGTTCGGCGATTAAGCAGAGCGGGGCCCTTCATCGAAAGCCGCCCTTCTGGAAATGCCGGAACATTTTCACGCGAAGCGGGATCGGTTCGCATCACAAAAGCCCGATAGAACAAAGATCAGGGCTGCTTTCCGACACCGTGGAATTTGTCCGCGCCTTCGCAGCGCAACGATATTGGCGCAGACCTTGCTTGGATAAGGGCATCGGCGCGCGGACTCACCCGGCCGATTGAACGTCGCGTAATGGCGGGCGGCGGTCGCAGCAATCCAGTTTTCCAGCGAGCTAATGGCGGTTCGCATCCGGATCAGGTCCGGCAGCGCTATGCGCTGAAACTGTGAGCCATATCCATGAAAAGCGCGTTTCTCAAAGTCGGCAATCTCCCGACTCTCATCGCCTGTTTCCTTTATTTCGATCTCAGCTTCGCGGTCTGGGTGCTGCTCGGCCCGCTGGCGATTTTCATCGCCGATGACCTGCATCTCGACCCCGGCCAGAAAGGTTTGATGGTCGCGACTCCCGTTCTCGCGGGGGCGTTGCTGCGGATCGGCAACGGAATCCTGGTTGGTCAGTGGAACGCGCGGCGCACCGGCATCGTAATGCAGCTGGTCGTGATCACTGGGCTGCTCGGCGCGTGGATGCTCGGGCTGCATAGCCTCCCGCAGGTTCTCGCGCTGGGCTTGGTGCTCGGCGTCGCCGGCGCCTCCTTCGCCATCGCTTTGCCGATGGTGTCCTATTGGTATCCCCCTGAGCAGCAGGGCGTCGCGCTCGGGCTCACCGGCGCGGGCAATTCCGGGACGGTGTTCGCCTCGCTGTTCGCACCGACGCTGGCGTTGGCCTTCGGCTGGCGCAATGTGCTCGGCCTCGCCGCCTTGCCGCTCATCGCGGTGTTCGTCTTCTTTCTCCTCGCGGCTAAGGACAGCCCCAAGTCGCCGCCGCGCAAGACCATGGCCGACTATGGACGGTTGCTGCGCAAGACCGACGCCTGGTGGCTGATGTTCTTCTACAGCGTCAGCTTCGGCGGCTTCGTCGGCCTCTCCTCCTTCCTGCCAATCTATTTTCATGACCAGCATCATCTCTCCGCCGTGACGGCGGGCTATTTCACGGCGGGCTGCGTGTTCGCCGGCTCCTTCGCACGGCCGTTCGGCGGCGCGCTCGCCGACCGCATCGGCGGCACGCGCGCGCTTTCGGTGATCTACGCCGTGGTCGCCGCCACATTGCTCACAGTGGCCAAGGGCGTGCTGCCCGCCTTCGGCACGCTCGGCGTCATCGTCGTCGCGATGACGGCCCTCGGCATGGGCAATGGCGCGGTGTTCCAGCTCGTGCCGCAGCGCTTCGGACGCGATGTCGGGCTGATGACCGGACTGGTCGGCATGACCGGCGGCGTCGGCGGCTTCTACCTCGCCGCCAGTCTTGGCTACGCGAAGCAGTTCAGCGGAAGCTACGACCTCGGCTTCGGCGTGTTCGCGGTTCTTGCCATCGCTGCCTGGGGCGGCGTCGCCGCGGTGCGCCTTCGCTGGCGGGAGGACGCCGCGATGCCCGCCGGCGTCCGCGTCTGAGGAGGCGGCGACATGAACATGATTTCAGACCCCCGCGAACGCCTCGTCGTCATCGGCAACGGCATGGCCGGCATGCGCACGGTTGAGGAGTTGCTGAAGCACGAGGCCGGCCAACGCTACCGCATCACCGTTTTCGGAGCCGAACCGCACGTCAACTACAACCGCATCATGCTCTCGAGCGTCCTCGCGGGCGACAAAAGCGTCGACGACATCGTCATCAATTCGCGCGAGTGGTACGATGACAATGACATTCGCCTTTTTGTTGGCGATGCCGTGACGGCGATCAACCGCGAAGCGAAGACCGTCACCGCCGCGAGCGGCCTCAGCGTTCCCTACGATCGTCTGTTGATCGCGACCGGCTCGCGTCCCGTCGCGCCGCCGATTCCAGGTCTCGGCTTGCCGGGCGTCTGCGCCTTCCGCGACATCGCCGACGTCGACAAGATGCTGGCGGCCGCGCGCACCCACAAGCGCGCTGTGGTGATCGGCGGCGGGCTGCTCGGCCTCGAAGCGGCCTGGGGCCTCAAGCAACGCGGCATGTCGGTGGCGCTCGTCCATCTGATGCCGACGCTGATGGAGCGCCAGCTCGATGCGGCCGCCGGACAGCTCCTGCAGCGCGACCTTGACCGGCGCGGCATCGCGTTCTTCACCGACGGGCAGACCGAAGAGATCCTGGGCGTCGAGCGCGCCGAGGGCGTGCAACTTGCCGACGGGCGCTGCATCCCAGCCGATCTGGTGGTGCTGGCCATCGGCATCAGGCCCAACATCGATCTCGCCCGCGCGGCGGGACTCGACGTCAACCGCGGCATCGCCGTCTACGACGACATGCGCACCTGCGATCCGTACATCTTCGCGGTCGGCGAATGCGTTGAGCATCGCGGCCAGGTGTTCGGCCTCGTTGCGCCGCTGTGGGATCAGGCGAGGGTTTGCGCCGCGCAGCTCGCCGGCGACGAGACGGCGGCGTTCGCCGCCCAAGCGCTCTCAACCAGCCTCAAGATCACTGGCGTCGACGTCTTCTCGGCCGGCGCGCTGATGGCCGCCGACGAGAGCGACGACGAGATCACCCTGCGCGACGACTCGCGGGGTCTCTACAAGAAGATCGTCCTGCGCGATGGCAAGCTGGTCGGCGCAGTGCTCTATGGCGAGGTCGCCGACGGGCAATGGTATCTGCAACTCATGCGCGACAAGGCGGATGTGAGCGGGCTGCGCGAACGCCTAGTCTTCGGCCGCGCCTTCGCCGAGGCGGGAAGCGGCGAACCGATGGGGCCCGACTTCGTCGCCATGCCGGACGACGCCCAGATCTGCGGCTGCAACGGCGTCTCCAAGGGCGCCATCGTCGGCGCAATACGGGACAAGAAACTCTCTTCTCTCTCGGAGGTGCGCGCCCACACCAAGGCGTCAGCCTCATGCGGCCAATGCACCGGCCTGGTCGAGGGTCTGCTCGCCTTCGCGGCGGGGGTCGACGCCAAGCCGGCCAAAAAGACGCTTTGCGATTGCACCGACGCCGGCCACGACGAGATCCGCCAAGCGATCCTCACACAAAAGCTGAAGACGATGCAGGCGGTGCGCGCGGCGTTCGGCTGGAGAAAGCCGGAGGGCTGTCACAAATGCCGGCCCGCGCTCAACTATTATCTCCTTTGCGCCTGGCCCGGCGAATATCGCGATGATTCCCGCTCGCGCTTCGTCAATGAGCGCGTCCACGCCAACATCCAGAAGGACGGCACCTATTCGGTGGTTCCGCGCATGTGGGGCGGCCTGACCACGCCGGCCGAACTGCACGCCATCGCCTCGGTCGCGGAAAAGTTCAACATTCCGACGGTGAAGGTCACGGGCGGCCAGCGCATCGACCTCTTGGGCGTCAAGAAGGACGACCTGCCGGCCGTCTGGGGCGACCTTAACAAGGCGGGCCTCGTCTCCGGCCATGCCTATGCCAAGGGCCTGCGCACAGTGAAGACCTGCGTCGGCAGCGAATGGTGCCGGTTCGGGACGCAGGATTCGACCGGCCTCGGCGTCAAGCTCGAGAAGATGTGCTGGGGTTCCTGGACCCCGCACAAGGTGAAACTCGCTGTGTCCGGCTGCCCGCGCAATTGCGCGGAAGCGACGATCAAGGATCTGGGCGTCGTCTGCGTCGAGGCCGGATATGACATCCTTGTCGGCGGCAATGGCGGCATTGAGGTCCGCGTGACGGATCCCCTGGTCCGGGTCGCCACGGAAGAGGACGTGTTGGAGCATACCGGCGCCTTCCTCCAGCTCTACCGCGAAGAGGCGCATTATTTTGAGCGCACCGCGCCGTGGATCGCGCGCGTCGGCATCGCCTATGTGAAGAAACGCCTCGTCGAGGACGCCGCGGGCCGGCGCGCTCTTCATGCGCGGTTCCTGCATTCGCAGAGCTTCGTGCAGGAGGATCCCTGGGCCGAGCGCGCGAAGGGGGCGGACGCCCATGAATTCGCGCCCCTGCCAGCATTCGTGGAGGCGTAACATGGATCTCGTCTGGAAGAACATCGGCTCGCTCGACAATATCCCCGTTCAGGGCGCGCGGCGGCTCTGCTTCGGCCATCGCGGACGGCCGATCGCCGTTTTCCGCACGGGCGAGGACCGCGTCTTCGCGCTCATCGACGAATGTCCGCACCGCAAGGGTCCGCTTTCAGAAGGCATCGTATCGGGCGATGCCGTCACCTGTCCTCTGCACAATTGGACGATCGATCTGACCGTGGGACGGGCGTTCGCGCCCGACGAAGGCGGTACGCCAACTTTGCCGGTTCGGATCGTTGGGGGCGAGGTGCATGTCGGCCTGCCGCTCGCCGCCGAGGAAGCGGCGTGACGGCGCTCCGGACCACCTGTCCCTATTGCGGCGTCGGATGCGGGGTTTCCGTGACGGACGGCGCGCCGCGGGGCGACCGCGACCATCCGGCGAATTTCGGGCGGCTCTGTTCGAAAGGCGCCGCGCTCGAGGATACGCTCGCGCTGCCCGATCGCCTCGCGACGCCGATGATGAACGGCCGGGAAGCGAGCTGGGACGCAGCCCTCGATTTTATCGCGGCGGAGTTCACCCGCATCCGCGAAACGCACGGGCCGGATGCGATCGCCTTCTATGTCTCCGGCCAGTTCCTCACCGAAGATTATTACGTCGCCAACAAGCTGATGAAGGGCTTCATCGGCTCGGCCAACATCGACACCAATTCGCGGCTCTGCATGGCGTCCTCCGTTGCGGGCCATATACGCGCCTTTGGCGAAGATGTCGTGCCGGGCTGCTATGAGGATCTGGAGGAAGCCGATCTCGTCGTCCAGGTCGGCAGCAACATGGCCTGGTGCCATCCTGTGCTCTATCAGCGCGTGATGGCCGCGCGGGAGAGGCGCGGAACGAAGGTCGTCAACATCGATCCGCGCCGCACTGTCACCGCCGAAACCGCCGACCTACATCTACCGCTCGCCCCGGGCACGGACGTGCTGCTGTTCAATGGTCTGCTCATGCATCTGGCGGAAACAGGCGCGCTCAATCGCGCATGGATCGACGCGCATGTCTCCGGCTTCGAAGACGCGCTCGATGCGGCGCGGCGATCGGCGCCATCCGTCGAGATCGTCGCCGCGGCGGCGAACCTCGCGTCAGAGGATGTGCGCGCCTTCTACGACCTGTTCGCCCGCACAGAGCGCGTGGTGACGCTCTATTCCCAAGGCGTCAATCAATCCGTGAGCGGCGCCGACAAGGTCAACGCCATCCTCAACTGCCATCTCGCTGCCGGACGCATCGGGCGCACCGGCATGGGACCGTTTTCGCTGACCGGACAGCCCAATGCGATGGGCGGGCGCGAGGTCGGCGGCCTCGCTAACCAGCTCGCAGCGCATATGGCGTTCGCGCCCGAGGACGTCGACCGCGTGCGCCGGTTCTGGAGCGCGCCGCGCGTCGCGACGAGACCGGGCCACAAGGCCGTCGATATGTTCGACGCCGTCGCGGACGGGCGTATAAAAGCGATCTGGATCGCCGCCACCAATCCGGCCGACAGCATGCCCCGCGCCGGACGCGTGCGCGAGGCGCTGGCGAAATGCCCCCTTGTAATCGTCTCCGACGCCTGGCCGACCGACACCACCGCGCTCGCCCATATCGTGCTGCCCGCGGCGGGCTGGGCCGAGAAAGATGGAACCGTCACCAATTCCGAGCGGCGCATCTCGCGTCAGCGCGCGTTCCGCTCCGCGCCGGGAGACGCGCGACCCGATTGGTGGATGTTTGCGCAAGTGGCGCGCCGCATGGGCTGGGAGAGCGAATTTTCCTATACAACGGCCGCCGGCATCTTCCGCGAGCACGCCGCCCTGACCTCGTTCGAGAATGACGGCGCTCGCGTCTTCGACATCGGCACGCTTGCTGCGCTGGATGATGCAGCCTATGACGCGCTCGCGCCCGTCCAATGGCCTTGCCCCAAGCCGGGACGCGGCAAGTCAGGAGCGCGCCTCTTCGCGCGCGGCGGCTTCCCGACGCCAGATGGCCGCGCGCGCATGCTCGCGCTCGCGGTGGTCCCGGACGAGCGGCAGGCCGATTATCCTCTTATTCTCAACACCGGCCGCATACGCGACCAGTGGCACACCATGACGCGCACCGGCCGGGTGCCTCATCTGATGACTCACACCGCCGGCCCGCGCCTCGCGCTGCATCCGCGCGATGCGGCACGGCGCGGGATCGAAGACGGCGGCCTCGCGCGGATCGAAAGCCCGCATGGAAATACGGTCTTGCGGGCGAACATTGACGCCGGGATGCGCGCGGGCGACGTATTCGCACCGATGCACTGGACAGACCAGTTCTCATCCTCAGGTCCTATCGATCGCCTCGTGCACGCGGTGACGGATCCAGTTTCTGGCCAGCCTGACCTCAAGGGCACAAGCGTGCAGGTCGCGTCCGTCGCCGAAGTCTGGCGAGGGCTCCTGTTGCGCCGCGCCGCTGGCGATCCCGCCCTCGGCGAGAGCGCGCATTGGTCCAAGGCGCCGATCGCGGCGGGCTTCGCTTATGAGATGTCGGGCTGGACGCCGCTCGCGGAGCTGATCTATTCTGAACAGGCCTTGAGGGGCCTTCTTCAGGCGCCCGAGGAGGCTGAACTCGTCTCCTATTCCGACCCGAAGAAGGCGGTTTTCCGCTATGCGGCTCTGGTCGGCCGTCGATTGGAGGCTTGTGTGTTCTTCGCCGCGCCGCGCGCGACCTTCCCGGAGGCTGAACAGGCGGCGCATCTGCTCGGCGAAGCGCTTGACCCGATTGCGCGGCTTTCGCTTTTGGCCGGCCTCCAGCCCGGCGCTACGCAAAGTGGCGATATCGTCTGCTCGTGCTTCGCGGTCGGCGAGGCCGCCATCCGCGGCGCGATCCGGACAGGAAAGCTGGTGAGCGTCGCGGAGATCGGCGCCATCCTCCATGCCGGAACCAATTGCGGCTCCTGCGTTCCCGAACTCAAGAAGCTGCTGGCGGCGGACGCCGCCCGGCTCTCCAAGGTGGCGTGACATGACAGGCCCACTCGACGGACTGACGATCCTAGTGCCCGAAAGCCGGGAGCTCGATCTCTTCGTGCGGCTGCTGGAGGCGGAAGGAGCCGCCGCCGTGCGCTGCCCTTTGGTGCAAATCCTCGACCTCGAAGAAACCGCCGAGGCCGAAGCCTGGATCGAACGCGTTATCGCGGGGGCGTTCCAGGATGTGATCTGGCTCACCGGCGAAGGTTTGCGGCGCCTTCTGCCCATCGCCGAGCGAAACGGGAGCCGTGCGGCGTTCGTCGAAGCGCTTGGCCGCGCGCGCATGATCACGCGCGGGCCGAAACCTGCCCGCGCACTGCGCGAACTCGGTCTTCAGCCCGGCCTTCCAGCCGCGACGCCAACCTCAGAAGGCGTGCTCGACGCGCTGGCTGCGGAGGACATCCGCGGCCGCTGCATCGGCGTGCAACTCTATCCCGGCGAAGGAGGGTTGCTAGCCGCGGCCTTGCGCAACCGCGGCGCTGTGGCGTCTCCCGTAACCCCCTATCGCTACGCCTCGCAGGCGGAAGCCGATCAAGTGATAGACGCGATCCACATGTTGGCTGCGGGCCGCATCGGCATGATCGCCTTCACCAGCTCGCCGCAAGTGGAGCGGCTCATCGCCGTCGCGCGCGACGCGGCGCTTGAGGCTGAATTGCGCGAAGTCTTCGCGCGCGTCCGCATCGCCGCCATCGGGCCAGTGGTCGAGGAGACGCTGCGCGGCCATGGCGTCAAGAACATCCTTCGCCCGGTCAGCAACTTTCACCTCAAGCCGTTGGTGCGCGCCATCGCAGGCGCCTGGAGCAGGCGGTGAATACTCCGACGGCAGGGAGCTGGGGCGAAGACTGGTTGCGGGGGCAGGATTTTAACCTGCGGACTTCAGGTTATGAGAATGAATTTCTGGATATCCCCAACTTTCCCTATTAGCCCCTGGCATACCCAACTTATTGAAAATATTATAGTTGCCTATTACGCAGATAGACGAGCTAGCCTCCCGTTTCCTTTTTGGTGGCGACACGGGGCCCGAGATGCCTGTTGCAAGATTGACGAAGCGCACGATCGACGCGATCAGTACGGACGATTGCCCGCTGACCTTCTATGACGCGGATCTTTAGGGTTTCGGCGTCCGGGCGGCAAAGCGTGGCACAAAAAGCTGGCTTGTCGAGTACCGGCCGGGCGCGGCGGCCGCGGTGTAGCGAAGCGCCGCTTGGTGCTCGGCTGCGTCGGCACGCTGACGCCGGACCAGGCCCGCACCGCAGCAAAGGAAATCCTAGCAGCCGTGGCGCTCGGCGACGATCCGGCCGCATCACGCTCGCGCTCCCGAAAAATGCCGGCTTTCCGCGAATTCGCCGAGCGATACCTCGCCGAGGAAGCGATCGCCAAGTTGAAGCCCCGGACGGCGGTCAACTATCGAAATTATCTTTGCAATCACGCCGCCCCCCAGATCGGCGGCGTCAAACTCGACATTGTGACCGAAGGCGACATCGTCAAATTGCATCATCTTATTGGGCGGACAAAGCCAATGACGGCCAACCGCGTCGTCGAATGCATTGGCTCGGTTTACCGCTACGCGGCCGCTTGCGGCTTGGTGAAGCGCGGGCACAATCCAGCCGGCCATATCGAGGCCTTCCGCGAGCAGCGCCGCGAGCGCTTCTTGACCACGGACGAGCTTGCGAGTCTTGGTCAGCATGGCGTTGCAATATCGCGCCAAGGCGGCTCTTGCCAAAGGCGCGAGCATGGGCGTCTTCGGCCTTTGGGTACTCGGCATCACTGTTTGGCACTTATGGCACGGAACGTTGCCCGAAGCCGTCACAATGGGCGTGATCGGCCTCACGGCGCTTGTCGCCAACGCAGCCTCGTTTGGCCTGCTATGGGCTTATAGAGGCGGCGACGCCAATATGCGCTCGGGATGGATTTGCACTCGTAACGACGTGCTCGGCAATCTCGCGGTTCTTGTGGCTGCGTAGGGCGTTTTCGGAACCGGAACGGGCTGGCCAGACGCGGTCGTTGCGACGATTATGGCGCTGCTTGCCCTGCAAGGATCATGGGCGGTCATTCGGCAGGCATGGGGTGAGCTGCGCTCCAGCCTCTCGCCTATTGCGGCGGAGTAGGAACTGAAATGCCAACCGGTCCTAAAGGCGAAAAGCGCCCCGCCGACGTAACCGGCAATGCCGTCAAGGTCATGAGGATCGCCGCTGGCGAGATTGAAGAAGACGCAGTTGCTCCTTCTTTTAGGGGGGCAAAAAGGCGGAAACCTTCGTCGGATTCAGGTCGAATGCCGTCTTTCGACCCAGTATTTCTAGCTTGCCCCGGGGATCCAGTTGCCGCTGACCACACGGAGGGATATCCAATTATTCGGATCTGTTCGAATCTCAAGCTTGACCGGATCAGAGCTTAGCGGCGGGTCTGCGGCGAAAGTGGCTCGATTTTAGGGAAAGGTGGGGCTGACAGATTCGGCTGGGCCTTATCGCGCTGGCGGTCCCGCAAATCCCCGTCACACTATCGAGCGGTCAGGCGATTATGAGCAACGATCTCTCTGCATCACGTGCAAGGCTGGAACATAGCCACACAAGAGAAGAGATCCAGGAGCGCCTCGCTCGAGACAAACGTGGCAACTATCTCCGAGATTGGATCTACGGCGGGATCGACGGGACGATCACGACCTTCGCGATCGTTGCCGGGGTCGTCGGCGCCGACCTATCTGGAACGGTCGTGCTAGTGCTCGGCTTGGCCAACCTCATCGCCGACGGATTTGCGATGGGAGCAGGTAACTACAGCGCCACCAAGGCTGATTTGGATGACTTCAGACGCCTGCTCGCCATAGAGCGAAAGCACATTGCGCTGGAACCGAGCGGCGAGCGCGAAGAGATCCGGCAGATCTTCGCGCTGAAGGGTTTCTCGGGCGCCGAACTGGAGCGAATCGTCGACGTCATCTCGTCCGACGAAGACCTCTGGACGAGGACGATGGCCGTCGAAGAATACGGTCTTTCTCCGACCGCGAAATCGCCCATCCTGGCCGCGATCAACACGTCCGCCGCGTTCGTGCTGTGCGGATTGGTGCCCCTCGTCAGCTATCTCATCGCGTACAACCTTGCTTGGAGCGTGGCCGCTACGGGCCTCGTGTTCTTCAGCATCGGAGCGGCGAAGAGCCGATGGTCGCTGTCGGGTTGGGTGAAGTCAGGGTTAGAAACGCTATTGATCGGTATGAGCGCGGCCTGTCTCTCTTTCCTCATCGGTTTCGGCCTCAGGGCTTTCGTGAAGGTCGCGGTTTGACGCAGTCGAGATAGCGGAGTTACAGGCCGGGTCAATTGCTCCGAGGTCTGCTTGCCACCGATTTTGTTGAAAAACCTTGTCCGTTGGCGGCTTTGACGCGCGCCGCCAATTGCGCAAACTTGGTTTGCGCGTCCTCATGTGGCAAAGCCGGGCGCCAGATTGGGGATCAGTTTGGCCATTTTTCTCAAATTCTGCGCGGTGGCGGCCAAAAGGAACTCATCTCTGGCTCCATTCGGGCCGCGCAATCGCAATCGGTCGAGTTTGAGGATGCGCTTGAGGTGAGCGAACAGCATCTCGACCTTTTTTCGCTCCCGGCGGGAGACGATGTAGGCCTCTGTTTTGGCGATCGCGCGGGCCACATCGCGAGCGGCTTCGTGGACGGAGCGCGGGATCTTGCGCGCCTCAGCGTTCGGGCAGCATTTGGCTTTTAGCGCGCAGGCGCCGCAGTCGAACTTGCTGGCCCGGTAGCGGATTGTGTTGTCCTTGTCTACGCCGGTCCGCGGCGTCGCGAATGTGCGCCGGTATCTCTGCAACTGCTTTCCAGCTGGGCAGACATAGACGTCGCTTTCTTTGTCGTATGCGAATTCGGCGCGTGAAAAGGTCCCGTCTGTGCGCTCCGATTTGTCGAATACTCGAACGTGCGGTTCGATTCCGCGTTCGTCGACGAGCCAGCCGAGCATTTCCGCCGAACCGTAACCCGTGTCCGCCACCAGCCGTGAAGGGCGGACGTCCAGATGATCCGCGGTGCGGTCGATCATCGTCTTGGCGGCCAATACCTCGGCCTGACGAACCGCCGTCGTGGCTTCGACATCAACGATGACCGCGTGCTTCAAGTCGATGAGATAATTATCCGAATAAGCATAGACTGCGGGGGCGTTGGCGGCGGCCGTGTAACGAGCCGCGGGGTCGGTCGGAGAAACGAATTTCGGCTCGACCGGGGTCGCTCCGCCGAATGCCGCATCGTCGAGAACAGCCAGATATTCGACGACCGCCCGACTGGAAGTCGGATCCAATTCACCTGCATTGGCCAGGCCGCGCCTACGATGAGCGTCGGCGACGATCATGCTCGCGTCGACCGCGAAAGCTTCGCCGCCAACGAGCCCCTCGCTTATGCAGCGCGCGACCACGGTCTCGAAAAGGCGCCGCAGCAGATCGCTGTCGCGGAAGCGTCCATGACGGTTCTTGGAGAACGTTGAGTGATCGGGAACATCGCCATCGAGACCCAATCGACAGAACCAGCGATAAGCCAGGTTGAGGTGCACTTCTTCGCATAGCCGGCGTTCGGAGCGAATGCCAAAGCAATAGCCGACAAGCAGCATCCGGATCATCAGCTCCGGATCTATCGAAGGGCGTCCCACATCGCTGTAAAATGGCGAAAGCTGCACACGAAGGTTGGAAAGGTCGACGAACCGGTCAATCTTGCGCAGCAAATGATTGGTGGGGACGTGCCGCTCCAGGCTGAAGCCGTAAAACAGCGCTTCCTGCATCACCCGCCGTTCGCCCATCATCCGCCGAATCTCCTGCAGCCAGGAGAAGTGAATCAGCGACCAACGCCGCGTTCAAGCGGAGTTTTTCAACAAAATCCACCCAAAGCGGTCCTTCAAGACGGCGGCCTCCTAGGTCCTTCACGAAACGAGGCGGACATTCCCGCCCGCGACAGCGGGCGCTCCTTCAGCGGCCGCAAAATGCCCGATCACGCGCTGCGGTCCATTGACTCCATCCTCCGAGGTCTACATGTGCTTCACCTTCGTTAATGGGAAACCAGCACCGGTATTTTCGACGACAACAGAATGGACTGAGTGGCTCCGCCGAAGATGAATTCCAGCCACATGGGGTGCGAGTAGCCCCCCATCACCAATAGATCGTAATTTCCTTGCTCGATCTGATTTCGGAGCGAGGCATGTTCATCGTCGGTCCTGATTTGGAGCGTCTCCGCTCCGATCTCGATCCCATGTTTAGCCAGGTGCGCCAACAGGCTTGCCGCATCGACCTCGTTGTCCTCCGCAGACGGAGGGATCATCATCACGATTTGAACCGACCGCGACAGGCGCAAGAGCGGCAGGGCGTCGTGGACTGACCTGACGGCTTCACGGCTGCCGTCCCAAGCGATCGCAATTCTCGCGAGCGCGTTCTGCTGCACTACAGCGGGCACGACCAGGACTGGGCGACCGCACCGCAAGACGACCGAGTGGGCGATCGGCAATGGATGAGTTTCCGGCGAGCCTTGCCATTCGTACTGTCCGAGGATGACCAGATCCGCGTAGCGAGCTCTGTTGCTGATGCCCTGGGCTACGTCGCCTTCGGCCTCGAACCAGCATGCATCAGTCAGGCGCCCTATAGCTTCTGCGCTGAACGCCGCCGCGGCCGCTTGGGCGTCGAGGGCCAACTTCGCGGAGAGATCGGCGACCACCGCTGCGATGCGGCTCGGCTTGTACCGGGGCGGCGCCTCCGCCGGCGGCGTCACGTGTATTCCACTCAGCCGCGCGTCGGTGCGTAGCGCCAGGTCGGCGGCGAATTGAACCCTGCGCCGCCCCGCCTCGCTTCCGTCCACGTGCACTAGCAAGTCGCGAAACATGTCCAATCTCCTGACCATTTCCCTATCCGACCTGCCCAGCCAAATCGGTTCGAAAATCGCTTAATTCTTGGCGAGTGTGACAAAGCGCTTAGCCGCGATCGAAACGCCAGTCAGGCCGCACGGTCTTGATGATCATCATGTTGGCAAGGCTCTGGCGCGTGAGCAGACCGACCAGGATCCCATTGCTATCGGTGACGGCCAGCGCCGAAGCTCGTGGCTGCTGGAGCCGATCGAGCACGGCCTTGAGCGGGGTCGTGCCCCGCACCGTCACGACTGGCGCGCGCATAAGCGTCGCAATCGCGGCCTCGCGTTCGTGATCCTTCAGGGCCGAAAGAATGTCCTCCTTGACGAGGAGGCCGACGGGCTTTCCGAAGGCGTCGATAACCGGGAATTCCTGCTGCGCGGTTGAGAGCAGCGTCTCGATCGCCGCAGCCAAGTTTGCTTCGACCGGGATCGTGTTGAAGCGCGTCTCCATCGCGTCGTCGACGGAAAGCGCGCCCGCCGCCTCATTGAACGCGGTCATGCGCGCCTCGCCGGTGGCGGCGATATAGACGAAAATGGCTATGAAGATCAGGAGCGGATTGCCAAACAGGCCGAGAAAGCCAAGCGCGACGGCGGACGCCCGCCCGACGGAGGCGGCAACATGCGTCGCTCTGGCCCCTCCGAGCCTCGCGGCGAGAAGCGCATGCAAGACGCGGCCCCCGTCCATGGGGAAAGCGGGAATCATGTTGAAAAGGACCAGGAAAACGTTGGCAATAGCGAGCCGCGTCAGAAGAGACACGCGTGGATCATTGATCCTTGCCAAATTGTCAGGATGAATCGCGCCGAGAAGGAGAAAGAGACAAAACGCGATGGCGACGTTCACAATCGGTCCCGCCAGCGCGACCGCAAGTTCCTGCGCAGGTTTCTCCGGCATGCGCGGCATCATCGCCACTCCCCCGATCGGGAGCAAGATCACTTCCGGGGTTTCGATCCCATAACGGCGCGCCACGAGGATGTGGCCGAATTCGTGCAGGACGACGCAGCCGAAAAGGAGCGCGACGAAAAGCACGCTATCGAGGGCGGCGGAAGTCCCACCTTTAATGCCAGAGCTGACGCCGATCGCGGCCAGAAGAAGAAAAAAAGTGACGTGAACCCGCAAGGTCGTCGCGCCAAAGCGGCCGATTGTCACGGACCATAACATCAGACCTCCTCCAGGCGTGCTCTCGGGGCCGCGAGCGCCAGATCAAAGGCGGTGCGCCCCATGCGCTGAAAAGAAATCTTTGCGTCGCACGATAGCATCATGACGTCTTCCCGCTGAGCATCTGGAAATGCTCGACGACTGGGCCAAGCGCCAGCGCCGGGAAATAGTTCAATAGCCCCACGATAAGGATGACGCCGATCAGCAGCGCGATGAACAGCCGGCCATCGGTTGGAAATGTTCCGGCCGAGGCCGGAACGCGCTTCTTTTCGACCAGCGATCCTGCGAGCGCCAGCACGGCGATGCCGCGGACGAAACGCCCGGCGAACATCGACAGGCCGGTCGTTATGTTGAACCAGGGCGTATTGGCATTGAGACCGCCGAATGCCGACCCGTTGTCGGAGGCCGAGGCGGCGTAGGCATAGATGATTTCGGTGAGGCCGTGCGGGCCGGAGTTGCCGAGGCTGTCGAGCGGGAATTTGGCAAGCACCGAGACCATGCCGAAGCCAAGGATGAACAAGGGCGTGACGATGATCGCCAGCATGACGAATTTCATCTCGCGCGCTTCGATCCTCTTGCCGAGATATTCCGGCGTACGCCCCACCATCAAGCCGGCGACGAAGACGGCTACGAGCGCTATAAGGAGCATGTCGTAGAGGCCGGTGCCGACGCCGCCCGGCGTAATGCAGCCGATCAGCAGAAAGTACAAATTCACCATTCCGCCGAGCGGCGTCATCGAATCATACGTCGCGTTGGCGGCGCCGGTGCCGGTTCCGGTGGTCGCGGCGGCAAACAACGCAGCCGGGCCCTGGCCGAAGCGGAGCTCCTTGCCCTCCATATTGCCGAGCGAGGGATCGACCCCGAGCGACGTCAGAATCGGATTCCCGGACCCCTCAGCGTAGTAGAGGATAGCAAGACCAGCGACGAAGAACACGCTCATCGTGACGAGCAAGGCGCGGGCCTGGCGCGGATCGGACACCATGCGCCCGAAAGCGACGACCAGCGCGACGGGAACCACAAGCATCGACCAGACCTGCAGCATATTCGACAACGCGCCGGGGTTCTCGAAGGGATGCGCGGAGTTGGCGTTGAAGAAGCCGCCGCCATTCGTGCCGATAAGCTTGATAGCCTCCTGACCCGCGACAGGACCGATCGCGATCGCCTGCTTGACGCCCTCGAGCGTCGTCGCCACGACCGACCCCTGCAGCGTCTGCGGCACGCCAAGCGCAATGAAAAAAAGCGCTACGACCGTGGCGAGCGGGAGATAAAGGTAAAGCGTGGCGCGCGTGAGATCGACCCAAAAGTTGCCGATGGTCGGCGAGCCGCTGCGCACGAAAGCCCGCACGACGGCGACCGCCATCGCCGTCGCCACGGCGGAATCGAGAAAGTTGTTCACGGTGAGACCGGCCATCTGCGTGAAATGGCTCATCGTGGTCTCGCCGGCGTAAGCCTGCCAATTGGCGTTGGTGATGAAGCTGATCGCCGTATTGAACGCCAGAGCGGGAGGTACGGCGTCAAGATCCTGTGGGTTCAGCGGCAGAAAATTCTGCAGCCTCTGCACGGCGTAGAGCATGAAGATGCAAGCGCCGGAGAATGCAATCATCGAGAACGTATAAGTAAGCCAGTCCTGCTCAACGGCGGCGTCCACGCCAGCGAGGCGGTAGAAGCCGCGTTCAATCGGCCGCAAAACCGGCGACAGAATAGTGCGCCTTCCTTCGAAGACATCAGCTATGAAATGCCCGAGCGGCCGCGCTGATCCGACGACGAGCGCCAGGACCAAAGCAATTTGCAGCCAACCGACGAAGGTCATTGCGCCCCTTTCTGCCCGCCTTTGCGGACGTTACGCTTCATTCTTTTCATGCGCCGCTTTAGAAATTCATGCCCCGTCGGGAGGCGCGAGCGGGGCGCGAAACCGCCAGCCTGTCACGCTGAAGCGATTCTCTGCGCGACGCGCCCATTCCAATTCGCATGCCGATGCCGGCGCTCGCAGCTTCAGGCGGTTTGAGTTGCTTCGCACCGCGGCCCGCGCGCAAGGCGATAGCCGATTCTTTGCTCCGTCAGAACGATCTTCGGATTGTCGGGATCATCTTCGATCTTTCGACGCAGACCCCAGATGCATGTGTGCAGACCATGCCTGTTGCGACAACAATGCGCGGCGCTTAGCGCTTCGAGCAGTTTTTGATGCGAGACGACGCGACCTGAGCTGCGGACAAGAACCGACAGTATGGCAAATTCCGCGGGCGTCACCTTGATCGGCGTGCCATCGCGCGAGATGCGATGATCAACGATATCGATGAGCAAAGACCCGCATTGATACAAAGCCTTTTCACCCTTGGCGGTCAGCGTGCGGCGAAGCGCTGCGCGGATGCGCGCGAGCAGCTCGCTTGCGCGGAAAGGCATCTCGATAAAGTCGTCGGCGCCCAAGTCGAGAGCGTCGACGACATCGCCCTCCTTATGCCGGTTCGAGAGCGCAATCACCGGAACGTCGGAATGACGGCGTATCCCAAGCATCGTGTAGCGGCCCGTCGATTCAGACAGGTCGACGTCGAGGA
>Ga0181518_10001311_pt1 | contig 25674 bp, 21 predicted proteins | sample PEATcosm2014_Bin_28_FD_119751 | JGI IMG/M metagenome (GOLD analysis project Ga0181518, IMG submission 119751) | Peatland microbial communities from MTU Mesocosm Facility, Houghton, MI, USA - PEATcosm2014_Bin01_60_metaG | ecosystem: Environmental > Terrestrial > Soil > Wetlands > Peat | place...
ACGCTGGAGCCAAGTTCCCGTGGAGACCACGAGTTCATTCTACCCTTCATCCTCCCAGCCGCTGCGGTAGCTGTCGCCAGTTCTAGAACTGGGCGCTTGTAGCCAAGTCCGACAGGCTGCTAGCGCGATCCCAGCAATTGCGCCCTGTATTCGGTGGGCGACTGGCCCAGAATCTTCTTGAACACGCGGTTGAAGTGCGTCAGCGACTGGAACCCGACCTCGAAGGCAATTTCACTCACCCGCAGGTTCGGATTGAGCAGCAGGTTCTTCGCTTTCTCGATGCGCACGCGCGACAGGTAATCGGTGAAGTTGATGCCGGTCACCTTCTTGAACATCTTGCAGAAGTAGAAGGTGCTGGTGTTGACGGAATTGGCGACGTGGCCGAGGCGCAGGTTTTCCGTCTGGTGCTCGTGGATATACTCTTTGGCGCGGGTGATGACTGGCGGTTCGGCGTTATCCTGCTGCAACACCACTTGGTTGCTCAACATCGATAAGTGCTGGGCAAATATCGCCAGCAGCTTGACTACCGCTTCGTGCTTCTTGCTCGGCACCACCTGCGTGGAGAAATAGGCCTGCTTGAGCTTCGCGGGGTCCACGTTGACGCCCCATTCGGCCACCAGCCTCCGCGTGCGCTCGAACTGTGCCCGGGTGGGGGTCTTGCGAAAGACCTGACCGGTCTGCAAGAAGCCAATCAAACGGTCGCCCAATCGCACCGGCACCGCCGTGTCGCACAGGCCGGCCGGGCAGTTGATGGTATGCGCTTCCTGGGCGGCGCCCGCCGCCAGTTTCTCCTGCACCTGCAAGCAGGACGCGCAGGCCCGGCTGGTTTCGAGCACCAGGGCGCAAAAGGGGCTTTCGTTGCGCTGGCCGTGGTGGGGAAGCTGCCACGATTCGACTGCCCGCAAAGCCACCGGCAATCCCGTGGCTTCGGTGAATGCGCGCTGGTACTCCTGGAAAATCTTGGAGTTGCTCAGGCTCTCGATCAGGCCCCGGCCAGCGTTGGTTCCGCTGCCGCTCCGCGACTTGAAAGACGCCAGTTTTGCTCGGGCCGCCCTGTGGCTGCTCCGCCCGGCCTGCCGGGACGTTGTGGCGCCCGAGTCCCCGCCGCTTTCCGCGGTCTGCCGAACAAATGTTGTTTGCATCGCAGCAAATTACGAGCATACCGGCCAAGACTCAAACTAATATTGTCCAGGGCGCGGCAGAAAACGGCTTGCCCTGAAACCAAGGCATGGAATCAGCCGGTCCACGCGCTGTTCTTGTGCGGCGGGCCCTGGCGTCGCGAGAAGCGGAGTTCGCCTCTCGCTGGCCTGCACTATTCGTATCTCAGCGCCTGAATGGGATCCAGCCGGGCCGCTTTGAACGCCGGAAAAAGGCCGGCGAACACTCCTACCGCGGCGCTGAAGGCGACGGCGGTGACCATCGCCGCCGCAGTGATGACCGGCGCGTTGGCCGTGGGACTGATCTGTTCCAGCATTCGCACAACACCAAAGGAGGCGACGACGCCCAGGGCCGCGCCAAGGAGGGCGATGACAATGCTTTCCATGAGGACCTGGACGAAGATGGACAACCCCGTCGCGCCGACGGCCTTGCAGATGCCGATCTCGCGGATGCGCTCGTTGATGCTGGCCAGCATGATGTTCACGAGGCCGATCCCGCCCACCAGCAGGCTGATCGCGGCGATCACGCCGCCGCTCATGCGGGCGTTGTGAATCTGTTTGTTGATGGCCTCGAGTTGGTTCTCCTGGGTGCGGAAGCCGAAATCCTCGATGCCGCGATGGGTAAGCATGAGGACATTCCGCGTTTGCTGCAACGCAGGCTCCAGTTGTTCGAGACGGGTTACTTTCAGACCGATGTCGGAAAGGCGATTGTCCGGGATGCCGTTGGCATCGCCGGCAGACCGGAAGCGGACCCAGGCGGTGTTGAGCGGCATGTAGAGGGTGTAGTTCTTGCGGATAAAGGCCCAATTGCCGTGGCCCCAGCCTTTCCGGCGCGCGGGACCGGCCTGGGCTTGCTGCGGATGCTTCTTCGCCTGCTCCCGCTCCTTCTTGTCCTGTTCGCTTTCGTAGTGGGTGAACATGCCCACGATCGTGAAAGGCTGCCCGCTGAGGTTTATAACCTCGCCGACCGGGATGATCTCGCGCCCGGTTTGCTCCGGCGACCCGAACAACTCGTCGCGAATGCCGGTGCCGATAACGCAAACCGGGTTGGCGTTCTCCTCGTCGAGGTCGGTGAAGAACCGCCCGTGCTCGACGGTGTGGAGGTACACCTCCAGGGCCGCCGGCCACACGCCTTCGGCGTCCCACACCATGAACGTCTTGTCGCCCCGGGTCGCGATGAGGTCGTCCACACCCATCGTTGGCGACACCAGGCGCATGAGCGGGGCGCAGCCGCGCAAGGCTTCGACGTCGGACATGGTGTTGCCCGGCGCCTGGTCCGAGAGGTGTTCCTGTTCGGCGGGCACGTCCTGTTGGGTCACGTTGACCCGGTCCGCGCCGCCCATGGCGATCATGGTTTCTCTCATGCCGTTCTCCATGCCTTTGATGGTGGCGGCCGTGCCCACCAGACTGGCGACGCCGAGGACGATGCCCAGCATCGTGAGCAGGGAACGGAACTTGTGCGACCACACTTCCTTCAGCCCGACGACGATGGTGTTGGAGAGAATCATGGGGCCGGATGCCGGATACCGGATACTGGATACTGGATGGCCATGCGCTATTTCTCGCTGACGTGAGAGCGTTCTACGGATTGGATGAACATGTTGAGTTGCTTCCCAAGGCGCTCCAGGCGTTGATGGAGATCGTCGTAGAGGGACTGGTCTGTCAGGGACCCTGTCTCGAATAACGTTTCCAGATGATCAACAGTCTCATCGCAGGACGCCAGCGAATAGGTGAGGAACTTGATGAACTCTTGCTTATAACGTCGGCGTCCGTAGCCTTCGACCATGGCAGATTTGACGGACTTCATCGAACGCCGAATCTGGGCGCCTTCCTCGAACGCCTCGAATTTCGGCAGGCTGCTGAGGGTCATGCGATGCACGTCGATCACCAGCAGCCGCGATGATTTCCAAATCTCCAGGTTCCGATAACTCATAGGACTCAGGCCTTAGATTGCGCAGTTCTTTAGTTCTGTTCGCGTTGGAAAAGGCGTATCCAACCTCCCGCCTGGCCGCGTCCCGTATCCTGAATCCAGTATCCAGCATCCAGTATCCGGTCTCTGTCTCTACTCATATCTCAGAGCCTGTATCGGATTGAGCCGCGCGGCTTTGACCGCCGGGAAGATGCCCGCGAGCACCCCCACCAGGACGCTGAAGGCGAAGGCGATGGCCAAGGCCGTGACTTTGACAATCGGCGCGTTGTCGGTGGGGGTGAACGAGCTAATCAGGTTGACCAGAGCGAAGGAGGTTGCCAGTCCGGCCAGGCCGCCAAGGATGGCGATGACGACAGCCTCCACGAGAATCTGGGTGAAGATGTCACTGGTGGCCGCGCCGACGGACTTGCGGATGCCGATTTCGCGCACCCGCTCGGAGATGCTGGCGAGCATGATGTTCATGATGCCGATCCCACCCACCAGCAAGCTGATGCCGGCAATGAGGCCGCCGCTTAACCGGACGTTGTGGATGAAAATCTTGATTTGGTCGGCCCAATCCTCCTGCGTGAAGAAGCTGAAGTCTTCGATGCCCTTGTGGGTCTGCATGAGAACGTTGCGGATTTGCTGCAAGGCCTCGGATAGTTTGTCTGCGGTCGCGATCTTCACCGACAGGCCCGAGAGCCGCGGGTCGCCGGTGGTCCCGGTGATGGTGCGGCTGCCGCCGGTGGAATACATGATGACTTGGCTCGCGCCGGAACGGAACTTCATCCAGACCGTGTTCAGCGGAAGATAGACGGTGGCGTTCTTGAGCCAGAAGACGAAGTTGCCCCGCCGTTTGCCGCTGTTCCGCGCGACGCCGACGGCCGGCTGCTGCCCGGCCTGGCTTTTCGCCAGCAAACGCTCCTTGCGGTCATGCTCGCTCTCATAGTGCTGGAACATGCCGACGATCGTGAAGGGCACGCCGTTGATGAAAACCGTTTCCCCGACCGGGATGATTTCCCGGCCAACCTTCTCCGGTTCGCCCCAGAGCGCATCGCGCGTGGCGGTACCGATGACGCAGACGTTTCGGGCCATCTCGTCATCCAACTCGTTCAACATGCGGCCATGCTCGACCACGTGTTCATTCAGCTCCAGCGCGGCGGGCCAGACGCCCACGCAATTCCACGAGCGGAAGGCCTTTCCATTGGCCGTCAAGGCCGCCGGAATGCGCATCTCCGGAGACAGGAGCGTCACCAGCGGCGCGCTTTGCTTCAGCGCCTCCACGTCGTTGATGGTAATGCCGACGGCCTGATCGGAGAGATGGCGCTGCTCAATCGGGAGACCTTGGGGCATGATGCTCACCCGTTCCAGCCCGCCGACGGCCAACAGCGCCTCTTTGGCGCCTTTCTCCCAGCCGGCGATCAGGGCGGACATGGCCACCAGGCTGGAGACCCCCAGGATGATGCCCAGCATCGTCAGCAGGGAGCGGAACTTGTGCGCCCAAATCTCCCTCATGCCGGCCAGAACGGATATGCCGAGTTGCGCCCAGGAATGGCGGAGAACTTCCGGCGAGGTTGCGAACAACGCCGCGCTCATGGCTGGGCAACCACTGCTGTCCCGGCTGACGCGGCGCGCCGGTCCAGGCCGGTCAGGGTCAAATCCACTTTGGCGGCAATCCTCCCGTCGCGCAGCTCGATGCGCCGCGGCGTCACGGCGGCGATCTCGGGGTCGTGCGTCACCAGCACGATGGTGCGGCCCTCCTGGCTGAGCTTGCGAAACAGGCTGAGGATGGCGTCGCCGGTATGGGAGTCGAGGTTGCCGGTGGGTTCGTCGGCAAAGATGATGCGCGGGCGGTTGACCAGGGCGCGGGCAATCGCGGCGCGTTGCTGCTGGCCGCCGGAGAGCTGGCTGGGCCGGTGTTTGGCGCGATTGGCCAGGTCCACGGCCTCCAGTGCGGCCATCGCGCGCTGGCGGCGCTCCTTGCCGGAGATGCCGCTGTAAATCATCGGCAGTTCCACGTTCTGCACCACATTGAGCTTGGGCAGCAGATTGAAGAACTGGAATACGAACCCGATCTTGCGGTTGCGCATCGCCGCAAGCTGCCGCGGGGAAGCCTTCTCGATCATCACGCCATCCAGCCGGATGGTCCCTTGGGTAGGCGAATCCAGGCAGCCAAGGATGTGCATCAAGGTGGACTTGCCGCTCCCGGACGGGCCGATGATCGAGATGAACTCGCCCTCCCCAATGTCCAGCGTCACATCATCCAGCGCGCGGATTTCCTCCTCGCCGAGGCGATAGATTTTGCTGACGTTGCGGAGTTCGACGAGCGGCATGGGGGCGGGAGGCGTGATTCGTGAAACGTGAAACGTGAGATACGACCCAGCTCAGTGTAGGCTGCTGCCGGCGCTTGCGCTCGAAACCTTCAAGCCGGCCGAGCTGTTTTGGGGCGTGCTATTGGTGGCGGCACCGCCGGCAGCCGAGGCTCTGGTGCTGTTGGTGCGGGTGGCGCTGGCCGGGGCGGGAGGCTTCGCGGCCGCCGTACCTGCCTCACCGCCGCTCTTTTTCTGGACGGCCAATGGCTTCGCCTTCTTGTCGCGCTCTTCTTTGGGCAGCTCCAGCGAGACGACTTCGCCGGCCTTCAGGCCCTCCTGGATTTCGGCGCACTCGAAATCGGAGACGCCCACTTTGACGATGCGCTTCTCGAAAGTCTCCCCCTGCTGCACATAGACGAAGCGCTCCATTTGGCCGGTATCCGGGTTCTTCTCGGTAAACACCGCCGCCAACGGCACGGCGGTCACGTTGGCAGCCGACGCCACGGGGATTTTGACATTGGCCGTCATGCCCGGGCGGATGCGCTCATCCACGTTCGTGAGCACGATGCGGGCCGGGTAGCCCTTGATGTTGTTCTTGATGATCGCCTGGGGCGAGAGCCGCTCGACGGTGCCCGTCGCCCGCAGACCGGCCACCGCTTCGACGGTGACCTCCACCGTCTCCCCCGCTTTCAGGCGCGGCACATCGGCCTGATTGACCTGGGCGTTGACGATCATGTCGTTGAGGTCGGCAATGGTCAGGACCTCGGTGCCGCCGTTGAAACCGTCCGAGCCGGAGACCGCCTGGCCAATCGAAACCGGGCGGGTCAGCACCGTGCAATTGAATGGAGCGCGGATTTCCGTCTTGGTCAGGTGCTCATCCGTGATCGCCAGCGCGCGCTGGGCGCTTTCGAGGGCGTTTTTGGCCAGGTCGTAGGTGGTCTTGGTGTCGTCATAGAGTTCCTGGGAAATGAGCTTGTCCGTCAGCAATTGCCGCGCTCGCTTTTCGTCGCGTTCGGCCTTTTCCAGGCTCAGCTTCGCCTTGTCAATATCAATGACATTCGACGCCCGCTGCTGCTGGAGTTCCTTGTCGTCCAGCTTGAACAACAGGTCGCCCTTCTTGAGGCGGTCGCCCAGGTCCACGGGCAACTGGTCCACCTTGCCGTTGATTTCGGGGCGGACGGAGACTTGCTCGGCCGGATCAATCTCGCCGGCGGCATTGACGGCAAAGTTGATGCTGCGCAACTCGACCTTCGCGGTCGTCGCGTGTTCCGGGGCGGCGGAGGCGGCGTTGGCCTTCTGCCAATTCTTCCAACCGTAGTACCCGCCAACTCCAATGCCCAGAATCACTATCAGGACGATCAATTTCTTCATTACATTCGTAGTCGCTCAAATTAGACAAGGCTTGTCGCACAGGGTCACGCTAATTCTTTGCCCCCGGCTCTGCCCAGTCAAAAATCTCTGCTTGACAGACCGTGACAGATCTGTATTGTATCCTCCGGCATTTTGGGATGCCACGCCGTTCAGCGGCGGGACACCGCCAAGGCCCGGCCCGGACGGCAGGGCGAGTGTTCCTGCGAGCCTTGGGTGCCCGGCCCGAGGACAGCACGGCAGAGGGCAAGGGAAAGCCCTAAGAATGCCAGGAACATGCCTGGAACAAGCCAGGAACATGCGTTGAACATGCCTGGAACATGCGTGGAACAAGCCTGGAACATGGTAGGAACATGCCTGGAACCATAGTGAGGCTACGGAGGGACTGTGGCGCCACCACTGCGTTCCTCGCCGCCAGGCCGCCCGCTCCCCCTAAAACGCTCCCTCCCCTCCAGCCATGAAACTATGGCCCTTCATCGCCTCCGTCCTTTTGTTGAGCGGTTGCAGCCCGAGCACGCAGACGAGCACCCCGCACACGACGGCGTTGACCGCCGCGCAAGCGACGACACTTGCCCGGCAGTTGGCCAATGACGAAGCCTTTGCCCGCTACCGTTGTCGGCCCTTTCACGATGGCCAGGCCGCCCAATTCGAGCAGGGGCGCTGGGTTTGGACCGGCCTGAAGGGAGCCGGCCAGCTCGACCTTGACGCCACTGTGATGCTGGCGGCGGATGGTTCGACCAACAGTGTTGACCTCAAGGTGTTGGACAGCCGCCCATCGTTACCATTATTACGACGATAAAGCAATCTGTCACTGCGCTATGAACGACCAAGACCTGTTCCTGGGATACCTAAGGGCCTACAACGCCAAAGACGTGAGCGGAATGCTCGCCTTTTTCGCCGAAGACTGCGTTTTCGAGAACATTTCCGCCGGGAAACCAACCGTCCGCACCAGGGGCAAAGCCGAACTCGAAGCGCTCGCCAGAAAATCAGCCGACGCCTTCGCCTCGAGGGAGCAGAAGGTAATCTCGCTTACCCAAGGACAGGGGCGAGTCGTTGCCGAGATTGACTATCATGCGGTCCTGCGAGCGGATCTTGCGCCCGACCTGCAAGCGGGCAGCCGCCTTGAGTTGCGCGGGGTTTCGGTGGTTGACTTCTCCGGTGGGAAAATCGTTCGTCTCAGCGACTACAACTGAATGAAACACGCGCCGAATCGGCTCCCCGGGAAGATTGCCCTCCAGCGAAAACGCTAGCCGCGCTGCCCGGCCCGGGCGTTAATGCCACGCATGGCAGCGATTCCACGTTTCCCGGTTATTATCTGGTCATGCTGGAATCCTTCCCGTGTAAATCAATAGTTGACGCTAGTGAACGCTTCACCCGACAAAACTGTCCAACCAGAAATATGACCAGGACGGGACTGAAAGCAACGGCGGTGTCAGTTGTGCTCTTGGCTCTCGCCATGACCCTGCTCTGGCAGCAGGGGCGAATCAGCCGTTTGACGGCGGAAGCCGCCGATCTTCGCGTTCAACTCGGCCAGGCAGTGTCGCCACCGAGAGAGAACGGGCAGTTGGCTAACGTCCAGCCGAGCACAGACCAGCCTTTGGCTCAGGAGCAGTTTCGAGAGCTGCTGCGACTGCGTGGGGAGGTGGGAGTCCTAACAAGTCAATTGGCGGAAGCAGTCAAACCGGACTCTGCCCCAAAGGTGGCTTCCAAGATCGCGGAGTTGGAGCCGTCGGCCCAGCCGGAGGCCCGGCGCAAAGCGGCCTTGGCAGCCTTGGATGCAACGTTGAGGGCGCAGGAGCAAAAAGTGGATGCGGCAAAGCAGAAGGTTGCGGATTTACTGGTTGCCCTGAATATTCCGCAGGACGTATCGCAGATAGATGAGGCTGTGGCCTTGGGCCGCGAGGACCTGAAGCAATACCGGTCGTATTTTGAGGCCAAAAAGGCATTTGAAGAAGAGGAGAGGTTCAGGCAGATCCTGAGCGTGAAGGTGCGGTGGGATCATTTGGAGGCTGGCGATAACCCTGGCGGAGGTTCGTCCCAGTGAAAATGCCGTCCAAATCTGCTGCGGTTCACTTCAGTCCATCGCGACATTCCCGCACAGGTGAACTTCGAGGCCCAGTTCGGCCAGCATCGCGGCTTTGATGCGGCAGGCGCGCGCGGCTCGTTTGGCGTTCGGGGCATAGACGACCTGAATGTGGTTCGCCTTGTGGCGGGCCATCATCTGGTCGCGGCTGACGCCGTCGAGGACGGCGTGCATAATGGGCCATTGCGGGGTCGTCTCGCGCCAGCGGCGCTGGGTTTCCTTTTCCGGCAGCCGGGCGACCTCGGCGACGCCCAAGTCGCAGTGCAGCTTGCCGTCCATGATGAACACGCGGCTCCAGACGATGTGCCCGGGCTTGGAAATGCCTTTCACCGTGCCGCCGCCGAGGCGGAAATACATGGGCGGCTGGCGTTCGCTGGTGGCGCCGCGATAGCCGCCGATCAAATGCGCGGGCGGCACCGCGCCGGAAATCAGCAGCACCCAGACGTAATCATTCACGCCATCGCCTTTGTAATGCTGGCCCCAGCGCAGATCGTGCAGGGTGTTCTCCGGCGCAAAGCCCAGCTCGCGCCACAGGCGATAGGTGACCAAGCCATCCAGCCCGGCGCATTCATCCACTTCGTTGAAGTGCGGCAAGGCTTCCCCGGCGAACAACACGCGGCCTGACTTGGCGGCCTTCACCGGCGGCCGGTCCATGTTGTTGAGCAAGCCCTCGGCCAAATCGCTGGCGGGCGTGAGGTCCTTCAGGCCTTGCTGATATTGGATGCCGATGGCGGCGCAGCCGAATTCGTCCGCCAGCCGGACGGCGGCGACATACATCTTGCACTGCTTCAAGGTCTGGGCCTCGGTCAATTCCGTCTCCTCGTCCTTGCCCCAATGGAAAGTCATGCCCTTCTTGAGCAGCCAGTCCAGGACCCCGCGCGCTTCGGCGTCGGAGACCTGATGCATGGCGGCGTAAAGGGTGGACTGGCTGAGCCGCTCCTTGAACACGCCGGTCGGATGCAGCAGTTCCTCCGGGATGATCGCGTTGAACATGCCCATGCAGCCTTCGTCAAAGACGCCCATGATGGCCTTCTGCTGCCGGAACCGGCGGGCGGCACAGCGGCCCAGTTGCTCGTCGGCGAGGGGCAGCTTGAGCAACCGCAAATCCTTCACGTGGCTTTGATCGTGGGTGACCACCCCTTCCTCGAGCCATTGGCGGAGGCCGTTCCTGAAAAAGCCGTCCTTGAAGTCCTCGCTCCACAACGTGCTGTAGCGGACCCCCGCCTTGGTCAGGGACCCGTTCAGATTCAACATGCCGACCAGGCCGGGCCAGGTGCCGCTCCAATTGGCCACCGTCAGGATCGGACCGCGATGGGTGGTCAGGCCCGCCAGCACGTGATGGCTGTATTGCCAGACGCTCTCCGCCACAATCAGCAGGGCGTTCGGGTCAAGCTGGCGGAACACCTCGATCCCCATCTTCTGCGAGTCAATGAAACCGTGCTGCTTCTGTTTGTCGAACGGATGCGCGCGGCAGACGCGCCAGCCTTCGGCTTTCAGCGCCCGGGCGAGGACGGCTTCCATCTTCGCCTGCTCGGGCCAGCATTGCTGGTTGGCCGAAAGCCGCAGATCACCGCTGGATACAAGGCAGACGTGCTTGGGCGCAATCGAGGTTATGGTCTTCATAGTTTGCTCACTGTGTAAAAGCTCTGGCGATTGTTCTAGCACGGCAACTGTCGGGCGTCACTGAATCTTTTTGCGGCAACTTGCGGAGAGTCATTTGCTCACGGGCGCCGTCGCTGACCAGGTCCCCGTTCCGGTCGTATGCGGGCAGATCGGTTTGCGCTTGCCGCAACCGAGGGACTGCCCCAAGCTCAGCGCGTGCGAATGACCGATAAACCCTTCCGCACGGGCTTGTTGAAAGCCGCTTTCGCCGTTAGCCTTCTCCTGGGTGCCTTGGACATGAATGCCTCGGAAACAAACTTGCCGGCGTTGCAACTCATCGCCAGCCAACGGCCGCTGGTGATTGGCCATCGCGGTTATTGCCAGCTTGCGCCGGAGAACACGCTGCCGTCGTTTAAGCTCGCGCCGGCCGCCGGCGCGGACCTGGTGGAACTCGACTACCATCACAGCAGGGACGGCAAGCTGGTGGTGATCCACGACGGCGAGTTGGACCGCACCACGGACGCGACGAAGCGGTGGGCCCAAAAGCATATCAAAGTGGAGACGAAGACCGCAGCGGAAATCCAGAGCCTCGACGCCGGCAGTTGGTTCGATCCGGAGTATGCCGGAACCAGGATTCCACTGCTGGCTGAGGCGCTCGACGTGATTCAAAAGGGCAGCGTCACCTTGATCGAGCGCAAGGCTGGCGCCCCGGCGGACTGCATCCGGCTGCTGCGCGAAAAGGGGCTGGTCAACCGCGTGGTGGTCCAGTCGTTTGATTGGGAATATCTCCGCGCGTTCCACGAGCAGGAGCCGGAGCAAGTGCTCGGCGCGCTCGGCCCGCCTGCTCATTTGTCGGACGGCAAGAAGCCCTCGGGCATCGCCATGGAACTGAACGCCACGTGGCTGGATGAGCTGCAGAAGGCCGGAGCAAAGGTTGCGGTCTGGAACCAGAAGGTTACGAAAGAGGCCGTTCAGCTCGCGCATCAGCGTGGCTTGAGGGTCTGGGTTTACACGATTAACGATCCCGCACTGGCGAATGAATTGCTGGATATGGGAGTTGACGGGATCATTACCAATAATACCTCGCTGATCTGGAAGACGATCGCGCTGCGGGGACAGACGGCCCCGTAGCGCAGGCCCCCCAAACCCGCGCGCAAGGATGCGGGCGCTATTCTTTCTTCGCCGCCTTTACCTCGATGTGCAGATCGCGCAACTGGCGCGGCGAGACGGGCGAAGGCGACTCGGTCATGAGGCAGGTGCCTTTGGCGGTCTTGGGAAAAGCAATCACGTCCCGGGGCTCGGGTCCCACACCAGAGTCACACTGCTGGCAGCAAGGGCCGTGAATTGAAAGAGCGCGGCGGCGATGAGCGTCGCCCATAGGCACCGCGCCAGGCCGGGGAGTTTGGATAACCTGCCGAAAGCATCGCTGGCGCGGTGGGGTTGGAACTCGCGGCTTGGACGATACCCGCGGATTCGGAGGGAGGAACAACGGTTATGCGATTCGGGGGCTGCGGCCCGAATCACTCTTGAAAGTGAGCACAGTTTCATGCCCACCAGTTTTACGCGCCGGGAGAATTTGGCGCGCCGGGGACGTTCCTGAGTCCGGCCAGGTGATCCTTGGGTCGTGACTGACGTTCGCAGTCCGAGGTTCGGCTGTGTGGACCTTCTGGGGCGCGAGAACTACGCCCTCGACTGCTGAAAGTTTGGGCGACGCCCGGTCAGGATTCCTGCGAAACAAGCCCCGTTCGCAGGGCGAAGCGGACCAGGCCCGGAATATCAAAGATGTTGAGTTGCTGCATCAACTTCGCGCGATGGTATTCCACTGTCTTGGCGCTTATTTTCAGAACGAGCGCGGTGGCCTTGGTGGTTTGGCCCTCGGCAATAAGCTGGAGTATCTCGCGCTGACGCGCGGTCAACTGCTCGACCGGGTTGCGGTCATGGGCGATTCGCTGCAAGGGGAGTTGGCTGCGCAGGCGGGTCGAGATTTCCCGGCTGAGATAGATTTCCCCGGTGGCGACGCGTTGCACCGCTGCTTTTAATTCCGCGATCGCCGCCTTCTTGAGCAGGTAGCCCGACGCGCCCACCTGGAGGGCGCGCCAATAATACTCCTCGTGGTCGTGGCGGGAGAGGATGACGACCCGGACTTGTGGAAAGGCCTTGACGATGCGTTCCGTTGCGTCCAAGCCGTTGAGGCCGGGCATGGAAATATCCATGAAGACCACATCCGGGTGCAGGGACTTGACCAGCTCAATCGCCTCCCGCCCGTCGTTCGCCTCGCCGGCCACTTCCACACCGGGAATTTCCTTAAGCGCATCGCGAATACCGGCGCGGACGATCGGGTGGTCGTCGGCCAGAATCACACGGATCGGTTTGCTGGAGTTCGTCTTCATATCAAGAGGCCGGGGTGCGCCACTTTAACGGGAACCAGGCGTGGACTTCGGTGCCTTGACCAGGGGCGGACTTGCATTCAAGCCCGCCATCGGCCAGGGTGGCCCGTTCTTCCATGCTCAATAAACCCAGGCTGGCGCCCAGCGCCGCCTGTTCCCGGCGGCCCGCCACATCAAACCCGACACCGTCATCACGCACGAACAAGTGGAGGCGCCCATCTTGTTTGCGCATTTCGACCACCACCGCGCGGGCTCGGGCGTGACGCACAACGTTGGTCAGCGCCTCCTGGGCCACGCGGAAACAGGCGGTTTCGATGGCCGGATCGAGGCGGCCCTCCAGAGCGTCGGACCGGAATTCAGCCTGAAGGCCGGCCAGCGTGGCCTGGCGGCTGGTGTACCAACGCAACGCCGGCTCCAGCCCTAGATCATCGAGCATCGACGGGCGCAAGCTGAGGGAGAGGTCGCGCACCTGTTCGAGCACGCGCTCGACGGCCTGTATGCTCTCTTGCACACGCCGAGTCAGCGAGGCCGCGCGCGGAGACTGCAACACGGCCTGGAGATTCATTTCCGCCACCGTGAGGGTCTGGCCGACTTCGTCGTGAAGCTCACGCGCAATGTGTCGGCGCTCCGTCTCCTGAGATTGGACCAGCCGGCGGGACATGAGTTGCAACCTGTCGTTGGATTCGTGGAGCTTTTCTTCGGCCTGCTTCCGCTCAGTGATGTCCTGAAAGCAACTGACGGCGCCGATCATCAAACCGTCTGCGTCCCGCAGCGGGACGACATTGATCAACACCGGCACGCGGGTGCCATCGGGGCGTCCTATGACTAACTCCCGGTTCCACACCGGCACTCCCGTGCGCAGCACCTCCGCAGTGGGGGACTCGCTGTGGGGCATGGGTGTTCCCTCCGGGTGAAAGAGTTGGTACGAACCGCAGAAACGCCGATCGCCGTGATCAACGGGCGGTTCCCATCCCCATAACTCGACGGCGGTCCGGTTGTAGAGTTCGACGGCGCCAAATTGATTGCAGACGCAGACGGCAGCGGGGAACAGCGGAAGTTCGCGGATCATGTTGTCGCGGGTCTGCAACGTCTCCTCCGCAAGCCGCCGTTTCAGTTCGCGCTCCTCCAAAGCTTGCGCCATCTGATCGAAGGTGTCGGTGAGCCGGCCCAACTCGTCTTTGCCATGGCGCAGACCGGTGCGGGTGCTCAAATCGCCGCTCGCCAGCCCCGTGCTGGCGCGCACCAGCGCCTCGACCGGGCGCATGACCAAATAATTGCTGCCGACCCAGCCCAGCGCGAGGGCCAGGCTCACCGCGGTTCCGAGCCACATCAGACTGCGGAGCAGCGCCCGATTCGCTCCGGCAAAGAGCACGTGCTTGGGGATGCTCAGCATAGCCGCCACCCTTCCCGGCACCAATTGACTGTCCCTCCACGCGAAGGCGCAGAAGGCGCGAAGCCCGGCTGAGTCCGGCGCCTCCACGACACCGTCCCGCTGACCAAGAATCGTTTTCACCAGCGCGCGGTCCGGGAAAGGCTGGCCGCACGACAAACCCGACGCGGGATAGCGAGCGAGAATCGTTCCGTTGTGGTCAATCTCCGTCCAGGTCGCCCCTTTGGGCACTTGCGCTGAAAGTTCAGATTGCGCGCCCCCCAACCAGTCCAGTTCCACGGTCGCAAAGACGACAGCCTGTACGCGGTCGGACCCGTCGAAAGCAGGACAACCAAAAGTGACGACCGGCTTGCCGTTCGTGAAATCCACCGAGTAGTCGCCGATCGCAAAGGCGCGCGTGGCGAGCACGCGGCGAAAGAACTTGCGGTCAGCCTGATTGCCGGGCTCGTCCAGCGGGACGGCGCTGGCTAACACCTCGCCGTTGGTGTCGGCCACACCCAGGTTGGCATAGCTTGGGTAGCTGGCGAACACTTCGTCCAGCGGCTTCCTGCACGTCCCGTGGTTGCCCAACCGCACCACGGACGACTCCGCCACGGCGAGCAGCAGTTGCCGGGCCTGTCCGACCAAATCCGCCTCCTCCCGCCCGGCCAGCCGGGTCATCCTCTGCGCCCGCTCACGCCATGCGGCAACCGCCCGCCGTCGTCCCTCCGACGCAGCATGGAGCGTCAGTGCGACCAGCGGGGCGCACGCCAGCAACACCGGCAGCAGCAGCCGGAAGCGCAAGCCAACCAAAGCCTGGCTAATCCTGTTGATCAGTCGTTGCACCAAGCAACGTAGCATCACCGCCACAGTGCGAAAAGAGATTTAACAGGGAAAAGGTTTGAACATTGCCGCCGCTTCGGCTGTCGTACCGAAGGGATGTTCGCTCAGATGATCTGCTTGCGCTGGCCGCATCCACCACCAGCGCATGAAGCAGGCACATGCCCAGCCCCTGTAGGCATTTCATGACCAGGCGGCCGCCGACAGGGAGGAATACACCGGGCTTGAGGCGCGCCCCAAGTCTCTTTGTCGAGATACCCATTTGACGGGTTCGCACCATGGGGTGTAGGTTGGAAGCAACTAAGCTGGCTTCTCCCGCTCTTGCGAATAAGTGGGTCCGAAGGTTTGTCGCCTTCGGAGGTCAGCGCGGGCGGGTCGCCATCCGATAAACAGGATCGGTGGTCTGCCGAAGGTTCTCGGGGCGAGAGTTGCCTGAGCGCAACGGGCGTAAGATCTGATCCGTTCCTGAAATCAACGTATGCGTTTGGTTATTGTTTCCAACCGGCTGCCGTTCACCGTAGTGAATGAGGACGGCGGGCCGCAGTTCAAGGTAAGTTCCGGGGGGCTGACCACGGGACTTTGGAGCTACTTAGAGCGTGGGACAACGGGTTCTGATGAGCGGCCGGATTTCTTATGGTTGGGTTGGCCTGGGGCGAGCGTGGCGGCAGAGGGCGAGCAGGCGGTGACGGCGTACGCGGAGAAGGAGTTCAAAGCCCTGCCGATCTTTCTGCCGGAGGAAAGAATGGACCGCTTTTACCATGGGTTCTGCAACAAGACGCTGTGGCCGCTGTTCCACTATTTTCCAGACCTGACACGCTACGAAGAGGAGTACTGGGAGGAGTACCGGCAAGTAAACCGCATCTTTGCGGAGGCGGTGCTGAAGGTGCTGCGCCCCGACGACCTGTTGTGGGTGCACGACTACCAACTCATGCTGGTGCCGGGGCTGATTCGGGAGCGATTTCCAGACCTGCCGATTGGGTTTTTCCTGCATATCCCGTTTCCGTCCTACGAGGTGTTTCGCCTATTGCCGAGGGCCTGGCGGGTGGAGTTGATCGAGGGCTTGCTGGGGTCCAGCCTGGTGGGTTTCCATACGCACGACTACACGCGTGACTTCCTGACCAGCGTGCTGCGCACCGCCGGCTATGAGCACCAGCTTGGCGTGCTGACGCTGCGGGATCGCGTGGTTACGGTGGACACCTTCCCGATGGGGATTGATTTCGAACGGTTCGCCCAGGCGGCGGTCTCACCGGAGACGGAGGCGCGGGTGGCGGAACTGCGGACGACCTGTGCCGGCCAAAAGGTGATCTTCTCAGTGGACCGGCTGGATTACACCAAGGGCCTGATCAACCGGCTGCGCGGCTACGATGTCTTTCTGAAGCGCAACCCGCAGTGGCACGGGAAGGTGGTGTTCATAGTGTCCGTGGCTCCGTCACGGACAGCGGTGGAGAGCTACCAGGCCATGAAACAGGAGTTGGAACAAACCGTGGGACAGATTGTCGGGACGTATGGGAATGTCCACTGGACCCCGCTGGTTTATCAGTTTCGCAATCTGGGGTTCGAGGAGCTGGTAGCGTATTACCGGCTCTGTGACGTCGCGCTGATCACACCGCTGCGGGATGGGATGAACCTGGTCGCGAAGGAATTCGTGGCGTCGCGTCCGGACCAAACGGGAGTGCTGATCCTGAGTGAAATGGCGGGCGCGGCCAAGGAGATGGGTGAGGCGCTGATCATCAACCCGGTCCACAGCGGTGATTTCGCGCAGGCGCTGGAGCAGGCGCTGGCGATGCCGGTGGAAGAGCAGGCGCGCCGGAATCGGCTGCTGCAGGAACGGCTGCGGCGCTACAACGTCATCCGGTGGGCGGAGGACTTCGTGCAAGCCCTGGTTTCGACACAGAAGACGGAGGCCACCCGGCGGGCGCGGCTGCTGAGCGGGCAAGTGCAGGCAGGGTTAATCCAGCAATATCGGTCGGCGGCTCGGCGGGCTTTGTTGCTGGATTATGACGGCACCCTGGTGCCCTTTGTGGCGGACCCGAAACTGGCGCGGCCAGACCAGGAGGTTCTGGAGCTGCTCACCGAACTGGCCGCGGCGACGGGCAATGACGTGGCTATTGTGAGCGGCAGGCCACGGCGGGATCTGGAAGAGTGGTTTCGGGCCTTGCCGGTGTCTTTAGTGGCGGAGCATGGCGTCTGGCTGCGGCCCAAAGGGTGCGATTGGCGGATGCTCAAGCCGCTCACCGCGGATTGGAAGGAACGGGTGCGCCCGATTCTTCAACTGTATGTGGATCGTTTGCCGGGGGCCTTGCTGGAGGAAAAGGAGTTCTCCCTGGCGTGGCATTATCGCCGGGCGGACCCGGACCAGGCCTCGCGACGGGCCCGGGAGCTGCTCGACGCCCTGGCCGGATTTACGCGCAACGTTGATGTGCAAGTGCTGGAGGGGAACAAGGTTTTGGAGGTGCGCAACACCGGGGTGAGCAAAGGGACCGCAGCGACGGAGTGGCTGGGCGGGCTGGGAGCCGACTTCATCCTGGCGATTGGCGACGACTGGACGGACGAGGACCTATTTCGCGCGCTGCCGCCGACGGCGTATTCGGTGCGAGTGGGTCTGGCGAACACAGCGGCGCGATACTACCTGATCAACCACACGGGCGTGCGGCGGGTGCTCCGGGAACTGAGCCAGGCGCGCCCCGAAGAAGGAACCAACCCGTCTGCCGCGGAGGCGCCGTCGCCAGTTGCCGGGAGCGTATCACAATAGACGCAAGGATCGCAATCTCATGTCCTCTCCGCTCCGCAATCGTGAAGGACTGGAACACGACCCGCAGTGGTATAAGAGCGGGGTCATCTACGAGGTGCATGTGCGGTCGTTTTATGATGCCGATGGGGATGGGTGCGGGGACTTTGCGGGCCTGACGGACAAGCTGGACTACCTGAAAGACCTCGGGGTGACGGCAGTGTGGCTACTGCCGTTTTACCCTTCTCCGCTCAAGGATGACGGGTATGACATCGCCGACTACTGTGAGGTTCACCCCCAATATGGCACGGTGAAGGACTTCCAGGTCTTCTTGCGGGAAGCGCATCGCCGCGGGCTGCGAGTCATTACAGAGTTGGTCCTAAACCACACCTCGGATCAGCACGGGTGGTTTCAGCGCGCGCGGCTGGCACCGCCCGGCAGCCGGTGGCGAAGGTTCTATGTTTGGAGCGGCACACCCGACAAGTACCAGGAGGCGCGGATAATTTTCAAGGATGTGGAAAGCTCGAACTGGACCTGGGACGCCGTGGCGGGGGCCTACTATTGGCACCGGTTCTTTTCGCACCAGCCGGACTTGAATTACGAGAACCCTGAAGTGCATCAAGCGATGCTCAAAGTAGTGGATTTCTGGCTTGATTTGGGCGTGGACGGGCTGCGGCTGGACGCGGTCCCCTACCTCTACAAGCAAGAGGGCACCAATTGCGAGAACCTGCCCCAGACTCACGCCTTCTTGAAGCGGCTGCGCGCGCATGTGGACGAGAAATATGGTGGCCGGATGCTGCTGGCGGAGGCGAATCAATGGCCCGAAGACGCGGTGGCATATTTCGGCCAAGGCGCCGGGGACGAGTGCCACATGGCGTATCATTTCCCGCTCATGCCGCGCCTGTTCATGGCCGTGCGAATGGAAGACCGCACGCCGATCGTGGATATTCTGGAGCAAACGCCGCCCATACCGCCGACCAGCCAATGGGCGCTGTTCCTGCGCAACCACGACGAGTTGACGCTGGAGATGGTGACCGATGAGGAGCGCGACTACATGTACCGGATGTACGCGCATGTCCACCAGGCGCGGCTTAACCTGGGCATTCGTCGGCGGCTGGCGCCGCTGCTGGGGAATGACCGCAAGCGGATTGAACTGCTGAACGGACTGTTGCTCTCGTTGCCGGGGACCCCGGTGCTTTATTACGGCGACGAGATCGGGATGGGGGACAATATCTACCTGGGCGACCGCAACGGCGTGCGCACGCCGATGCAGTGGAGCGCGGACCGCAACGCGGGGTTCTCTCGCGCCAACCCGCAGAGGCTGTATCTGCCCATCACCCTGGACCCCGAATACCACTACGAAGCGGTGAATGTGGAAGCGCAGCTCCGCAACCCGCATTCCTTGCTGTGGTGGATGCGGCGGGTACTGGCCCTCCGCAAAGGCTGGCGCGCCCTGGGCGAGGGGCGCGTGGAATTTCTCGCGCCGCAGAACCGCAAAGTCCTCGCCTATGTGCTGCGGCACGAGCAGGAGACCCTGCTGGTGGTGGCCAACCTCTCGCGGTTTCCCCAGCCGGTCGAACTGGACCTGTCGGCCTTCAAGGGCCGCGTGCCGGTTGAATTGTTTGGCCGCACGCCCTTCCCGGCCATCGGGGAACTGCCTTTCCTCCTCACGCCCGGGCCGCATAATTTCTATTGGTTCTCCCTTGAACCGCAGCCTCCCGCCATCACCCAAACCGGGCAACGCGCCCCGGAAGCGCGGGTCACACTGGCCGTCGGGCGGCACTGGGAAGAAATCCTGTCGGGGCTGTTGCGGCCGGCCCTGGAGATGGCGTTCCCACCTCACCTGTGCGCCGTGAGCTGGTTCGCCGCTGGCGAAAAGACCATCAAGTCGGCCACGCTGCAGGAGGCGGTGGCAGTACCGCTGGGGTCCGCGAGGGCCTTTCTGACACTCTGGCAAGTGGAATATCAGAGAGCGGATCCGGAGTGGTATGCGCTGCCTCTGGCCTTCGCCCTGGGCGGTGAAGCCGAACGGCTGCGCGGCGCCCAGCCCCAGCGGGTGGTGGCCGAGGTGACAATCACAGGGTCCGGGCAACAAGGGGTGCTCTACGATGCGCTGGGGCTGCGGGAGTTCGACCTTGCCTTGCTGGACATCATCGCCGGGCGGCGGCGTCTCAAAGGCCGGGGCGGCAATGTGGTCGCCTGGCGCGGGCCGCTCTTGCGCGCCCTACCGGGGGGGGAGACGACGGCATTGGACAGCGCGTCGCTGCCGACCAGGCAGCGGCACGCCTCCGTCCGGTACGGCGAGCGATTTGTGCTGAAACTGTTCCGCCGTCTGCACTGGGGCGTTAATCCCGAGCTGGAACTGGGGCGTTTCCTGACCGAGCGGTCCTTCGCTCATGCGCCGCCGTTGGCGGGAGCGCTGGAATATCACCGGGCCGATGGGGAGCGTCTGGCTTTGGCGGCGGTTCACGCCTGGGTAGCCAAGGCCGAAAGCGGCTGGGAATACACGTTGCGCGCCCTGGATCGGTATTACGTGCGGGTGCTCTCGCTGCCGACGGAGGGCAGGAAGTTTCCGCCGATGGACAAACCGCTGATTCAACTCGTCCGGCAGGAGTTCCCGGCAGAGGTGCCGGAGTTGGTCGGCACGTTTCTGGAATCAGCGCGACTGCTGGGGGTGCGCACGGCGGAGTTGCACCTGGCGCTGGCCGCCGACGCTAAGAACCCGGACTTTGCCCCTGAACCCTTCACGACCTTCTACCAGCGTAGCCTCTATCAGTCCATGCTCACCCACGCCCGGCACAGCCTGCAGAAATTGCGGGAAGCGCTTCCAGTTCTGCCGGCGGACGCGCGGTCACCGGTTCAGCGCGTGCTGGACCTCGATTGCCAGCTTCTGAAGCGCTTCCAATTGCTGCTGCCGCTTCGGGTCAGCGCGGCGCGGATTCGCTGCCACGGAGACTATGGACTGCAACAGGTGCTGCACACCGGAAAGGATTTCGTGATCGTGGATTTCGAAGGCCACCCGAAGCAGGCGATAAACGAGCGCCGGATTAAGCGGCTGGCGCTGCGGGATGTTACGGGGATGCTGTGCTCCTTTCATTATGCCGCGGATACGGCACTGACGCAGCAGCTTGCGCTGGGCCGGCTGGCCGAGGATGAGCGGCACACGCTCGCCCCGTGGGCTGACTGTTGGCGGCTTTGGGTGAGCGTGGCATTCCTGAAGGGCTATCTCGACACGCTTGGTCGCTCGTTGCTGCTGCCGACGACAGACGACGAACTGCAGGCCCTGCTGGAGATCTATCTGCTCCACAGAATGGTGGATGAGTTGGACGATCACCTCGCCACTCAGCCGGCTTCGGTAAGGCCCGCCTGCGAGGGGATTCTCCAGATACTGCTACAGCGCTAGTCTGGTGGTGCCAGGTCTCGGCGGTGGGGCGGTCGGGATCGAGCCAGTGGGAGGAGCGACGGGTTCAGCCGGTTCCTCCGGCGAAGTTTGTCTGAGCCTCCGGCCACGCCGGCAGATAGTGGAACTGGGCAACCTTGCCCGCCACCCGCGCCAGCCGGGTTTCGACCGATTCCCGGAGCAGGCGGCTGACGGTCTGAAGCATCTTCGGAATGTGCAGCGGCTTTTCTACCAGCGCCCCGACCCCCGCCGCCAGCGCGGTGAAGAGTTGGTTCGGCCGGGCGGTGATGACCACCACCGGGAGCAACGGCCATTTTCGGGTGAGACGGCCAAAGACATCCCAGCCGTTCTCCTCAGGTAGTTTCAGGTCCAGCAGCACCAGATCGGGCGGCGTGGTATCGGCCACTTGCAATGCCGCCGCTCCGTTGGCGGCGGACCGCACGCGGTACCCCTCCCCGGCCAGCACCCGTTTGAGCATCGTGCGCACGGACGGATCATCGTCCACAACTAAAATCTGCTTTTGACGTCTCATAGGCTCAGTATTTTAGACTGAGCCTATGCCTCCCCATTCAAAAGAATGTTTTCACGGCACGGGGAGCAAAGATGCTCCCCAAATCCGCAAGCAAGGATGCGGGCGCTATTCTTTCTTCGCCGCCTTCACCTCGATGTGCAGATCGCGCAACTGGCGCGGCGAGACGGGCGAAGGCGACTCGGTCATGAGGCACGTGCCTTTCGCCGTCTTGGGAAAAGCAATCACGTCCCGGATGCTCGGGGTGCCGCAGAGAATCGCGATGAGGCGGTCGAAGCCGAGGGCGATGCCGCCGTGCGGCGGCGCGCCATACCGGAAAGCCTCCAGCATGTAGCCGAAGCGCAGTTTGGTTTCGTCCGGTGGGATTTGCAGCACATCCTCAAACACCGTCTTCTGCAAGTCCGGCTGGTGGATACGGATTGAGCCGCCGCCCAATTCCACGCCATTCACCACGACGTCATAGTGCTGGCCGCGGACCTTCTTCGGGTCGGTCTTGAGCATCGGCACGTCCTCGGCGACGGGCGCGGTGAAGGGGTGATGGCTGGAATACCAGCGGTTCTGCTCCTTGTCGAAACTGAGCAGCGGGAAATCCACCACCCAGAGGAAGTCGAACCGGTCGGCGGGAATCGCGAGCTTCCCCTGCCCTTTCAGCACGTCGGCGCAGTAGAGGCGAATCTTGCCGAGGATTTCGCAGGCGGTCAGCCATTGGTCAGCGGCAAACAAGATCAGGTCGCCCTCCGCGATGGCCAGCTTGCTGGTCAGCGCCGCCTTCTCCGTCTCGCTGAAGAACCGCACGATGGGGGACTTCCACTCGCCCCCTTCGACTTTGATGTAGGCCAGGCCCTTGGCGCCGAAGCTCTTGGCGTATTCGGTCATGGTATCCACTTGGCCCTGCGTGACGCACGCCAGGCCCTTGGCGTTGAGGGCCTTCACGACGCCCTGATTGGCGACCGCGCCGCTGAAGATCTTGAACTTGCTGCCGCGGAACTCCTCGGTGAAATCCACCAGTTCCATGCCGAAGCGCGTATCCGGCTTATCAATGCCGTAGCGGTTGATCGCCTCCTGGAAGGTAAGCCGCTTGAACGGGGTCGGCACGTCCATGTTCAGGGCGGTCTTCCAGATTCGCTTCAGCAAGCCCTCGACCACGTTGTAGATGTCCTCGCGCTCGATGAACGACATCTCGATGTCAATCTGGCTGAACTCGAGCTGGCGGTCGGCCCGCTGGTCCTCGTCGCGGAAACAGCGGGCGATCTGGTAGTAGCGTTCGACGCCGCCGACCATGAGGATCTGCTTGAACTGTTGGGGCGATTGGGGCAGCGCGTAGAACGTCCCCGGCTCGCGGCGGTTCGGCACGAGAAATTCGCGCGCCCCCTCCGGTGTGCTCTTGAAGAGGATCGGCGTCTCGACTTCCAGAAAGCCCTGCTCGTCCATGAACAGCCGCGTGGCGGTGGCGACTTTGCTGCGCAGGCGGAGGTTGCGGGCCATCTCCGGCCGGCGCAAATCCAGGTAGCGATACTTGAGCCGCATTTCCTCGTTCACTTTACTGGCGGCTTCCGGGTCGTCCACCGGGAACGGCAGCACCTCGGCATAGTTCAACAGCTCCAGCGCGTTGGCCATGACTTCGACTTCGCCGGTCGGAATCTTCGGATTATTCGTGCCGGCGGGCCGCGCGCGGACTTTGCCCGTGATGCGGACCACGCACTCGCTCCGCAGCGAGGCGGCCTGCTCAAATAGGTCCTTGGGCAAGTCGGACGGGTCAAAGACCGTCTGGGTGCGCCCCTCGCGGTCGCGCACGTCAATGAAAATCAATCCGCCGAGGTCGCGCCGGGAGTGGACCCAGCCGTCCAGGGTTACGGTCTGGCCGATATGCGCCGGGCGCAGTTCATTGCAATGATGCGTTCGTTTCATGTTTTAGTAGAACACGGGAGGCAGGAGACAGAATTCAGCATCCGGCAACCCGAGTTCGAAAGTGAAGGCGGATGTTGCCGGGGAACGCGGAGATTTCAAAGACAATTTTGACCAGCGCCTGCCGGCTTAAGCGCCAAACTGGCTCTTGAGCGCCCAGAGGCCCAGAGCGGGGTTGCTGATGTAGAAAAGCTCCTCGCCGTCCGGCAAGCGGTTGCAGCCGTCCTTGAGCTGGTCGGGGTTGTAGCGCTTAAGCATGGCGTTGCGGAGAGAGGATGGCGAACAAACCTTGAGCCGGGAGCCTCACCGAGAGCGGTCAAGCTCTGCCAGTTCACTCAGCCGACGGCTCACCGAGGATTCTCTGGACCTCCGCCTTCAACCGGGGCACGTGGTTCTCTACAGTTTCCCAAACAATCACCTGGTTGATGCGGAAGTAATCGTGCACCAGGATGTTCCTCATGCCGGCGATTTGGCGCCAGGGAACCGCCGGGTATTTCTGTTTCAGGGCTGGATCAATGGCGCGCACGGCCTCGCCGATGATCATCAAATGATGCACCATCCAGACCTGCATGAGCGGACTGGCATCGAAGGCGGCCTTGCCCTTGGCCTGCTCGGCCTCGATCTGTGTGATGGCATCCAGAATGTCCTGCAGGCGGTCACGGAACTGCCTCATAGCGGAACCGCCTCCCGCAACACGCGCTCCCGCAAGCGGGGCTTGAGGCCGTCCTCAGTGACCAAGTCCACCGGGCAACCGAGCAGCTCCTGCAAATCTTCCAGCAGGCCTCCCAAGTCGAACAATGAACAGCCGGGTTGGGGCGTCACCAGGAGGTCCACGTCACTGACCTGGGTGTTATCTCCGCGCGCCACCGATCCGAACACGCGCACCTTCCCAGCGCGATATCGCTCGGCCAGACGGAGAATCTCCGTCCGCCGCTCAGCCAGATTACGCAACGTCATCATATCTGATGACAATAAGTTACAGGCTTTCCGCCGGCCGGGCAACCTTGGAGCCGGCTCAAGGTTAAAACCGGGCCATGCGCCAGCCGCCGCCGCCAAGCCGGCTTAAGCGCCAAACTGACTCTTGAGTGCCCAGAGGCCGAGGGCGGGATTGCTGATGTAAAAAAGCTCCTCGCCGTCGGGCAGGCGGTTGAGGCCGTCCTTGAGCTGGTCGGGGTTGTAGCGCTTGAGCATGGCCTTGAGGTCGCCCGCCTCGAAACCGACCGACTGGATGGCCTCCTGACTCATCTGCGGTCCGGGACAGTAAGTAATGCGGAAGCGGCCCTCGCTCGAACCGTGGATGAGATGCGCCGCGGCGCTGAGGTTGTTGCGAAGCTCGGCGTTGGCCTTGACCGCGGCCAAAGTCGCCGGCGTGCCCCGGTAGCCGTATTTGCGGATGAGCCGGTCAATCTCGGCGTCCTCGCCGAACTCCTTCAGGCCGGGAGCGAGGATAACGAGTTCGCCGCCATCGGCCATCGCCATGCGGGTGCGATAGACCGCCTTGTTGCCGAGCCACGTGCTCTTGAACTCGTGCGGATCGAGATAGACGAGCACCTTCCGCAAGGGCTGGTCGAGCAGGTCGAAGTTCGCCTTCTGCGAAAGCCGTGCGCCGAGTGTAAACGTCTCCATGTCGTCGCCGACGTAAAGCCCCCGCATGATCATGCGATCGCCGGTAGGGCGAGCGTCCCCGCGAGCCATAGATTCCTGAGCGGTTTCCGGAGATACCAGGGCTCGCGAGGACGCTCGCCCTCCCGCCTTCTCCATCACGGTGAGAACATAGGCGATGGGCAGGCCGCGCAGGAAAGTCTCCACGGCATGATTGAACAGGCGGCGGACAGGGTTCTCGATGCGGCCCATGATGCGCTCCATGCCGTAGGCCGCGCCGAGGAAGTGGGACTTGTTGATCATTTCCGCGCCGCCAGCGCCGACGACAACGTTCTTCGTGTAGTTGGCCATGCCGACCACTTCGTGCGGCACAATTTGGCCGACGGACAGGATGAGGTCATAACCGGCAAACAACTGCTGGTTGACCTCCACGCGCACGTCGTACTCCACGACGCCCTCGGACCATTCGCCCAACAGCGCGCC
>Ga0181518_10001313_pt1 | contig 25661 bp, 19 predicted proteins | sample PEATcosm2014_Bin_28_FD_119751 | JGI IMG/M metagenome (GOLD analysis project Ga0181518, IMG submission 119751) | Peatland microbial communities from MTU Mesocosm Facility, Houghton, MI, USA - PEATcosm2014_Bin01_60_metaG | ecosystem: Environmental > Terrestrial > Soil > Wetlands > Peat | place...
ATGCTCGCGCTTCGATTCCGTGAACGCCGACTTCATCGCCTGCTAAGCTACTCACATGTCGCGACTCTGGATCGCCATTCTTCTCGCAGCTTCTGTCATCGCCGCTGCGCCGCTGACTGCCCAGAGCGCGAAATCTAGAACCAAGGCTCCTCCCGGATCTACGCCCGGCGTCACCACCATCACCTCGTTCGACAAAGACCACACGGTCATCGGCTGGCTGGAGATCGTTCCCTTCGAGAGCAAGATCTTTCACAACACGCGCATGTTGCGTGTGCTGGTGCCGGCAAACTATTTTTCGCCGCATAACGCGCACCGCAGCTATCCCGTGCTGTATTTGCAGGACGGGCAGGAGCTGTTTGACGAGGCCACCAGCCCAAAGGGTGAGTGGCATGTGGACGAAACGGTGGAGCATCTGGTCGGCGGCTTTAAGATTCCGCCGATGTTCGTGGTCGGTATCGACAACGCCGGCGACAAGCGCAGCTCCGAATATCTGCCCTATCCCGATCCGCTCAATGACAAAGACGCCGACGCGGAGAGCCTTCAGGGCAAAGAGTACGCGCGCTTTCTGACCACGGAAGTGATGCCGTTCATCGAGAAGCGCTACCGCATCGCGCGCGGCGCTATGAACACCGGGCTGGGCGGCTCGTCCTATGGCGGCGATATTGCACTGTACACTGCGCTGGAGTATCCGGGCGTCTTCGGTCATGTGCTGGTCGAAAGTCCGGAGTTGTGGATCGGCAAGAAACAACTACTGAAGGACGCGCAGAACGCAAAGCAACTCCCGCACAAAATGTACCTCGGCATCGGCACCGCCGAGGCCAGTGAGCCCATCCGCAGCGCAGAGATAGTAAATCAGGTGCGGGAGTTGGAAAACATTCTGCTAAAGAAGGGCATGGGGGCGGGCCGCCTGCGGGTAGCGATCGAAGAAGGGGGACAGCACAACCAAGCGGCGTGGTCGCGCCGCCTGCCCGACGCGCTGCTGTTTCTCTACGGCCAGTGAATAGTTGGTTGCGGGGGGTGGATTTGAACCACCGACCTTTGGGTTATGAGCCCAACGGGAATAGGAATTACAACAACTTACAAGACGCGGGTGGCCCTCGAAAAGCCTTGTAAGGAGCGCCAGGGAATCCTTATTGGACAGCTAACGGACAGGAGAGTTACATTGTCTTCTTTTTTAACCACGGATTCTCTGTTGGCTCCATTCTGACTCGATGAGGTCAGCTATGACCACGACGGCTCCGGTGATCTCGACGTAACCCACGTTACCCGTCCTCCGTTGAGCTATCAATCGCAGATGCACCGCGCGAGCGCCGCCGCCTTTGCATTGGCAATAGCTCTCAGCCAACCGAGGAAAGAACGATAACGTCCTTTATCATGCACTAACTTGGCTTGTAAGCCCGCGAGTGCAATGTGTAGATTATCGCAACCAATCCATTAGGGAGTTCTTGTCAGTCGGCTACAATAGGCCGCAATGGAAGCGCGCCAACTTCCGGCTTTGGCCATCGAGCACGTCGAAGGCTCGTCCCCTTCGGCTTTCAAACTGACTCGCCTTGAGGACGGCAAGTCGCTCTCGCCGGTCGCCATCGGCTCGCCGTACGAGTTCCCGGTGGAAGGCCGTCCCAATTCGCCGCTCATGCGCGAACTGCGCTGGTATCTGGAACAATTTCTCGACTACCCGTTCCACCCCGAAACTGATCACGCCGAGCACGTCCTCGACGCTCTTCGCGCCTGGGGAACGCAAGCTTTCAACGCACTCTTCGACCATCGCGATGTGGGGAATTGGCTCAGCGGCTCAGCCATCCTGCAGGTTCGCGCCGACGATGCTCACATTCTCTCCTGGCCCTGGGAGGCCCTGTACGATCCGCAGGCCGGCGCCTACCTGGCGCACCAGCGGCGCCTGGAACGCCGCCTCAACCGGCTTCCCGATCCGCAACCCCCCGCCGATCTCCCCAACGAGCGCGTCAACATTTTGCTGGTCGTCTGCCGTCCCTTTGAGCACGATGTGCGTTATCGTTCCATCGCCCGTCCGCTCATTGAGCTGATTCAATCCAAAAACCTGCCGGCGCACGTGGACCTTCTGCGTCCTCCCACCTTCGACCAGCTTCGCGAGCACCTGCGGCAACATCCCGGCTACTATCACGTCCTCCATTTCGACGGCCACGGGGCTTACGCTCCCAGCGGCTATTCTTCACCGCGTGAGTTCAGAGCGCACCAAGGCTACCTGATTTTCGAAAATGAGCAAGGTCGAGATGACCCGCGGTCTGCCAAGGAAATAGCCGCCTTATTGCACGAATATGCAGTACCAGCAGTTGTGCTGAATGCCTGCCAATCCGCTACCCTCGACGAACAAGCTGAAAATGCTTTCGCGTCGGTTGCGACCGCGCTTCTGCAGAGCGGAATGCGCAGCGTGGTGGCCACGGCCTATTCGCTTTATGTCAGCGGCGCGCAGGTCTTTCTGCCTCCGTTCTATGGGCGTCTGTTTGAGTCGGGCAGCGTAGCCGAAGGCGTGCGCGCCGGACGCCAGCAGATGCTGGCCGATAAGAATCGAATGTCCCCTCGCGGTTCTTATCCCCTCGAGGATTGGCTGCTGCCCGTGCTCTACCAGCAAGCCCCGCTGGACTTCGATTTTGCTACGAAAGCCCGGCTCGAGACCCGCGAATCGCGGCTTCCACAGGAGGTTCAAGAGCATCGCGAAGCCTACGGCTTTATCGGCCGCGACGGCCCCGTCCTCCAGATGGAGCGCGCGCTGCAACGCAACACGCCTTGCATCCTGGTGCAAGGTCTGGGCGGAGTGGGCAAGACCACGCTGGCGCGCGGCTTCCTCCGCTGGCTCGATGAAACCGGTGGGCTGGATGGCGCGCTGTGGTTCGACTTCGGCAAGATCCGGAGCGCCGAGTATGTACTCAACCAAGTAGGCCAGCTGTTCTACGGCGAAAACTTCGGGGTGACGAGGAATAAGCTCGAACTGCTCGCCAATGCATTGGGCCAGCACCGCGTGCTGATGGTGTGGGACAACTTTGAGTTGGCGGCGGAAAACCTCAAGAACGATGATCGCGACGAACTGGGCCGCTTCCTTGACGCCATTCGGGGAACGCGAGGCAAGGTCATCATGACCAGCCGTTCGCCGGAGCCGTGGCTGGGGCCAACCCTGCGATTCGAGCTGCCACTGTCCGGACTGGAGGGCGAGGAGCGCTGGGAGTACTGCGAAATAATACTGCGGGAACTCGGGCTAAAGGTGGACCGGGACGACCCTGAGATGAAGAAGCTGATGGACCAACTTGCTGGCCACCCGCTGGCCATGCGCGTGGTCCTGCCCAAGCTGGAGCACATGCCGGCGGGGAAAGTCAGCGAGGCGCTGCGCACTAACCTCGCCGAGCTTGGGTTGAGCGAACAGGGAGAGCAGGGCCGCCTCTTCGCCACACTGCGCTTTGTCGAGCAGGGGCTGCCCGAGCAACTGCGACCCATGATGGGCCTCATCGCGCTGCATGAGGGACATTTGACCGCCAGCTTCTTGGAATTGATGGCTGAGGAAGTCAATCCTGACTGGACGCGCGAAAGGATTGAACTGCTCGTGGCAGCCCTCGTCAACGCAGGCCTTGTTTCGGACCACGCCGGCGACACCTATGAGATCCATCCTTTGCTCACCAGCTACCTGCGTTCGCGGGGTGAAGCTCCTGAGGCCTGCCAGCGCGCTTTCGTTGATGTCATGGGCCGCCTTGCCGATGATCTGGCGCCACGGCCCTACCATGAGCAGCGCGTGCCATTCTTGCTGTGTGGCGCCAACTTTCATTTTGCCCTGCAGCTCTCGCAACGCCTCGCCATGGACCAGGCCCTCGCTGCGCTGAACCAATCCCTCGCCACCTATGCGCAGCACTCTCGGAATTTTGTCGAGGCTTCCCGTTTGTTTACAGAATTGGCCCAACATTGCGCAGCGGGTGCACACTGGAAGGGGGAAGCTGGCGCATACCATCAACTAGGCATCATCGCTACCGAGCAGCGGGACTTCGCGACGGCGCAGGAGTGGTATCTCAAGTCCCTCGACATTAAGGGCAAGCAGGGTGACCTGCAAGGCGCTGCCAGCACGTATCACACATTGGGCACGGTCGCTTTAGAGCAGCGGGACTTTGCGACGGCGGGGGAGTGGTATCTCAAGTCCCTCGCTATTTCAGAGAAGCAGAACATCCCGCACCTCGCCGCCAAGACGTATTACCAACTGGGCAAAATCGCCCAAGAGCAGCAGGACTTCGCTGCGGCGCGGGAATGGAATCTCAAAACCCTCGCCATTGAGGAGAAGCAGGGAAACCTGGAGGGGGCTGCCAGCACGTATCACCAACTCGGCGTGATCTCCGCAGAGCAGCGGGACTTCGCGACGGCGCGCGAGTGGATTCTGAAATCGCTTGCCATTAAAGAACAGCAGGGCGACCTGCACGGCGCTGCCGGGACGTATCACAACTTGGGCGTGATTGCCGAACAACAGCGGGACTTTGCGACGGCTCGCGAGTGGTGTCTCAAGTCCCTAGCTATTTCAGAGCAGCTGGGCGACCTGCACGGTGCTGCCGGGACGTATCACAACTTGGGCGTGATTGCCGAACAACAGCGGGACTTCGAGACGGCCCGGGAGTGGTATCTCAAATCCCTCGCCATTTCAGAGAAGCAGGGCGACCTGCACGTCGCCGGGATGACGTATCACCACCTGGGCATTATTGCTCAAGAGCAGCAGGACTTCGCGGCGGCGCAAGATTTGTATCTCAGGTCCCTCGCCATTTCAGAGAAGCAGGGCAACCTGCACGGCTCTGCCAGCACCTACGGCCAGCTCGGCGGCATTTCAGGGGATCAGGGAAACTTTGAGGAGAGTGCCAGATGGTACACCCGTGCCGTTACCGCATTCCACCAAACGCACGACCAGCACTCAGAGGAACTAGTTGTCCGGAACTTCCTTATTTTCTACCGGCAAGCACCCCCGGCAGAGAAAGAAAAACTGAAAGCCATTTGGTTGGAAGCGGACCTGGGCCCCTTCCCCGAAACGGCATAAACTGCGGTTTGCATCATGCGCGGCAGCTGAAGCAGAGAGGCCCTTCAAGGCAGCATATCAACGGGGCAGAGCAATTCTCGGCCCCTCTCTGAACTGGAGCTATGATAACCACTGACGACGAGCTTTCCATCTCCATCCTGAAGAGCATCGCCCAGGCACGGCTTGGGCCCGCGGCCGGCGAGCTGCCACCCGATCTACATCTGGGCTCTGCTCTGGCGACAGCGTTCGGCAGCCCCGAGCCAGCGTCCGCCAGCGAAGGCGACCTCGCCCGCGCCGCGTTGGACCTGCTCCGTCAGGAAACGACTTTCGCACAAGACATTCAGTTGGCGACTATCGAGGCTAGTGCTCCCTCGATCCGTGACAGGTACTTTGATCCTGTAACTATCAGCACTCTTGCCGCAGCCATGCTCGTACTCCAAACTCGTGTGAAATTCAAACTTGACAGTAGCGGTAACTGGTCCGTCGAGGTAGATAAGAAATCCGCGGGAGACGGCACGGTGAAGCTCTTGGTCCAGCGCCTGCTGGCGTTCCTTGGAAAATGAATGATTCGGCTGTGACGACTGAGCACAGCGGACCGCTGCAAGTCCAATTGTTAGAATGACGCCTTATGGAAGGGCGCCAACTTCCCGCATTGGCCATCGAACACGTCGAAGGCTCATCACCTCCGGCATTCAAGCTCACACGCCTTGACGATGGCAAATCGCTGTTGCCGGTTGTCGTGGCGTCGCCATACGATTTCCCGGTGGAAGGCCGTCCCAACTCGCCGCTCATGCGTGAGCTGCGCTGGTATCTGGAACAGTTTCTCGACTACCCGTTCCACCCTGAAACCGATCACGCCGATCACGTCCTCGAAGCCCTTCGCGCCTGGGGAACGCAGGCTTTCAACGCGCTCTTCGACCGCCGCGATGCCGGGGATTGGCTCGGCCACTCGCAAATCCTGCAGGTTCGCGCCGACGATCCCCACATTCTCTCCTGGCCCTGGGAGGCCCTGTACGATCCGCAGGCCGGCGCTTACCTCGCGCACCAGCGCCGCTTGGAACGCCGCCTCAACCAGCTTCCCGATCCGCAACCCGCCGCCGATCTCCCCAACGAGCGTGTCAACATTCTGCTGGTTGTCTGCCGCCCCCTTGAGCACGATGTCCGTTATCGGTCCATCGCCCGCCCGCTGATTGAACTGATCCAATCCCGGAACCTGCCGGCGCACGTGGACCTTCTGCGTCCTCCCACCTTCGACCAGCTTCGCGAGCACCTACACCAGCGTCCCGGCTACTATCACGTGCTTCACTTCGACGGCCACGGCGCTTACGGGCCCACCTATTCTCCGACGCACCAGGTCATGGCACCCCAAGGCCACCTGATTTTCGAAAACGAGAAAGGTGGACAGGATTCGCGACCGGCCAGAGAAATAGCAGCCTTGCTGCGCGAATACCCAGTGCCGGCTGCCGTGCTGAACGCCTGCCGAGCAGGCGCCATCGACGAGCAAGCTGAAAACGCTTTTGCAGCCGTATCGACTGCGCTTCTGCAAAGCGGAATCCGCAGCGTGGTAGCCATGGCCTATTCGCTTTACGTCAGCGGCGCGCAGGTCTTTCTGCCCGCGTTCTATGGGCGTCTGTTTGAGTCGGGCAGCGTGGCCGAAGGGGTGCGCGCCGGACGCCAGCAGATGCTGGCCGATAAGAATCGAATGTCCCCTCGCGGTTCTTATCCCCTGGAGGATTGGCTGCTGCCGGTGCTCTACCAGCAGACCCCGCTGGACTTCGCTTTTGCCACGCAAGCCCGGCTCGAAACCCGCGAGTCGCGTTTGCCGCAGGAAGTCGTGGAACATCGCGAAGCCTACGGCTTCATCGGCCGTGACGGCGCAATCCTCCAGATGGAGCGCGCGCTCCGACTCGACACGCCTTGCATCCTGGTGCAAGGTCTGGGCGGCGTGGGCAAGACCACGCTGGCGCGCGGCTTTCTCCGTTGGCTGGATGAAACCGGCGGGTTGGATGGCGCGTTGTGGTTCGACTTCCGCGACATCCGCTCTGCCGAATACGTACTCAACCGCACCGGCGAGATGTTCTACGGTGAGAACTTCGGCGCGCAGAAAAACAAGCTTGACCTGCTCGCCAACAAGTTGCGCCAGTACAGAGTACTGATGGTGTGGGACAACTTTGAGTCGGCGGCGGAAGACCTAACCAGCCAGGATCGTGACGAGCTGGGCCGCTTCCTCGACGCCATTCGCGGCGCCAAAGGCAAGGTCATCATGACCAGCCGCTCGCTACAGCCTTGGCAGGAGCAACGCAGGGGATTTCTGCGGCGCTTTCTCGACGCCATTCGCGGCACGCGCGGCAAGGTCATCATGACCAGCCGCTCGCAGGAAGAGTGCCTGGAGCCGGCGCGCCGTGTCAAAGTTCCACGGGAGGGCCTGAGCGGCCTGGAGGGCGAGGAGCGCTGGGAGTACTGCGAGATCATACTGCGCGAACTCGGGCTGAAGGTGAACCGCGCCGACCCGGCGCTGAAGCAGCTGATGGACCAACTCGCCGGCCACCCGTTGGCTATGCGCGTGGTCCTGCCCAAGCTGGAGCACATGACGGCGGCCAGGGCCAGCGAGGCGTTGCGGACCAACATTGCCGAGCTTGGCTTGAATGAACAGGAAGAGCAGGGCCGCCTCTTCGCGACACTGCGCTTTGTGGAGCAGGGATTGCCGCAGCGACTACGGCCCATGATGGGCCTCATTGCCCTGCATGAGGGATGCTTGAGTACCGACTTGTTGGAAGCAATGGCTGAGCAAGTCGATCCTGAGTGGACGCGGCAACGGATTGATCAGCTTATTGCCGCGCTTGCCAACGCAGGTCTTGTCCGGGACATCGGCGGTAACACCTATGAGATCCACCCCTTGCTCACCAGCTATCTGCGTTCGCGGGGTAAAGCCCCTGAAGCCTGCCAGAGCGCGTTTGTGGAGATCATGGGCACCCTTGCGGATAAGCTAGCACCACTGGAATACGATGAGCAGCGTGGCCCATTCTTGTTGTACGGGGCAAACTTTCACTTTGCCCTTCATCTCTCTCAACGCCTCGCGATGAACCAGTACTTCGCTGCGTTGACCCAATTCCTGGCTTTCTATGCACAGCACTCTCGTAATTTCGTCGAGGCTTCCCGCTTGTTCACGCAATTGGCCCAGCATTCCGCGGCCTGTGAAGACCGGGAAGGAGAAGCGTCCGCATATCACCAACTGGGCATGATTTTTGAAGAGCAACGGGACTTCGCGACCGCGAGTGAGTGGTCTCTGAAATCACTGGCCATTGCGGGAAAGCAGGGCTACCTAGAGGTCGCTGCCAATACGTATCACCAAATGGGTAGGATCGCTGAAGAGCGGAGGGACTTCGCGACGGCGCGGGAGTGGTACCTCAAGTCCCTCGCCATTTCAGAAAAAGGGGGTGACCTGCATCGCGCCGCCATCACGTATCACCAACTTGGCATGATCGCCCTGAAGCAGAGGGACTTTGAGACCGGGCGGGAGTGGTATCTCAAATCCCTCGAGATTAAAGAGAAGCTGGGCGACCTGCACGGTGTTGCTTTGACGTATCACGAACTAGGCCTCATCGATGAAGAGCAAGGTGATTTTGAGAGGGCGCGCGAGTGGTTTCTGAAGTCCCTCGAGATTAAAGTGAAGCATGGCGACGTGCACGGTATCGCCAGCTCGTATTACCAACTGGGCGTCATCGCTTTGGAGCAGGGGGACTTGGCAGCTGCACGAGATTGGTTTCTCAAATCTCTAGCACTTTCGGAGAAGCAGGACATGTGGCACGGCGCTGCCATGGCGTATGCCCAACTTGGTAGGCTCGCTGAGCAGCAACGGGATTGCGCGACCGCGCGCGAGTGGTATCTCAAATCTCTTGCCATCACCGAGAAGCAGGGCGCCCTACACAGTGCTGCCCTCACGTACAACGACCTCGGGATCCTCGCACGACTGGAGGGCAACTTTGAGGAGAGTGCGACATGGCTCGCTCATGCTATTACTGCCTTCCAGCAAACGCACGATCCGCAGGGGGTAGAACGAAACGTCAGTAACTTCCTCGGCACCTACAGGCAAGCACCGCAGCACGAGCAAGAAAAAATGAAAGCCATTTGGTTGGAAGCGGGGCTGGGTCCCTTCCCCGAAACGGCATAAACTGCGGTTTGGGTAGTGCGGCGCTTTAGCGCCGCGTTCAAGCGCACCATAAACCAATTTCGGGGCGTCAGCCCGTATCGACGGGCTGACGCCCCCAGATCATAAACGATCATCGGCAAACGCGGGCCTGAAGGCCCGCACTACCCGAGCGGAGCGATGATGACCACTGACGACGACATTTCCATCCTGAAGACCATCGCCCAGGCGCGGCTTGGGCCCGCCGCCGGTGAGCTGCCGCCCGATCCGGAGCTGCGCTCTGCTCTGGCATCCGCGTTCGGCAGCCCCGAGCCGGCGCCCGCCAACGAGGGCGAGCTCGCACTCGCCGCCCTCGACCTGCTCCGCCAGGACCCAGCTCTCGCTGAACCCATACAGTTAATGTCCAGCCAGGCTGGCGAGCCGGCATCGCGTCAGCGCTACCTCGAACCCCTGACCATTGGTCTGGCCACCGCTGCCCTGCTCGTGCTCCAAACCCGCGTCAAGTTTAAGCGCGACCACACCGGCAAGTGGTCGCTGGAGCTGAACAAGAGTTCCTCCAGCGACTCGACGTTGAAGCTTCTCGTGCAGCGCCTGTTGCCGTTTCTGGGAAAATGAGATTTGGGCCTCGATCGACCTCCATATTGAGTAGAGCACGCGAACGATGATGGATCGACCGATCGACCGATCGATCCACAACGAAAGCTGGCTCCGAAAGTTGCCCCGAAATCCTCTTCTGGGACACGATGCGCGAGTTTGGATAAGTTGCGATAAAGGACGTTATCATTCATTGCGGACTTAACCTCCCGCGTCGGCCCGATTCGTTATAATGCAGGGATCAAATCGGCTTGCGCTCGTACTCGGGATCGCGCATGGCGAAGGACACAGTGGGTGGATAAAGACATGGTCGACCTTCTCTCGAAGTTGTTCACCCCAAGAGGCGCACTGGTAGCGGTAATTTTCATTGGGCTGTTCACAGCACTCTATACCGCAATCATTAAGTTTCTGTTCGAGAGAAAGCTAACCAGCTTAGAGGACAACCACGCGCTCGAACTTGCAAAGCTCCAGGGGCAGCTGGCTGCTGGAACCCAGGTGCTTGTTCAAAATCTACAAGCTGAAAGCAACAGGGGATTGAAGGAACTGGAAGCGGAATTGACCAGGAAGACCCAAAGCGAGCTCCAAGAATCGCAGGCTGCCTTGACAGAAGAGCAATCCAAGAAGCAGTCCAGGCTTGACTACGAGTATGAGGCTCGCAAACGCCTTTATCATGAATGTGAGCCACTCATTTTCGAACTTTTAGAGTTTTCTGAAAATGCAGGCGACCGGATTCGCGGCCTGGCCCGGACGGCTCGCCAAGGAAACCTACCCGGTTGGTTATCAGACGGTGGATACTACATGGCCTCGACGATGTACTATCTGCTTGCGCCCGTCGCGGTCTATAAATTAATGCGACGCCATTTAACTGTCGTCGATATGACACTGGATCGGAATATTGCCACGCACTATCAGCTTGTCAAGCAACTCGCTTGGTCTTTTGTAGACGACTTCTCGTTTGCTTGGGGGTTGCACGTGTGCGCCCTCGAATATGATCCCAACAACCCAGAGTGGCGGACGCTGCGGCTTGCGAACGCAGCAAAGTACTGGAGGCAGGGATTGCCTTACGGCCGCTTGGATAACGCAGTGGAATCGCTGATCGTCCGAGATCCTGAACCTGACGGCAGCCTTAGGATTAGGAGCTTCGGCGAGTTTGAATCAGCATTGCACAAGGCTGGTTCAGTAGTTGACGAGACCTTTACGATTGTTCGCGACGTCTTCAGCGATTTCCATCCCGCTACTAGACCGGTTCTGTGGCGCATCCTCGTTGCCCAGGCTCACATCTACGCATCCATCGTTCGATTCCACAGCGAACATGGAGCCAACCGCAATCTCGTAATCACCCCGATCTTAGCGACGGATCGCAAACGATTCTACTGGGAGAAGGCCCCGAGCCAGGCCGATTGGCAGAAAATGGAAGAGCCGTTTATCGTGGCGGAGGCCTACTTCCGCAAGAATGTCCCGGCACTGTGGGCCGCCTGAGCATAATCCTCCGCTCTCGATAGAGTCCCTGCCAACGCAAGTTAGCATCTCTTCTCCCAGGCTTCGTCAGTCAAGGCAACGACCTAAGTTCTGCAGAATCCTAGCACGGCGACTTAAGTCCGATCACATCTGGAATCGGCCGGTTATGTCATGACACGAGACATTTACGATTACAAGACAATGCGAAGCAGGCCCGTGATTTCGATTGGTCGCCGTGTCGCGGCAAGAACGCGGGATATCGCGGCAACCGTGGCTGTGTCACCGCTATATAACCGAAAACTCAACAGATTGTTCACCAATAGGCTCAGGGGGTCGCGAAGCCCCAGTGACGCGTTTACGTCTCCATTGCCGGCCTGGCTCGCGATGGCGACGATAGTTTCCTCTCGCTCGCCCGTCGCCCACTGAATCGAACCACCTTCGCCACCCGTCTCGATGGGGAGAGCTGCAAAATTGATTAAGTCGGGGAAGCAAACACTCCAAACTATCGACGACTCTGTTGGCAGTACTTCGGTATCCGAGTGCTTCGGGAAGCCCCACCGTCGATAACATTCTATCGTCATTCTCGCGACATCTCGGGCGGACTCGTAACGCCCCGAACGTGCAGGTCTAAATCGCGAAACCGTTGACCTCGGGTCAAGCAGGAACGCCACCCAAAACGCAGTTCGAGAAGCCAGGATCGACGCTATTTGCACGTTTCTTGTTTCGAGAATCTCCCGAAGCATCGACTCTTTACGGTCGGCGAACTCAAGTACAAACGGGAGTCCATTTGGCAAGTGTCCGACTAAAGGGGGGCCTCGGTACGAGAAGGCTACTTTGAGACTCTGGCCAAATAAAAGCGCTGCGTCACCCAGGCCAATTTGCCACGGAAAGGGCCAATCCCATTCGCTGGTCCAAGCGCTCACTTCTCCGAGAGCTGCTTTGCCAAGATCGCGGATCTCGGCGGGATACTCGCGGGAACGACTGGATTCAGTGATGTCATAGTTCATCGCCAAGGCTTGTTGATACAGTTCGGTCATTTCGCCGCTGGTGTTGGATACCAATGCCCGGCGAAGAACGAGCCATGGCGGTTGGTAGCCAACTGCTCCGGCGAGCTCCGTTATCGCTAGCATGTCCCGAGCGCCTATCTCGGCCCACCTCGCTTCGGCAACACTTACAAGAGCCCTAAGAGATTGAGCTACCCGCGCTGGAATTCGTTCGGCAGCACTAACTACTTGAGTCAGAATGGGCCACCATTCGGTCCCGAAGCGGAATTCAACAATTGTCTGACCGAGAGCCGGCTGTAGAGCTTCAAACGTAAGGGACGGCAGTTCTCGTCCAAAACATTTGAGTACGTTTGTATAGTCCCTAGCCTCATAGAGAACGCGTTCGGCGAGTTCGCGGGACGCGATCTCATACAGAATAGGCGTGATTTGGTCGGACAGCGGAATCTCGGATACCTCGCTCTCGTTCAAGAACCGGAGTATTCTCCTCAGGAGATCGCTTCGGACCTCCGCCGTCAGCACAAGTGCAAAGTATGTATTCTTCTTGTCACGTAGGTACTCTCTCCGAGCGACTCGCTTTAGTTCATCGAGCTTCGCAAATACCAGACGCGCTTCCACCTGATCCTGCTCCTGCAGAATGGCCGCATAACCGTCTGGCCCGCAAACCGAGTCCGTACCCCTCACCAAATCAAACCAATATATTTGGTCTTGGAAATCATAGAAGCCTGTGCCTGAAGAAGGCGCAAATGAGATCAGGAAATAATCAGGTTCGGCGGAGGCATTGTGATCTGCGTTGACGCCGGCGTTATTAAGAGGATCATCAGTGGTGGTCATTCTTGATCCTCTTCGGCACGTTCAAATTCGATGCCTACGCGTCCTAGTTTTGCGGCAAACAGCCTTTTGTAATGAAATGCCTCGTCAAGAAGTTCGGCGCTCAGCGCTGCAGATTCACTTAACACCCGATCCGCCCCACGAGGACGATCAAGTCCAGGATAGTACACCACTTTCTGGAAGTGCTCCATCGTGATCGGTGGAAATATCTGTGCTTCGATGAAACGATCACTATACTTATCGCCAGATGAGGCCAGAATGAGGTCTGCTAGACGAGGTACCGTCATCTCCCCCGAATTGATGTCTCGACCGTGTTTTACAAACACAAGCATATTGACGGTGTCCCAAACTGCGCGCAACGCGGCTGAAAGATCGAATTTGATGTTCGGCAGCTTGCCGCTGAAGTACCTGAACGAGTTGTCCTCCAGAAAAGAAGTGCGTAGTTGTATCGAATCTCCGCGCAAGAAAATGCAAACCGAGCCATATGAGACGAGGCCGCGATTTCCAAGATTCACGGCGCCATAAGTGACTTTTTCGCCTGCTGAACCGAACGCAAGACTATCTATGCCACGGCGTTTGGCGGCGAGCTCTGGGTCATAGTCCAGGACCATGTTGGCTCTTAGGTTATCGTGCAAATTCGTGTAGCGGATACGGCTGTCTTGCAGCATCGAAAGTAGCGTTTCTGGCTGAACATTCATTGACACCCGAAAATGGGCACTAAACAGCTCAGAAAACTCTTGAAAGACAGCGGTCGCACTCCCATCGTTGCCGATCTCCTGTAGGAGGGTGGTGAACGCCTCGAAAAGGGCAGTTGCGGCCTCAGCAGCGAGTTGGACGTTCACTGGGAAGCCCGTTGGCTTCTGACACTTAGGATTCTGGCACACTGCAAGTGGCTTGATCTCTTTCTTGCAGTGCTCGCAAAGCCACATAGTGCGGCGCCACCTCTCTCGGATGGCCGATTATAGCGCAACAAACGCGACCTACTGGTTTCTAGCCGACTGATTGAGTAGTCGCGCCTCGCCTCCAAACGGAGGCTTCGTCACGTAAAATTGCCAAGCCGGTTCTGGGAGGATTGTCAGCAACACGAAAACTGAGCCGGAACCATTTTTCTGCAGGATGTGTTGCGGCAAGCTTGTGGTGACCTGCGGCTGCATTGGTGACAATAAGAAGTGAGAGTCGCCCAGCATTTTTCGGCGTGGGTGTCATCCTTAGAAGGCACCTCATGCCGTGCGCACATTTCGGGATCTTACGAGGAATCCTGCCAACCCCAGTTCTTCCTTTTAAGGGATGGAATTCGGTGCCGACACGGCTCATTCGCGCTGAGCTTTCGCGAGCACGAAACTCTGGAGGCGGTTGAAAAGGAGCCGCTTCCTATGTCCAAGAAACAGCAACGCAAGTCTGTCAGTTCCTCTGCGACCCTCACAATCCCTGAACTGGAACAATCCAAAGCAGCCGTGCTCAATACCCTCGCTTCTGTGCATTCCAGGCGGAGCTATAAGTATGCCATCGAGCGATTCATTGCCTGGTATTGCGACAGACCTCGATTAGCGTTTAACCGGTCCGTTGTGGTGCAGTACCGCTCGTTCCTGGAAAGTCTTGCCCTGTCAGCCGCTACGATCAACCTTCATCTTTCCGCGATCCGGCGACTGGCCGATGAGTCGGCTGAGAGCGGATGGCTCAGCCCTGAACTGGCGATTGGAATCCGACGAGTTAAGGGAGTCAAGTGGCTTGGACGGAAGATCGGCAATTGGCTGACTGGCAATCAGGCACAAGAGCTATTGAATGCCGTTCCGCCAAACACTCTACGCGGACGGCGAGATGGCGCAATGCTTGGATTGCTGCTCGGATGTGGATTGCGACGCTCGGAAGTCGTGGGGTTGAGACTGGATCAGCTGCAATTGAGGGAGAGCCACTGGGTCATTGTCGATTTGGTTGGCAAGGGCGGACGGCTACGAACGGTACCTGTGCCGGCTTGGTGCAAGGGGCTTGTGGATGTTTGGCTCCGCCATTCGGGCGTGAGGGACGGAAAAGTGTTCAGACGGGTTTTGAAGAATGGAGCGCGACAAGATGCTGGCGTGGCAGCCAACTTAGTCTGGTATGCGGTCAAACGGTGTGCCAAGCGGGCCGGCATAGACAATCTGGCACCCCACGATCTTCGTCGCAGTTGCGCCCGCCTCTGCCATGGCTGTGGAGGCGAACTCGAACAGAATCCAGTTTCTACTCGGTCACGCTTCCGCGCAAACGACTGAACGCTATATCGGGTGTAAGCAGAACCTCAGAGAAGCGGTCAATGACCGATTTGGAATCTCAGTCGCAAGCGATGCGGCTTAGGAAGTTGGGAATTCTCGACAGCGCCCGATGTTGGCGATAGCGTCCTTTATCCAACATCGCGCATCATGTCCCAGAAGCCAACGTCGGGCCCGCTTCGCTCTCCGTCCTTCAATTGTTGAATTTCTGGATCGCACGTGACACGATCAGAGTCATCGAAACTGCGCGATACGATGCCTAATGTCTGAGATCACCTGCGGCGGGCCGCCGCCAGGTACATCCTGTGGTTAGCCGGTGGCTCCCATCAAGTAAGCGAGTGCGTTCACGGCAACCCCAGGCTCACAAGCCGCGCGGGTGAATAGAAAATCGCCGTGTCCCGCGCCAAAACCTGGTACGGCGCTATTTCGCGGGCAAAGAGGGGTGTTAGGAGTCCAAGATCAAAGGTCTTCTTGGGAGTCCACGCCGTCTGCAGGATCCCTCGGACATTGCCGCCCAACTGATTTTTCCATGCGGCTGCCATATAAGAGAGGATGTCAGGCCTGATCGCACCGGCCAGCCCCGCCGCGGAAGCGTATCCCCGCGAATAACTTCCATCTTCCGCCCCGAACTCCAACTCAACTGGCTCCGCTAAACAACCGGCGGCTGCACGCTCCCAATGCCGAGCGTCCGGGTTCCGGAAATCTCCGCCGAGAGCCGCCGCCAACGCTACGCATAGGCCCACGCCGAGGGATATGTCTGTGTCGCTGTAAGGCAGCCGACGCAAGCCATCCCACAGGCGTGCCAATCTCGGCGCAAGCCGGGATTCGAAGTCTCGGGGTAGTCGGTAGTCCGCTTTGACCTGCACATGCCAGCCCACGAGCTTGCTTCGAATTCCGGCCAACCCGAACAGATCATGTAGAAGTTGTTTTGAGACCTCCGTCACTAGGCGTCTCGTATCTCGCGGATCTGGTACGAGAATTCGAAAGCTCACCGCTGTCCTCGCATTGTCGAACGGTTCCGCTCCCAGCTCTAGCCATGGCCGAAGTGCGCCAGCAGCCCATGATGGATGTTCCGGAAGCCCCGTCGGAAACACATCGGGCTCGCATCCGTCCGTTGGGGCGTCGATCATGATCTGTTTGACGCCTTCAGGTTTCCACGCGAGTTCGGCTTCGATCATCCGCTCATTCATGAAGTACTGATCGAGGAGAATCTCCAAATGGCTCTTGCGCTCAGGATAGACGTCTTCGCGCGTAACGCTTCGCAGGGGGTGCGTATTGTGAAAGAAGATACGGTCGAAATCATACAACCGTTCCACGTTGTCGTATGGACAGAACAAGAAACGACCGTGCTGGGCCTCCAGCCTCCAGAGGTCGCGCACCGTCAGCTCCAGGAATTCCGGCGGACGGTAGCGCTCCGCAAGCCGTTGCCAGAACTCTTTGAAATCCTCGACATCAAGACAGATGATGCAAGCAAGATCTGCTGCAGTCTCAGAACTCGCCTTCTCTGAAGCGAAGAACCCGGCGATCTCTGGCTGAGTGGTAAAGTCGACGAAATTTGTAGGTAATCCGTAATGCTGAGCTACAGCAATGGCTGCGTCCGTGTTCGCCGCAAGATTCTCAAGACCGGGGGTGTGCTTGATCCACCCTTCGTATCTGGCAATCTTCTCCAAGGCCAGGTCGCGATTCTCCGCGGTCACGCGTACCAAGCTGGATCGAAGAGGCCAGTCCTTGGCTTGCCCACGAAACCAATAGGGGCGACCAGATCGTTGGACTTGTTCCGCCGCGCGGACCGCCTCCTCAACACTGTCGACCTTGATTCTGTGCATAGCGTCCTGCGCCTGCCAGGATCGGCTAACGTGCTGGCGATAAGTGGGCAGTAGGCGCCCCACCGCTGCATCGGTGTGTTAGACGCCGAGCCGCCTGGCTATCAACAGCTGAATTGTACTCCAGCTCGAATGTGAGAGATCGTGCTAGGCCGTCGACATAATCCACACCTTGCACTCCCTGGCTTACCAACCCAGGTAGTGCATGATAAAGGACGCTATCGCCAACAACGCGTAATCGCGAGTCCTAAACTCTCTAAACCGCATCGCTTGTCAAAGTCACCCAGGCGGTAGCCAGAAAGACCTTGAGAAGGCTTTACGGCAAGTTGCGCCTACGTGGCTTGCTATTTAATGAAATCACCCCGCGCTAGCTTTTGTCGAAAGCGAGTCGCCGCAGGCCCGCGACTTGGACAGAAGAGGTCGACCTTCCTTGTCGACCAAGCAGGGCCACAGCCTCGTGGCGTGACGAACGGCGCTGCGCATCTCCGCAAGATTGACCTTGCTCCGTAGGGGGTGATTCGGGGAAAGGAGCAAGTACCGGAAAAGAATAGCGCGCGCGAGATCTTCGATAGAGCCACCTCTGACTCCAAGTCCATAGTAAGAACGGACAAGCTCATCGAAAAGGCGGCCTCCAAACGTAATCGTCGCTTCGTCCCTTACATCCGAGGCCCATGCAGCCGCTTCGGGCGTGAATCGAGTCCCTTGTGGATACCAAGCGAACACGGGAAGGCTACTGTCTAACGCAGTTTCGAGTTCAGTACGAACAAAGATAGAAGTAATCGAGGTAGGGGATGCGACTATAACAAGGCTTCGCATCTCCGGAAGATGTTCGGCGAGCATGCGTACAATTTCTGAGATGACCATCGGAAACTTGGAGGTTGGATCCTCGCGGAACGTAAATACGTTCAATCCATAAGACTCAAGAGCACCGTGCAACCTTTCAACGAGGAGCTCATCTCGTGAGTTGTATGAAATAAAGATGTCATATTTTCCTTCGCGCGCTTTCATCCATTTTGCAACGATCTGGACCTCTCGTTCAAAAGTCCGGCTGCTGTCGTTCTCTTTTCCGGCATGCGGACTAGGAGATGTTTGAGCTTCCTTCATCGCTATCGCAGCTTCTTCGAACCGCCCCGTATCGTGCAATAGCATTGCTAGGTTCGAGAGACGTATTCCAACGTTAACTTCTGAACAGTTATCGCTGTTCCGCTCGACTTCAATACTGTTACGCAGCCATGCCTCCGCTATGTTATGTTCACCAAGATCCTGCAAACAATCGGCCGCAATCGCGAGGGCATGCCCAAGATGTGGCACCTTGAGAGTACGAACCACGTCCGGCATTGCGTTCAGGCATTCCTGCGCAGCAGCCTCTGCAAAGCCGGCATCTTGCAGGACTTTTGCACCTGATATTCGGCGGTAACTCTTTGCGGCGGTTGTCTCTTCATCGGATGGCAGGTCGGCGTCAATTTGTCTGGAATGATTGAGGTATTGTCTCGCCGTTTCTGGATTGCCGGCGGTGGCGTGGAGCTGCGCCAAATCCATGTAATCTGCCGAAACATCGTTGTATGTGTCGCCATAGAGTTCGCGGTCGATTGCGAGCGCTCGAGTTGCGTGCTCGATTCCAAGCTCAGGCGGCCCTACAACATGAATAACTTGGACCATCTTCGAGAGGATTCCGGACTGAAACTTGAGGCGGATCGGACTCGTACCTGCGCTAAGTTGGAGTAGTTCATTGTATTGTCTTAGCGCTTGGTCAGAGTCGCCCTTTTGTTCCCACGTGGAATCGGCTTCTGCCAGCATACGAAGAGGATTTGCTGACGGTTGCGGTGATTCCTGGTGCGGAGCTTCATCACGATATCCTATGACTTGGTCGAAGTCTTGGGGTGAGACTTGTCTGTAGCCAGCACTCTTGTGTTCTTGCTCAACCGTGGCCGCAAGGGATTTGACGGCGTTGCCCAGCGTACGAACCCATTCCGGTATACGGTTTTCAGGTGTGAGTTTGTCCAACGGAACTGACCAGACTGCTCCAATGCCGTCACCTTCAAGAGCTCGCGAGGCCGAATATCCAGTCATGTCGCGGGTCGCGGCCAAACATTCATGCAATTTGCCTGCATTTGTTGAGTTCGCTTCTACGAGGTTAGGTGCATATACCCAGAGGTCTCGAGTGTGCGTGGTTGTCTCGTGCGGCTCATGAATTTCGATAACCAGCTCGCGCTCGCCTAGGTGCGGCGTTAAGTTCCATATAAGGGCCCCACCCTCCTTGTGGGCAGTAATTCCGTATCGCAACAAAAGACGCTGAATCTCAACGAGGGTGATCACTTGCGACCTCCAGGAAGCAACGGCGTCAATTCTATGGCGCTGTGCACGACATGTCGAACAGCATGCGGATCGCCGCGAAATGCTGCTTAACCGAAGGAGCCGCCAGACGCGTCTGCAAGCCCTCGATATACGCCGCGACATGGATGGGCTCGATGTCCCGCAGCTCATGGATATCGTTGGCATCGCACCAGACCGCGAATTCAGCGGCTGTGCGCGTATAAACCTCGCGCGTATGCGGATTGCGGATGTTGGCGGTGAAGAACTCGACGAAGCGTCTGGCGGCGTCAGGATCAGCTGCAGACAGAGCAGGAAGCGCAGCAGGGAACGGTATGACCCTTGATACAACCCCGGTCATCTCTTGTTCCCTACTGCTCATTACTGAATGATAAAGTCCTTTATCATGCACAAAAAAGCACCGTAGGGAGTGTTCAGGTGTTCCTTGATTCCCATGTTCCGATCTTCGTGATGCGGACTCCCGTGCTGCCAGAAAGACGGTGCACGGTGAACTTCACCAAGCGGGCACATCGATGCCCGCCGATGCCACCACGTAGTTTGGAAATCTCAGTCTGGCTGTGCGGGTAATCGGCGATCTCAAACGATTTTCCAACTTTCAGCCCCGCCAATGTCGCGGCGTATTCGCCCCACTTGGTAGGTTTGGTGAATGCTCTCCACGGACGGTAAATGACGTGCTCGTCAAGGATGCAGAGGGGATTACCGCAGAGCGAATCGACCGTGAAACCGTACTTGCGCCCGATCCCTCTTCGCTCTAAAAGGTGAAACCGCGTCCTTCTAGCCAGCGAGGGATTAGCGGCCTCGATGCAATCTTTCGTTGCCACCATCTCCTGCATGGGTATTATCCCCCTGCGCGTAGAGACCGCCCATTTTACACAATTTTGCTGCGCTCTCTTACATCCGCAGAAAACAGTACTTCCTAATTCCCGACGGGATGCGCATGTTCGGCGTGATGGGATCTGAGTTCCGGCTTCGACGGATGCCGTTTCGCCATCGGCCTGGGAACAGCCATGACAAGAAGCGCTTGGCTTTCATGCACCGTAGGCCTGAGGGTCTTCGTTTGCGAGAACCTTGCATTCCACGGGGAATACACACCCGCGACGATGTGACAGAAACGGTATTGTCCGAAGCGGGTCGTCATCAGGACGACGTTGATTTTCATCGAACAACCATTCCAGACGGCCTTCGCCGCGAAAGTGCATAGCACAGAATCAAGAGCATCGGCCGATGAGAGAAGCAAAGGCTTGAACTCTCCAATTTCTAACCTCTCGTTTTCCAGGAAGGAAACGATCTTACGTCGGTTGGAAGAGCTGATCTCGTCAGAATTGTTGTACCGCTGGAAGGGCAGTCTCCATTGAAGCAACTGAGCTGCAGGGAAGGCTTCCGCCAGCAATCCAGGCCCGTTTTTCGACCATGGCCACATCGGGCACGCAGCCTTGGCTAGAAGGGAAAGGCACACAGCGGTCATTGCTGCGCCTCCACGAGCACCAGTCCAGAGAGTCGACCGAACGTTTAAGCCTCTTTCTTGCCACATTCTTTCTGTTTCTCGGAGCGGTTTTGGGACTGCCATTCGCCGGCCTTTGATAACCGCGTCTGCGAAGGTCTGAGCATCCGGGAACGACGTGTCGAGCGAAAGTTCCGCGACGACATCCAATAGGGCCGTATGGCTACCCTTTGGCAGGAAATCACTTGGTACGGAGAACGGAGCATCAATTGCCGCAGCCAGGAAGGACCGCTTTGCAAGAAGACCCGTGAGTAGCTCGAACGGGCTACCGTCACCAAATAGCTCCTGCACCCGTCTCAGATCCACAAGTTGAACCACATCGTTAAGAGGTCTGATAACGGCGATCCACACATTGGATCTCGAGCAGCCAGCCGACCACTTCCTTTTGTCGCCGCTAAAGTCAATGCCCAACCAGCGGTTTTGGCCCGCAGGGACACCATATTCGGAAGCAGTAGCGGTCGCATTCATCGAAATCGCTCACCAAGTAGATGGTAGACCATGGAACAAGCTCAAACTCAGAGTAGGCGCAAGTACTTCTTCACCGATCAAATCGATCAGCTCATCCGTGAGATTTATCTGAACCATCGAGACGCAAAGACAGGCTTCGGCGTCCGGCCCCTGGCGAAGAAGGTCGGCATGCCGCATTGGGCACTGAAGAAGCGTGCTCGGGAATTAGGCCTGGCGCGGACGAAGGAGCTGCCCTGGAGCGAGCCAGAGCTAGCGACTCTGGCCCGGTATGCGTGGATGAGCGATGAGCGAATCCGGCTCAAGTTGAAGGAAGGTGGGTATTCCCGAACCGTAACCGGGATCCATCTCAAGCTGAAGCGAATGAAGTTCAAGCATGACGGGAGCTTCTATTCCGCCTACAGTCTTGCGCTGGCGCTTGGAATTGACCCTCACGCCGTGACGCGCTGGATCAAGAGCGGGCATCTGAAAGCCAAGTTTCGCGGCACCGCGCGAACCGAGCAGCAGAACGGCGACATCTACCTCATCCACGAAAAAGACGTGCGCCGTTTCATCCTCGAACACCCCACCGATATTGACCTGCGCAAAGTGGACCAACTCTGGTTCCTCGATCTGTTGACTAACGGATTAGTGCGCGCCGCCTGAACACCAAAGTCATGTAATTGCCCAACTGCACAGACGAAGACGTCTGATGATGTTGGGCGCCGAACCGCCGGAAGCGGCACAACACACTCGGGAGAGCGACAGACTCGGTCGTCTGCTAGCTCTCCCGATTTCCCTTTCAGGAGGAAACACGATGCAAGAAACAAACCTTGTTGAGCAGGAGCAGCCAGTTGGGGTTTTAACAACCCCGATTCCCGCGCCCGCTCCGACGATGACGCTGTGCTCCTACGGTACAAAGCTGACTCGGGACGAACTTGCCCGAGTAGCAACGCCAGCGGCCACAGCAACCCACAAACCCATCCCCCACATTGCCGTTGTGGAGAAGCTGATCGAAGCCCTCGGCTTTCGCCAGATCGGCGTCGTGCAGGAGGAATACGCCGTATCTGCGGACGGGATGCGCATGTTCGGGGTGATGGACCTGAGCTCCGGATTCGACGGGTGCCGTTTCGCCATCGGTTTGCGGAACAGCCATGACAAGTCCTTCAGGCTGTCATGCACCGTCGGACTGCGGGTTTTCGTCTGCGAGAACCTAGCGTTTCACGGGGAATACACTCCCGTCCTCGCGAAGCATTCCAAGCACTTTTCGCTCGAAGACAGCCTGGCCATCGGCGTCGATCGGATGCAGAGGAACTTCGGGCCTCTGAAGCAACAGGTCGAGGAGTGGCAGGCACTGCAGTTGTCGGCGGCTTCGGCAAAGCTGCTGATCTACCAGGCGTTCATCGAGGACGAATTGGGGTTTCCGAAGCACTTGGCGCGCCGTGTGCATGAGCTGTACTTTCAGCCCGTGCATGAGGAGTTCCAGGCTCGAACCATGTGGAGCCTCTCGAACGCCTTCACCAGCGCGTTTAAGGAACTGGAACCCATTCCTCAATACAAGGCCACAGCAAGGTTGGCGGGCTTCTTGGAATCAGCCCGTCCCTCGTAGTGCCCACCAGAAATGTTGGCGTACGGTCCTGGCGACGCCTGTCTCAGCCCATTAGCGACGCTGGGGAGGAGGAGGGACCGTATGCCGCAGGTGGCCACAACCAATGAATTGGAAATCAATACAAGGCACACTGGAGCATTCTCATGAAACTCCGTCGGAATGAATACTGCCCGATACACCGTAAACAATGGAATGGACGCCCCCAGTCAAAGCGGCATCGAGTGTGCCAGAGTGGAAAGTGCAAGACCAACCACTACGAATGAGGGGAGCGTCCAAAATGAAGGTTACGACGATCGGCATTGATCTAGCAAAGAACTTAATGCAGGTCCACGGGGTGGACGAGCATGGCAAGGTGGCATTGCGGAAACAGTTGCGGCGTAGTCAGGTAATGGATTTCTTTGCGCAGCGAATGCCGTGTTTGGTGGGGATGGAGGCCTGCGGCAGCGCCCATGCTTGGGCGCGGCGGCTGATCAAACTGGGCTACACGGTAAAGCTGATGGCTCCGCAATTTGTGAAGGCTTATGTCAAGACGAACAAGAACGATGCCGCGGATGCGGAAGCGATCTGTGAAGCAGTGAGGCGCCCAAACATGCGATTTGTACCGGTCAAGACCGAGGAGCAACAGGCCGTGCTGTCACTCCACCGGGCGCGCCAGGGTTTCGTGCGACAGCGCACAGCGCAGGCGAATCAGATTCGCGGATTACTAGCGGAGTACGGCATCGTGATTCCGCAGGGGATTCGGCACATTGGCAAATGTCTACCGGAGATTTTGGAAGATGCGGAGAACGCGCTACCGGGGCTGTTTCGGCAACTGCTGCGGCAACTGGGCGAGCATTTAAAAACATTAACCCAATTGGTGGAGGAGATGGAGCAGCAGATTCAGCGGTGGCATGGCGCGAACGAAGCAAGCCAGAAGCTGGCCGCCATGCCCGGGATCGGTGCGATCACAGCCACTGCGATGGTGGCATCGGTGGGCGATGCGCGGAACTTTTCCAATGGCCGACAATTCGCCGCCTGGCTGGGACTGGTGCCGCGGCAACACTCCAGTGGCGGCAAGCCAACGTTGCTTGGGATTAGTAAACGCGGTGATCGCTATCTCCGCACGCTGCTGATTCACGGCGCTCGCTCCGTGATCGAGGCGGCAGAACGCAGGACAAAACCTGTAGCGCTTGAGGCTTCAACTCAGCAACGGTCATGGCTGCAAGCGCTGGTGTTGCGGAGAAACAAAAATATCGCGGCGGTCGCCCTCGCCAATAAGAATGCACGGGTGATCTGGGCGTTGTTGGCGCAGGATCGGCACTACCAGGCTGGCTATGCAGGCGCGGCCTGAACTCGATATCACGAAAAACGGGCCGTGGAAAAGTCACATCGTGAAAAAGTAAACTTCCACTTTTTCACGACGTTTGGAAAACCGCCGAAAACGCGGTTTCCCACTTTTCCACCGCCTCGACGACGGCGACGAGGAAAAGACAAGAACGGCCAGCGAAGTTGCAGCCATTGATAAAAGGAGACCACGAACTCAAGATCTAATCCAACGAGTTGCCCAGGCAATCATGAGGTGATGGCGAAACAGGTTGAGACCGTGGTTGGCAAAACCCTACTCTGACGTAGCACTTATCCAAGTGCGTGTAAGCGATCGAGGAGCCAACCAAGCGCATTCCATCAGGGCCGGCAGCCAAAAGCTGCATCAACAGGCCGAATGTACGGCAGCAATCTTACCTTTCCTCAGCACTGATTGAAGGCTTGGCAAACCGGGGGCGTCCATGTACGTCAGAGGAAGTAGACGGCTGACGGGTCGAGTCCGCAGCCAGCGGCAAAACTCCTGCCTGAAGAATAGGCTTGGTTGCCGTTGGGCGGCCGATGATACTTCCGTGTTGTCCGTCAGCCGCTCGTAATCGCTGCGAAGCACCAACGGGCTACCAACTTCTGAAAAGCGGACTTCATTTGTGATGAAGCTTCGGAGCGCGCGGCTTTCAACCTTGGCCCGGCCTATGACCTTTGTGTCCTGTGGCCCTGATGGAAAGAACACCGAACTGCATCAGACCTGCAGCGGTGTTTCCTCTGGCTTTCCCGTGTATTGTTCTTTCGCGTGTACGGCCGCGTGATCTTCCGCCGATTCCAGATCCGTGAACACTTCCGCCGGCACGCTTAGTTCCTGCGACAGACGTTCTTCCAGCAGGGTCGCCAGCCGATGCGCCTCGCCGACGGCCATTGCGCGCGGTGTCGAGGTGATGGCAAAACTTCGTGGCAGGGAGTGCTGAGGAACGTGCCGAATGAGGTGACTTGTTTCCCGGATGGCGGTCCGCATCCAGAGGCGGATGAGCACGGTTTTCGGGATTGTAGTCCCCGAACAGTTCTGTGGCCGAACAGCCCTCGCGAACTCGAAGCGGCCGGGCCGCAAGCACCCGAATCCCTGGCGGGCGAACTGTGTAGAAACCGGATGCAACCGTTAGAAACTCTGCACATGCTTGTCGAACGGACGAGGCAGTGCCGCCTTGCATGGCGGAAGTGATAGACTTTGTCTGGCGACAGGAGCGTCGTGAACAGCACTCCATTCCTAATACCGCCCCGCATCGGTCGTGGCGCTTCAAGTGGTTGCCAACGGGATTGGCTCTAATCCCATCGCGGTGACGGTCGTCTAGCGTCGTTCGTTGCCAAACGAACG
>Ga0181518_10001315_pt1 | contig 25651 bp, 21 predicted proteins | sample PEATcosm2014_Bin_28_FD_119751 | JGI IMG/M metagenome (GOLD analysis project Ga0181518, IMG submission 119751) | Peatland microbial communities from MTU Mesocosm Facility, Houghton, MI, USA - PEATcosm2014_Bin01_60_metaG | ecosystem: Environmental > Terrestrial > Soil > Wetlands > Peat | place...
ATTGCGGATTGCGGATTGCGGATTGCGGATTGGGGAGCGCGGGCGTCCCGCCCGCCGTGGCAGGCGTCCCGCCTGGCACTGTCCACGATTGCGGATTGCGGATTGCGGATTGCGGATTTGAGAGCGCCGGCATTGAACTTCGAGTGTTCAACCCGGCTGTGGCCCGCACCCACCATCCGGGCAGCAGATACACGGCGATGAGCATGTTCGCGCCGATTCCGACGGCGCAGACCCTGCCCAGGCTGGCCATGCCCGCGTTGCCGGACAAGCCCAGCGAACCGAAGCCCGCGACAGCCGTCCCGCCGCAGAGCAGCAGCGCGCGGCCGATGGATTGGCGCGCCACGCGCGCGTCGCCCCCGTGGCGGCGCAAGGCCAATTGCATGAAAATCCCGTAGTCCACGCCCGTGCCGAGCATGAGCGGCAACGCCAGCAGATTGAGCAAATTCCACGACCACCCGGCCAGCGCCATCACGGCCAGCAGGCACAGCCCGCTCAACAACAGCACCGCCAGGCCGAGCAGCACTTCGGCCGCGCGCCGGAACGCCAGCCAGAGCGATGCCAGCACGAGCAGGACCATCGGCGGCAGCACCAGCCACATCCGTTCCTGCACGCGCAGCAGCGTGGCCGTGCCCAGCAATTCCCAACCGGACAAATAGACCCCCTCCCCGGCCATGCGCCCGGACAATTCCACCAGCGCCACCGGCGCGGCACGATTGGTCGGCGGATAGGCTAGGCCCATCGCATACCATTCGTTGGAGGAGCGGGCCGCGAACTGCTTGACAATCCAACGGCTCATATCGTTCGTGGGCCAGAACACGCCCGCGCTTTCCCCCGCCCGCGCCCAGGCGCGAACCAGTTCGTCGGTGAGAAAAAGCGCGTTTGTGGCAAAGCCCGCCCGCGCCGCCGTCTCGCGCAGCAACGGCCCTTGCATGCCGAGAAGCCGGGCGGTGGCGCGATTGGCGGCCTGCCGTCCCGGCTGCGGCCAGAGCGCCGTTGGCAGCAGGGAGCCGCTGATAACCTGGTTGGACTGCGCCTCATCGAGCATCGTCGCGGCTTTGGCCAGCCGTTCATAAACCGCGCTCTCGTTCGTTCCCGAAACGACGACCCAGAGCGGCTCTTTCGGCAGGCCCAGACCGGCGGTGATTTCCGCCAGCGCAGTCTCCGCTTCCGCCGATTGCAGGCGCAGCGCGTTGGCCGTGCGGTCCAGATGCGGGCGTTGCACCAGCAAGACCGCTCCGGCCAAGACAACCACCAGCACCGTCACCTTCAGCCCGGATATTTCATATCCGTGCCCGTCCTCGGTGGGTAGCACAGGCGACCCGCCTGTGCCGCCGGGCCACTGGCCTGGCGGAAGTTCGAATGCGGCTTTGGTCAAGAGCGTTATGTCTCGACGACATTCCGCCACTTCTGGTTCCGGTCGGCGAGTCGCCGACCGGGACGGGCGAGTCGCCCGTGCTACCCAGGACCCAGGAAATATCCGGGTTAGCGCCATGCCGGCCGCCGGCGCGGCGGATGTTTGCAGGGGCGGCATGAGAAAAGTCCGCCACGGCGGGCGGACGTAACCGGGAGGCGGTTCCCGGCGGTCGCGAAAGAGCGGGGGCAGGTAGAGCAAGACCATCACCACAGCGGCCAGCGCCACCCCAATGCCCACCAGCGAACCCAGTTGCGCCAGGCCGGGCAGACCCCCCAGGTTCAAGACCATAAACGCGCTAATCGTCGTGATGGCCGCCCAGAGAATGCTCGGCGCAATGGCCCGGCGGATTTCCGGCACCGACAATCGCGGATGCGCCAGCGCCTCCTGGTAATGCACCACCGCGTAATCCACCGCCAGCCCCAGCAGCACCGCCGCGAAGCCCATGCTCACCACGCTGATGGAACCCAGCAGCAGTCCGCCCAGTCCAATCGTCGCCCCCAGGATCAGCGCCAGCAGCGCCAGCAGCCAGAGCATCGGCAGCCAGCGGCGGTGCGTCAGCCAGAACAGCAGCGCGATGATCAGCGCCGTGCCCGCCACCGACCGCGTCAAGTCCCGTTGCATGCCGGCGGCGATTTCCGACACGAACACCGGCCGCCCCGTGTATCGCACAGTCACACCCGCCCACTCCCCGCCACTGGCGCGAACACTCTCCACCGCCGCCCGCACCGACTTCAACCATTCCGAGCACTCGCGATAATTCTCCAGCCCGGTCCGGGCCTGAACGTAGAGGACGCGGAACGTGCCGTCCGCCGAGGTGAATGCGGCCTGGCCTTGTTCGGCGGAAAGGCCGCTGAAGTTCGTCAGCGCCGGCGGCATCATCAGGTCATAAGGATCAAACGAGCGTCGCGCCAGCTCCATTGGGGAGAGCGAGGTGGCCAGCACTTCGCGCGTGTCATCAAGCGCGGCTTTGAGATTGCCGGGCGCCAGACGGTTGGTCAGCGCGCCGAAAACCTCCGGTGGCTGGTTGAGCCAGAGGCAGGCCACTATTTCCGCCGCCTGCTCCGGATGCTCCATCCACGGCGGCTGCCATGCGACATCGGCGATGAGGTTCGTTTCCCGCCGCAACCGCGCCGCCACGATCCCGGCCAATTCTTCCGCCTTGTCGCTGTCGGGCGCGCGCAGGCTGATGAGCAGTTCGCGGCCATTGGCGAAATACTCTTGATATAACTTCAACCCCCGCACCGACGGCTCGCCGGCGGGGAGCAGGTCCAATATCTCCGCGTCGAAGCGCAGCCGGACAAAGCCCGCCGCCACAAGCAGGAGCAAGACCATCCACCACGCGTGACGCCGCCAGGATTTCATGGCTGTAGCCAGCCCTCCACAGTCTCCTTGCTGCGCGGGTTCTCCAGCCGCCAGCTTCCGTCCGCCCGGCGCTCGAAGCGCCACGGCGGAGCCGCCTCCCTGCCTGCCAGTCCGCGGCAGACCTGCAACCAGGCCAGCCGCGCGGGAGGCGGGCCGCCGCCGGCGTAGTAAAGGCTCTGGGGCGGAAACTCAATCTCCCAGCGCGCATCGCCGCACTCCGCCCGCACCAGCGGGAAAGGCGTCTTGGAGAACTCCAGGAAGCAGCGTCCGTCCGTATTCAGCGCAAGAACCAATTCGCCCGCCAACTGCGGACGATTGCCCGGCATCTGCCACACGGCCTGTCCCTGCCGCACGCTCCAGCCCGGCTCCGAGAGGTTGATGGGGCTGATGGTGCCGCCGGTTCGGCAGCCGCACAGCCCCAACAGAACCAATCCCGAAGCCAGCCAATGCAAGACAAAGGGTGCATGACAGAATTCTTCGCGCCCTCCTCTCTCTCCCCGCCTGCGGGGAGAGAGCCGGAGAGAGGGGTTCCTGAAATTTGTCCTGCGCCCCAAGACAAATAGGACACGAAGTTGCCAATGACGGGCGCAAGCAAGAGCATTCCTGGAAGCCTGCGACACGCCAGGTTTGGAAACCTGCGACAGCAGTCTGGAAATCTCCACCATTTTAGTCAGGATTATGTCCTTTCTTGTCATATTCGTCCCTTCAAAAACAGCATTTCTTAGCCTTAATTAGGCTTAATTAACCTTAATTAACCTTAATTAACCTTAATCGGCGACACCCGATTTGAGTTGTAAGTTGTTCATGGAAAGTCATTTGCGACGATTTGTCATATAAATACAAAAAATGGGCGGGAAAGCCATGGTCAAAGCGGCACGAAGACTGATAACGTCATGGGTAACGCGGGCGGCTCGCCCGCCCATTTCGGCGTCCCGCCGAAATGCCGCTCTGGGAAATCCGCGGTTCAATTCCTTTGGTTACGGCTGGCCGCGCTGCGTTCTTTGCGGTTAAATCCGCAATCCGCAATCCGCAATCCGCAATGCGGCCGACGCGCCCCTTGACTTTGCCTTCGTGCCTCATGCTGACCATTTAATCATAGCCTCTAATTTTTGTCAAGCCCTGGTTGCTTGCAACCAACTTCGCAGCGGGCAGGAGAAGGCGTCACCCATAGTTTGGCGCCACTTCTGCTGAAAAACGACCCAAACTATGGGGGGAGCCCTTTGCGTGGAAAATATCCATTGACACAACCACGGACATCACATATTATAGTGAGGACTAAAGCACTAATTTTAGTGATCGCAATATATGAAAACAATAAAGATTGGAGACAATGTTTGGAACAAAATAGTGCAAAACGGAAAATTCGGAGAAACGGCGGACGATGTTTTGGTTCGTCTGCTGGAACTAAATGCAGAGACGAAAAGCAACAATGAGGCCGCTCCGCCGCCAAATTCTGATGGAGGTCATGCACACGCTTGGAAAGAGCGGCGCGCATCCGTGAGGATGACTCAGGATGTAATCCACGGAGAGTTGATATTGCGCTTTGACACCGGCCAATTCGAAAAATGGCCGTTGCCAGCAATGGATGACCACAAAGCGATACGCAGTCTGAGGGATAATGCCGTCAAGTTTGTCCGTAAGAACGGAGGGACCATGGGCCAGGAGCACGCGGCAATACGGGCATTAACAAGCAGGGGTTATCATGTTGCGCCACGATCTCCGAAATCTTCGTTTGACTGAAAAAGATCACAGGCGGGTTTTATTTTAGGGGGTATCCGTGTAATCCGGGTAATCCGTGGTTGACTCCATTTGTATGAAACATGAGGAATTACCTGAACATCACCGGCCTGGAGGTGGCGCTGCTCCTCAACGTCAAAGAATCCAAGCTGGCATGAAACCGCGTGGTGCGCGGGTCACCGGAGTGAGGGCTGAGGGAATTACCACGGATTACACCGATTATACGGATGAAGACGGAACCCCGGACCCCGGCGGCGGATTTCCACTGATAATGTCGAGGAACCGCAGATGTTGACATGCGATGAATTGACCCCGCTCAATATTCACTTCCGGAATGGACAAAAGGCTATTGGGGTCTGAGACATAGCTCGCAAGCCTTCGGGGCGGCAGCCGGCGCCGGCCGCTTTAACACTTCCCGCCAATCCGGTGGCGGCCCGGACGACAATTCGCGCTCGACTAATTCGTTGAGATTTTCACTCAGGTTGCCAAAGGCTTCCTGCAGTTGCCTCTTGGACCGTCTGGGGCGGAAAGTAATGGTCTTGCGCATACCAAAATGGCAAGACAGCCCCCGGTATTGTCAAGTGCGAAAAATCGCCCGAGCACAGGCGGGTGCAGGGCAGATTTCGGGAACCCCTCTCTCCGGCTCTCTCCCCGCAAGCTGGGCGAGAGAGGAGGGCCAGAAGAATTGTGTCGTGTGCCCTGTCAAAGGTCTGGAATGGGCTTGAGCGCGGCTCCGTTTCTTCATAACGTCCACCATGCCCTGCGATGTCCATCAGCCCGGGGCCAGGAGGTATTCTGCCGGTTCTGCCGGCGTCCTTCTGGTCGCACTCACAAGTATTGTGTTGCTGGCAGGCGGCTGCCAAACGCCCCTCGCAACGTCCCTCTTGAGATACAACGTCCGGCACATGACGTTTCCGCGCGAGCAGTTGACGAACATGACTTACCTGGTCCAATTTCCAAAGGGCTACGACGAGGATACCAATCGGTTGTGGCCGATGGTTGTCTACCTTCACGGCATCGGTGAATCTGGCGACGAAGTGGAAAAAGTCCTCCGGTTCGGCCCGCCACGGCTGATGGAGGAGGGCAGTAACTTGCCCTGCATCATCGTCAGCCCTCAACTGCCAAAAGGCCATCTCTGGATTCGTGAAACCAGCGCGGTGCTGGGCGTCATGGACGAGGTGATCAAATCCGACCGGGTGGACAAGCTGCGGGTATGCGCCACGGGCAACTCGCTGGGCGCCTTCGGCGCCATTGCCCTGGCCGCGCAAGAGCCGGAACGCTTTGCGTCGCTCGTGCCGATTTGCGGCGGAGTGGATTACCTTGAGAGCCTGCGCCTGCGCGATGTGCCGATACGGGCTTATCATGGAGAGAAGGACCCCATCATACCGGTGGAGGAATCGCGGCGGCTGGTCAGGCTGGTCAACGGGATTGGCGGCAAGGCGCAACTGATCACCTACCCGGATTTGGGCCACAACTGCTGGGATCGCGCCTACAACGATCCCGCGCTCTGGGACTGGATCCTGGCGCAGAAGCGATGAAGGAGCATAAATGTGGGCATCAAAACTGTTGACACTTTCGGGGGCATCCGGTTGAACTGCCGTCAGGCTTGCGCCGGCAGCATGCGGCGCATGATGACAACATGACAAACGGGGCGCTATCGCGCTGCGCCGCTTGCCAGGAAACAAGCGGGCGCGCGCGGCCGCCCCAAGAACAAAAACGCCACACATAAATGAGAATGAACTCAATGACAACGGCGCTGCTGCTGGCGGCGATGATGGGAACGGCGGGTTGCGTTGCGCCGGGGCGGTACATCGTCCTCAAGGAATACAGTGCGCCCGCGCCCATCCAGGAAAACGGTCCGCTCAAGGGGCACACCATTTGCGTCAAACCGTTTGCCAGCGCCTTCAACATCAACGACAAGCTGCCCGACAAGAACACGACCGAGCCGCCGAATTACGCTTACGTCGAGATGACCCGGGAAGAGACGAAGATGTGGGATCAGGAGGTCACCCAAGACAGGAAGACTCTCGTCAAGGCTGAGTTGCCGCAAATCGGTTATGTGCGCAACGGATTTGGCAAGGTCGTCAGCAGAGTCTATGCGATCAATGATCCCGGACAATGGCTGACCGACACGCTCAAAGCGGACTTGGTGAAATTGGGGGCGCGGGTGGTGGATGCGCCCCAGGAAGCCGGCGCGGAGATCACGGTTGGCGGGACCATCAACTATTTCAAGATTGACATCTACTTGAGCTATTGGGCCGACCTGATCGTGGATGTGCAAATGAAACCAAAGGCCAACCCGGCAACCTCTCTCTCCGTCCACACGAAAGCCGGACGGGTCGCATGGAGTGGCTCCAGTTACGAGTATTACCAATCGCTCCGCGAGTGCCAGCAGAAGTTCTCCCAACTGGTCATCGCCGAACTCGAGCAACATTTGAAACAGTAACGATTAGTCGCGCGTCAGCGTTCCGCCTTGCGGGCGGCGAACATCGCGTTTGATCCGATCCCCGCCCCGGCGATGCGCCGAACCTCGCTGAAACCCGCCGCCTCCAGCAGCGACACATAGCCCGCGGCGGACTCGAAGTGCAGGCCGCGTTCGGTCCGGTTGTGGCCGATCCAGACGGCGAACCGCTCGCCCCATGCCACCATGCGATGCGCGCGCGACGTGTCGCCGCACGCATCGCGCACAATCAGGCGCCCGCCCGGACGCAACGCCTCAAGGGCCTTTTGGAGAATCCGCGCCTTCAACTCGCGGGGGAAGTAGTGCAGCACGTCGCACAGCAGCAACGCATCGCAAGCCGGCCACTCAGCCGCCAGCAAATCCCCTTCCTCGAAACGGACCCGCGGGCATTCCCCCGCCGCGGCCCGCGCGATCCGAATCTTCGTTGCGTCGTGATCCAGCCCGTGCAGCGTGCGTTGCGGAGCGCCCGGCAGGAGCCAGTGCGCCGCCAGGCCGTAACCGCAGCCGACATCCAGAATGTGTCCCTGGCGGGGCGCCGCCTGGTCCAGCGCCTCGAACAGCGGGTCCGCGCGAAGTTTCCAATAGACGTATTGCTCCACATAAGGTCCCTGATACCGGTAAAGCCGGCGGACTTGACGCCGCCGGGCGGCGGCGCTGTCAGGGCGGGCTTCTGTCAAGATTACGGTTGACCTTGCCGCCCGCCGCCGCAAGCGCGCCATGCAGGGCGGCACCAGGAACAGCGTCGCCAGCAGTGTCAAGCTGATGCCCAGCCACGCGCTCAAGCCTATGGAAAACATGGCCGGATGCCGCGCCAGCACCAGCACGCCCACTCCCGACAACGCGGCGCCCGCGCAGATCGTCACCGCGCCGCTCGTCGCGGCGGTCCGGTCCGCGCGCCCGCGCCACGGCTCCAGTTCCGCCAGGACCATGAACAGGCTGTAGTCGCCCCCCACGCCGATGACAAAGATGGCAAAAATGAAGTTGGCCATGTCAATGGGCTGCCCCATCAGCCCCATCGTGCCGAGCGTCCAGAACAGGCCCGCCGCCATCGGCAGCAGCGTGATCAGAACCAGTTCCACCCGGCCCAGCAGCAGGAACAGGAGCACCGCGTTCAACGCCACCACCAGCGCCGCGAAAACCGGCAGCGCGCGCCGGGCGATGTGGATGATTTCATCCGACAACGCCGCCTTGTCAAGCAACAGCGCCCCGGGCGCCGCCTGCCGGATGGCTTCGCGCAAACGCGGAAAACCCGCGCGGTCCCCGGCCTTGACCAGCGTGCAAACCGACACGCGCCCATCCTCCCCGCTCCAGAAATCGCCCAGCAGCCGGTCCAGCGCCGGCGTCGCCTCCGGCCCGGACGCGGAAATGTCCTCCGCCGTGGCGAGGCGCTCCAGGAAGGGCGCGAAAGCGCCGGCCCGGTATCCCAGCTTCGCCGCGGCGTCCGCCAGCGAACTACCGAGGCTTTGCCGGCGGGCATCGGACCAAAACGCCGTCCAACAGCGCAGGTTGGCCCGGCGCGTTTGTTCCGAGGGAAACAGCGGCGCAATGGAAGCGAAGGATTCCACCGCCCCTTCCTGCTGCAATGTCCGCAACCGGGCGCAAACCCGCTCATTCAGTTGCAACGCCTCCTCGCGGTTCGCGCCCGTCACCACAACAGTAGTCAGCGACAGTGTTTTTCCCCAAACTCCCGCCACGACTTCTTCGTCGCGCCGGGCTTCCGGTGTCACCCCGTTGAGCCGGACGAAATCGCCCTCGAAACGCAATCGCAGCACACCCGCCGCGCACAGCACGGAAAAGGCCAGGAGCACAGCCGGCGCCATGCGCCCCTGCCGCGCGCGCCAGGCGGCCAACCGCCGCATCGCTCCGGTGAGCGGCAGCTCGCGCCCCGCACGGCAGGGCGACGCTCCTGCGGAGCCGCGGGCCGCGCCCACAGGAATGACAACAGGAGGAATCATCCCGACGGCTCCGCGGGAGCGTCGCCCTACCGCCGCGCCCCCAGGAATGAAAAGCGGGAGAATCACCAGGGCGAACATTGCCGCCAGCGCCACTCCAACCACGCCGAACAAGCCCAGTTGCCGGTGTCCCGACACAGGCGAAACAAACATCACCAGAAACGCCGCCATCGTGGTCAATGCGCCAAAAGCAACCGCCGGCGCCAACTGGGCAACGGCCCGCGCCAATTGTTCGCGGTCCGGCGGCGGCGCGTCGTCAATGTGGTAAAGCACATAGATGCCATAGTCCACAGTGACGCCGATCAAAATGCTGCCGCAGCCCAGCGCCACCGCCGAGACCGGGTCGCCGTTCAAATAGAACACCACCAGCGCCCCCAGCGCGCCAAACAGCGTGGGCGCCAACCCCAGCAGCGCCAGCCAGCGCCGCCGATACACCGCGAACATCAGTCCCGCCACCGCCACCGTCGCAATCACGCTGGCAAGTGCCGTGTCGTGTCGGATCATCCGGGCGTTCTCCAGCGCAATCCGGTGCGCTCCGGTGACCGCGACGCGGACCGAGCCGCCTGGAAAACCGGCTTCCACGCCGCGCGCCGCTTTCAATACCGCAGCCACCACGGGCGCGCTTCGTTGCAAATCCGACGACCGAAACCGCGGCACGGCGCTGATGAGCAAATGGCGCCCGTCCGCGCTGGTGATGCGTCCCTCCACAATCCGGGCGCCGCCGGCCCCGGCCTGCAAGTCGCGCAACCGCAGCGACACCGCATCGCCCACGCCGGCGGGATCGGTTTGCGCCACACTCTTGAGCATCAACCCCTGCGGCTGGCTCATGGCCTGCTTCATCCACGCCAGCCGTTGTTCCAGGGCGGACGGCTCCAGTTTGCCTTCCATTTCACGAAGGTCGTTGGAGGAAAGCAGCGCGGGCAATTGGGCCTGCAACTCCTCGAACGCGCCTTGCAGATCGCCGCTTTCGATGTTGTAGCGAATCTCCCCCAATCCGGGAATTTCCCGCAACGCGCTGTCCATCCGGTCCGCCGCCTGGACCAGCCGCTCCGGAGCCGGCCCGGCCGTCTGGACATCAATGAACATCCGGTCCGCCTGGCGGACATGCTTCAGGGCCTCCGCTTGCTCCGCGATGGCCGGGTCCGACAACGGCAGCATGTCGGAGTAGTCCTCATTCATCCTCAACTGCCGGCCGCAGAGCAGCGCGACAGCCCCAAACAACACGACACCCGCCAACACCAGCCGGCGATGACGGGCCAGGAACAGATGAATGCGGACGAATGGCTCACTCATGGCGCGCCACCGATTTCGACCGCCACGCCCATCGTGCCAGCAGGAAGACGGCCCCGGCGCCCGCCGCGCCCGCCAAAACGGCCAGCACCACGCTCCCCACCGCCCACTCGCACAGATACAATGGAATCTGCCGGGCCGCGGTCGCCGGGGAGAAATCCAGCCAGCGGCCCGTCCACAAAAAGTGTCCAGCGATCAGTCCCGCCGCCAGGATGACCGGCGCGACCGGCGCAAAGGAGACATTGCTCGCGGCCACCGCGATAAGTTTGTTCAACCGGAACTTGTGGGCCAGCGCCGCCGCCGCCGCCATTTGAAAACCCCAGATCGGCGCAATGCCGCAGAACAATCCCAGCCCCACCGCCGCCGCCAGCCGGTTCGGTGTCTCCGTGTTCTCCTCAAGCAATTGGCGCGCGACCGTGCGAATACGCCGGTCCCCCGGCATTTCGCGCAACGCTCCTTGCGCGGCCAATTTTCGCAAGGCCGGCGGCACAAAACACGCCTGCATACAGAGCCTGGAGTGGAGCCGGGAGATTTCCGCCATGTCGCGCCACGGCCGGAAGTGCGACAGCCGCGAGGTCGCCGCGGCGTAGTCCGCCTCCACCGCCTGCGCCACCAGCGGGATGCCCGCCCAGGCCGCCTTGACCATGATCTCCAACTCGTAAGCGTACCGGCCCGAAGTCACGCGCAACGGCCGGAGCGCGGCCAGCGGATAACAGCGGAAGCCGCATTGCGTGTCGGCCAGACGCACCCCGGTTTCAAACTTGAACCAGAAGGTGGAGAGCCTGTTGGTCGCCCGCCGGGCCAACGGCGCGCCGGCCGCGGCAAGGTCGCGCACGCCGATGATAAAGGCCTCCGGCCGCCGCCGGCAGGCCGCCGCGAATTCCCCCAGCGCGCTGACCGGATGTTGTCCGTCCGCGTCAATGGCAATGGCATGAGTGAAGCCCAGTTCTTCCGCCCGGGCGAGGCCCGCCCGCAGCGCCGCCGCCTTGCCCTGGTTGCGCGGCAGTGTGACAAGGGTGATTTCCCTTTCGGCTTCGAGCACCGCGGGCGTCGCGTCCGTGGAGCCGTCATTGACCACAATGACCGGCAGTATCGCCCCGGCCCCGCGAACCACGCCTTGCACGGTGAGCCCGTGGTTATAGACCGGGATCACGACGCAGATGCGGGGACTGTCACTCATACGGGGCGGCCGGCTGGCGGCCGGAGGTCCACGAAATAGCGGCGTTTGCGGGCGCCTTCGGGCATCTGGAGGACTTCAATCTCGGCCGGGGCCGCCAGGGTGAACTCGGGAACCACCTTGACCGCGCCCTGGAAACGCTCGCGCAAAACGCACAGCGCCCTGTTCGGGTCCCCGTCGCAGGCCATGCGCACTTCGACGGCATCCGCGCCGCCGGCGTCGCGGCGGGCCACAATCACGTAGGCGGAAATCTGGGGGAATGAGTCGAGCACCGATTTCATTGCGCCCGGAAAAACCGTCGTGCCCTTGAGCTTCAGCTTCTGGCTGGCCCGGCCCGCCACGGGACCGAGGCGCAACGTCCGGCGTCCGCACGGGCACGGCTCCCGGTGAATCGCGGCGAAATCGCCCGTGCGGTAGCGAATCAGCGGCATGGCCTCCACGCCGAAAGTGGTGGCGGTCAGTTCGCCAACCTGCCCGTCCGGCACGGGACACCCGGCTTCATCGAGGGCCTCGACAAAAAGTGATTCTGGATGGAGATGCCCGCCCTGGCCGGCGTCGCATTCGCACAGCGACGAAGCCAATTCCGTGTTGCCGTAAGTCGAATAGACCCGGGCCTGCCAGCGTTCCTCCAGAAGTTTGCCCGCGCGGTTGAGCGAGAAATTCGGCTCCCGGATGGATTCGCCAATGCAGATCAGTTTCCGCGGGCCTAATGTGCCGGGGTCAAGTCCGGCTTCCGCCGCTTTGCCGGCCAGCAGCAGCAGAGACGAAGGGACTCCAACGATGGCGGAGACCCGGAGGCGCTGCAACATCTCCAGGCTGAACATCGGAGTCGCCGGGCCGGCCCGCACAATGGCGCACCCCAGGAGCCGCAGCCCCATGAAGTACGCCATCCCGGCTATGAAACAACGGTCCAGCGTCACCGCCAGCAACACGGTGTCCGGCGCCTTCAGCCCGGCGCAACGGAAGGAGTGAAACTCGTTGAGCGCCAGCCGTTGCAGGTCCGCCTCGGTCAGCTTGCACACCAGCGGTTTGCCGGTGGTGCTGCTGGTGGTAACAACGTCCGCCACCCGCTCCGGCGCGACGCACAGGAAGGCGTCCGGATTCCCCGCCAGCACCGAATTGTCAATAGTGGGAATACAGGCGATTTCCTTCAGCGGGATGGGAGTCCGCGCGGCGCCGCCGGCCCGGCGGAGATGCTCGCGGTAAAAGGGCGAGCGCGCCCAGGCGTGTTGCCACGTTTTGGCCCAGGCTTTCTGCTGGAGGGACGCGATTCGTGCGTTGGTCAACCGCTCTTCCTGAGTTGTTTTCATGTCTCCAAACCAGTGGACCACTGGCGGCGCGGCAAGTTGTTCCTGGCAGGGCAGAGCTGCCGCTCTGCCCTGAAAACTTGGGCGGCTCCCGATTCGGAATCGGGACACCCTGCCGAAAATGCGAAGAGTTCTTTCATGCGCCCGGCGTCAGCAGCCATAAACGGCGAACCTCGCCGCTGAGTCAATGAAAAACCACAGAAGCCCAACGGCTGGCCGGGCGCCCTTAAAGTCTCGAAATGTGTGCTGCGGAGTCGGACGGGAACTGAAATTACCTAATCTCATCTCAGTCTCCTTCGCAAATGGCGGCTTTCCGCCGAAAGCCGCTACGCTCTTTCCGGCCTGGGCGTGACGTCCGATGTCATCCGCCACTTGTGGCCGCGCCGGGCCAGCAGTTCGTCGGCGGCCGGCGGACCCCATGTTCCGGCCGGGTAAAAGGCGGTTTCGGCCAAAGGCAGGCCGGCCCAGGCCTGGCGGATTGGGTCCACGATGCTCCAGGCGGTCTCGACCTCGTCGCGGCGGATGAAGAGGGTCGAATCGTTGGCAATGACTTCCAGAAGGAGCCGCTGGTAAGCTTCCGGGGTGTAAGCGCCGAATTCGGCATGGTAATCAAACTGCATCCGCACGGGGCGGATTTCCATGTTGATGCCGGGCGCCTTGCCGTTGAAGCGCAGATTGATCCCCTCGTTGGGCTGGAGGCGGAGGGTCAGGGAATTGGCATCCAGGTTCTTGCCGCATTGGGCGGCGAAAAGAACGTGCGGCGTGGGACGGAATTGAATGCGCACCTCGCTGGTGCTGGCGGGCAGCCGCTTGCCGGTGCGCAGGTAAAATGGCACGCCGGACCAGCGCCAATTGTCCACCAGCAGCCGCAAGGCCACGAAGGTCTCCGTATTGGAACCCGGTTTGACCTTCGGTTCCTGGCGATAGCCGGGAACTTCTGCGCCGTCAATTTCTCCGGCGGCATACTGGCCGCGCACGGCCGACGCCTCGATCTGCGCCGTCTCGAAAGGGCGGATGGATTTGAGCAGTTTCACCTTCTCGTCGCGCACGGCTTCGGCTTCCAGGCTGACGGGCGGTTCCATGGCCACCAGGGCAAGGACCTGGAGGAGGTGGTTCTGCACCATGTCGCGCAGCGCCCCAGCGTCGTCGTAGTATTCCCCGCGGCCGGCCGCCCCCAGCTTCTCGCTCACCGTGATTTGCACCTGCTCGACCGACTGGCGGCTCCAAAGCTGCTCGAAAACCGAATTGGAAAAACGGAACATCAAAATGTTCTGCACCGTTTCCTTGCCCAGATAGTGGTCAATGCGGTAAATCTGTTTCTCCGACGCGATGCGCGTCAATTCGCGGTTCAACTTTTGCGCCGAGGCAAGGTCGTATCCAAACGGTTTTTCCACCACCAGCCGCGGGCCGTCCCCGCTCTCGTCGCCCCGCGCCAGCAGTCCGGCGTCGTGCAGGTGCTCCGCGATTTCCGCAAACCGGCCGGGAGCGGTGGCGAGATAAAAAATCAGGTTCCGGCGCAGTTCGGCGCCGAATCCGTCCAGTTGCGCGCGCAGATTCCGATACGCCGCGGCGTCGCCAAACTCGCCGGTGCAATAGAACAGATGCGGCGCGAAGGCGTCCCATTGGGCGGCGTCCAATTCACTGGCGCCGGAGAGAATGGCCGCGCGCAATTCCGCCCGCCAGGCCTCGCTGGTCTTGGGACGGCGCGCGAAACCGACGATGCGAAACGGATAGGGCAACTGCCCTTGCGCGCAGAGATGGCAAAGGGCGGGGATGAGTTTGCGCGCCGTCAGATCCCCGCTCGCGCCGAAGATGACCACGGTGCAGGGCTTGACGGTTCTCCGGCCGATATCGAGCCGGCAACTCAGGATTTCGTCCAACTGCTCAACCGATTCCATGCGGACAAAATGGACTTTCCGGCCCGCGATTCAAGGTCAAAAAACAAACTTAAGATTAGGATTAAGAGCAAGACACCGCTACGCCGGAAACACAGCCGCGAATTTCACCGATGTGCGCGCTTCGGACATCATGGGGGCAACGGTGTCGCGCCATTTTTGGTAGTGCGCGGTTTCCTTGTGCGCGGCGGGAGCGTCCGGCGCGCGGTAGATTTCGATCAGCACGAACCGCGATGGATCGTCGAGTTGCTGGAGGGCGTCGAAGCGGGCAATGCCCGGCTCCCGCAGGCTTTGGCGCGCGTTTTCGACGGTGGCCTGTTTGAAGGCTTCGATGAATTCAGGCTTCACATGGACATGGACATGGACGATCAGCATGGTTCATTGATGACCCGCGCGGGACGAAGTGTCAAGAAGGCGCATTTCGCATTCCTGGGATTTTCTTTCTTAATCTTAAGAGTCACAACCGGAAACCGCCACCCAAAAAAGCGACATGCGCCCTGCGCTGAGGCAGTTTAAAAAAAGGCTTTGAACTGGGATCGTTCAACTTTAGACTTTGGCCAGGGCATGAACGCAGCGAAGGGTTGAGTTTTGAATGGCGAACCTGAGACGTTGAACGTGCAAAGCAGACCTACATCCCAACGGCCCGGCATCCCGGCCCAGGCGGCCTCGGCGCCGCTTCCGCCCGGCGCTTCCGGCATCGGTTTGGTCAATTCGCTCGAAGGCGTGATTGAAGTCGCGCTGAAGAACCTCGATTCAGCCGAGGCCGGTTTGTTGCGCAATGACCTCATCCTGCGCCTGCGCCTGGCGGGGGCGGCGGCGGCTGCGGCGCACCCGGTCCACACGCCCTATGTCAATACCATTCCGCCCGAAGCCCAGCCGCGTTATCCCGGCAACCGGGACCTGGAGCGGCGCATCAAGAGCCTGGCCCGCTGGAACGCCATGGCCATGGTCGTCAACGCCCAGCGCAACGGCGCCGAGGTGGGCGGCCACATTTCCAGCTACGCCTCGATGGCCACTCTTTACGAGGTTGCCTACAACCATTTCTTCCGCGGCGGCGACGGCAAGGGTCCCGCCGACCTGGTTTATTTTCAGGGGCACACCACGCCGGGCAATTATGCGCGCGCCTTTTTGGAATATCGCCTGGAGGAGAACGATCTCCACAATTTCCGCCGCGAACTGGCCGATGGCGGCGGTCTTTCCTCCTATCCGCATCCTTATCTGATGCCCAATTTCTGGCAATTCCCCACCGTCTCGATGGGCCTCGGCCCCATGATGTCCATCTACCAGGCGCGCTTTGTGCGCTACCTCAAGGCGCGCGGCCTGCTGCGAACGGAGAAGGAACCGCGCGTGTGGGCCTACGTGGGCGACGGCGAATCCGACGAGCCGGAAGCCCTCGGCGCGCTGACGCTGGCGGCGCGGGAGGGCCTGGACAACCTGACCTGGGTAGTCAACTGCAATTTGCAGCGCCTCGACGGCCCGGTCCGCGGCAACGGCAAAATCATCCAGGAACTGGAAGGCGTTTTCCACGGCGCGGGCTGGAATGTCATCAAGGTCATCTGGGCTTCGCAATGGGATGAGTTGTTCGCACGCGACGAATCGGGCCTGCTCCGCAAACGCATGGACGAGGCGGTGGACGGCGAATTCCAAAAATACACCGTCGCCCCCGGCAGCTACATCCGCCGCCATTTCTTCGGCAAATATCCCGAACTGCTCCACCTCGTTGACCATTTGACCGACGAGGAACTGGCCCGCCTGGGGCGCGGCGGCCACGATCCGGTCAAAGTCTATGCCGCCTACAAAGCCGCCGTGGAACACAAGGGTCAGCCGACGGTCATCCTGGCCAAAACGGTCAAGGGCTACGGCCTGGGCGAAGCGGGCGAGGGGCGCAACATTTCCCATCAGCAGAAGAAGATGAACGAAAAGGAGCTGCGCGAGTTCCGCGCCCGCTTCGACGTGCCGATCAGTGATGAGGATATTGTCAACACTCCTTTTTTCCGCCCGGCCAGGGATTCCGCGGAAACGAAGTACTTGCTCGAACGCCGCCGCAAGCTGGGCGGGTTTATCCCCAAACGCGAGGTCAAGGCGGAACCGCTCCGGACGCCGCGCCTGGAGGCATTCCCGGAATTGACCAAAGGCTCCGGCGCGGGCGAGGCTTCCACCACGAAGAGTTTCGTGCGGCTCCTGAGCGTTCTGGCGCGGGACCCGGAAGTGGGCCGGCGGGTCGTGCCGATTATCCCCGACGAAGCGCGCACGTTCGGAATTGACCCGCTGTTCAGCCAGATCGGCATCTATTCTTCCACGGGACAGCTTTACGAGCCGGTGGACAGGGAGGCCGGCTTCAGCTTTTACCGCGAAGCGAAGGACGGCCAGATACTTGAGGAAGGCATCACCGAAGCCGGCTCGATGGCGTCGTTTGTCGCGGCGGGGACGGCTTATGCCAACCACGCTGTCAACTTGATACCGTTCTATATTTACTACTCCATGTTCGGCCCGCAACGGACGGGGGATGAATTGTGGCTGGCGGGCGACAGCCGGACGAAGGGCTTTTTGCTCGGCGCAACTTCCGGCCGCACCACGCTCAACGGCGAGGGGCTGCAACACCAGGACGGCCATTCGCCGCTCAACGCCTCCACAATCCCGACCCTTTACGTCTATGATCCCGCCTTCGCCTTCGAAGTCGCGGCCATTATTTGCGACGGCATGAAACGGATGTTCGAGGACGGCGAGGAAATCATGTATTACCTTTGTCTTTACAACGAAGGCTACGCCCAGCCGCCCATGCCCTCCGGCTGCGAGGACGGAATCCTCAAGGGCCTCTACAAATTCAAGCCCGGCCCCGGCGGCAAAAAGCACAAGGCGCACATCCTCGGCAGCGGCAGCATTATCCGCTCCGCCCTGGCCGCGCAGGAAATCCTGGCCGCGCGCTACGATGTCTCCGCCGACGTTTGGAGCGCGACCTCCTACAAGAACCTCCGCAACGAGGCCCTGCTGGCCGAGCGTTGGAACATGCTCCATCCCACCCAGCCCGCGCGCAAACCCTGGGTCGCGCAACTCCTCGAAAAAGAAACCGGCCCCTTCATCGCCGTCTCCGACTACATGAAGATCATCCCCGACCAGATCGCCAAATGGGTCCCCGGCGGCCTGACCACATTAGGCACCGATGGTTTTGGCCGCAGCGAAACCCGCCCCAACCTCCGCCGCTTTTTCGAAATAGACGCCGAAACCGCCGCGGTAGCCGTCCTGCACGCCCTCTCCCAGCGCAAAGCGATCAGCCCCGAGACCGTCGCCCAATCCCTCCGCGACCTAAACATAGACCCCGAAAAACCCTTCGCCAAAATCGCCGCCTTTTGAGCGGCCGGCGAACTATTCACACAAGTTTAACAATTGTATCAAAAATGAGAATTGACGCCGACGCGAAATGACCCAACAAGAGAGATTTCAAGGACTGTTTGATGGCCTGCAAAATCGCGGCACACGAGGCGCAGGAACGCGTCTTCGAGCAAGAAGCTCTGCAAAAGGGAATGGAAGAAAAGTCCCGCGAGTTCGTCGAGTAGATTTCTGCGCTTTACGCCGACGCATAATCCGAACTATCATCGTCCGCACCTATGCCCGCACTGGCAACTAACGAACAAGAACTGCTGACGCTCGACCTCGCGGCAACTCCCGCTACACCGAAGCGGCACGGTTGGCCCCGAGAAGGAGCATCGCTCGCGGCTGCTACGGAAGCGAAAGCAAAGCCGCTTCGTGAGGCGGTCTCGGTTCTCGCTAGGGGACTGTCCCCGGAAGAATTGCAGCAAGTTTTTTCGCAGACGTTTCATGCCCAGCCCAAGTTTTCACGGGGCACTGATTCGTTGATCATGCGTGGCGCCTGGAATCTCGTAACGATGCACCTGACCGCACGGAGCAGCGGAAAGTGTTCGTTGCGCTGCGGCATTCAGGAAGCCGAAAGTTGGTTTCGCGGAGACTCTACGACAGCCGACGATTGGTTGTCGGCGCGAATTCCGGCGGAATGCTTGTGGATGGCAGAACAACTTCTCAACACCGTCCAGCTGGACGAAGAACTTCGGGCTCTACTTCCGTACATCCTGGAAGAGCATGGGCCAGGCAGCCGCGCGTCAGTGATGAAAGACCCGACTACGGCATCGGCTCGTGCGGCCAAGCGAGAGGGGGGAGTTTTCTACACACCCGCCGATATCGCGGACTACATGGTTGGGCACGCCAAGGAACTTTATCGAAATGATTTTCTGACTGCCAAGAGTCTTGACCCCGCTTGTGGCACCGGAGTCTTCTTCTTGGCGATGCTTCGCGCAGCGGTTCGCGCTCAAGGCGGAACGAATGGCTTTTCTCCATTTGATTACGTCACGAATTGTCTGCACGGCATCGACGTCAGCGGTTACGCATTGGACGCCGCCGCCTTTGTTCTTCTAAACGAATGTCTCTCAGAGATTCTCTCACGGCATCTCAGCCCGCTCGCGGCTTGGAGACTGATTCGACGCAATCTCATAGAAACCGATGCGCTTTGCGTGGATGCGGGCACGAAAAGCGACGGAAATTCTGCGACGGAGTTTTTTGAGAATCCTCTCCCAGAACTGGCAGATTTATTCCCGCAAGCACAAGAGGGCTTCGACATCTTAATAGGCAACCCACCATATGCCGCCTTGGGGGACCGACAAGATTTTGTTTCACTGGCTGCTCACTTCGCTTCTTTGCATGAAGCGAAGGCTGCGCCGCGTCTGAATCTTTTTCCGCAGTTTGTCGAGATGATGTGGCGATTCACCAAGCCAGGCTGCAACGCAGCCGCGTTGGTCACTCCAATGTCGCTGGCATTTCATGGCGGCTCGCAGTTCGAGAACTGCCGACACGCGATGGGTTGGAACGGCGGGCGATGGCAATTCGCCTTTTTTGACCGCGAACCACACGCGCTTTTTGGCGAGGAGGTCAAAACTCGTAATGCGATCTTGTTTCGGCAAGAAAATTCCGAGACGCCGCAACGCGGCAAGGCGGCGAATATCGAAACGGGGCCGATGCGGAAATGGACTAGCCGCACGCGTGAGCAGATGTTCCGGTGCATTCAGTTCACGGCCCTTGATTCTATTGAGATTACATCGGGGATTCCAAAGCTCGACGGCGCAATCCAATCGGAAGCTTTCATGGTACTGCGGCGACGTCTCGAGCGACTACCGTCATTCGCCACACGAATCGGGACGTGTGAGCCTGCCGAAGCTCTCGTTGGCGAAGACGCCCCCAAAGTCTTTGTTGGCGGTACGGCCTACAACTTTCTGAACATCTATCGTCCAACCGCTTTGCTGCCAGAGGAGGGTGGTTTCACTTTAAGCGAAAGCTCAGTGCATTGCTTGGAATTCCAGACCGAGTTCGATGCTTGCGCGGCCTTCGCCATTCTTAGCAGCCGGCTTTCCTTCTGGCTCTGGCATGTTCTAGGCGATGGATTTCACGTTGCTGGCTGGCTGTTCAATGAGATTCCATTCGGCCGAAGCTCCTTCGCCTCCGAGGACTTTGAATCGCTTGGGAAGCTTGGTGATACGTTGTGGCAGAAGTTGCAAGGTCATCGGTTCACAAGTCTGAACGCTGGCCGGCTGACAGTCGGCTTTCGTCCATTGGCGTGTCATCAGGAGCGGGATGAGATTGACGCGATTCTGGCCCGTTCTGCAGGCCTTGCACATGGCTTTGTAGTGGAACTTCGGATGTTCGTACAGCGAAACGCAGTTGTGGACTCCGCCGATGAACGGCGTGGCCAAGTCAGGAAACATTTCACCGAAATCAAAACAGGATGATTAACCAGCCGAGCAAAGCCCAAAAAGAAAAGAGCAAGTTGACCAAAGAAGAATGGCGCGAATATACCAAGACCGTCTGGCAAATCGCAAACACTTCTGACCCGAATCACCCTGCCGTCTTTCCAGTCGAGATACCACGCCGGCTCATCAAGCTCTTTTCATTTTACGGGGAGACTGTGCTTGATCCGTTTGGTGGAACCGGAACAACAGCCGTTGCCGCCATCGAACTCGGACGACATGGCGTCTGCGTCGAGCAGAATCCCGATTACGCCAAGGTCATTCGCAATCGGTGCCACGCTTTGTGGAACGGGAAGGAGCAAGCGCAAATCATCCTCGGCGACAGTCGCGACATGGAAATCTTGGCGGACGATTCTGTCGGCTTGGTGGTGACGAGCCCTCCGTATTGGAATAAGGCCGATTACGGAAAAGGGCATGAGAACGTCGGGAATGAGCCAATCTACAAGAATTTCTTCGAGTGCATTCGACCTGTTTTTGAGGAGTGCTATCGCGTTCTGATGCCTGGAAGAAAACTTTGTGTCGTGACAGCCAACGTGAATCAGCATACCGAACACGGGCTGCTGACGTTCCCACTTGCTGCTGATTTCATCTGCCAACTTCGCGACATCGGCTTCGTCGTCGTGAACGAAATCATCTGGTCGAAGGACGGAACAGGCGGCAAGTGGGGGTCACATGGCCAGCAACGCCCAATTTTCGGCAGCTACCCCTATCCACCAAACTTCCTGTTCAAGAATGTTCATGAATATGTCGTCATCGTCGCCAAACCGCCGGGCAAAAAAGCCAACGGGAAGACTGTGGTGTCTTACGATTACCTAATGGGGCGGTCAGGGCAGAAAAAACCGAAAGGCCATAGCGAAGGAGGATAACAATGTTCTACAACCAGCCACTGGCACACCGATTCGGAACTGCGCTTGCAGCAGACATCGAAAGCGAGAATTGGAATCGCATCGAAATTGCCGTCGCTTGGGTGCGGCGTTCCGGAACGCAGCAGCTTGAAGAGTCTTTCAAGAAGTTTCTAGGTCGTGGAGGTACTGCGCGCATAACGGTTGGCGTGGACATTGAGAACACATCCGCTGAAGGATTGCAGGATTTGTTGGCCTTGCAGGCGGCTGGATATCTCGAGACGCATGTCCACCATAACGAGAGGGCGAGCACGACTTTCCATCCCAAAGTCTAATTGTTTAGCAACGATGCTGAGGCTCGGTTGATCGTCGGTTCAAACAATCTGACCGGAGCGGGTCTCTTCAGAAACACAGAGGCGGGTTTGCAACTTGATGCGCCCTTGAATGATCCGATGATACGTGATGCCCAGACCGCGCTTGCTTCGTGGCGTGACCCTGACACGGGGTTTGCCAAGCGACTTGATGCGGTTCTGTTGAATGACCTCATTCAACTCGGTTACGTGTTTCCAGAGCAAGAACTGCAAAAGCGTCGGAAAGCCAGTGGCGAACAAGCCAAAGCCGGGCGTCCGGCTACAACTCAACCGTTGTTCGCGGCTCGAACTTACACATCCCCCCCCTTCCGGAGAGCGCCGAAAATCATCCGTGACGTCCCTGGGACTGTGCTTTTGATGCGCGTTCGCAAGGCGCGCGGAACACAAGTTCAGATGCCGATTCAGGCTGTCGAAACAGATTTCTTCAAAGGCATCAACGCGATTGTGAGTGAACATGACGGGCGCGGGCGCGGGTTGCATCCAGCGAAAGCGCGCGGCAAGCGAAACACGATCAAGGTTGAGATTCCAGAGACCGCAGCTATGACTAATCCTGTTTTGCGATTGGAGCGCACTGCCGACGCCATCACCTATCGCGCATTTGATGCCAATTCCATCATGGGTTCGCAAATACGTGACGCCCTGTTGATGGGGTTCAAACTGCGACCACAGGTGACCTTTAGTTCAATCTCGGACATTGAGCGGTCAACCTGGTGGAGGTTCATTTGAATAATACATTATCCGCATCCTTGATAAAGAGTAGCCGACTGCCCACAGCCAAATGGGTCAAACCGTGTTTGTGATTCTGCTGAAAAACCCCGGATGGTCAAAAAGTAACACTTGAAAACACCACCAAAACAGTCCAACCAGTCCAAAAGAAACGCTCTCAATCAATCATGGACGTTTCTCTACTTGACTCGTTTTGGTTGTTTTTGGTGGTTCTTTCAAAAGAGGGGGGTTTTTCAGCAGAATCGTTTTTGCGTGTTTTGGCGTTTGCCAGGACGTTCTTGCGCGGCAGGGTTGGAACGCCATGAGCAAAACAGCGCAAAAACACGGTGACCCCTGACCTCGTGTCATAGTCACTCTTTCGGGCCGTCCACCTTCCACTCATCCCCAATCTTCTTTAGTTCCATCTTCTCCACTTGGTCATTTCCAATCATGGATACGTAAAGAAAAACGTCGTCATCAGAAACAGCTTTCTTCTTGTGAATGATAAATCCTTCTTCCTTGTCGGCATTTTTGGCGGCATTGGCTCGCATCTCACTATCGGTCCTGCCGGCGAGCATCTCCACCCATATCTCCTGCGCATGGGGAGTGAGGCTCTGCATCATGTTTGTTCTATCGCCATTGCAAATAGCCCAAGTCCATGTCTTAAACGCGGATTCCGGGCTGGCATACCCGGCAAAGTCCAAAGAGGCTCTGGGACAAGTCATTAACGCCTGCTCTTTTGAACAGCCGCAAAGAAGCAAGGCGCATAACATAATGATGAGCGTATTGTTCATAAATGGCAACGATTTAGGTCCTTTCGTTTAACCGGCAGGCAGTATGCGGGGTGCCGGGGCTTGAAGGCAAGGAAAAGAAGGCGGAAAATGTACGGTGTACAGGGTCAGTCCCGCATAATCACATATTTGGAAGGTGGAAGAGGAAGGGATCGATCCCGAGAATTGCTCGAAAGCAAGCCTTGCGATTTCGGGGAAATCGCTTAAATTGATGGGCATGAAGAAATGGATTGTGGCTGACCCGGAACACTTGGGCGGAAGTCCGCGCGTGCGCGGCACGCGCATTTCTGTGGCTCTCATTTTGGAGTCGCTCGCTGCCGGCATGTCGGTCGCGGAAATCGTGGACGCGTATCCGAGTCTGACCGCGGAATCGGTGCGCGGCGCGTTGGCGGAACTGGCGCACCAGAAGGAACTCCAACCGGCGTGAAAATACTGCAGGACGAGAACCTCCCGCGAAAGCTGGACGCGGCTTGGGGGCTTGGCGTGACGGCAGGAGTGAGGTTGGAAGGGGCGAATGGCACTGAAAACAGCACTTGACGCGGATGCGGTTCTGAGGGAAAATCCCTCTGTGTATGCAACGATAATTGACAAGAAACGGCGAATGACTCTCCCGGAGCCGGTCTGCGAGGCGGTTGGCCTCAAGCCAAATGACCAAGTGGAGTGGCGTGTGGAGGCTGGCGAGATACGCGGACGAAGGCTCGTCGCACAAAAGCCCACGGAAGACATTCTGCGATTGCTCGATTCTCTGGTCCATTGATGCCCCGCTTCTGATCGCCAAGCGGGGAGATGTGACGCTCTCGCGCCGGCGAACCATCCGGGAAAAAGTCCGGGATATGCTCCGCCTTTCCGCCACCGGCTAACATCCATCGCCGCGGAATCGGTGGGCGGCACGCTGGCGGAACTGGCGCATCAAAAGGAACTGCAATCGGCGTGAGAATTCTGCTGGACGAGGAAGCCGGCCGATGTGTTGGCCCGCAGATCATGCAGATGGACGCAGATGAAGGATTTTGGAACAGGAGGGAACAGAGGAAACAGAGTAAAAATTGACGAAGAGAACATGATCAGATTCGGCATTTTGGGGGCGGGGCGGATTGGGCCGGAGGCGCTGGTGCGGCCGGCGCTGGCGTCCGGCGGGGAGGTCCGTGTCGAGACGGTGGCTGCACGGGACGCGGCGCGGGCCGGGGATTTTGCGCGGCGATTCGGGATTCCGCGCGCGGCGGCAGGTTACGCGGAATTGGTGGAGGATAAGGGGATTGACGCGGTCTATGTCGCGCTGCCCAACAGTCTGCATGCGGAGTGGAGCATTCGCGCGCTGGAGGCGGGGAAGCATGTTCTTTGTGAGAAGCCGATGGCCTGCAACGCCCCGGAAGCGCAACGGATGGCGGACGCGGCGGCCGGGGCGGGACGCATTTTGGCGGAGGCGTTTCATTACCGGTATCATCCGCTGGTGTTGCGGATGAAGGAGATTGTGGCGGGCGGGGAGTTGGGCGAGTTGCGGCATATTGAAGCGCATTTTTGCGCGCCGCTCTGGAGGCGCTCGGACATCCGGTATCGGTATGATCTGGGCGGCGGAGCGACGATGGACCTGGGGTGTTATTGTATTAACTTGATTCGTTTTTTGGCGGGGGCGGAACCGGAGGCGGCCGCGGCGCGGGCGCGGCTGGCTTCGCCGCAAGTGGACCGTTATATGGAGGCGGATTACCGGTTGCCGTCGGGCGCGACGGCGCGGATGACCTGCTCGTTGTGGTCGCGGGTGTTGTTGCGGACCTGGGCGGTGGCGCGCGGGATCCACGGGGAGTTGCGGGTCTGGATGCCGTTCCAGCCGCATTATTTTCACCGGCTGAAGGTGCGGGTTGGCGGCGGAACGCGGGTGGAACGGTTTTCGCGGGAGCGAAGCTATGCCTGGCAGTTGCGGGCGTTCGCGGCGGCGGCGCGGGGCGGGGCGCCCATCGCGACGACGGCGGCGGACGCGGTGTCAAATATGCGTGTGATTGACACGGTTTATGGGAAGGCCGGTTTGAAAGCGCGCGGGGGGTGAGAATTGCAGCCCGAAAGGAACCCGGATGGGAGGAATGGGAGGAATGGGACGAATGACGCAAGTGGTTTCCTCCATAGAACCTGCACACAACATTGAAGGACCTTACTGCTTCGCCACCGCGGTTTCGGGGCCGCCGATGAGACGCTGGATTTCGTCCAGGATCCGGGAGAGGGGGGCGGTCTTGTCCAGGTAGCTGGCGACTTTCTTCTCAATGGTCTGGCGGACGGCGCCCTTGCCGAAAACGACGCCGGTGAGGAGCATGAGGGGGATGTCGGGATAAAGCTCGCGGAACTCGTCAATCAAAACAAAGCCGTCGCTTTCCTCGATTTGGAAGTCGAGGATGATCAAGTCGGGGCGGTCGGCCTTGGCGATTTTGCGGGCTTCGCCGGGTGTGGCGGCGGTGGAGACCCGGTAGCCCCTCATGCTGAAACTCTCATGGAGGAGATCGCGGATGTCCTGTTCGTCATCAACTGTCAGTATGTGCTTTTTCATGGATTTG
>Ga0181518_10001316_pt1 | contig 25643 bp, 27 predicted proteins | sample PEATcosm2014_Bin_28_FD_119751 | JGI IMG/M metagenome (GOLD analysis project Ga0181518, IMG submission 119751) | Peatland microbial communities from MTU Mesocosm Facility, Houghton, MI, USA - PEATcosm2014_Bin01_60_metaG | ecosystem: Environmental > Terrestrial > Soil > Wetlands > Peat | place...
GAGTAGTTGCGCACGTGCCCCATGTGTAGCGCGCCCGAGGGGTAGGGCAGCATCTCCAGGACGTAATACTTCGGACGCGGCGAGTCGAGGGGCTCGGCGCGGAAAAGTTCCGGCTGCTGCTGCCAGCGGGCGGACCATTTCTCCTCGATGCGCTGCGGATCGTAGCGCTCTAGAGTGCCGGTTTCAGTTTGGGTATTCGGGTCGGGCATGATGCTCAAATGAAATCGATAAGAGGATCAATCTCTGATTTTACACGGAGGGGCTACACTCCCCACGTACTTGGCTTTTCGCGATCGGGAACGATTCACCAACGACTTCAGCATTTCGATGTTTCGACGGTCATCGTCCGGCCTGTCAATCGGCGTCTCGGCGATGAAGGCGGCGTGCGCCAGGCGAGGATCGTTCAACAGCCGCTTGAACGGCGCCGTGCCGATCGTGCCCTGGCCAATGTGCTGATGGCGGTCGAGCTTCGATCCGAAGGCCGCCTTGGCGTCGTTGCAATGCCAAACTGGGACATTCTTGAGGCCAATGGTCTCATCGATGTGACGCAGCGTGGCCTCGTAGCCCGCCGGGGTGACAATGTCGTAGCCGGCGACGTGGATGTGGCAGGTATCCATGCACGCGGCCACGGAGATGAACTCGCGCAGTACGCCCACTAGCGCCGCCACGTGCTCGAAACTCGCGCCTAACGAATATTCGGCGCCGGCAGTGTTCTCGATCAGCACGGTCAGCCCGCCCGTGACCAAGTCGAGGTCCGCGGCTCCTTCGCGGATAGCATAGGCGGCGCGCGCAAGGCCTTCTTCGCGGCTCGCGCCACGGAACGATCCGGGATGGACGACGAGGTACTCGGCGCCGAGCGCGAGCGCGCGCTCGACTTCCCCACGAAACCCGGCGATGGTCTTGGCGTAGAACTCGGGATTGCCTCCGGCGAGGTTCAGCAGGTAGCTGGCGTGAATGACCAGCGGCTTGAGGTCGTACTTCTCGCGCAGGCGGCGCATTTCCGCGCACTGCTTCGGTCCCAGCTCATAGGGCTTCCACTGCCGCGGACTCGAGGAAAATATCTGGAAGGTGCTGCAGCCCAGGCGCCAGGCGCGTTCGGCGGCGTTCTCGACCCCGCCCGCGGTGGACGTGTGAATCCCGATCCTCCGCGCGGTGCGGCGTGGCGACCGCTTGGGCGGCGGCAGCTTCAGGATGTCCTGCTCGCGAGCCATGGAGATGGGCATAACAACAGTGACCAGTGGTAAGTGGTCACTGGCCAGTATATTCGGTGCGCAAGAACCCAACGTTTTCGCCGTCCTCTGGGGTAAACTATTTAGTCCCTCGAGGTCCAGCCATGCTAGTCGTCATGCAAGCGCACGCTACTGAAGAACAAGTGCGTGCGGTCTGCGAAAAGATCGATGCGGCGGGATACCGCGCCCACGCCATTCCCGGAGCGGAGCGCACCGCCATCGGCATCACCGGCAACCGCGGCGAGGTGGAACTCGGCGTGGAAGACATGCCGGGTGTCGCTGAAGTCATCCGCGTCACCAAGCCCTACAAACTGGTGAGCCGCGACGTCAAGCAGGACAACACGGTTGTCCGCTTTAGCAACTCCGCCAGCATCGGCGGGCCGGAGCTGGCGGTCATTGCCGGGCCCTGCGCAGTAGAGAGCCGCGAGCAGACCTTCGCCATCGCCGAACGCGTGCATCGCGCCGGAGCGCAGTTCTTCCGCGGCGGCGCTTACAAGCCGCGCACTTCGCCGTACTCTTTTCAGGGGCTCGGTGAGGAAGGCCTGCGAATCCTTGCGGAAGTGCGCGAGCGCTGGGGCATGCGCATCGTCACCGAGGCCATCGACAACGAATCGCTGGAGCTGGTGGAAGAGTATGCCGACGTCATCCAGATCGGCGCCCGCAACATGCAAAATTTTCCCTGCTGAAGCGCGCCGGGCGGTCGAAAAAACCGGTGCTGCTGAAACGCGGCATGGCCGCGACGCTGGAAGAATTCCTCATGGCCGCCGAGTACGTGATGTGCGAAGGCAACTACAACGTCATTCTGTGCGAGCGCGGGGTGCGCACCTTCGCCGACCACACCCGCAATACGCTTGATCTGAGCGTGGTGCCGGCGGTGCATCGCCTGAGCCACCTGCCCATCCTGGTGGACCCCAGCCACGGCACCGGCAAGCGCAACAAGGTGACGCCGCTTTCGCGCGCGGCGGTGGCGGTCGGCTCGGACGGCCTGATCGTCGAAGTGCACAACGATCCCGACCGCGCGCTCTCCGACGGCCCGCAGTCGCTCTATCCCGATCAGTTCGACGAATTGATGTTGGAAGTGCGGCAGATTGCCGCCGTGCTGCGGCGCGAACTTGCGCCCGCGGCCGCAGCCACTCGCTAGACGTTGAGTTTCAGGAAGCAGATCGCCGCCGGCCTCGCGGGCTTTTGCCTGCTCGTGCTCGGCGGCTGCCGGCACGAACCGCTTCCCGACCTGCGCCAGTACGCCTACATCACCAACGGCCGCAGCAACAGCGTCAGCGTCCTTGATCTCTACAGCTTCCGCGCCATCAAGACCATTCCCGTGGGCCGCAATCCTACTGGCGTGACTGCCAGCCCGGTGCGCAACGAACTCTACGTGGCCAACACCGGTTCCGACAACGTCAGCGTAATCGACGCCGAGCGCAACCTGGTGGTGGCGGCCATCGGAGTGCACCACGCGCCGTACTTCATCGACGTCTCGCCGGATGGCAAGCGCGGCTATGTGGCCAATTCCGGCTCGGCCAATGTGTCGGTGCTCGATCTCGAAGCCCGCCGTGTGCTGGTGACCGTGGGCGTGGGCGGAGCGCCGGGCGTAGCGCGGGTTTCGCCGGATGGCAAGATGGTGGTGGTCTCCAATCGGGGCGGCGACTCGGTCTCGCTCATCGACGCCGACCGCAACCAGGTCCGCGGGACGATCACCGTGTGCCATGAGCCGGGCGAAGTCGCCATCCTGCCGGATTCGAGCAAAGCATTCGTCGCTTGCAGCGGCTCGTCGCAAGTCGCGGTGCTGGACTTGCGGTCCGGGAGCCTGCTCACCCTGCTCGACGTCGGCAAGACGCCGGTCAGCCTGGCGCTCAAGCCCGACGGCGGCGAGCTGTTCGTGTGCAACTTCGATTCCGACAGCATCTCCGTCATCGAGACCATGACCAACGAGGTCGGCGGCAGCTTCCTGATCGGCACGCACCCTTCGCACGCGCTCGTCAGCAGCGACAATTCCCTGCTCTACGTGAGCAACTTCGGCGCCGATGCGGTAGCGGTTTACAGCATCGAAACCGGCAGGCTGGTGACCACGGTCATGGTGGGCAGCCGTCCCGACACGCTGGCGCTCAGTCCCAACCAGCACTTCCTGCTGGCCGCCGACGCGCTCGCCGGCGACGTGGCCGTGATCCTGAAGCGCGACAAGACCACCAAAGCCAACCCCGCTCCCTTCGCGCTGCACACCCTGGTCCCGGTCGGCATTCAGCCGAACCAGATCGCGGTGAAGGCCTTCATCGCCCAGGAACCGACGCCCTGACCCTCTCTGATATTCTGGGCCGCGTGCAAATCCAGCAACAAATCCCGCTGGCGCCGCTGACCACCCTCAAGGTCGGCGGCCCGGCGCGCTACTTCGTCGAAGCCCGCAGCGAGGAGGACGTGCGCGCGGCCGTCGCGGAAGCGCAGACCCGGGGATGGCCGCTGTTCGTGCTGGGCGGCGGCAGCAACCTCGTCATCTCCGACGCCGGCTGGCCGGGCCTGGTGCTGAAGATTGCGCTGACTGGGATCTCGGAGCGGCACGACGGGCCTCGCATGCTGTTCGACGCCGCCGCCGGCGAAGACTGGGACGGCTTCGTTGCACATGCGGTGGCGCACGATTGCGCGGGCATCGAGTGCCTGAGCGGCATTCCGGGGACAGTCGGGGGCACGCCGGTGCAGAACGTCGGCGCCTACGGGCAGGAGGTCTCCGACACCATCACCAGCGTGCGCGTGCTCGACACCGCCCGCGGGGAGTTCCGCGAGCTGGAGAATGCCGGCTCCGGCTTCGCCTATCGCACCAGCATCTTCAACACGCGGGAGCGGGGGCGCTATATCGTCTTGCGAGCGACGTTCGCGCTGGCGCCCGGAGGTGCTGCACGAATCGAGTATGCCGACCTCAAGCGCCACTTCGCCAGCCGCAGCAGCCCGCCGACACTGGCGGAGACGAGAGAGGCGGTGCGCGCCATCCGCCTCAGCAAAGCCATGCTCATCGTTCCCGGAGACGACGACTGTCGCAGCGCAGGATCGTTCTTCAAGAACCCGCTACTCACGCGCGAGGCATTCGAACAACTGCAAGCCCGCACCGGCCCGATTCCCAACTTCCCCGCCCGCGACGGCATGATCAAGCTGGCGGCGGCATGGCTGGTGGAGCATGCCGGATTGACCAAGGGGCAGGCACGCGGTCCAGTGGGGATCTCGCGCAAGCACGCGCTGGCCATCGTCAACCGCGGCGGCGCTACGGCTGCCGACATCGTCGCCCTGAAAAACGAGATCCAGCAACGCGTGCTTGACCAGTTTGGCATCGAGCTTCAGCCCGAGCCCGTCTTCGTAGGCTTCGACCAATGAACCTGGTGGCGAAGGCAGGGGAAGAATGGCCCTGAGTTGTCCTTCCTCTACCGCGATTACCTTGCGCCTGTGGTAGGTTTGTGCCCCACCTGAATTGGAGGGATGCCATGTGCATTGTCTGTGAACACCAGCTTTATGAGGAGCACCGCAACGGCGAAGCTGGGCCGTTTGATCCTTGTCCGCAGTGCGGAAAATTTCCCAGTAACGAGGGCCGGCCCTGCTATCACTGTTTCGCGGTAGGAAACACCATCGATGAGTGCGCCGAGTGTTCCGGCAAGCCATGGAGCGAGGAATTTCTCAGCGCTAAGGCGGAGATCGAAAAGGATGCCCCGACATCCATACAGTGAGGGACTCCTACCCCGGCTCGGGCTCCAGCAGATGGCATGAGTACGTCTTGATCACCAGCCAGACCTCGCGGCCCACAGCCAGCGCCAGCGACTCCCGCGCAGTGGGGGTCAGCTTCACCTGGAAGACCACGCCGCAATCGATGCGGGCGTGTACGGTGATGCCCTCCTGCTCGAGCCCTACCAGCCTGCCGGCGAGCACATTGCGCGCGCTCAGGCCACGTGGACACTCCACAGCCAGCAGGATGTCGCCGGCATTCACCGCGATGCGCGCCGCCTCGCCGGCTACGGCCTTTGCCAGCGGCACTTCCAGCTCCACGGAAGAACCTTCCAGGCGGCACGTCATGGTCCCGTGGGCCGGGTGAAGCGCGATCACTCGCGCGTCGAAGATGTTCTCGAAGCCCGCCAGTTGCGCCACCGTCTCCTGGAGCGGTGCACGTAGCACCTGCTGCGGCGTTCCCTGGGCGAGCACCTTTCCCGCGTCCAACACCACCACCCGCTCGCCCAGGGCAAACACCTCGCGCTGGCTGTGCGTGACGTAGAGGATGGGAATCTGGTGCTCGCGGTTCCAGCGCCGCAGGTCGGCAAAGAGCTGCGACTGCGTGGGCAGGTCGAGCGCGGCCAGCGGCTCGTCCAACAGCAACACCTGCGGCTCGATGACCAGGGACCGCGCCAAAGCCACGCGCTGGCGCTCGCCACCCGAGAGTTCCGCTGGTTTGCGCCCGGCCAGGTGCGCGATGCGGAACTGCTCCAGCATGGCCTGCGCCTGCCGCCGGCGTTCGCGCGCCGCCAGCCGCCCCAGGCCGTAGGCGACATTCTGCTCCGCGGTCAAGTGCGGGAACAGGGCCAGGTCCTGAAAGACGTATCCCACGTTGCGCCGCACCACCGGGACGTCCAGGCGCTGCTCGCGGTCGAACAGGACGCGGCTGCCGACCGCGATCCTTCCGGCATCGGGCGCGAGCAGTCCGGCGACGCAGCTCAGGATGGTCGTCTTCCCCGATCCCGACCGGCCAAACAGGATGGTGATGCCGGCAGCGGCCTCAAGCTCAGCCGCCAGCTCGAAACCCCCGGGAAAGCATTTCTGTATATGCGCCGAGAGTGCGTGTTTCCCTGCGGGCGCCTCTGCATCACCGTCCGCGCCCACCTTCAAAGCACCCACACTTTGCGGTTGACCGCATACACCACCGACAAGGTTATGAACGAGATCGCCAGCAACACCAGCGCGGTCTGGTTGGCGACGGCATAGTTCAACGACTGCACCTGGTCGTAGATGTCGATGGAGACGGTGCGGGTCACGCCAGGAATGTTTCCTCCGACCATCAGCACCACGCCGAACTCGCCCAGGGTGTGGGCAAAGCTGAGCACCAGCCCGGTGATGATCCCGGCGTAGGACAGAGGCACGATGACGCGCGCAAAGGTCCGCAGGCGCGACACGCCCAGGGTGGCGGAGGCGTTGACGAGCTGGCGGTCCACCGACCGAAAGGCGGCGGCAAAGGGCTGCACCGCAAATGGCAAGCTGTAGAGCAGCGATGCCACCACCAGTCCTTCAAAGGTGAAAGACAAAGTGTGTCCGAAGGCGCGCAGCCAGAGGCGTCCCAACGGACTGCGCGGGCCCATGGCAACCAACAGATAAAAGCCGAGCACGGTGGGCGGCAGCACCAGCGGCAGAGCCACCACTGCCTCCACCAGGAACTTCCAGCGCCAGCGCGAGCTGGCAATCCAGTAGGCGATGGGCATTCCGACCACGAACAGCACCGCCGACACGATGACGGCGAGCTTCACGGAAAGGGCCAGCGCCTGCCAGCTCATGGCTTCTCCGGCGGCGGCTGGAATCCTGACTGGCGCAGGATCGCCTGGGCCTCGGGCGTCCGCACGTAGTCCAGGAAGGCGCGTGCAAGGGACTTATCCGTCGCCGCCGTGGGAATTACCGCTGCCTGCTCAAGAGGCGGATAGGAATCGGTGGGAATTTCCCAGTAGGCGCCTTTGCCCTTCAGGGTGGGAGCAACGGCGAGGGAAAGAGCGAGGATGCCGAGCTGCGCGTTTCCGGATGCGACGAACTGCGCTGCCTGCGAGATGTTCTCGCCCAGCACCAGCTTGTCACGCACCTGGTCATACAGCTTGAAGCTCTGTAAGGCGGCAACGGCAGCGCGACCGTAAGGCGCGTGCGCCGGATTGGCAATGGCGATCTTCTGCACGGAAGGATCGAGCAGCGCCTTCATCCCCAGCTTGCCGAGATCGAGCGGAGAGTCGGCCGGCGCCCACAGTACGATCCGTCCGGTGCCGTACACCCAGAGCGTAGGAGCAGCGGCCAGGCCGCTGGCTGCGAGCTTCCGCGGGTACTCCACGTCGGCGGAGAAAAACACGTCAAACGTTGCTCCGTTCTGGATTTGGGCAAAGAAATTTCCCGAGGATCCGAAGGCCAGCTTCACCCGGTTGCCGCTTTTCTGCTCGTAGCCGTGCGCAATCTCGGTTAGGGCGAAGGTGAGGTCAGAGGCCGCCGCTACCGTGATCTCCCCTGCCGGCGCGGATTTCGCCAGCAGCAAGACCAGCAGAAACAGCGAGCCAAGGCGCACATTTTTCATCGCGGTTCACCTCCGCTTCACACCCGGACGATCATCACCTCGGTGGACTTGATGAGCGCGGCGGCAGTATCGCCCCGTTTCAGCCGCATCTCCCGCACCGCATCGGCGGTGATGATGGAGGTGATGGTCTGGCCGCCGATGGAGAGCTTCACCTGGGCCATCAGCCCGCTGGTGCGCACCTCGAGCACCCGTCCGACGAGCTGGTTGCGCCCGCTGATGCGGCGGAAATTGCGGCGCCGCTCCGGGCCGGGCTTCTCGCGCAGCCGGTGCAGGTAGCGGTCGAGTTCGCTTTGCGGGATGCGATGATGGCCGCCGGCGGTCTTGACGGTGCGCAGCTTGCCTTTGTAGATCCACTGCTTCACCGTGGGATAGCTGATGCCCAGCACGGTGGCGGCGTCGCGGGGGCGGAGCAGGTCCATAGGATGTGCAGTTTAATACGATATTATTTATACAATCAATGTTGTTTTGGCCTACCCCCCCAATGATCCACTGAAGGTTGTCATCCTTCGCGAGCCGAAGGCGAGCGGAGGATCTGGCGCAAAGGTCAGCGTTACCGTTGTTGGTTGCCCCGCCATTTCCGTCAGATTCTCCCGCCTCCCGTCGGGCGGCGGAAGAATGACACCTGTTTTGATTGCAAATGGTTCTGGTGCGAAACTTTTGGCCATTCTGCGAGTCTGATGGAGTAGGTGCAATCCGCCAGCCGCTGGAATACGTACCAAGGTTGTGGGGGGAAACATGCTGATCAAAAAGCCTGCCGACGTCGCCTCGTCCGAGATCACGCCCAAGCGCGCCTACCTGAGCCGGCGCACGTTCATGGTGGGAGCGGCGGCCGCCGGGGCGTCACTGCTCGCCGGACGCCGGCTGCTGGAGATGGCATCCCCCGCCGAGGTGGCACAGGCGGGCACGAAGCTGAGCACGGTCAAAGGCCCGTTCGGCACCGACGAAAAGCTCACTCCCTACAAAGACGTGACCACCTACAACAACTTCTACGAGTTCTCCACCGACAAGGACGGGCCGTCACAACTGGCCAAGGACTTCCGCACGCGTCCCTGGCAGGTGAAGGTGGAAGGCCTGGTACAGAAGCCGCGCACGTTTGACATCGACGACATCCTGAAGCTGGCGCCGCTCGAAGACCGCATCTACCGCCATCGCTGCGTCGAAGGCTGGTCGATGGTGATCCCGTGGGTGGGTTACCCGCTGAGCAGCCTGCTCAAGCAGGTCGAGCCGCTGGGAAAAGCGAAGTACGTGGAGTTCACCACCATCCTCGATCCCAAGCAAATGCCGGGGCAGAGAATGCGCGTCCTCGACTGGCCTTACCTCGAAGGCTTGCGGCTGGACGAAGCGATGCACCCGCTGGCCATCCTGTGCGTGGGCCTCTACGGCGAGGCCCTGCCCAACCAGGACGGCGCGCCGGTGCGCATTGTGCTGCCGTGGAAGTACGGCTTCAAGAGCGCCAAATCGATTGTGAAGATACGGCTGGTGGAGAAGCAGCCCATCAACACCTGGAACCAGGCCGCTCCCGGCGAGTACGGGTTCTATTCCAACGTCAACCCGGACGTGGACCATCCGCGCTGGAGCCAGCGGACGGAGCGGCGCATCGACGGCAGCGGATTCTTCGCCTCGATCAAGAAGATCCCCACCCGGCCGTTCAACGGCTACGGCGACCAGGTGGCGCAACTTTACGCCGGGATGGATCTGCGCAAATATTACTGACGACCGTGACGCGCACCCGCTGGCTCAAACTCGCGATCTTCCCTGCATGCCTGGTACCGCTGGGGCTGCTCGTTTGGAAGGCTGCGACGGCGAACCTGGGCGCCAATCCCATCGAGGCCATCACCCACTCGACCGGCGACTGGACGCTGCGATTCCTGCTGGTCACGCTCGCCATCACACCGCTGCGCAAGCTCACCGGCCAGCTCTGGCTTATCGGGCTGCGCCGCATGATCGGGCTGTTCGCCTTCTTCTACGGCTCCCTGCACTTTCTCACGTACATATGGCTCGACCAGGCGTTCAGCGTCCACAGCATGGCCAAGGACGTGTACAAGCGACCGTTCATCACTCTGGGTTTCACCGCGTTTGTGCTGCTCATCCCGCTGGCCATGACCTCGACCCGCAAGATGATTCAGCGGCTAGGCGGACCGCGCTGGCAGTGGCTGCACCGGTTGATCTACGTGAGCGCCACGGTGGCCATCGTGCACTTCACCTGGGCGCTGAAGAAAGACCACCATCGGCCGATCGAGTACGGCATCGTGCTGGGCGTCCTGCTGGGATATCGCGTCGTGGTGTGGGCCGTGCCCGTTGTGGCCAGCAAAAGGAGACGCGCCGCCGCTATCGCGAATGCGGCAGGCGACTAAAGTCATCTCATAAATCTGCCGAAGGTTCGTATCAGGGCGCGGCTTTACAGACTGCCGAAAACTCTGAGCGGAGATGTTTTGAAGGGGCGCGGCTTCAGCTGCGCCGAACAAGCTCTTTATCCGGTTTAGAGCCTAATAAATTGATGTGGCGGGCATCCTCCCCGTTGGGAAGAGAGATGGTCACAGTAGCGAGCGATGCCCATCACGACCTGAGGCGTGCTCAAGTCGGCTTCATCATTCTCGATGCGGCCGTTTCAGGGTTCCCTGTGCTGGATAAGAGTCCGACTTACCTGTGCAATTCGATTGCTGCCATAAATTAAGTGCTGATCTGGATTAGCAACTGCAAGCGCCCTAGTGTCGGATCCAATCCCTGAGCAGCGCCTTGCCCGAATTCCCGGCGCTATGCCGACTTGTCGTTTCTATCAAAATTGGCATCATAAATCTTATAAATGTTACCTACTGTACTCGCCAACTCTGATATTGGGAATAACCATTCTGACGGGCCCAACTATAGCCATTGCTGTGAGTTTACTTGCCACAGACGCGTGTGCGTTTGTTTCCTTTGTTTTGTTGAACGGCCACATGATTTCCTCCACATTTACAAACTCTTATGCATACTTCATCACGCATTCTACTACAGTCAATCTTGGCCTGAATCACCGCCTAACACCAAGGCTGGGCGGGTGGCTCGGGTCTGCCATCATGCTGCTGCCCCAGGTCCCGCTTTTTGAACTTGAGTTTATATCTGTCATTCCGAGGGGCTTCAGCCCGGAGGAATCCTGGTTTTATTCCACCGACGTGAGTTTTTGAGCAGGCTCTGAAGCCGTGCCCTGATAGAAAGAGGATTCGACTCCAAAGTCTCCTCTGATCGCCTTCCGGCGGATGCCCGCCAGCAGGACAAGCAGAGCTCCGATGCCGGCGATCCAGAGAACGGTCGCGGTCTCCACCACCCAAGCCGGCGCCGCGCCCGCCCGCTTGAGAACGAATGGAAGAAAATTCCAGGTGGTGATGCGGACGTAATCCCAGTCATCCCACTTCATAGCGCAATTCAGGAGGCCCCATGCCTGCATCTTTCCCAGGGCAAACCCGGCAATATTCTCGAAGCGCAGCCCAATGACGAACGTGGGATGGCCGAGGGTTTCCATTTGATAGATCTCCAGCGGCACCCAGAATGCCAGTGACGCGAGCTGGATGGCAGCGCTGACGGCCACCAGCGCCATCCCGACTGCACGCACGAACCGGCCTACGTGCGCGCCGTGTCGCAGTAGCAAGGGCACGGAAATGAACGCCACCAGTTCCGCTGTGGTTGAAACGTAGCGATCGCCCCAGGCGAAGTCGCCGTTCCATACCGTGTAGCGCGCGTAGAAGCAGATGTAGGCCAGCAGCAGGAGCGTGAAGGCGGAGAGGTAGGCCTTGATCTCGGGCCCAAACCGCTTCCAGAGAAGGATGGCCACGATGGCCGTCAACAGCAGCAGCGGGTCAAACAGAAAGATGGATTTTTCCGGCGTGAAGAGCGCGCCGAAGAAACCCACGTGGAACGGCGTCTCGAACGGATAGTTTGACGGCAGCTCGGGGTTGAGCATCTTCTGCTCGCGCCCAAAAACGCTGATGTAGGTATTGAAGAACGATCCGAAACGATAGAACTGGTAGATACGGTCGAGCAGAATGAACACCGCATATACGGGTGCGGCCACTCGCAGGTAAGAGATAATCCGCTCGAGCAGGGCCCGCCCGCACACTCCGTTGGACCACGAGACCAGCAACAGAAAGCCGCCGACCGCAATCAGGTCCATGCCCGTGGTCAACCGCGTCAACAGATTCAGTCCCAGCGCCACGGAACCAATGAGCAACGCGCGGCGATTCCCGGTGCGCAGCCACTGGTACTGGAACGCCAAGCCGGTGAGCGTCAGCAGCATGATGTAGTTGTTCTCCATCATGTTCTGGGTGTAATGCAGGTGGGTGGTGCAGAAGAGCAGCGCCAGGACACCCGCAATCGCCTGCTTCACGGTGAAGTCGAACCAGCGCAACAGCCGTAAGCACATCAGCGCGGTCAAAACCGACACCAGCGCGTTGGTGCAGTAGGCAACGACGATGCCGCGAATGCTGGGATCCTCTTTGTAATTGGCCAGAACCGGCAGCCGCTCAAGGTAGGCGCCGATCACGTCGAAAGGCAGCATCAGCACGGACTGGCCGATGCCGTACCAGCCATAGAGCTTGCCACCGCGGCCGTGCAAGCCAAACTCCGGGTACTCGTCGGGAAAAACCGCCGGCTGGGAGGTCCAGAAGGAATGCGTCGCCTGCAGCCGGTGCATGGTGTCGCTGGAGCCAAGGTCGCCGGACTGCACGAGCACCGCAGCAAGGAATGCCACAACAGCCAGCAGAAAAGCGGGGCGGCGAAGAAGTGCCCACCCCAGCACGCGAAAATCGCGCGTGCCGGGGGCCCCGGTCGCGTGGAGGCGAGTTCGCATCCGCAGGCGATGCTATCGCACAGCCGGGAGGGATTCAAATCGGCAGCGGCCAAAAATAAAAGCGTCCTGAACCCGTTTAGGTCCAGGACGCCGATGGCAGCCCTCCCCCAGAACTGCCTTACAACGACTCCACAATAATCCGGCGCCCGCCGCGCGTAAACATCACGTCGGTAATGATCCTGTGGTTACGGCGGTTTCTAGCTGAGTGGGGGGAAGGTTACGGGGGTTTCTTGCCGACTGACGGAAGCTCTGCAACAATCTGCGCATGCAAGCACACAAGACTTCATCCAGCCTCATCCGGCGCGAGACGCGCAACCGGGACACGCGGCGGGCTTTTGAAGCGGTGAAAATCTCGAGCGGCCTGATCGCTTTCTACCCCCAGGCCATTCATCGGGCCCAGCCCTACGTCATCCTGCTTGACCCGGTCAGCGGCATTCTCAAGCGCCTGGAGCTCCCGGCGGATAAGTAACGGCGTTTCTCTGGGGACGGATGGAAAGGCGGAGTGAACCGCGCCGGCGAGCGCCCAAAAGGGTAACGAGCGGCCCCCTGGAATGACGGCGGACGCTCGTCAGTTCCAAAAAGCCGCTCCGACAGCGCCGCTCCGATGAACGCTGCCCCCACGCACAGAGGAACAACCTTCGGCCCCTGCACGACCCCTCAAACCCATACGGCTATCAGTTGAATAACTGACCTGCGATTACAACAGAGCCGGCTTCATGCAGCGCCAGCGAGCGCCACTCCCACGAAGCCGGCCCCCAAGTGCGTCCGATGCCCCTCATTGCAGGACGCAACCCTTAAGCGATCTCCGTATCCAACGTTGCAGCGAGAGTACCGGCGCGCGGCGTAACAGTCCAACTCATAGTTTGGTTGCGAGAAATCGGAATCTTCTTCAGAAATTTATCTTATGCGCGCGATAAGCAAAGTTTTTTGCCGCTGGGCAGCGGCGGCGCTTTCCCGTGTGGCATACTTCTGCTCCGCAAGCGGGGACAGGAGAGTGCAATGCACACACGTGAGACGCAGCGCGCTTTTCGCATCGGCATCGCCGGGCCGGTGGGCTCGGGAAAAACCGCGCTGGTAGACCGGCTCAGCCAGAAGCTGTGGCCCAGGCATAGTTTGGCGGTGGTAACCAACGACATCTACACAAAAGAGGACGCCGAATTCCTGCTGCGCCAGGGCACGCTTCCCGCCGAACGCATCCGCGGCGTGGAGACCGGGGCGTGTCCGCACTCCGCCATCCGCGAGGACGCTTCCATGAACCTGCAGGCCATCGCCGAGCTGGAAGACGCGCTGCCCGGCCTGGAACTGGTGTTCGTGGAGAGCGGCGGCGATAATCTCGGCGCGGCCTTCAGTCCGGAATTGGTGGACGTGTGGATCTACGTCATCGACGTGGCCGAGGGCGACAAGATCCCGCGCAAAGGCGGCCCCGGCATCACGCGCTCGGACCTGCTGGTGATCAACAAGATCGACCTTGCGCCTTACGTCGGAGCATCCCTGGAAGTCATGGAGCGCGATTCCCGCAAGATGCGTGGCGAGCGGCCGTTCCTGTTCACCAACCTGCGCGATCAAGTCGGGCTGAACGCGGTGGTCGAGTGGGTGGAGGAAAAACTTGGCCTGCCTGCCGAGACGCGGCACTCTGTGATCGACGCACACGCTCCGGTGGCCGCGCGCGCGCATGGACACGACCATCATGACCATCATCATGAACACCGTCATTAAAAGCTTCTTGTGAACGGCGTAGCCGGGACTTACGGGGGGTGCAATGGTTGGTCGAGGTTGTCATCCTTCGCGAGCCGAAGGCGAGCGGAGGATCTGGCGAGAACACCTGCACCACCCGAGGTCGTGGTGCTGACTGCTTTCCCAGATTCTCCCGCCTCACTCTGCTCGGTGGAAGAATGACAGGGATTGGGAGGCACATGTCGTCGGTTACTAACTCGGAATCCGAGAAAGATCCAGACCTCGCCCATCTCCGCCTGCTGCATCTGGCGGACAGCGCACTGCCCATCGGCGCGCTGGCGCACTCGTTCGGCCTGGAGTCCCTCACCGCGTGCGGATTGCTGACGCCTGCTGGCGTGCCCGAGTTCCTCCGCGGCTATGTTGAAGAGGCGGGAGTAATGGAAGCAGTGTTCTGCCGCGAGGCATTTCGCCTGGCCGGAATAAACGCGTTCGCCAGCGATCGCTGGGTGGAGATCAACCAGCGCCTAAGCGCGCTCAAGCCCGCGCGAGAAAGCCGTGCCGGCAGCGCCGCGCTGGGACAGCATTTCTTGTCAGCTGTCGTCGGGCTCGGCGAATTCCCGCTGGTGCGAGATGCGCTCGCGGCCGCGCGGCAGGAGCAAAGCGTCATGCACCACGGCCCCGCGTTCGGGCTGGTTGCGGGCGTGCTGGGTCTCGGCGAAGAGCGCGCCGTCCTCGCCTACCTGCATCAATCGCTCGCCAGCCTGGTGTCGGCCTGCCAGCGGCTGCTGCCGATCGGGCAAAGCGAGGCCACCCGCATTCTGTGGAACCTGAAGCCGGCATTGATCGATGCTGCCGCACGCAGCCGCGCCGCCACGATCGACGATGTCTGCTGCTTCATGCCGCTGCTGGACTGGGGAGCGATGGAGCATCCGGCGCTCACCACCAGGCTGTTCATCAGTTGAAACCATGGCGAGCGCGCAACAAATCGAGATCGGGCTGGAGCCAGCCGCCGATACGGGCAGCCGGGTCGAGGCTTCTCTCGAACTCGACTTCGAGTTCGATTGCACCTCGGGCCGCACCGTGCTCCCCGCCAGCCGGCAGCAAGCGCCGCTCCAGGTGGTGCGCGCTTTCGCGCTCGAGGACGGCAGCGCTCTCGCCCATCTGCACAATGTTTCCGGCGGCCTGCTGGGCGGGGATCGCCTAGAGCTGCGCGCGCGTGTTGGCGCAGGCGCAAGCGCACAGTTAACAACCACCGGCGCCACACGCATCTACCGCCCGCGCGAACTGGCGCCCGATGCCACACAGGTGAATGAGGTCCGCGTGGGCGAGAATGCTTTGCTGGAATACGTGCCTGACCCGATCATTCCCTTCGCCGGAGCTCGCTTTCGTCAGCAGACAACGATCAAGCTGGCGCCGGGCGCGGGATTGTTCTGGTGGGAGATTCTCGCGCCCGGCCGTGAAGCGCGCGGCGAATTGTTTGCCTACGACCGTATGGAACTCAAGATGGACATCTGGACACCTAATGGGCTCATCGCTGCGGAACGCGTCCGTCTTGAGCCGCGGGTGCACGCGGTTTCCTCGCTGGCGCGACTGGGCGACTATCGCTACTGGGCCACGTTTTACATTTGCCGGGTAGGCGCCGATCGCAAGGTGTGGGCGGCTGCCGAGCAACGTCTACGAGAGGTCGCTGCGAATGTGCCCCTCGCGGGCGAGACGCGCTGGGGCGTCAGCACGCTCGCCGCCGACGGGATGATGGTCCGCTGTCTTGCCCGGCAAGGCCGATGGGTGCTGGCGGGACTGCGCGAGATTTGGAGTGCGGCGAAGTCGCTTCTCTACGGACGGGAAGCGATCCCGCCGCGCAAGGTGAACTAGCGCAGCAGAACCCGATGGGGAGGACCACTTGCACCTGACTCCGCGTGAGCAGGAAAAATTGTTGATCGTGGTGGCGGCGGACGTGGCGCGCCGCCGCGCCGCCCGCGGCTTGAAGCTCAATTATCCGGAAGCCGTGGCCGTGCTCACCGCCGAGGTGATGGAGGCGGCCCGCGACGGCAACAGCGTCGCCGACATCATGAGCTTCGGCGCGAAGATCCTCACGCGCGAGCAGGTGATGGAAGGCGTGCCGGAGATGATCCATGAGGTCCAGGTCGAGGCCACCTTTCCCGACGGCACGAAGCTGGTCACGATTCACGATCCTATTAAGTAGGAGCGCACGTATGAAACCCGGAGAATATTTTCTGGAGAGTGGGGCGATCACCGCCAACGCCGGCCGCCGCACCGCGCGCGTGCTGGTAAAGAACACCGGCGACCGGCCCATCCAGGTCGGCAGCCACTACCACTTCTTCGAGGTCAACACGGCGCTCGAGCTCGACCGCGGTGCCGCCTATGGCATGCGCCTCAACATTGCTGCCGGCACTGCCGTCCGCTTCGAGCCGGGGGAGGAGAAAGAAGTGGAACTCACTGACTTCGGCGGCGCGCGCGTGATCCATGGATTTCTCGGTGCGGTGGGAGGTCCGCTCGATGCTGCCGGCGCGCGCGAGCGGGCGCTTGAGCGCCTGCGCCAGGAGAAAGGCCGATGAGCCTGCACATCCCTCGCCGCGTCTATGCCGACCTGTATGGTCCGACCACGGGCGACCGCATCCGCCTCGCCGACACCGAGCTGATCATCGAGATCGAGAAGGACTTCACGCACTACGGCGACGAGATCACCTTCGGGGGCGGCAAGGTGATCCGCGACGGCATGGGCCAGAGCAGCAGCGCGGTGCGCGAGACCAACAACGGCGCACTCGATCTGGTCATCACCAACGCGGTTGTGCTCGATCACTGGGGGATCGTAAAGGGCGACATCGGAGTGAAAGATGGTCGCATCGTGAAGGTCGGCAAGGCCGGCAATCCTGACACTATGGAGGGCGTCGATCCCGAACTGGTCGTCGGTGCTGCGACCGAGGTGGTCGCAGGCGAAAACCTGATCGTCACCGCCGGCGGCGTGGACAGCCACATCCACTTCATCTCGCCGCAGCAAGTCTACGAAGCAATCTCGAACGGCATCACCACCATGGTCGGCGGCGGCACCGGCCCGGCCACTGGCACCGCGGCCACCACCTGCACGCCGGGCGCGTGGAACCTAGCGCGTATGCTGCAAGCCGCCGAGGCCTGGCCGATGAACTTCGGCTTTCTCGGCAAAGGAAACGCCTCCACCCGCGCGCCGCTAGCGGAGCAGATCGAGGCCGGCGCTTGCGGACTCAAGCTCCACGAGGATTGGGGAACAACCCCGGCCGCCATCGACGCGTGCCTCAAAATCGCCGACGAATACGACGTCCAGGTCGCCATCCACACCGACACCATCAACGAATCCGGCTTCCTCGAAACCACTGTGGAGGCGATTGCCGGCCGCGCCATCCACACCTACCACACCGAAGGCGCGGGCGGAGGGCACGCGCCCGACATCATCCGCATCGCTTCATTCCCGCACGTGATGCCGTCGTCCACAAATCCCACGCGTCCCTACACCGTCAACACCATCGCCGAACACCTCGATATGCTGATGGTGTGCCACCACCTGAACCCGCAGGTGCCCGAGGACGTGGCCTTCGCCGAAAGCCGCATACGGCCTGAGACCATCGCGGCCGAGGACATCCTGCACGATATGGGCGTGCTCAGCATGCTGTCGAGCGATTCGCAGGCCATGGGCCGCATCGGCGAGGTGGTCACTCGAACGTGGCAGACCGCCCACAAGATGAAGACGCAGCGCGGGCCGCTGCCCGAGGATTCCGTGCGCAACGACAATCAGCGCGCCCAGCGCTACGTCGCCAAGTACACCATCAATCCGGCGATCGTGCACGGCATGGCCGCCGAGATCGGCTCCATCGAGCCGGGCAAACTCGCCGACCTGGTGCTGTGGAAGCCCGCATTTTTCGGCGCCAAACCGGAGATCGTGATTAAAGGTGGATTCATCGCCTGGAGCGCGATGGGCGATCCCAATGCTTCCATCCCCACGCCGCAGCCAGTGCTCTATCGACCGATGTTCGGCAGCTTCGGCGGCGCGATCGCGGCCACCAGCATCACCTTCATGTCACAAGCCGCGTTCGCGGCCGGCGTGGAGCAGAAACTGGGCCTGAAGCGGATGGTGGCGCCGGTCCGCAACTGCCGCCGCATCGGCAAGAAAGACATGATCCACAACAACGCCACGCCCGACATCAAAGTGGATCCTGAGACCTACGAGGTACGCGTGGACGGCAAGCTGATCACGTGCGAGCCGGCTCGAGTGCTGCCGCTAGCGCAGCGGTACTTCCTGTTCTGACCCATCTGCTTAAAGCCGTTGCGACTCTTGCACGGCCTTGCGGTGCGTGGCGACCCGCACTGTCGTAGAATCCGTCCGGGATGTACACCATCGAACTGAACGAGCGAATCAAGACGTTTGACTGCCCCGACTGCGGAGAGAAATCCATGACTGTTTGGGGCTTCGTCTCTAGGGACAATGCCGCGCACGCGATCTACTACGCTGGGCTGATGACCGGCCATGAGCAGGCTTCTGTGAGGCTGACCATTAGCATCGGTGGCTGGGGTGTGGAGAACAGAGATGAGCAAACCGTAGAAGGGCGGAACTGGCTTATCATCGAAGCTCGGCCCACACGTGATAGCTACGAAATGATGGTGCGGGAACCAGAAGAGTCCTTCTATTTCGACAAACGTATTCTCGGCAAGCCGATCACTCGTACAGAAGCTCTGGCCAGCTCGCTTTTGGACGAGTTCTTTGCAATCGCGGACTTCATAGTGTTCAATGACCCAGCCGTGAAATCGTATTTGATGGGGGAGGAAGTTAGCGCCTCAGGCCGGAAGGGCATCGATTAGAGACGTCAGTATGCGGTGCTGGTATTCGAATGACGCCCCCGATTGACTCATCCCAACCCGGAAATGTACGTTGGCGGCCCATGATCCTTGTTCCCGTCAAGCACCTGGAAACCTCGAAGCAGCGGTTGTCTCCGCTGCTCAGCCCTGCCGAGCGCTTCGAGTTGGCCGAGGCCATGCTGCAGGACGTGCTTGCGGCGCTGGACGCAAGCCGCCATCGTGGCTACGTTGCGCTCGTCTCCGGTGATGCTCGGGCGCACCGGCTGGCAAGCCAGTACGGTTTCGGAGTCATCGACGATCCGCAGGATCCCGGCGAAACCGGCGCCATCGAAATGGCGACGCGGGCCGCGATCGAGCGCAGGGCCGAGTTCACGCTGGTTCTGCCCGCGGACATCCCGCTGATCACCGCGACCGAGGTGGAGCAGATTTTCGCCGCCGCGCCGCCCGAGGGAACAGTGCTGGCGCCTTCAGCCAGCGGCCGCGGCACCAACGCCGTCTTGCAACGGCCGCCCGGCTTGTTCCCGCTACGCTTCGGCAACGACAGTTTTCTGCCGCACCTGGCGGCGGCGCGAGCCACGGGCAACCCGGTTGAAGTGCTGCGCCTGGCCAGGATCGGAATCGATATCGACGAGCCCGCGGATTTGGCCGACCTGATCGCAGCCCCCGGTGACACCAGGGCGCAGCGCCTGCTCGAGGAGTGGCACATCTCCGAGCGTTTGGCTGCGACGAGACTGGACGAGGAGCGCGCGTCGTGAACGGCCCGGTGGCGGTCGTGGGCGGCACCGGCCCGGAAGGACGCGGCTTGGCGCTGCGCTGGGCGCGCGCGGGCGTACACATCATCATCGGCTCGCGCGACGAGCAACGGGCGGGCCAGGCAGCAGCCGAGATCCGGGCGCAGTGCGGCGGCAAGGCTCATGTCGAAGGCGCGGAGAATTCGGCGGCCGTCGCGGGGGCGGACGTGGTAATGCTCACCGTCCCGTTCGCCGGGCAAGCAGAGTTGCTCAAGAAGCTGAAGTCTGGGTTCCGACCGAATGCCGTGCTCATCGACGCAACAGTGCCGCTGGCGGCTGAGGTCGGCGGACGTGCCACGCGCACCCTCGGCGTGTGGCAGGGTTCGGCGGCGCAGCAGACGGCGGAACTGGTCCCGCCAGGAGTGGCCGTGGTGGCCGCCTTCCACAACGTGTCGCACACGCTGCTCGAAGGAGATGGACCGGTCGACTGCGATGTGATTGTCTGCACCGATCACGAGCCCGCGCGCGCTGTGGCGTTCGAGCTGGCGCGGAAGATTCCGGGCGTGCGGCCGGTGGACGGAGGGAAGCTGGAGAATGCGCGCATCGTCGAGCAGATCACCGCGCTGCTGATCGCCATCAATATTCGCGCGAAAAAGCAGTCGGCGGGGATCAGGATCACGGGGCTGGGGGCGTGAGCTGTTTCCGTCTCGGGAAGTCGGTCAAGCTGTGCTACCTATCGTCGACCCGGTGGCTTCAAGCCGAACAGCAGAGATGCGCTCGCGTAGAAGGCAAACAGTTCTAGAAAAACTGCCCCCACGTAGTAGAACCACGGTAAGAACCCTAAGACGAGCGTAAAGATCAGTGAGTGCAGCACCACCCATGCAAGAAAGAAAAAGACGAACGGCATGGACCTGAATTCGCGACGGTAGTCCCATCCAACTGCTGCGAAGAAGCCCACGGACAGCCACGCCAGCATAACCCACGTTGGATTGATTCGGTATACGTCTGCTACGAAGAACGAGGCGACGCCCAGTAGCGCGATCAGCAGGGAGCACCCAATCAAAGCAAGAACATCTAGGAGTCGAGACCTTCGCATTTCAACTCCGGGCAGCTCCGCTCGTTCAGAAACGGCACCGCTACAAGGCAACCTCAGTACGAGAACGGATACAGCCGCCAATAGGTCTTGATCTTTCGCCAACGTTCGGCCATGCCGTCGGGCTCGAAGATCAGGAACAGCACGATTGCCAGCCCGAACACTCCCAGCTTCAGCGAAGCAAAAAGTCCGACCAGCGAGGGAAATGTGCCGCTCAGCGAGGACGCGCCCAGGCGTAGCAGCTCCGGCAGACAGGTAATGAAAACGGCGCCGAGGATGGAGCCGAGGATGCTCCCCAAGCCTCCGATGATAATCATCCCGAGATAGTCAATCGCGAGCGTGATGGGGAAATTTTCCGGGCTGATGTACTTGGCCTGGTAGGCGAGCAGCGACCCGGCCACGCCCACATAGAACGAGCTGATGCCGAACGACATCAGTTTGTACTTGAAGATGTTGACGCCCATCACTTCCGCCGAAATGTCCTGGTCGCGGATGGCGACAAACGCTTTGCCCACCTTGGTGCGGAACAGGTTCTTGGCGAAAAAGACCATGAAGAACATCAGGCCGAAAATCAGGTAGAAGAGCCGGCGGTCGGTATCGAGCGAGTACTTGAAGAAGGACGCGGGCGCCACGCTCACCCCGGCGACACCGCCGGTCACGCTATTCCAGTGAGCGGCGACGAACTCGATGATGAAGTGCGCCGCCAGGGTCGCCATCGCCAGGTAGAGTCCCTTCAGACGCAGCGAGGGAACGCCGAAGATCATTCCCACCACAGCGGCACCCAGTCCGGAGAGCAAGATTACGGCGATGAACGGCATTTGCGGCAGGTGCCCACCAAGATAAGCCGTGGTGTACGCTCCCACGGCCATGAAGGCGGCGTTGCCCAGCGAGATCTGTCCGGTGAAGCCGGTGAGGATGTTGAGCCCGACGGCGCCGATGATGGCGATGCCGACGCGAGCGGTCACGTCCATCCAGTAGCTGGAGGCGTAAAGCGGCACGGTCAAGAGCGCGAGCAGGAAGAGGGCAAGGCACCAGCGCGCGAAGGCGGAATCGAAAATCGCCATGTCCTTCGCGTAGGAGGTCTTGAAATCGCCGCAGCTAATCGTTGCCATGCCGCCTCACACCCTCTCGATGTGCACCTTGCCGAACAACCCGTAGGGCTTGATCATCAGGATCGCCACCAGGATCACAAACGGCGCCACTTCCTTCACCCCGCCGCCGAACATCGTGTCCAGGTAGCCGCCGGCGAGGTTCTCCAGGACGCCGATCAGCAGCCCGCCGATGATGGCGCCGGGAATGCTGTCCAGTCCGCCCAGGATGACCACGGGAATGCTCTTCAAGCCGATGAGCGCGAGCGATTGGTCAACGCCCGTCCGCACCGCGCCCAGCAGGATGCCGCCGACCGCCGACACCATGGCCGCGATCGCCCAGGCGAGCGCGAACATCAAGCGCACCGAAATCCCCATGGAAAGCGCGACCTGCTGGGAAAACGCGGTGGCGCGCATGGCGATCCCGTAGCGCGAGTACTTGAAGAACAGTGTGAACAATATCAGCAGCACGACGACGGATCCCAGGCTCCACAAGTAGGCGCGCGAGATCGGCACCGGGCCGAGCATCACCGGCTGCGAGGGAAAGATTTCGGGATAGGGCTGGGTGTCCGTGCCCCAGATGCCCTGCACGATGGCGCGCAGGATGCTGGAGAGCCCGAGCGTCACCATGATGACCGAGATCACCGGCTCGCCGATCATCGGACGCAAGATCAGCCGCTCGATCAGCAGTCCCAGCACCACGGCGAACAGCAACGTGATCAGGATGGTGGCGTAGAAGGGGATCTTGTAGCGCGCCAGCAGCACCAGGCTGATGTAGGCGCCGACCAGCAGGAACTCTCCCTGAGCAAAGTTCAGCACGCTGGTGGATTTGTAGATGATGACGAAGCCCATGGCCACCAGCGCGTAAATGCTGCCCACCACTACGCCGTTGACCACCAGTTGCAGGAAGAAATCCATGCTGTTCCTCGCCTAGGCTCGATTATTCATGAGATCCGATTGGGAAGGGCACGGCTTCAGCCGTGCCGAGGGAGAACCTAACGAGACTGTCATCCTGAGCGACGCCCGACCTGAGCTTGCGAAGGGAGGGCAAGCGAAGGATCTTGGTGTTGTCATAGTTCACCCGCGCAGTCGAGGAAAAACAGATCCCTCGACTCGCGCTCCGCTCGCAAGCTCGCCTCGCGCTTCGCTCGGGATGACAATTCTTAAGCTTATGGCACGGCTAAAGCCGCGCCTCCCGACTTGTTCGTCATGAATAATCCTCGTCATGCCACGCTCAGCTCGCGCACCAGAAGCGTGGTCTGGATGCGCGTGGTCTTGCCGTCCTGGAACTTGATCACGGTGTCGATCGGCACCTGCTGCGATTCGCCGTACAAGGCGGTGATCACTTCCCTGTAGCGCTCCTCCACGAAAACGCGGCGCACCTTGCGGGTGCGGGTGAGCTCTTCGTCGTCGGCGTCCAATTCCTTGTAAAGCAGCACGAACTTCCTGATCTTGGCCGCGGAAGGCAGGGTCTGGTTGACCTGGTCCACCTCTTTATGAACCAGGTCGTAGACCTCGGGCTTGGCGGAGAGGTCGGTGTAGGTGGTGTAGGGAATCTTGTGGCCCTCCGCCCACTTGCCGACCACGCCCATGTCGATGCAAAGCATGGCGGTGAGATAAGGACGGCTATTGCCGACGACAACTGCCTCTTTGACATACGGCGAAAACTTCAAGCGATTCTCGATGAACTGGGGCGAGTACTGGGTGCCGTCGGCCAGTTGCATCACGTCCTTGATGCGGTCGATGACGATCAGGTGGCCGTTCTCCGTGAGGTAGCCGGCGTCGCCCGAATGCAGCCAGCCCTCGGAGAGCGTGTCCTGGGTGGCGGCTTCGTTCTTGTAATAGCCGACGAATACGGACGAGCTGCGCGAGAGAATCTCGCCGCTCTTTGAGATCTTAAGCTCGGTGCCGGGGATGGGCTTGCCCACGGTGTGGAACTGTATGTCGTCGTCGGTATGGATGCAGGAAATGCCGCTGATCTCCGTCTGCCCGTAGATTTGCTTGAGCGGCACGCCCAGCGCGTGGAAGAAGCGGAAGACGTCCGGCCCCAGGGCCGCGCCGCCGGTGGAGCAGGTGCGGATGTGGGTGAAGCCCAGCCGGTCTTTGAGCGCGCGGAAGGTGGTCCAGTATGCCAGCGCGTAGGCGATCTTCCACGGCAAGGTGATGGGCTGCTTCTTGAAGCGGAGGTCGGCGATCTTCCGCCCCACGGGCATCGACAGGTTGTAGAGCAGCCGCTTAAGGGGCGTGGTGTCCATGATCCGCACCTGCACGGTCGAGGTGATGTTCTCCCACACGCGCGGGGGCGCGAACATGATGTGCGGGCCGATCTCGCGGATGTCCTCCATCACCGTGGACGGCTCTTCCGGGAAGTTGATGGTGAAACCGATGGTCAGCCCGCTGGACATGCACATCATCTGCTCGCCGATCCAGGCCAGCGGCAGGAAGGAGACGAACTCGTCGCCGGGCAGCTTGGCGTCGACCTGGTTGAGGTTGCCGGCCATGGTGAGCAGGTTGCGGAAAGTGAGCATCGCGCCCTTGGGAAAGCCGGTGGTGCCGGAGGTGTAGCAGATGATGGCTACGTCGTCGGCGTGCCCGGCGTTGACGTTCTCCATCCACAAGTCCGGCCGCTGGCGCGCCAGTTCGCGTCCCTTCTCCTCGACCGCGGAGAAGCTGATCAGCGCCGGATGCTTGTAGCTGCGCATGCCGCGCGGGTCGGTGTAGATGATGTTCTTCACCTTGGGCAGCTTCTCGATCATGTCGAGAATCTTGTCCACCTGCTCTTGGTCTTCGGCGACCACGAAGACGGCCTCGGAGTGGTCGATGACATAGACCACCTCGTTGAGGGTGGAATCCTGGTAGATGCCCACCGAGACGCCGCCCGCGCCCTGGACGGCGAGCTCGCCGTAAACCCACTCCGGGCGGTTGTTGCCGATGATGGCTACTTTGTCGCCGCGCTCCAGACCCAGGCTGATGAGCCCCAGAGAGAAGTCGCGCACGTGGTCGTGATACTGCTGCCAGCTCGTCGGCTGCCAGATGCCGAACTCCTTCTCGCGCAGCGCGGTCTTGGGGCCGAGTTCGGCGGCCTTCCGCACCAGCAGCTTGGGGAAGGTGTCGAGGTCCTTGTCGAGATGCTCAAGATGGTTCGTGCTCGCCAATCTATGCCTCCGCCACGGCGATCTCGGCGTCTTCCTGGCCGAGGTAGGCCTTCTGCACGTGGGGATTGCGCTGCACTTCGAGCGGCGTGCCGTCGGCAATCTTGACCCCGAAGTTGAGCACCACGACGCGGCTGGAGATGTCCATGACCACGCCCATGTCGTGCTCGATCATCAGCACCGTGGTGCCGCGGTCCTGATTGGTGTCGATGATGAAGCGCGCCATGTCTTCCTTCTCTTCCGCGTTCATGCCGGCCATGGGCTCATCGAGCAGCAGGAGCTTGGGCTCAAGAGCCAGCGCCCGCGCCAGCTCCACACGCTTCTGCAGCCCGTAGGCCAGGGTGCCCACGATCTTCTTGCGGATGTGCTGGATCTCGAGGAAGTCGATGATGTCCTCCACCACCACGCGCTGCGCCACCTCTTCCCGTTCACCCGGCCCGTAGTAGAAGCCGCCCTTGAGGATGCCGCAATGCTGGTGGGTGTGGCGGCCGATCAGCAGGTTGTCGAGCACGGTCATGCCCTTGAACAGGGCGATGTTCTGGAAGGTGCGCGCCAAGCCGCGGCTGGTGCGCTGGTAGGGCCTGAGGCGCGTGATGTCCTGGCCCTCGAAGATAATCTTCCCCTGCTGCGGGCGGTACACGCCGCTGATGGCGTTGAGCAGGCTGGTCTTGCCGGCGCCGTTGGGGCCGATGATGGCGTGGATGGAGCCCGGCTCGACGACGAAGC
>Ga0181518_10001317_pt1 | contig 25640 bp, 24 predicted proteins | sample PEATcosm2014_Bin_28_FD_119751 | JGI IMG/M metagenome (GOLD analysis project Ga0181518, IMG submission 119751) | Peatland microbial communities from MTU Mesocosm Facility, Houghton, MI, USA - PEATcosm2014_Bin01_60_metaG | ecosystem: Environmental > Terrestrial > Soil > Wetlands > Peat | place...
CGGCGAAATTCGTTTGACCGCAACATTCGGATAGCCCGCGCGGCGCAACTGCCCTATGTTATCCGCATGGCCACCAATGCGATACTTTCAGAAGAAACAGCGATGAAGCAAACTCCACAGCGAGCCCCCGAACAGATACTCGAGCAAATACCGGAACAGATAGACGCCCGCCGCTGGCAAGCCGTCGTCAATCGCGACACCTCCCTCGACGGCACCTTCGTTTTCGGGGTATCGAGCACCGGCGTCTTCTGCCGTCCGTCGTGTCCCGCGAAGCGCCCGCGCCGCGAGAACGTCAGCTTTTTCGGTCATGCTCTCGAAGCCGAGCAGGCCGGCTATCGGGCCTGTCTGCGTTGCCGTCCGAAGGCGGTGGATGGAAATCCGCAATCTGCGCTCGTCCGCGCCATGTGCCGCTTCATCGAACAGCATACTGAAGACCGCCTGACGCTCGGCTTGCTGGCCAAAGAATTCCAACGCAGTTCCTTCCACTTGCAGCGGACTTTCCAGTCGGTCCTCGGAGTGTCGCCGAAGGCCTACATGGACGCATGCCGCCTGCGGCAGGTGAAACAGAATCTACAGGCTGGCCACTCCGTGACCACCGCGCTCTATGCCGCCGGATACGGCTCCAGCAGCCGTCTCTACGAGCGCACAGCCGCACAGCTAGGCATGACCCCGGAAAAGTACCGTCGCGGAGCCGTGGCTGCCGTTGTTCGTTACACCATCGCCAACTCGCCTCTCGGACGCATGCTGATCGCCGCCACCGACAAAGGGATCTGCGCCATTCAGTTCGCCGACTCCGATCAGCAACTGCAGCAGGGATTGATCCGCGAGTTTCCCTTCGCGGTACGCCGCCGCGACGACCCGACCATGGCCCAATGGCGAGTGAGCCTGACTAGCTTGATGGAAGGGCGCGAGGCGAATCCATCGCTTCCGCTGGACATAAGAGCCACAGCGTTCCAGCGCCGAGTTTGGGAAGCCCTGCAAAAAATTCCCCGAGGAGAAACCCGCTCCTACAGCGCCGTAGCGAAAAAGATAGGCATGCCGAAAGCCACGCGCGCCGTAGCCCGAGCCTGCGCCACTAACCCCGTGGCAGTCGCAATTCCCTGCCATCGCGTAGTGCGCCAGGATGGCGAGTTAGGCGGCTATCGCTGGGGAGTCGAGAGGAAAGAACAGCTACTCACGATGGAGAAAGAGGCCGGGGCTTAGAGAGGTTGTGCGTGTAATCGCGATGTTTCGCCAACTATGGCTGATTGCCTTTATGTCACGCGTTGAGCAGTCAAACGCGAGGCGCACGCATCCACACGGCCCGACACAAACCACTGGACGCAATGGATGAGAAAAAAGACAAGAAATACATTAGCGGCAAAAGCGAAACAGGGCATGAAGTTTTCGAGAATATGCCATTCGAGCGGAGTACGACTCGTTTCCGCAGTGAAATAGGCCCACTGGAATCCTAGGAAAAGCACGAAGCCAAAAAGGTAGAAAGTCGCGCTCATGAGCTGCTGCACATTGGTACACCGTTTATGAAGCGCAGCCACAGCCCGCTGAAACGAAGGAATGTCTTCGTTTTGAGGCTTACTCGTAATCGTACGGAGTCGCCCCATCACAACTGCCGCAGAAAAGATGGAATAGATGCTGACTAAGCACACCACTAGAAAAAGCAACTTTTGTGAAAACGGAAGATATATCCAGATTGACCATATTGCGTAGGGCGGGTTTGATTTGAACATGTCGGCTCCAATGATTGAGACACCGAAGCACGCACAGCAGTTCCCCAATGCGCGATACCTGATGTTAACAGTGATAGCACTCAAAACCCAAAACATGGTGAAAAGATTTTCGGACTGGCGGGTGGACTATTTTACCTTCAAAGCATAACGCGGGTTAGCCTTTCAACTGCGGCCGAAATAACTGGGGGTGCGCTACTGCTCGCGCTTTTCGAGAAGTGGCCCATCGTGCCTACGGCCGTTTCCTCGGCACCACCCTGAACTGACGTTTTCCTTCGATGCGATAAGTCGTGAAGTCCGATTGATCGACGGTGAGAATGACGGAAAGAGATTCACGCCTCGCCAGATATACGAGCGTGGCGTCGGCGAAATCCATCGGGCAGTCCCAATAGCGCGACATCAAGCCGTGCAGTTGCGCCAGTTCCACATCTTCAATTGTGCCGAGAACGAGCGCTCCCGAGCGGACGAATTTCCAGGCGGCTTCTATCTCCGTGCGCTTATCGCCAACCAGGTGGAAAACTTCCGTGAGCACAGCTTCGGAAGTCAGCAGAGGGAGCCGCAGTTGATGGAATGCGTCCACGCAGGCGCCGTGCCAGCGATCGGTTCGGTCGAGTAGCGCGAGAATTGCGCCCGTATCGATGAGGGCATTCGCGCTAGCGGGCATAGCGGCGGCCAAGGCGCTTGCGAAGATCGGCGCGCGCCGTCTCGGCGCGGCGAGGGTTGCCGCTGGCGAGCACCCCGAGACAACTCGCGGCGGCGGCGTGAAGTCGGCGCTGCGTCTCGTCTTCCGAAGCGTCCGCGTCGCGCTTCCCCAGCCAGTCGCGGACGGCGGCCTCCAAGACCGACGAAATCGGCACCTGGCGCAGACGCGATTCCCGCTCCAGGTCCGACTTGAGGTCGTCCGACAGACGCCAGCTATAAACTTCCGTTCTCATGCACTACAGTGTAGTGCATAACCTGCGCTTTGGCAACGGCAGGGTGCAGGGTGCCCCACTCATCGCGTTCTTTGCGATGAGTGGGATGCCTCCTACTCCGCCTGCTTGGTGATATTCAGCAGCACGCCCACGCACATCAGCGTCACAAACAGCGACGATCCGCCGTAGGAAACGAACGGCAGCGGGATGCCTTTGGTAGGCATCAGCCCCAGCACGACGCTGATGTTGATGAAGGCCTGCAGCACGATCATGCTGGTGATTCCGACCGCCAGGAAGCGTCCGAAACCGTCCTGCGTGCGCAGCGCAGCGCGCATTCCGCGCCAGAGAAAGATCGCAAAAAGGATGATGACCGTGAGCGCTCCCACCAGGCCTAACTCTTCGGCGGTGACGGCAAAAATAAAATCGGTGTGCGGTTCCGGCAGATAAAACAATTTCTGCTTCCCTTCCATCAAGCCGAGGCCGGTAACGCCGCCGGTAGCAACGGCAATCAAAGACTGGATGATGTGAAAGCCAAACCCCTTCGGGTCGGCGTAAGGATTCAGGAAAGCCAGTATGCGATCTCTTCTGTAGGCCACGTGAAAGATCAGAAAATAAAGTGGCACAAGCGCGGCCACGAGAGCATAACCAAAGTAGCGCCAGCGAATGCCAGCAACGAACAGAACGCAAGCGGTAATACCCGCGCAGGCAATGGCGGTGCCAAGATCCGGCTGAAAAACAATCAGTCCGAGAAAAACTAAAGTTGGCACGACCGCGGGAATCAGCGTATTGCGCCAGTCGTCCATGACCATAGCCTTGGTTTTGTTTTCGAGAAACCATGCCAGAAACAAGATGAGCGCGGGCTTGGCCAGCTCCGAAGGCTGCAACGAAACCGGGCCCACGTGAAACCAGCGGTGCGTGCCGTGGGCGCGATCAAGAAAAAAAACGGAAACGAGCAGAAGCGTGGTAAAGCCCAGAAGCGAGAAAACCAGCGCCGGATGCCGCAGGCGTTTGTAGTCCACTTTCATGGCCACGACCATCACGGCGAGCCCGGCGACGGCCCACACCAACTGCTTTAGCAAAAACTCGTAAGCCGACCCGTAGCGCTCCTTGGCCATCACGGCGGAAGCGCTGAAGATCATGACCAGCCCGATGAATACCAGGATCGTGGTCACCGTGAACATCCAGCGATCGACGCTGACGCGCTTGGCCATAGAGACTCTATTTCACCACGGGGACACGGAGACACGGAGGTGTTTCGGACGTGGATTTTGAGCAGGGGATAACTGAGTTGGTTCCAGAGAGATTTGCCGATGGAGATGGAGCGCCGGGCGTCCCCGCCCGGCCGGATAAACTGCCTAAACGGGCGAGACGCCCGTCACTCCATCTGATTTATGTCGACCGCGACATAGCCAGCGAGTGCACAACCTCTTTGAACACTCGGCCGCGGTGTTCATAGCTCTGGAACTGATCGAAACTCGCACAGGCCGGGGCGAGAAGCACCACGTCTCCCGCAACTGCGGATTCACTGGCGCGGCGGATAGCGTTTTCCAGAGTTTCCGCATGATCGATTTCGGCAGCGCCCTGAATCTGCGATTCGATCTTGGCAGCCGCGGCCCCGATGGTGTACACGCGCTTCACTCGTTGCCGAAGCAATTCATGGAGCACGGTGTAGTCGCTGCCCTTATCCTTGCCTCCGAGAATCAGGTGCAAATGCGGGGGAATGTCCGCCGGGAACGCTTCCAGCGCCTTGATCGTCGCGTCCACGTTTGTGGCCTTCGAGTCGTTGTAGTAGTCCACGCCCGCAACGTTGGCCACGAACTCCAGTCGGTGCTCGACGGCCTTGAAAATTCGAACAGCATCGCGAATCTGTTCGGGCTGGCAGCCCACAAGCATGCCGATTGAGACTCCCGCCAGCACATTCTCCAGATTGTGCGCGCCTCTCAGCGGCACTTCGGCGAGCGGCATGATCTCGCGTTCGCTGTGGCCGTCGCGGAAATAAATGTGCGCGCCCCGGGCAAAGGCTCCTTTTTCAACTTCCTTCTTCCGGCTGAACCAGAACAACTGCGCGCGCGTACGATCCGACAATCCAGCGGTGGTGGGATCGTCGGCGTTGAGGACGGTGAAATCGTCCGACCGCTGATTCTCGAAGATGCGCGCCTTGGCGTTAACGTAATTTGTAAAACTCTTGTGGCGATCGAGATGGTCGGGCGTGATGTTCAGGATCACAGCGATCCGAGGACGAAATTCAACGATCGTTTCCAGCTGAAAGCTCGACACTTCAAGCACCGTCCAGGTCGCGGGTCCGGCTTGATCGACAAAGCTGATGGCCGGCGTGCCGATATTGCCGCCCACCAGCGTGGAGAATTTTCCGGCGGCAATAATTTCTCCGGCCAAAGAGGTAGTCGTGGTTTTGCCGTTGGCTCCGGTAATGGCAACGATCTGGCCGGCGAGAAACTGCGCCGCTAGTTCGATTTCGCCGATGACCGTTTCTCCCAGGTTGCGCGCCTGCACCAGTTGCGGCGCGTCCACCGGCACACCGGGGCTGACGACGATTAAGTCTTGTCCGCGAAAGGTGCGGTCGCCATGTCCACCGGTTTCGACCGTGATGCCATGTTCCAGCAGGAGCAGGATTTCATCGCGAAGCTCGGCTTCCGGCTTGGTATCCGACACCGTGACGCGGGCACCGCGCGATTTCAGAAAAAGCGCGGAAGCCACGCCGGATTTGCCGAGGCCGACGACGAGAACGCGTTTATCGCGAAGATCCATAAAGTTCAATTTGTAATTGGGTAATTTTGTAATTTCGTAATTTGAAACCCTTTGCCTACTGGTTTTCAAATTGCCAAATTACCCGATTACAAAATTACCAAATCTCTTCTATCTCAATTTCAGCGTGGTCAGCGCAAACAGCGCGAACACCAGCGACGCGATCCAGAAGCGCACAATCACCTTCGACTCGGACCATCCCAGCAGTTCGAAGTGATGGTGAATCGGCGCCATCTTGAAAATACGCTTCTTGCGCAGCTTGTAGGAACCAACCTGCAGAATCACCGAGAGCGCCTCGATGACGAAGACACCCCCGATGAACGGCAGCAACAGCTCCTGTTTGATCATAACGGCAACGGTGCCAATCGCGCCGCCCAGCGCCAGCGAGCCGACGTCGCCCATGAATATTTCCGCCGGATGCGCGTTGTACCAGAGAAATCCAATGGCGGAGCCGACCATCGCTCCGCAAAAAATCGTGAGCTCGCCGATCTGCGGCATGCGCTGCAATTCGAGGTAGGTCGCAAACGTGGCGTGGCCGCTGAGATAGGTGAGAACCGCGAGCGCGCCGGCCGCGATCACAGTACAGCCGATGGCGAGCCCGTCCAGACCGTCAGTAAGATTCACGGCGTTGCTCGATCCGACAATCACAAGCACCACGAAGGCCACAAAGGGCAGAAAAGCCAGCGGCCAGAGGTGCGGATTCGCCGCCCATCTCTCGATCACCAGGTCCGGGTGAAACTGCTTGAAGAACGGAACCACCAGCCGGGTGGAATATTCTCCGCGATACTGCAAAGCAATCAGCGCGATTGCGATCACCAGGCTGGCCGCGACCTGAAAGCCCACCTTTACGCGCGCGGTCAGGCCGAGATTTCGGCGATGAACCACTTTCAGGTAATCGTCGGCGAAACCGATCGCACCGAAGGCCAGCGTCGAAAACACGGCGATCCAGACGAACGGATTGCTCAGGTCCGCCCAGAGCAACGTGGGCACCAGAATCGCGATGGCAATCAGCAAACCGCCCATGGTAGGCGTGCCCGCTTTTTTCTGATGAGCCTGCGGGCCCTCTTCGCGGATGTACTGTCCGATCTGAAAATCGCGCAGGCGCTGAATCACGATGGGCCCAACGATCAGGCCGGTGAAAAGCGCGGTGAGGCTGGCAAAAGCGGTGCGGAAAGTCAGGTAACGAAAAATGCGGAACGGCGGAAAGTAATGGTAGAGCTTCAGGTAGAGCAGCCAGTAGAGCAATCCGCCTCCGAACACCAGCTGTCAGCTCTCAGCTGTCAGCTCTCAGTTATCAGTTCCCTGCGCCTGAGGCATCGGGAACGCAGATCTTTCGTTGCCACGTCTCTAATGCTTTTTCCAGTTTCACGCCTCGCGACGCCTTCAACAGCACTGCATCGCCGTCGCGAGTTTCGCGCGCGAGCCACTCGCCGGCTTCTTCCGGCGTCGCGACGAATTCCGCTTCCAACCCAGCCTCTCTCGCCGCTTCCACCATTGGCTTGGCCAGGCCGCGCACGCCGAGCAGGAAATCAAGTTTACTTCCCGCCATGTAACGTCCGCATTCGCGATGCAGTTGCTCGCCGGTCGGGCCGAGTTCCAACATCTCGCCGGCAACTGCAATCCGGCGCTGGGCAGGCATGGCAGCCAGAGTATCCACCGCAGCCATCAATGCCTTCGGACTTGAATTGTAGCAATCGTAGAGCACGGTGATGTTACCCACTTGGACGACCTGTCCGCGCTTATCCGCGGGCTGTAGAGACGGCAGCGCCTCCGCGATCTCTGACGGCGTAATGCCGTTCTCAAGCGCAATAGCAGCCGCGGCAAGCACGTTGTAGACGTTGTGCTTGCCGAGCAGCGGACTCCGCACCGGCTGCCGCATTTCGCGGCTGACGAGATCGAAGCGCGTGCCTTCGGGCCCCAGCACCTCAATGTTTTCCGCCCGCACGTCCGCCGTCGTCTTCAATCCGAACATGACGACCTTGCCCTTGAAGTCGCGGCCGAACTGGCACACATATTCATCGTCGGCATTCAACACGGCCGTGCCGCCGCGCGGAAGAGCTTCGATCAGTTCATATTTCGCGCGCGCGATTCCGGCGATGGAGTCGAAGCTTTCCAGATGCACGGGAGCAACGTTTGTAACCACGGCCTGGTTCGGCTGGGCGATGCGAGCCAGCGCGGCGATTTCACCGGGGTGGGACATCCCCATCTCGACCACGGCGACGTCGTACTCCGGTTCGAGAGTCAGCAGCCCCAGCGGCAGACCAAAGTGATTATTGAAATTCCCCTTGGTACGATGCACGCGGTACCTGATCGCGAGCAAATGGGCCATCGCCTCTTTGGCAGTGGTCTTGCCCATCGACCCGGTAATGCCGATAGCGGTCTTACCCCAAATCTTGCGAACCGCCGTCGCCAGGGTCTGCAGCGCGGCAAGAGTGTCGTCGACGGCAAGCAGGCCGGCGAGGTTGGAATAGCGCGCCAGTTGCCGCTTCTCGATCACGGCGGCAATCGCGCCTCGGCTCAGCGCTTGCTCGACGAAATCGTGGCCGTCGAGGCGTTCGCCTCTGACCGCGAAGAAGAGTTCGCCGGGCTGCACGGTCCGCGAATCGATCGAATATCCTTGCGCGATCGCGCGACCATCGTATTGGCCGGCCGCAGCTTGGCCGGTCGGAGCCTCGCCTATCCCAGCAATGAATTCGGCGATGCGAGAGAGAAGAAGTTTCATGCGATCTTCCCCACGGTGCCGGCTTTTGCGGCGCTCTTGCAATCGTAGCCGAGCGCCGCCAGGTTCTCGCGCGCAACGTCCACGTCGTCAAACGGAATCGTTCCGTCCTTTGTGACCTGCACTTTTTCGTGCCCCTTGCCGGCGAGCAACACGATGTCGCCTGGGGTTCCTTGTTGCAGAGCGAAAGCGATAGCCTTGTGTCGGTCAGGTTCGATCGAGTATTTTGCCCCGGACTTCTGCAGCCCCACCAGCGCATCGTTCATGATGGCCAGCGGATCTTCGGAGCGCGGGTTATCCGATGTGAGCACGACGAAGTCGCTGCCCTTGCCCGCGGCCTCGCCCATCAGGGGACGCTTGGCGCGGTCGCGATCGCCGCCACAACCGAAAAGCGTGATGACCTTGCCTTTGAGGCCGGCGCGCGCCACAAAATCGCGAGCCAGAGCGGTGAGGTTGCGGAGCGCGTCGTCGGTGTGCGCATAGTCCACGACCACGGTGAAAGGCTGGCCGCAATCCACGCGCTCGAAGCGACCGGGAACGCTGGCGAGGTCGAAGATTCCCTTTGCGATCGAGTCGGTGGAACAATCTCGCGCATACCCCGCAGCAGAAGCGGCGAGCACGTTGTACACATTCACATTGCCGATCAGGGGAGACCACATGGCGATCGTCCCCGAGGGCGTCACCATTTGGAAACGGGTTCCGCGGGGCGTGACTTCAACCGACTCGGCGTGAAAATCGCCGGACGTCAGACCGTAGGAAAGCACTACGGCGCTTCTCTTTTTGCAAAGCGTCAATAGCTGACGGCCGTATTCGTCCTCGATGTTAAGCACGGCAGCGCGCGGCGGGTCCGTGCCGCAGCCTTCGAAGAGCACCTGTTTGGCGTGGAAATAATTCTCCATCGTGCCGTGGTAATCGAGATGGTCGCGAGTGAGGTTCGTGAACACAGCCACATCAAAAGGAATTCCGAAAACACGCTGTTGCTCGAGCGCGTGTGACGACACTTCCATCACCGCCTCGGTAACTCCCTGGCCGAGGCCCTCCGACAAAAGCCGGTTCAACTCCAGCGCTTCCGGCGTAGTGTGAGGCGCCGGGAGAATTTTCCCGGCAACGTGATATTCGATGGTTCCGACCAGCGCCGTTTTGCGTCCGGCCGCTTGCAATATGGATTCGATCAGGAAGGCTGTCGTGCTTTTCCCGTTCGTGCCCGTAATTCCAGTATTCGCAATTCGCTCGGCCGGACGCTTGTAGAAATTCGCGCTCAGCCGGGCAAGCGCGCGGCGTCCGTTCATGACTTGCGCCCAGGCGACGGCGGGACGCGGACCTTCGGCCGCGGAATCGGTGACGATGGCCACCGCTCCGGCAGCGATGGCTTGATCGATGAACCGATTGCCGTCGCTGGTCTCGCCTTTCATGGCGACAAAAACCGTGCCGGGACGGACGCACCGCGAATCGTATTCCACACCGGCAACGGCCGGGTTCCCGCTCTGAGAGAGAACCTCGGCGCCCTGCAGGAGTTGTTGGAATGTCATTGCAGTGATTATAAATAGGCGAGATCAGAGTCCACGTTCAAATCCAGCGCTTCGCCCCTATAATTTTTATGATCTCGTCCGCGAGCTTGAGGACCTTGCCAGGCGCATTGCAACCTTCCATGACTTGCTTTCGTGCACCGTTTAAAGTAGCCGTGATATGGGTTTCTGGAAAGTCGATGCAGACATGCTTCTTTTCTTCCCAATGGAAAAAGTCTTCTTCCTGGAGCCTCTGAGCCAGCCTCTGCACTACTCCTAACGGAAGCTTCTCCTTACGAACTCCCTCAACGTGCACATGGGCTCGCCCCTCGTATTGCAACGTTCCATCACTTTGAATCGTGACTTTGTAGTCGGGGCAGCTTCCGAGGCATCCGATACGCTCTAGCGTGAGGGAGAAGTCATCGGCGGGAGCGTTGGATTGCGCGCTCGAGGGCAAGGCAATAATCAAGGCAATAATGAAAACGACGACAATGCATAAAGCGATACGCATGTTGTCAGTCTAAAGCGGAACCGTAGGTAAGACCTGCCCAAATTATCTCCCGAACCGTACGGTGATACGCGATCCCGCCGCCACATGCGCGCCGGGCTGAGGCGATTGCTCGCGGGCCACGCCGCTGCCGATAGCATCGAGGTCCAGGCCGGCATCCTGCGCGGCCTCGACCGCAACGCGTAGGTTCTTGCCGAGGAACGACGGTACCTCGATCCCTCCTTCTTCCACGTCGAGAACCACCGTTCCGCTAGTCGGCACTTTCTGCATGGGTGAATTCTGGGATTCTGAAACCGACGAACTTGCAGCCTGCGAACTCGCAGTTGTCGTCGCGGCTGTCAGCACCGGATGATCCGCCTGTCTTCGAGTCTCTCCGGCGGTAAGCGCAGCGGGAACAATCTGAGCGCCAATGGAACCGGGCTTCGCGGCAACTGGTGTCGCGGGCGTCTCACTGGCTTCGGCCATATCCAATGCGGCGCCCAGATGATCGGGCGAGCTTTCGTCCAGACTCGAGTCCGGCACGTCGCGGCGAGCCAGCAACACCTGGCGGCTGGCTGGAAGCTGAACGTCATGCGGAACGTGCAGATATTCGAGCACCTGCTGCGTAACCCGTTGGAAGATCGGCGCCGAGACCTGGCCTCCCTGGTGCAGACCGACCGGGGAGTCAAGAATCACCACCACCGCAATTTGCGGATCGTTGATGGGCGAGAATCCGGCAAACGACGCGACATATTTCGTCTTCGAGTAGGCCCCGGTTGCAGGGTCAACTTTTTGCCCAGTGCCAGTTTTGCCCGCGGAACTGTAGCCCTCAAGAATAGCTTTGCGTCCGGTGCCGTGGAGCACCACTCCCTGCAGCATCTGGCGCATCTGCGCCGCGGTCAGCGATGAAACCACTCGCGTCCCCTGGGCGGGCTGGAAGGCGATCGTCTGCGGAGTATTTTGTGGCGTAATCGTGCCGGCCACGATGCGCGGCGGGACGCGCACGCCGTCGTTGGCAATCGTAGAAATCAATGAAGCGAGCTGCAGCGGCGAAATGCCAATCTCCTGCCCCATGGAGATCGCGCCAATGGAAACTTTCGACCAGCGTTCCACCGGCTTGGTCAAGCCGCGCGTTTCGCCGGGAAGTTCGATTCCGGTTTGCTGGCCGAATCCAAAAGCGCGAATATATTTGTAGAAGCGCTCGTCGCCGAGCCGCAGCGCCACTTTGATCGCGCCCACATCGCTCGACTCCGCAATAATGTCGGCCACTGAGAGCATGCCGTGCGGCCTGCTATCGCGGATGCGCATGCCATTGATCACGATCGATCCCATCTGGCAATCGAACATTTCGTCGGGGCGCGTGACTTTTTCTTCCAGGCCGGCGGAGATGGTCACCATCTTGAAAGTCGAGCCGGGCTCGTAAATGTCGCTCACGGCGCGGTCTTTCAAGGCTTCGTTCTTAATCTCCTTCCGAATATTGGGATTGAATGTCGGCCGGTTGGTGAGCGCCAGAATTTCGCCGGTGTGAGGATTTTCCACAATCACCGTACCGGCGATGGCCTGTGTCTCTTGCATCCCGCGCTCGAGTTCCCGTTCGGCGATGTACTGGATGTTCTGATCGATGGTGAGCACGACGTTGTCGCCGGCTTCAGGTTCTTTTTCGACACTGGCAAACCAGCGCTTGCGGGCGTCGACGGAAATCATCAGTTTGCCGGGCTTGCCTTCCAGCGGCTGGTTGAATTGCCGCTCCAATCCGCTCAGGCCCTGGTCGTCGGTGCCCACATACCCCAGGATTTGCGCCGCCAACTCGCGCTTGGGATAGAAACGCTTGGGCTCTTTTTGGAAGTGGATGCCCTGCAGATTCAGCGCGCGGATGCGATCAATCACTTCAGCATCAGCCTTGCGTGCCACCCAGCAAAACTTGTGGGCACTGCAGTCCGCGAGCGCGACGCGCGGGTCGTCTTTGGTGATGCGTGTAATCAGGCTTATGGTATTGGCAAGGTCGGGAGCTTCCGAGGGCACGACGAAGGCCGAGTCCACCTGTATGGACATCGCCAGTTCGCGCCCCGCGCGATCGTAGATGACGCCGCGTTTCGGAGAAAGATCGAAGCTGCGCTGCTGCTGGCGTTGGGCGCGGCGCTCGAAATCTCCGTAGCAGAAAATCTGGAGATAGACCAGCCGTACGCAGATCGCCAGCAGCCAGAGGCAAAGCAATCCAGACAAGGCGTAGAGCCTGAATCTTGCGCCGTTCGAAGATGGACTCGCCGCCACTTCCAGTCCTCAGAAACTTTCGGCGGCCCCGAAGAGCCGCCGCGCGACAGCTAATTTCCCGTAGAGACGCGGCTTGCCGCGTCTCCTGCCGCAGAATGAGACGGGGCAAGCCCCGTCTCTACAGACCTACCGCGCTGACACTACCGATACCGGAGTCACGCTGGCCATCACCGGAGTAGCAGCATCGGTGGCGGCGTCCATGCGGAGCACCTGCCCGGGCTGCGGCGACTGCATGCCCAGCTTGCGCGCCATCACGTCGATTCTTTCCGGATCGCGCAGCGACGCCTCTTCCAGGCGCAGGGCCCGGTTCATTTCCGTAAGGCCGTCGCGCTGCGACCGCAGCGTCTCAATCTTGTAGCCGTATTCAATCGCGCGGAAATGTTGCAGCGCGTATCCCATGACCAGCAGGAACAGGCAGAACAGCGCGAGTCCGAAGAATCTCATCTCGCGCGCGCGCCGCGGGTCTTCAACCTTCACCAGGCGCGAGTTATCGATGGTCTTGCGGAAATAAATTTCCGGGGTCCCCAGCCAACAGGACTTGCGCCGGCTGAGAGGAGCTGCGCTTTGCATTGCTACGGCACTCATGATTTATGCCACTCCAAAAAATTTGCGATCGTAGTGTGCGTTTTCCTGAACCGAAGCGAACCATGGTTCAACCAGCGATGGTTCAACCAACGATCTTTCAACCATCAATGTTTCAGCAAACCTGTGTTCGCGGGCCAAGGGTTTGAGGATAGATGCTCCGTCCGACTGCGCCCTCTGTTCCGCGCGCTCGACCGTTGCCATCAAATCTTCAATAAGAGTGCCGCTGAATGTCATTTCAAATGTTCCAGTTTTTCTTCCCGGACGCGGCCTTGTTTTGTTTTTTCTTGGCCGCTCCGGGAAAACTCGACCACAGAGTTTCTTTCAAATTCATTACCCGGCACGCCGTACGATCGTCGCACCGGGCGCCCGGCAGTTTCTCCGGGGCTAACTCAAACTCAAACCAACTCAAACTTTCTTGCCGGCAGGATGCCGACGCTACATTCTTTCGGCGGCGCGCATCTTCGCGCTGCGCGACCGCAAATTTCGATCTATCTCTTCTTCGCTCGCCGTCACCGGCTTCTTGGTCAGCAGCCGGTACCAGCCCTGCTTCGCTCCCTCGCGAAGCGCATCCTTGACGATCCTGTCTTCGAGCGAGTGAAAGCTGATCACTACCAGCCTTCCGCCCGGCTTCAGCACTCGGGGCGCCGCCTCCAGCAGTGCTTTCAGATCGTCCAGTTCACGGTTTACGAAGATTCGGAGAGCCTGAAAGGTCCGAGTCGCCGGATGAATCCGCTCATGTTTCATTGACCGGGCCGCGGCTGACACCACCTCGACAAGTTGCGTCGTCGTGCGTATCGGCCGCGACCGGACAATGGCTCTGGCGATTCTCCGCGACCTCCTTTCCTCACCGAATTCGTAAATCACATCGGCTAGCTCGCGCTCGTCGATGTGGTTTACCACTTGTTCGGCGGTCTCGCCGGACATCGGGTTCATCCGCATGTCCAGCGGTCCTTCCGCCTGAAAACTAAATCCCCGCGCCGGGTCGCCCAGTTGCAAACTGCTCATGCCCAGGTCCGCCAGCAAACCATCCAGCGATGCAGAAGCCACCCGCTCCCCCACCTCCGCAAACGACGAATGAATCAGCGAAACCGTAGGCCAATCCGACCGCGATTGCTGCCCATCGGTCGTCAGTTCCAACTCCGCGCCGTTACTGACCGCTGATAGCTGAAGGCTGACAGCGGCCCTTCCCAGCGCCGCCGGATCCTTATCGAAGCCAATCAAATGTCCCGGTGCGCCGAGGCGTCTTGCGATTTCGTAACTGTGCCCGCCCAAGCCCACCGTGGCATCCAGATAAGTTCCGCCACGCTTTACGGCTAGAAAATCGATCGCTTCTTTTAAAAGAACCGGGACATGGCCAACCGCCGTTCCATGCCCACCCCAATCGGGGGTGTGTGTTGAATCCGAATCCGTTTCCACTGGTTAACCGATCACTGCCTGCCCGATCACTAGATGCCCAATTCGTCGAGAGTCTTCGTGTCTTCATCCGTAAAGGCCTGCTCGTCGATCTCCTTGCGGAACGCTTCCAGGTTCCTCACTTCGAGATAGGTCAGATTTCCGAGCACTGCCACTTCCCCGCGAATCTGCGCCGACTCACGCAGGATCTGCGGGACCAGCAGGCGCCCCTGCCCGTCCATCTCCACGACCTGCCCGTAATAATTCGTGCGATTCAAAAACTTCTTCTTCGTCGGATTGAAAGTGGACAGCGCCGCCAGTTTCTGCTCGATCCGCTCCCATTCCTCGAAGGGATACACTTGAGCAACAATTCCATCGAGACTTGTGATGTAGAATTTCTGCGCATATTTCTCGTCGATCACGCGCTTGAATTCCGCGGGGACCTTTAACCGTCCCTTTTCGTCGACGCGCGTTGGATGATTGCCGCGAAACATATGCCCTGCCCGCCGCTCTTAATGAAAACGACGGGCTCCGTTCATTTATGGCTGCTACCACAGCCACTAACACGAGGGAGGCAGAAGCGGTCACAAATGCAGTGGATTCGGGTTCGTTGGGCTCGTTTTTTTCGGTGTCAGTCTCAGAAACCACTGGCGCCTCGAAACTTATGATTTATGCCCACTACCTCTAATAGTTACTCCACTTTCGACCACTTTTACCCACATCCTACGCCTAAATCGTTTGTTGTCAACAAGAAAGTTTCAGATTGAGATTTCGCTAAAGGACTCAAGGTGCAAAACGCGAAATGTTGCGGTTAACCAGAAAGATGACCACTAGGGGTTGTGTTTAGAGAAGTGGTTCGCAGATGGCGGAATTATGAGTTTTTCGGTTGCAGCCTAGGCCCACAGAGGAATCTCGTGGAGATGCTGTCGCTGAACGAAATCGCGGGCCCAGCAAGCAAGCACTCGTGCTTGCTTGCAGAAGTGGGACACTCCACGGCATTGACCTGCGGGAGTAAACTCGTACGATTTTAGGTCGAACAAGAAACAGGGGGCACAATGAAGCTGAACACGACTCGGGTGTGGCTGGGAGGCATTGCCGGCGGCGTAGTGTGGAATGCATGGGGCTTCTTGCTTCAGATGCGACTGGGCCCATTTTATGAGGCCGTGCAGAGAAAGGGATTATTCCTCAAGCAATCGCGCTATCCGTTTTTCGTCGGGCAGTGGATTTTGCTGGTGTTCGTGCTGTCGATTCTCCTCGCGTATCTTTACGCGTGGGCTCGCGCCACCGCCGGCCCCGGATTGAAGACAGCTCTCAAGATCGGAATGATCGCCGGATTCTTCGCGGGATTCCCAGGCAACTTCGCGCAAGCAGCCTGGTCGCCGGTGCCGCGCATGTTGCCGCTCGGATGGATGCTGGAAATGTGGGTAGGCGCAATCCTGGCCGCGGTGGTCGCGGGATTCTTGTATAATGAGTGAACTCTCCTGTAGAGACGCAGCTTGGCGCGTCTCGCTGGCGGCGTTCCCAGAGACGGGGCAAGCCCCGTCTCTACAAGAGGAAGTCTTCAACGGCTGCCAAAGCTATTTTGCAGGTTCAACAACGACGGCCGTTCCGTAGGCAAGCACTTCCGTGACGCCCTGCATCACTTCGGTGGCGTCGTAGCGGACGCCGACCACGGCATTGCCTCCGATTTCCGCCGCGTGTTGCAGCATCAGGTCGAAGGCTTCGGCGCGCGTCTTCTCGCACAGGTTGGTCAGCAGCGTGATGTTACCGCCGACCAGCGTCTGCAGCCCGGCTCCAATGGTTCCGAAGATCGAACGGGAACGCACGGTGATGCCGCGCACTACGCCCAGCGTGCGCACGACACGAAAGCCATCAAGCTCGAACTGCGTGGTCACCATGTTGTGCGGGACCATCCGTCCCGCGGTTACCGCATAATTGCCCATTGCTCCTCCGGAACTCGTCACGATAACTCGTCGCTGTCGATACCGTTTCATTCTAATTCAGCCGTGTGTGGGTCAGTTTGGATTTGCTTTGACCAGGTTGAATTTGCTTTGAAAGGGCACGGCTTCAGCCCTGCGGTAATCCGGCTACGGGTTACATTCGGGGCGGTCTGGTGGTAATATGTGCGTGGTCCCGGAACCTATAATCGAAATCTTCGGCTCATAAGTCCTCAGGATACGACATCGGGGTTTACCCCGAAACTTGCTGAAGATTGGAGGATTCATGCGATCTTCGCTCCGCGGTTTCTGCTCCGGTGGCTTTGTTGTTTCGTTGCTGGCGTTTGCCAGCCTCGCGGTATTGTCCACCTGCCCTCCTCCGCAACCAAACCCAAGCGGCTTGGTTACCGTCCACTATCACGAGACGGCCAACATGCAGCTCTGGAATGAGTGTTACACAGGTATCGGATATTCAGGGCCCAGTTCCTTTGCTGCGTATGACGTCACGGAGATCGACAATAACCAACCCCATGCGGTTGACTTTACGCTGCGTCTCTCCGATATCTACGCATCTACGGATCCGACCGCCGCCCATAACCAGGATGTGCCTGGGATCAAGGGTGTCAAGGGCAACTGGTTTTCCAATTGTAACTCCGTGGCAATACTTCCTACCGGTTCCGACCTTACCGTGAAAGCTGGGACGGTTGTCAAGCCCGCCACGGGGACCGAGGTGTTCATCGTTGGCCTCTCACCAACCGTTGAAACCGGCCCGGACGCGACCGCGCTTCTCTACAACTTCGCTCTGGTGCCGGGCCTCCACATCCTCATGCAGAATGATAGCTCCCAGTATGCACCGTATTGCAACACAAGCAGCAACGCGTCTCACCCGAATAGCTTTGTCTGTTTCGTGGGTTAAGAGAACGGCTTTAGAGGTCACCATAGTTCGCAGCGTAAAGCCGATCGAGCATAAACACGGCATATTTTGACATTTGCCAAAAAACAAAAGCTCATTCCACCTCCCACTCCCGCAACCGCCGCAGCAGCGAGGCGGGAGCTTCCGCTTCCAGCACAACCGAGCCGTCCTGATACTGGCGGGAATAGATACGGGCGCCGGCCTGCAACTGGGCCAGCATCTTGCCCTCTTTTTGCGGGATGCGCAGGCGAACGCGCCGGGGACGGTCCGCTTCGAGCAAGGTATCGACGCGGTCGAGCAGCGTGCTCAATCCGATTCCCTTCGCCGCCGAAACGTGGACGGTTTGCTGGTCGTCACGCAGCGACTCGCGCTGTTTGGGCGGCAACAGATCGATCTTATTCATCACTCGCAGCCGCGGCTTCTTGTCGGCTTCAAGCTCCTTGAGGACGCTTTCCACTTGCGCGTCCTGCTCGACCGAGACCGGGCTGCTGGCATCCGAGACCTGCATGATGAGCGTGGCACGCTGTACTTCTTCAAGCGTGGCGCGGAACGCCGAAACCAGCGTGTGCGGAAGATGCCGGATGAAACCCACGGTGTCGGAGAACAGAACTTTGCGCTTTGAGGGCAGCTCGGCCGGCCGGATGGTGGGATCGAGCGTGGCAAACATGCGCGATGACGCGACCACGTTGGACTTGGTGAGGGCATTGAACAGCGTGGACTTTCCCGCATTCGTGTAGCCCACCAGCGCCACCAGAGCCACCGGCACCGATTCGCGTCGCTGCCGCTGCTGCGCCCGGATGCGGCGTACATTTTCGATTTGCTCTTTGACGTGCCGGACGCGGCGGTAAATCTTTCGCCGGTCGGTCTCCAGTTGAGTTTCGCCCGGTCCGCGAGTGCCGATGCCGCCGCCGAGTTGCGACATTTCCACGCCGCGCCCCGCCAGCCGCGGAAGCATGTATTCGAGCTGGGCCAGTTCCACCTGCAACTGACCTTCACGAGTGCGGGCGTGCCGCGCGAAAATGTCGAGAATCAGCTGCGTGCGATCGATGACGCGCGTGTTGACGACGCGCTCGATGTTGCGCTGTTGCGAAGGCGAGAGGTCGTGATCGAAGAGAATTACACCCGCGGAAACCGAGGCTGCCGCGCCCGCAATCTCCTCCAGCTTGCCCTTGCCGATCAGCGTGGCAGGATCGGGGCGGTCCTTGCGCTGGGTAAACTCGCCGGCGATCTGGGCGCCCGCGCTCGTCGCCAGCGCTCGCAGTTCGTCAAGCGAATCTTCTGTGCTGAAATCGGAAGTGAAATCCGGGGAATCCGCCGGCAGAGATGAAGACGAAGCTGAAGTCGAGGACGAGGCGGCCACGCTGGTGGCGTGATCTCGAGCCGCCCTGGCGCCCGGAGTGATGGCTGCTGAACTTGCCTTTCCCGGATGGCCCGCACGCCCTCGGGTGCGAAACTCCACCCCCACCAGGAACGCGCGTTCCTGCCGCTCCGATGGATTCAGCACTACCTTCGGCTCATTCCGCGAACTTTTTCTCAAGCCATCTCTCGAACGATCGCGGCCGCTCAGTCTGGAGTCATCTCGGCGCAAGCAAACTCACTTCATCCTTCAGTGCCGGAAGCGGAGTTCGGCATCTCCGCCTCGCCATGAGATGCCACCGCCGGCTTCAAGTCGGTGTGAATGTGCGCTCCGCGCGAGATGACCACTGTAGATATCGCGTGCTTGAAGATGAGCTGTTCCTGGTTGCTGGTCTCTAGGACCACCGAGTACTTGTCGAACGATCGGATACGGCCCGTCAGCTTCACGCCGCTGACCAGATAGATCGTAATGTTGTGCCGTTCCTTTCGCGCTGTATTGAGGAAGGAATCCTGAATGTTCTGTTGTGCCGGCTTGGCTTCCATTGCCGATCTCCTTTTTTCGGGTTCGATGCTGCGCCACTGAGCTTAGGGAGGGCAATTGGCGGCAGCTCTCTTCCTGTCGGCTCTTACAATACGGCCTTGTCTCGCGCTTTTCAACTTCCCGGCCAATAATATTCTCCAGGGCTGTTCCGGCGTCTGGCGCGCCCAATAGCGCATTCCCGTCCAGTCCAAGGAAGTCCGCCACAAGATCGATCGGGTCTCATATGGTCGGTAGTGGACCGTTACAATTAGGTCGAGTATGCGCGAATACCTGGACTCAATTGTGGAGTGGTCCGGCGCCCGGGAAGACTGGCGCCCAATCTCGCGCTGGGCCATCCTGGCCTGGCTAGTCTTCTACGTTCTCTTCCTGATCTACGCCTTCAGCATGCATGGCGGCTACCTGTTTATCGATTCCGCCAACCTTGTCGTCCATGAAGGCGGCCACATGCTCTTCGGCTGGTTCGGTCCAACGCTCGGCCTCTGGGGAGGAACCATTTTGCAGTGGCTGGTCCCGCTGCTGCTGGCAGCCTATTTCTTCCACCAACGCCAGCCCGCGGCTTTCGTGTTCTGCATGTTTTTCTTTTTTGAGAACTGGCTCTATACCGCAACCTACATGGCCGACGCGCGCGCCATGGCTCTGCCACTGGTGACCGCCGGAGACTCCGATTACGTAGAGCACGACTGGAACACGATCTTCACGAGTCTAGGCGTTCTGCAGTACGACACGAGGATCGCAGCCATCATCCGTCTCATGGGATGGTGCGGGATGCTGGCGTGCGTAGCATGGCTAGCGGCGCGTCTGAGAACACCGAAGACGTAAGTGGAGCGACGGGCGTCCTCGCCCGTCCAGCGTAATCTCAACCCTGAGTTGCTCGTTCCTGCCGCCCCTTAGGAAAGGATTCGGAAGTCCAATCCTGCAGCAATGGGGCGTAGTCACTCACAAATGGATGCGGTCTTTTCTTTTCGATACTTGACGAGGAATTTCCCTGAGAGATGCTGTCCGCCGAAGTCCGCCTCATATTCTCCTGAAACACGTTTGTCGCTGGGGTTCCCTTTACTCAGCCAGATTCGTGCGTGAGTGGCCGCCTGACATTTTCCGGCGGATATGCATTGTTCCGCATGGACGTCTTCCCACACCTCTTGCGGACGGTAACTCCACCAAGAAAGAGCGTAGTGGCGCATGTTCAGGATAAGTTCTTGCTCCGAAGACAGCCCATTAACTTTCGAGAGATAAAACGAGGCCCCGTCGCAGTGTGGCGAGAACCACCCTGAAGCATCTTGCGCGGCCAACAGCGTTGATGGACAGGCTTGAACCACGATTGCTACAAACACAAGCTGGAGCACAAGCGATACGAGACGTGTAGGCATTAGGCGCTCAGAGGAGATTGTAGCGGATACTTGACGCTATCAGCGTTAGCACTCAGAACCCCGTCACTGAACTTTCGCAGCTAGCGTCCAAGCTTTGCCGTCAAAATGCGCAGGCAGCGCGAGCCCAAACAGTTTCAAGATCGTCGGCGCCACATCCACAATCGCAGGCTTGTCTTCGATGAACTTGTGGCTCGAAAACAGAACTCCAGGAACCAGTCGAGGATCGATGCAATGGTCGCCGCTCCACGCCTTGATATTGTCCTCGAAAACCTGCCCAGTTACTTTTCCCATCACCGAATCCCATGAAGCACGATAGCCCGCGCCATAGCCAACAATCAGGTCTGGCGAGTTATCCGTGTAAGGTCCGCGATAGACATTGTCCGCAATAAACACGCCCGTGATCCCAACCGTCCCAGAAGCCGGATCGACCAGCCCATTCAGCTTCTTCTGCAGCTCATCCTTCAGCGCGTCGGCTTCTGCGGGATCGACAATCCCCTGCTTCTCGCGGCCTTTGATATTCAGATAAAGCCCGTTGAGGCCCATGGTGTAAGCGCGGGTGCGCGACCAATCGACGTCTTCGAACCAGTCGCCGCTCTCGGTCTTGCCATCTTTCAGCGCGAGATATCCATTCTGATGCAGCCACGCATTCACGTTCATGCAGCGCGCAAACGATTTGAATCCATGATCGGAGATCACCAGCAGCAGCGTGTCGTCATCGATTTTTTCCATCACGCGCCCCACGAGGCGATCCATGCGCTCGTACAGTTCCTGAATCACCGGAGGATGCTGGCTGTGCGGCACATCGCGCGCCGCTGGATGGTCTTCCTCCAGATAACGCCAGAACATGTGCTGCACCCGATCGGTCGTATCGAAAACGCAGGTGCACAGCCCCTGCTTGGTTTTATCGAGCGCATCAAAGAGCATGCGCTCGCGATCTTCGTGATTGCCGTAAGCCTGCGCCAGGAAGGCATCGTCATCGAGCACGTGCTCGTTGAGCGCCCACGTGTCTTCCGCCAGGCCGAGGGTCGCGTACGGCCCGTAGAGCTTGGCCAGATAGATCGAATACGTGACCGGGTGCGAGATCGGCAGGTCGGGATGTCCGGGATCGATGTTCACCGGCGTGACATAGACTTCCACCTCCGGCGAAAGTTCCTTGAGATAGAAGCGGCAGATGCCGTGCGCCGTGAAACCCATGCCAGCCTTGAATTCAGCCGGAACCCACTCCGAGTATTCCCCGACTTTCAACGTGAACTTTTCAGAACCAACCACGATGCGCGCCGATTTTGATCCCGGCTCCGGCCGAATCTCGAAATCCACGCGCAGTTCGCCGGCTTTCTCCAGCAATGGATTCTCCGGCCCCGGAATGTAAGAACGGCAAACGCCATTCTTGCGCTCGATGGGTACGCGCACGCCGCCTTCGCGAAACTTGTCGTTGGAAGCGCGGGTCGTACACAGGCAAAACGTGCCCTGGCTGCCCTTCAGGTCGGGCACACACATCCCGGAAAGCAGCACGCCCTGAAACTTCTCTGGCGGAAAGGTCACGGGAACGCGAATCACGGAACTGAAAATTCCCGCGTTGCCCAGCCAGTGCCAGAAGGGCGTGCCCTTGCGCATGCCCTTGATTTCCGTTTTGCCGAATGGAATGGAATACTTGCCAATCTTGATGTGCCGCTTCGGGCCCTTGATTTCGGCCGACGAAAGGAATGGAAGATAGTTGCTGGTATCGCGCGCCAGAAAATCGTAAATGTTGTGTTTGCCCGGATTCACCCCGGTCATGAACGTCGACCATGCCACCGGAGAAATCGGCGGAAACGTCGTGCGCAGTTTGCTGAACGTTCCTTTTTCCCGCAACTTCACCAGGTTCGGCAGCCGGCCTTCGCTCATAAATCGATCGGCAAGATCCGGATCCATGCCGTCGAATCCCAAAATCACCGCGCGCTCAAACGTCGCCTTCCCGTATGCGTTTCGGCGCCGGATAAAACGGAACAACTGGCGGAATGGCCACGTCATCAGCGCGTAGAACGAATAGAGGAACGCAACAAAGATCGCCCAAAACGACGACAGCACCGCAAATCCCGCGCCTGGCCCGGCGTAGGCATGACTGAGTTTCGGGAACAGAACGACCACAAGGAGCAGGAACAAACCCAGATGGAGCGACGGGCGCCTTCGCCCGTCCCGCGACTCGATGTCCGCCCTACACAATCTGTTCATATCTGGATCCCCAACAATTCCTTGAAAATAAATCCGGCAATCATCGACAGGATGAAGAACAGCCAAATCCAGTTCATACCATAGCCGGCAATCTCAATATTGCGATCCGGGTAATTGATCGAAATGGATTCGATCGGACTACTCTCCGGCAGCGCCGCTTCTGCCGACGAGAACATACGCTCCCAGAAGTGTCCCCGCCAGCGGACCGTGGAAATTCGCGGTAGGTTACTTCCCACACAAACGGCCTTTGCCACGCTCTGCCCCGCAGCGGCAATCTTCACTTTATATTCTCCATCTCTCGAGCCGGCCAGCCGCCAGACAATCTCATTCTCAGCCGGAATGTGTACAGCAGGCGCAGTCATCGTAATCTCGGGCGGAAGATCGAGCGTCGCATCATCTAACGCGCCGCGTGACGTCGTATGAACAGTCAGCAAGAAGGGCGCGTTCGTTGGAATCGGCGTTTGGCCCAGATAACGATCGACCTGCACCATCAGCAAAATAATCGGAATGATCACATAGAGCAGCGGCTTGAATGCGAGTTTCAGGTAGCGTCCGGTGCCGCGTAGAATCTTACCGTACGAGCCCATCACCACTGGAATCTGATCGCGATACAGCCGCACCGCCAGCAAATGAGCCTTCAGTTGATCTTTCGCAATGCCGATGGCTTTTTGATCCGAGGTGTAGCCGAACAGGACTACCATCAGCAATCCGACGACTAGCGAGAGGACGATCACAATTGCCAGCGGACTGGCCAGCAGCGCGAGATTGAACGCCGCAATAGCCGCGGCGTAAATCGGATTGGAGAGAACAGTCAAGCTACTCGATGTACCCTAATCCTCGCAGCCGTTTCTGTATTTCTTCTTTCGACACGCCGCTCTCGTCCGGCAGGATTTTCCTGGTTTCTTTTTCCAGCATGTGGATGACGAATTCGTCGACGGATTCATATCCCGCGGCATCTGAACACTGCTTGACCTTCTCCAGCAGTTCGCCTTCAATCTTTACTTTGTGTGAACCAAACATGGTTTCTCCCGTCTGCAATTGCAGCGCCTAAAGCGTATCCCGCAAGACCGTAGCATAAAACCACGTTGTCATCCTGAGCGAAGCGAAGGACCTGCTGTTCGCCGCAAGAAGCAGATCCTTCGCTTCGCTAACAATGACGACGACAATCCCAAAAGGAGCGCCAATCGCTGTTCTAGCGCGGCTGAAACACCGACTGCCCCATCATATCCTTCGTTTTCGCGATTCCGAATTCCGACAGAATCGTAGGCGCGATATCAGTCAGCGCCGGAGCTTGCGCTTCAATCTTGCGGTTGCTCAACAGCACTCCCGGCACTTTGGTGAAGTCGATGCAATGATCACCGCTCCACGCGTTCGTGTTGTCCTCAAGCACGTCCGCCGGAAACGCTCCGAGAATCGTTTTCCATCCGGCGCGATATCCGCGGTTATAGCCGACGAGCGCATCCGGACCCGAGCGCGCATATGGGCCCTGGTAAGCCTCGCTCGCGAGATCGATCCGCGTAATCACCTGAGTGCCGTCTTTCGGATCGCGAACCTCCAGAAGTTTCTGCCGGATTTCCCGCAGCAGCGAGTCGGCCTGAGCGCCAGACTCGACAACTCCTTCGCGCTCGCGCCCGCGCACATTCAGATAAAGTCCGTTCAACCCCAACCCGTAGGCGCGCGTGCGGCTCCAATCCACATCGGAGAAGGGTTCGCTCGTGTCTCCGCCGGCGAATTCTTTCCGGGCGATGTAACCGTTGTTCAGCAACCACGTATTCAGATTGAATGAGCGCCGGTAGGGAGCAAAGCCATGGTCCGAAAGCACGAGCAGCGTGGTATTGTTATCGACCTTCGGCATCACTTCGCCCAGCACCTGATCGATCTGCTGGTAGAACTCCTCCAGCGACGACCCGTACTGGGCCGCCAGCGCGGCGTCGTACGCAGGACTCTGCGGATCGGTCAGCCGCCACATCATGTGCGCGTTCAGATCGAGGCTCGAAAAATAAAAGAAGAACAGGCCGTCGTGAAATTTGGGAAACTCAACATCGAACGCGCGCCGATGTTCAGCGAGCACGGTGTGCGATTGTTCCAGAAATTCTTTATCGTCGAGCACGCCGGCAGTGAGCGCCTTCGTGTCTTCGGCAATGCCTTGCGTGTGGAATTCGCCAATTTGTTTCGCCAAATCGCTCGAGTAACTCGATGGCGTGGAAATGGGCAGCGCAGGATCTTCCGGATCAATGTTGATGGGCGATACGTAAAGCTGAAAACGCGGATGGGTCTGCTTGAGATAAAAGCGGCAGATCCCTTTCACATTGCCGATTACCGGCATAAGCTGAAATTCCACCGGGACCCATCGACTCCATTCGCCCTCTTTCAGAACGAACTGCTGGTCCTGCAAGCCGATGCGCGCCACCGGTTCCAGCGGATCCACGTCAACCGTGAAAGGCTGGGTAGCAGGAGGCGAGTTCTTGCGAAACGTGTTCTCCGGTCCAATCAGATTGGCCGCGACGCGATTGTTCTTCACTTCGACCTGCACCACGTCCCCACCCTCGACGGCTCCCACCGCCGCTGTGGGATCGTCGGTATAAAAGGTGAACGTGCCATAGGTGCCGCGCAGATCGGGCGTACCCATGCCGGAAAGCGTCTTTCCTTTTGCGGCGATCGGAGGGAAATTCGCCGGGATGCGGTAAACATAATTGGGTACGCCGTGTTCGTCGAGAATCTCCCAGAAGGCCTTGCCGCGCCGCAACTGTTCCGCCGAACCGCTGCCCAGCGGAATCACCCAACTCCCAATATGAAGGCTGTGCTTTGGACCTTCGACCCGCGACGTGGAAAAATAAAGCTGAAAAGTTTTCGGATCGCGATGGATGAAGTCAAATATTCCGTGGCCGCCGGCATTCATTCCCGTGATCAGGTTCGACCACGCCACCGGGCTTTGCGGTGGGATGCTGGTCGTCA